>JGI10216J12902_101653906_pt1 | contig 10780 bp, 10 predicted proteins | sample KanNatreferecore_FD_12902 | JGI IMG/M metagenome (IMG submission 12902)
GCGACAGGTGCGGCCCGTTCACCACGAGCGGATTCACCTGCGTGGCCATCAGGTTCAGCAGACCTGCGATCGGGAACGACAGCGGCAGTGCCTCGTCGCTCTCCAGGTAGGCCGCGAGCGCCTTGTCCAGCGTGTGCAACTGCACCGGGAGTACGTCGAGACCCGGCAGGTCGATCCCCGAGTCGGCGAGACCCGTCACCAGGGCCGCCCCTACCGGCTGGGCGATCTCGTCCGGGAACGGGACGAAGTTGTCGAGTGAGTTGATGATGAAGTCGGTCGCGCCGGCCTCGATCGCGCCGGGAGTCTGGCTCGGCGTGCCCTGGGTCCGCGAGTACGGATCCGTCCCCGGCATCGCGAACACGGTCAGCCCGTTGAGGGTGTCCCTCGCGAGCTCCGCGAGGACTGGCCGGATCAGCTCGACAGCCGGCGGCGTCAGCGGATTGGTGGCCGCGTCCGCCGGGGCGAGCACACTTCGTGCAAGAAGCCCACCGCCCCCGACCGCCGCGCCGAGAATGCCGACCCGGGCAAGAAACGCCCGCCTGGAAAGGGTTCGAGCTCCAACCATGCGACGTCCTCCGTTGTGGGACCCCTGTTGGTCCCACAACGAGCCGCACGGCGCCGGGTTACTGCCCGGGCTCGGCCGGTACGGCGATCGGACGCAGCCGGGCCCAGAGCACGAACAGTGCCGCGAACACGAGCATCGCGATCCCGGCCCAGAGGTTGATGTTGATCCCTCGGCCTTGTCGACCTCCTTGGGGTCCGCGATGATCCCGAGGATCGTCAGCACCACGCCGTAGATCGCGATCAGCGTCGCGATCACCACGCGGATGTCGAACGCTCCGGCCTTCTTCTTCTCCTCAGCCATGATGAGTGCCTCCCTGTCAGCCGAAGACGATGTTGAGTACGACGGTCATCGCCAGTGAGATCCCGGCGAGCAGCACCGGCCTGCGGTACCAGCCGTGGTCGCCGGCCTGGGCGACCTCCATGCGCTGTTCCTTCGGGGTCAGCGAATACACCAGGCCCATCAGCTCGGTGTCCCGTTTCGGAATCGTCAGCAGGCTCACCAGCACGCTCACCAGGATGTCGACGACGAACGCCGCACCCGCGCCGACGAAGCTCGCGCCCTGACCGGGCAGGTTGATGACGCCGTTCTCGGACAGGATGAACACCAGGATCGCCGTACCCGTGCCGCTGACCAGGCCGACCCAGCCGGCCGTCCCGGTCATCCGCTTCCAGAACATACCGAGGATGAACGTCGCGAACAGAATCGTAGTGTTACCGGTGAGGAACGTTACTACTGTTTCAATCAAGCGGGTGACTGGAGAGGTCTCCACCCGGATCTCCACCCCTGGGCCGTCCCTCGACCCGACCGGCCGCACCTACCGTCCATGACGTGAGCTTCGGAACCTTGCCCAATTCTTTCGTCGTGGTCGCCGTCGTCGCTGTCGTATTTGCCCGGCGGCTGTCCTGGTCCGAGCTGAAGAACTCCGACGCCGACGTCTGGCGCGGCCCGCTCCTGATCACCGGGGCCGGGATCTATCAGCTGTACGACCGGCACCTGCAACTCGGCGTGCTGGACGTCGTACTGCTCGTCGCCGGAGCTGCGCTCGCACTGGTCGCCGGTGCCGCCTCGGGCCGGGTCTCGCAGGTCGAGCGGCGCGCCGGAAAGGTGTACTTCCGGCTCGGGCCGCCCGGACTCGGCATCATGGTGGCCTATCTGGTCGTGCGGTTCGGGCTGGCCGGAGTCGGGCACCTGGTCGGGGCCTCGATATCCGGCGGCGGCTCGCTTATGGTCTCATTGGGCGCGAATCTGCTCACTCAGTCGCTGGTCATCCAGAGCAAGGCACACCGCGAGACAGAGGAGTTCAGCACCCGTTGAGCAGGCTGGCGAAGGTCGCGTCGTACCTGCCGGCGCGGCCGCACGGCGAGAGTGGCTGGGTCGGCCGGGTGCTCACCGCAGGCGTCGCGATCGCCGTCCTGGCGACAGCGCGGCCGGCCGACGGGTGGGTCTGGGTCGTGCTCGGGGTCGGGTTCGCGGTGTTCCTGGCCGGTTCGGTGCTGATGGCGGCGCGCCCGTACGTCGCGCTCGGACTGCTCTCGATCGTTGCGATCGGCAACGCGTTGATCGCCGGTTACCCGCAGTCGAACGCCCTGGTCCTGGTGCTGGTCGCGATCACCGACGTCGCCGTACTGGACTTCCCGAAGCGCGGCAACCGGCCGATCGCCGCTGCCTGCCTTGGCGTGGCGGCCGCCTATGCGGTCTCGGCCTGGTGGTTCGACCAGTCGGACACCTGGTACTTCACCCAGCTGATGTGGACCGCCGTACTCGTCGCGTTCGGACTCAATCGCCGGCAGTACGAGGTCCAGGCCCGGCAGACCGAGCAGTTGCTCGAGCAGACCCGGCTGGCCCAGCGCGAGCATGCCCGGGCGGCGACGCTGGAGGAACGGGGCCGGATCGCTCGCGATCTGCACGACGTCCTCGCCCACTCGCTCGGCGCGCTGAGTGTTCAGCTCGAGGTGGCCGAGGCGTTGCTCGACGAACGCGGTGACACGGCCGGTGCGCTCGACCGGGTACGTCGTTCCCGGCGGCTCGCCGTACAAGGTCTTGCCGAGGCGCGGAACGCGGTGGCCGCGTTGCGGACGGACGACGTACCCGAGATGGCGCAGACGATCGCCGCGCTGGCGCAGCAGCACGAGAAGGATCACGGCTCGCAGGTCCGGCTGACTGTGCGGGATCTGGGGCGACGGATCGAGTCCGGCGTGACCGTTGCGTTGCTGGGCGCTGCTCGGGAAGCGCTGACCAATGCGGCCAAGCATGCGCCTGGTCAACCGGTGCTGATGGAGCTCAGCGGTCAGGACGGCGTACGGCTGGCGGTTCGCAACAAGGGTGCGACGCAAGGTGAGGGGTTCGGGCTGACCGGGATGCGGGAGCGGCTGGCTCTGGTCGGTGGCACGCTGGCGGCAGGCCCGGACGGGGACGACTGGTTGGTGGTCGCGGAGGTGCCGGATGCATGACGTGATCCGGGTGATCGTGGCCGACGACCAGCAGGTCGTTCGCGAGGGACTCGTCGCGTTGCTCGGGCTGATCGACGGTGTCGCCGTGACCGGCGCGGCCGGGAACGGCGCGGAGGCCGTCGATCTCGTTGCTCAGGGCAACGTGGATGTGGTGCTGATGGATCTGCGGATGCCGGTGCTCGACGGGGTCCTCGCGACGGCCCGGATCACGGCCGGCTACCCGGAGGTCGCCGTACTCGTGCTCACGACGTACGCCGACGACGAGTCGATCGCGAGCGCGCTGCGGGCCGGAGCTCGGGGGTATCTCACCAAGGATGCCGGCCGCGCCGAGATCGGTGCGGCACTGCGGTCGACCGCGGCAGGACAGTCGACGTTCGACCCGGAGGTCTCCAAACGCTTGATTGCCGGGCTGACGCCTCCGCTGCAGGCGGATGAGAAGGACGGGCTCACGGCTCGGGAGACCGAGGTACTGCGCTTGATCGCGCAAGGGCTCAGCAACCCGGAGATCGCCGGGCAGCTGTTCATCAGCGAGTCGACCGTGAAGACGCACATCAACAACACGTTCGCGAAGATCGGCGCCCGGCACCGGGCCGAGGCGGTCCGCTACGCCTATCGCAAGGGGATCGCGTCAGATCCGTAGTTCGGCGACGACCGGCCGATGGTCGCTGCCCGTGGGCTTCATCACCCAGGCCTTGGTCGGTGTGACACCGCGCACCATGATGTGGTCGATCCGGGCCATCGGGAACTTCGCCGGCCAGGTGAACCCGAACCCGTACCCGGCCGCGCCCTGCGCCGAGCGCAGTCCGGTCGTCAACGGGGCCAGGCTGCGGTCGGTCGCCGTACCGTTGAAGTCGCCCATCACGATCACCCCGGCCAGCTTCTCGCCGGCGATCTGGTGGCCGAGCGCCTTGATCGTGTTGTTGCGCTGGTCGGAGGTGAAACCGCTGGTGCCGACCCGGACGGATGCCAGGTGGGCGACGTACACCGCGACCTTGCCCTCGGGCGTGCTGACCTCGGCCCGCAACGCTCGCGTCCAGCTGAACCCGACGTCGACCGACTTGCTCTGCTCGACCGGGTACTTCGACCACAACGCGACCGTGTCCCGGGACACCTCGTACGGATAGGTCTCGGCGAACGCGGCCTTGTAGATCTTCAGATCTGCGGGAGTGATCTCTTCCAGCGCCATCACGTCAGCGTCCGCCGCGAGCAGGTCCTGTGCGGTCGCTTTCGGGTCCGGGTTGGCCGCGTCGACGTTGTGGGTCAGGACCCGCAGGTCGTGAGGTCCGCCACCTTTACCGGGGATCAGCAGGTTGCCGAACATGTACGCCCACACGGCAAGAGGGAGCAGGAGGGCGACGGCGGCCGTCGCGGACCGTCGTACCAGGGCTGCCACGGCAAGGATCGGGATGGCGACGCCGACCCACGGGAGGAACGTGTCGACGAGACTGCCCAGGTTGCCGACGGAGTTCGGGACGTAGCGGTGCAAGAGCAGCGGCAAGGCGGCCAGCACCGCGAGGACGGCGATCAGCCAGCCACGACTCCACATGCTGCCCTTGCGGCGCCGCTGGGCGGAGGCGCGCGGCGGCGGTTTGCGGCTGGCGACAGCGGTTTGGCGGTCCGGCATGCAGTGATTGTTGCGGACCTTGGGCTAGGACCAAAGTCGGTGCGTGGTCAGGTACGGCGATTTCATCCCTCCGGACGACTCTCTCGGGCCTAAAGGATTAGGGATCCATGAGAGATCTGGTGCCGGCTACGGAGAGCGTCGACAATGCCCGTATGCCGACTGAGCAGACCGCCGAGCCGTTCGTCGTGAAGCGACACGGGCTCGGCACGACGCGGACCGTGCTCTTGCTCGGCACGGTGCTGTTCGGGCTGATGGTGTTGCTGACGCTGATCATCGTGGTGACGCAACTCATTCGCGGTGCGTCCGTCCGCGCGCCTCTCGAGGCGGTCTGGCTGGCGTGGGGCGGTACGCCGCTGATCTTCGCGGTCGGGTTGCCGATCCTGCTCCTGGCCGGCGCGATCACGGCGTACGAGGAAGGGCGGGAGGACGACGGGGACGACGTACTGCTGTCGGTCGACGACACCGGGATCTTCCTTGGCGGCGAGCAGCCACAGACCATCCCGTGGTCGGAGGTGCACGGTGTCTGCCGGGTCGAGCGGCACGACGAGTTCGAGTCCTGGCATCCGTACCTGATCGTGCTCCGGTACGACGCCGACACACTCCCCCGCAACTCGAAGGCGTGGGGCCCGTCCTGCCCGTGGCCCGGCACCATCGAGATCCTCAGCCGCCCCCTCCCCTTCGACGAACTCGCCGCGGCCGTCACCCGCTGCGCTCCCCAAATAACGGTCACCGACCGCGGCCGCGTCACGGACTGAGCCGTGCTCAGGGTTAGCGTCGGCCTCAGCTTCACAGAACGCGATCTGCTTCCGGCACAGGAGGTTTGAGATGGCCAAGCTCGTCTACTCAGCGATCACCTCGCTGGACGGGTACATCGAAGACGAGGACGGCCGCTTCGACTGGGCGGCCCCAGATGCGGAGGTCCACGCCTTCGTCAACCAACTCGAACGCCCGATCGGCACGTACCTGTACGGCCGGAGGATGTACGAGACGATGGTCTACTGGGAAACGGCGACCGACCACTCGCCGGTGTCGCAGGAGTACGCGGGAATCTGGCGAGCGGCCGACAAGGTCGTGTACTCGCGGACCCTGCCGACGGTCATGAGCGCCCGCACCCGCATCTGGCGCACCTTCGAGCCCGACGCGATCCAGATGCTGAAGGAGTCCTCCGCCGCCGACCTCAGCATCGGCGGGCCCGAACTATCCGCCCAAGCCCTCAGCGCAGGCCTGGTCGACGAGATCCACCTGTTCCTCAACCCAGTCATCGTCGGCGGAGGAAAGCGCGCGTTACCCGACCACTTCAAGACATCGCTGACCCTACTCGACGAACACCACTTCCAGAGCGGCGTCGTCCACCTCCACTACACCGTGAACAACCCGGAACTGTGAAGGAGGGCAGGTGGCGTCGCTGGATCGTCGAAGCCGTACACCAAAGTTCAGGACACGTTCGACGGCGGCACTGTGCCTTGCGCTGGCCGCACTCGCCGTCGGATGCACGAACCAGATCAACTGCAGCCCGTGCGGGCCGCCGGCGAGTATCGACATCACGTCGATCAAGTCCACGGTGGATTCTGTCCGGGTCTGCGTCGAGACGGAGTGCGGAGTCATCCGTTCCCTCCAACCCGAACAGGAGTTCGTGTGGGTAGATGCGGCGATCTACGACCACCCTTCAGTCACGCTCGAAACCTTTGCCGACGGCAAGCGGCTCGACTCCTATGCGATCACGGGTCTTGTCCTTAGGCGCCCCAGCGGTCAGAACTGCGACTGTGGGGAGAGTGTGGGCCTGATCCCACAGCCCGGTGGACGCCTGGTCACCAGACAACAGCTCGCCAGCTCCACCCCACCAACAACCTCCCCAACCCGATGAGCCGCCCACCGGAAGTTCTTGCGGTCTTCAGGACGACAATTTCCTTGCGGACAAGCACCGACGGGGCGTCGCTCGCACGCGACGAAGGAGCGCGCAGCACGCGGGCGGCAGCCCGCAAGACGCCGGGCGGCAGCCCGCAAGGTGCCGGGCGATGAGCCCGGCAACACGCGGGCGACGAGCCCCGCAAGAAAGGCCGGGCGGGTGGGTAGCGCGCGTAGCGGGTGCGACGAAGGAGTGGCCGCGTAGCACGCGTGGGAGGAATCTAGCCTGTGGGGCCGAGGAGTTTTTCCAGGTCGGTGAGGACGTCCAGGGCGCCTAGGGGGCCGAGGCCGAGGAACCAGACTTCGTCGTCTACGCGGGCTACGTGGCCGTTCTTCACCGCGGGGATAGCCTTCCAGAGGTTGCCGTTGACAACGGTGTTTTCGGCGGTGGTGTCCGGTTTGCCGTAGCTGGAGTAGAAGATCCAGTCGCCGGCCGCCTGCGAGATGTTCTCCTGCGACACCTCGACCGCGAGATCCTGCACGTCCTGGATCTTCGGCCGCGGGAGGCCGATGTCCTTGAGGATCACGCCGATGAAGGACAGGTTGCCGTACAGCCGGATCTCCCCCGGCCGGAACCGGACCAGCGAGATCGTCGGCGTACCCTGCACCTTCGACTTCACCTCGTCGGCGCGCTTCTGGTAGTCGTTCAGCATCCCGGTGGCCTTGGTCTCCTCGCCGACCGCGTCCGCGACCAGCAGGAAGTTCTCCTTCCACGGGAACCCGGGCCGGATGCTGAACACGGTCGGCGCGATCGCGCTGAGCTTGTCGTACAGGTCGTTCGCCCGCAGCTTGCTGCCCAGGATCAGGTCCGGCTTCAGCGCCGCGATCGCCTCGAGGTTCAGCTCGCTGATCCCGCCGACGGTCTTGATCCCCTGTGCCTTGTCCGCGAGGTACGACGGTACGCCGCTCTGCCCCGCGGTCGTCGCCATCCCGACCGGCGTGATCCCCAACGCGAGTACGTCGTCGAGCTCACCACTGTCCAGGACCACAACCCGGGAAGGCTTCTGCTCGAGCTTGGTCTCGCCCAGCGCGTGCTTCACGGTCCGCGGGAACTGGCCCGGTTGCGCGTCCGATCCGAGCTTCGCGGTCTCCTCGTCGGCGGTCTTGAACAACCGTCCACCGGTCGCCACGTCCTGGTCCCCGACCCCTGTGTCCGCACTCTTGGTGTCCCCGCCGCCACACCCGGCCAGTGCGAGTACGGCGACCCCGACGACGATCCCGATCAGCTTCTTCACAGACGTCGACCCTACAACAACTCAAGTTAGGCAGACCTAACCAGGTCCACCTTGAGAAGCCACCAGCCATTCTCCGCGACGAAAAGTGGTCGGTGGCTTCTCAAAGTCGCGCCTACGGCACGAGGACGCGGTGTTCGCCGGTGGCGAGGGTGACGGTGAGGACGTGGTCGGGGCTGAGGGCGATCCGGTGAGTGCCGCCGTGAGACGCGCGTACGACGACCTCCGTCAGCACACTGTCACGCCACGACACGTCGAATGTCAGACCGCCGCGAGCACGCAGCCCACGGAACGATCCATCGGGCCAGTCGGAAGGCAGCGTGGGCAGCACGCGGATGACATCCGTGTGGCTCTGCAGCAAGAGCTCGGGGATGCAGCCGGTCATGCCGAAGTTGGCGTCGATCTGGAAGATGTCGCCGTCGCGGTGCAGCAGGTTGTCCGACACCAGCCGGCTCAGGTAGTCGCGAATCACCGCCGACGCCTTCTCCGGCTCGAACAGCCGCGCCCAGAGCGCCACCAGCCACGCCGCCGTCCACCCGCCGTTCGTCGCACCGGCAGTCCGCAACTCCAGTGATGCACGAGCCGCCTCGGCCCATTCCGGCGTACGCGTCGGATCGATCTCCGCACCCGGGTAGAGCCCGTAGAGATGCGACTGATGGCGATGCTGAGGCTCGGACGGCTCCCAGTCGGTCGGCCACTCGTACAACCGCCCGTCCGGCGTCACCCGGATCGCCGGCAACCGATCGCGCGCCGCAGCCGCCCGCTCGGCCAACTCCGAGCTCAGCCCGAGCACACCTTCCGCCTCAGCCAGGTTGGCTAACAGCTCGCGAATCAACCAGATGTCGTACGTCGACGTCAGGTCAACCGACGCCTTCTCACCGGTCGGCAAGACGAAATGATGCTCGGGGGCCGTCGACGGGATGAACTGCAACACACCGTCCCGGTCCTCCACCAGCATCGACAGCACGAACTCTGCCGCCCCCGCAATCACCGGGTACGCGCGGTCCCGCAAGAAGTCCACGTCTTGCCCGAAGCGGTAGTGCTCCATCAGATGCGCCGTCAGCCACACACCACACGTCGCACACATCGACCAGACAGGATCGTCACCGCCATCACCAACCGGCCAGGTGGCGCGCCAGATGTCCGCGTTGTGATGCGAGACCCAGCCGGGAGCGTCGTACAGGATGCGCGCAGTCTCCGCACCCGACTCGGCCAAGCCCTCGAGCAGATCGGTGAGCGGGTCGAAGCACTCGCCCAGACCGGTCAGATCGGAGGGCCAGTAGTTCATCTGGGTGTTGATGTTGTTGGTCCAGTCACTCGCCCACATCGGGCGACGGTCCTGGTTCCAGATGCCTTGCAGGTTGGCCGCCTGCGTCCCCGGCCGCGAGGACGCCATCAACAGGTAGCGGCCGAAGTTGAAGGTCAAGGCGACCAGGTCCGGATCGTTGCCCCCGGCAGCGACCACCTTGATCCGTTCGTCCGTCGCCAACTCGCTCGGCGCACCGAGTGCGAGCTCGGCGCGGTCGTACAGAGCGACGTGATCCTCGACATGTCGCTCACGAAGCTTGTCCACGGCAACCGCGTCCAAGAGCGCGACCGCCTCCCGCAACGCCACTAGGGGATCCCCGCCAGGCGGCACCGACCAGCCTTCGAAGGTGCTCGCTGCCGTCACGAGGACGCTCAGGCTGTCGGCGCCACGGACCGCGACACCGCGGTCCGACACCACTAGCGCACCGCCGTCGTTCAGGGCTCGCAGCGCGACACCGAACCCGATGCCGCGCCCCTCCTCGTAACGGATCGGATCCGGACTCTGCCGGTACTCGATCGTCAGGTCCGACGGCGCGTGCCCGACGACACCATAGGTGCCGTCGGCAACTTCCACGCGGATCGGATGCTGACTCTCGAGGCCGAGGTCGAGGTTGATCGCCCCCGGCCGGTTCGCGCTGATCGTCCACACCATCACCTGGTCCGGTGTGGACACGTAGGTCTCGCGCCGGAACCGTACGCCGTCGATTGTGTACTCGACGGCGACGATTCCCGTGCGCAGATCCAGACTCCTCCTGTAGTCCGCACCCTCGCCGGCCGACCGGATCAGCAGGTCGGCGAGCGGCTGGTACGACTCCACCAACGGCCCCTGAAGTGCCCGGGTCCGCTCGGTCGCCGCCAGCTGATCACCGTCCTCCAGCAGCAGGCGCCGTACGTCGGCCAACGCTGCCGGACCGTCCGTGACCTCGAGTTTCCGAGGACCGTCGCCCGACCACACGTCGTCCAGGTTGAGGGCGATCCGTTCCTCGCCCACCCGGCCGAACACCTTGGCCCCGAGGTGCCCGTTGCCCACCGGCAACGCCTCGAACCAGTCCGGCGCGGGGGTGCGAAACCACAGTTCGTGGGACATGAGGGGTTACTTGCTCCCGGACTTGTACTTGTCGTAGGCCTGCTGGTTGATCTCCAGGTACCGCGGCATGCCCGTGCTGTCCAGACCCTTCACGTACGCGTCCCAGTCGGTGTCGATGTTCTTCGAACCGGTGATGAAGGCCAACTGGTTCTGGTTCACGTAGTTGTTCAGGTTCGTCTGCAGGGTGGCCAGCTCACCGCTCAGGCTCGGGTCCGGCCAGACGAACGTCTGCGGGAACCACTGCGACTTGTCCTCGTGACCCTCGTACAGCTTGGTGGCCTCCCACAGCCGCCGCTCCAGGCCGGCGCCGGTGTAGATGTCCTTCGGCACGACCTGCGCGTTCCGGTAGGCCAGCGTGTTGTTGTACTGCGCCAGTGCTCCCCAGCTGATGTTCTTCGGCGCGTTCTGCACCGGGTTGTACATCGGCGTGGTGCTCGCGTCGAGCGCGATCTCACCGGCCTTCGGCTTGTTCCAGCCGACGCCTTCCGGACCCATGGTCGCGGTCATCTGGCCCTCGTCGCTGAAGATCCAGTCCAGCATCTTGATCGACGCGACCTGCGCCTCCTTGCTGGCCTTGTTGGTCAGCATGAACGTGTAGCCGGTCGAGGT
>JGI10216J12902_102730851_pt1 | contig 10774 bp, 10 predicted proteins | sample KanNatreferecore_FD_12902 | JGI IMG/M metagenome (IMG submission 12902)
CGTTGATATTTATGTGAACGGCACAAAATTGGCGCTTTTTGGTCACTACCAATAAGAGCTTATGAATTCCAGTGTTAATGTTTCCAGAAAATGCAAATTACTAACGGGGAATTAGCTGCGAAATTGCAGGCAGGAACTTATTTGAACCACTACAGCTCAAAGGCACAAAGTAGCACTAAGCAAACCTTAGTGTCTCTTCGCGTCTTGAAGTCTTAGTGGTTCAAAACATTTACTAAAGCGCCTTCAGTTTTTCCTTTGCATACTCAACTTCATCAGGCTTTCCGTATTGTATCATTTTCTCGTAATACACCTTTGCCTTAACCTTGTCATTTTTCCTTTTATACGCTTCTGCAAGGTTATTGAGTATGACCATATCCTTAGGATTTATTTTCTCAGCCTTTAGTAAATAGGGAAGGGCTTTATCATTATCCCCGATGATCAGGTAGGTCATGGCGATATTGGCCAGGCTTTCGAGGTGATTGGGATGGTACTTTAACACAGCTTCCGATATCTGCCGCATATAGGGGAGGAGGTTGTCATCGTCGGTATCATAGATTGTATAATTATAATCCTGCATGGATTTGAGAAAGAAATTAACGGCATCGTCCAGGGGTTTATCCTCCTTCCATAGCCAGGCATTCTTAATGGTGTTTCCATATTCTATTGTTTGCAGGATTATTTTAGTGAACTCAGGATAATTTTCTGACTGTCCTAACATATAGATCTTTCCAAAACGCATATCCAGGCGTAGGGGGTGTAGCGCAATCCCCTGGTTTATCTTATCAAAACCCTTTTGAAGAATAGCCGGTACGTACTGTATTGATGAATTCATAAAACCTACAGTCTTGCCCGTAACAGAATCTGTGATGGCGAAGGCGTTGCGACTTTTGCTGAAACTATCCATGGTCACGATCTCTCTCCTGCTAAGATTCACATAGTGATTGAAATAGGCAATAAATAGTTCCGGGTCTTTAGGTTTTGCAAGTTCCCATTCTTTGAGGAGCACAGCCTGTGCATTGGTATCATTTGCCGAATATAAGTCCCTGAATTTTGTTTCAAAATCCTGGCCTATCAACGTTTTGGAAACCAGGAAAAAAAACGAAACGATCAACGTTGTCTTATAGAGCATAAAAAATAGTTGTGCGAAACGGTAATTGAACGAAGGTAAACTCTTTTAACGGGATCAGGTACAACCCAAAGCTCAGGCAGTATGCCCGCGGTAATTATTGATTAATGATTATTATTTGCAAAATAACAAAACTCTTCTTCCCTATCTCACCTCTCCCGGCGATAATAAAATCAACGTGTAATGACGTTGCTGGAAGGTTATATTCAATCAATATTCCACAATCATCCGCTAACCGAGCACGCCTGATAACATGTCCCATGAAAGGCATGGATTTTATCCAGGAATTTTCTTCATTGCCTGCAATTTTTTCCCAGCCTAATAAGGTATCGCATAGTTAAGACGTGTACAACTAACGAATTGCAAACAAGCAAGGTTTGTTTGTTGAATAAAATTCTGCAGTTCACCAGCATCGCTTGTAGAATTACTTCTACAAATTTTTTTTCAGGAGTAAATACATTGCACTCTGAAATATTTTATCCTGCCCTTCATTATCCAAAATACTTAAATGGTTTAACAATGTTAGAATGCTGCTTTAAAAAGAAACCCGGGTTATTTGCTGTTATTGCTTTCCTGGTTTCTGGACCGAGCGCATGCCTCCCGGGAAATACAGGGCTTCGATTGTTTGGAAATCGGAGGGATTCCATTGGTTCTTCAGGAGTTTTTGCATTCGCAAAGCTGAATTTTGCATTCTAATTACAGGCGCGAAATGGTGTTTCAAAATGAAATCAGACAGGTATTATAACATGGCCGATAATGATCACGGGGATTCGTCATTGCCTGGCGATCAGCCAGCTACCGGGTCTTCAGGTCTTAATTATCATGCCCTTTTCGAACAGGCAACTGATGCCATTATGGTAACAGATTTCAAGGGTGACTTCCAGGATGTCAATAACAGTATGTGCATGATGTTCGGGTATACAAAAGAGGAACTGCTGCGGCTAAATGTACGAGCGCTGCTTGACCCGGAACACCTGAAATACAAACCGATACGTTTCGACCTTTTAGCGCAGGGACAAGCCCTTTTTAATGAGCGAAAAATGGTTCATAGAAACGGCAACATTATTTTAGTGGAAGCCAATGCCAAAAAACTAACGGATGATCATATCCTTGTTATTATTCGCGATATCAGCGAACGCAAAAAAGTGGAGCAGATCCTTCAAAAATCGGAAGCAAATCTCCAAACCATATTTGATACGACTGATACGATCTATGTTTTGATGGATAATGACATGCGTATCATTTCCTATAACCCCCGGGCCCATACTTTCGCTAAAAAGGAATTAGGCCATTTTTTCGAGATCAGTAATTATTTTCTTGATTATTTCCCCCCGGAAAAACGAGCTGTCTTGTTGAGTCATATGAAAGAAGTACTGACGGGTAAACATATAAATTACCAGGTAAGCTATCCACAGGCGGATGGCTCGGTTAACTGGTACCATGTACGGATGTTCCCAATCTCGAAGACCAAAATGCATATTTATGGATTGATGATGGAAGTCTCCGCCATAACGGATAAAGTCATACTGGAACAGCAACTTGCTGAAGAAAGTATTAAACGACAGATGGAAATTGCAGACGCCGTCATCACTGCCGAAGAAAATGAGCGCCAGGAAATTGGACGTGAACTCCATGACAATGTCAACCAGTTACTGGCTACCAGTCGCCTTTACCTGGCTATGGCAAAAGATCCCCGTGACAGACATGTAGCTTCCTATATTCATGAAGCAGATAAAGTGATCGATGAAGCCGTTACTGAAATTAGAAACTTATCGCACTCATTGATTTCACCTTTCCTGGAAAACTATGGACTGGTGGAGGCTCTTGATCATTTGATGCAAACTACTGCAAGCACCAGTCATCTTGCAATCAGGAAGGATATAAGGGGTATTGATGAACACGCTATACCCGAGAAATTCAAAGTGGCGATCTACAGGATAGTACAGGAACAAGTTAATAATATCCTTAAATACGCAAAAGCAACAACGATCCACTTGAGATTGATCAGGGACACTGAAAAAATAATACTAAGTGTAAAAGACGACGGAATAGGTTTTGACACTTCCCTGAAGCCGTCTGGTATCGGCCTGTTGAATATCCGGACAAGAGCTTCATTATTTAATGGGAAAGTAAATATCTATTCCTCACCCGGGAATGGGTGTGAATTGATTGTATTTTTTAAGAAAAGCGGTCATACTGATAAACCTGCTGGTTCAGATAGTTGAATTTAAGACTGTCATCTTTTGCATAGCATAAGTTTTCACCTACGAAAAACAGGAGTATCAAAACTGAAATATAGTGGTATGACAAGGTCGAGTTTCTTTGCGTTAAGTAAGAAAAGTTTCCAGCTGATCCTGCAGATTTCTGCTCGATCTGCGTTGTGCTTGATCTGGCCAGCAAAATGCGGGCCGGCTACTGGCTAATTACAGGGGCCCACAATTTTATTTGCTAATTATCAGTGAGATTTCATTATCAAGATTGTTGCAGACTATAATATCTCCTTTCCTGTCTCCATTTAAGTCCGCTATTGCAATACCCTTAGGAAAATTACCCGCAGTAATTGATGAGGTTGACATCATACTCCCGTTCTTATTCATTAGAAAAAGATAAATTTTGTCATTGTCAGGTTCGGATGTAACAATGTCCTTTACCCCGTCACCATTAATATCACCTGTTGCAATACGATTAGGTATTTTTCCTGCTTCAAAAGCAGAGCCCTTCATGGTGCTAAATTTCCCGGTTCCATCACCCAGCAAAACAGTCATTCCGTTTTTTCCCTTGCCCTCCGCCATGCTTCCCGGAGAATTTACGATGGCAAGGTCCGGTTTTCCATCTGCATTTACATCATCAATCGCCAGGTTAAAGGGACCATCCCCGCAAGGAAAAGGTGAACCCACCGGTTCATAAAAGCCACCTTTACCGTTCGCTAAAAGAACAGTAACATTGTTGCTTTCCGTATTTGTAGTAACGATATCATCTATGCCATCGCCATTTAAATCGGCAGCACGAAGACGTTGATAAGGACGTTTACCGGTCTTAAAAAACACCCCGGTTTTTTTAAAAAGATCCGGGCTATCCCCAAAAAGCACCTCAATTTGATCATTGCCCCAGCTATCGGTAGCAAGGTCTACCCGGCCATCCCCGTTAAAATCTCCCGTGGCTACACCATGAGTATGAGGAATTCCGGCAACGGGAAAAGGTGATCCGGTTGCAGGACTAAAATTACCTTTTCCATTTCCCAGCAATACAGTCAAATATTTCCTTTCGTGATTGGCAAACGCCAGGTCCATATTTCCATCTTTATTAAAATCATTAATGGAAATATCATTGGGAATTGATCCTGCATAAAAAGGCGAATTTCCTGCTTCCGTAAAGCCAGCTTTACCATTGCCAAGAAGAATGGTAACGCTGCTGTCCGTTTCACTTGTTACTGCCAGGTCAATGAATTGATCATTATTAAAGTCTCCTGCCTCCACACTACCCGGTGATTTGCCAACTTTAATCTTTAATGGGACAGGTGGATCAATTGCCGCTTGTGAGGACAAATTATTTACTTCCCGGCGATCGCTGAATGCGATCGTAAAAGCAAAGAATATTATCAACCAAAAGTTCATCATTGGGTTTGTTTTATTTTGTTTTTGTATATAAGCCAATCAATACTCACCTTGTCCTGGGTGGATAATAAAATAGTGAGACAACAGATCAACAGGATAAACGGTGTCCTGCCATTTTGCAGTAATTCTCCTTTCCCAACAACAAATGTTGCGACTGCCATATCTATGATGAGGAAGAAACATGCAGGTCTTTTCAGGAAACCAAGGACCAGGCAAACACCTCCAAAAAATTCCGAAACTTTGCAGAGCCAGGCACTTAGGTTTGGGAATGGAATATTTTCAGACTCAATAGTATCAGCAAAGCGCTGCATACTGTTTTGGTCAAAGATGGATAAACCATGGACAATAAAAATTATGCCCACCCATACCCTGAGTAATAGTATTGCATTTGTCCAAATTGCCTGCGGGTTGAAAATTAGATTTTTCATTTACTACTAATATTGAAACCAAAATTAAAAAGTAACGGATGCTAATTTTTAGTTTTTACACCTGGGGGGAGTTTCGCTTGATGAGGTGTTGAAATATTAGCAGATCCGGGAGGGATTTTGTGTCATCGTATTTATCGGGATTCCTTAGCCAGTATAACTTGCGCCGTTCTGCGGAAGTAGAAAACGCTTTATTGTTCCCCGTTTAATTTGTTTTGATTAGGATTGGATCCTTTTGTGATGGGATTTTTAAATCAGAATTATAATTTGGAAGTAATTCTTTTACATTAACACTATCAAATTCAGCAGTATCTATGAAATACCAGGCTTGTTCGAAGCCCCTACTGCCTGCAGGTTTTCGTCAATACATCTTGACCAAACTCCAATGTTCCTTTATCTTCTTGCCCTTTGCAAATTCATCAAGCCAATATCTCCTTTTCCAGTGAGGGTTCATCTTCGTTGTATCTGGTAAGTAAATCAATTTATATGGGTGTATCCAAAACACGATGAATTCACCAATGTCGCTTCGATAGGATGAACCAGTGAAATTCAGCTTGTCTTTCATCGCAGTTAACTCAGAAAACCTGATAAAAGGATTCTTCTTTGTAAATAATTGTTTTGTTGCAACTAATGTGTCGCTTGGGTGTTCCTGATCTTTCTTGTCGATTCTCAAGATTTTGATAATTGTGTCATTGTACTGAAAAAAAGTGAATTGATTATACCGCGACGTGTCAAAGTTGAAACTTGAAGCAAAGTCATCGGCGAAATTCAATGGATTAAATACGCCAAGTTCAGTTATGTCGCCATTTTTTTTATAAATACAAAAGTATAAAGTAGTGTCAGCCGAAAGCTTTAGCCACCCGTCGTAACTTCCTCTCACTGCATAATCATACTCTTTAAGCAGGTTTATCGAATTGCTGTCAATATTGTTTGCAAGATTAAGTGCAATTTGTTCTTCGGTATCTTCAGTCTTTTCAGGGTTACCACATCTGCTGAAAAGAGTCGAACAAAAAAATGCTATGTAAAAAGCAAAACGTCTCATAAGTTTGCTGGCACTATATAAATATACGCAACTCCCTCTTCGTTTCAAACCCCAATACTCTGGAAACCACATGAAAAATAAAAATGGGCTCATAGCGCCAAGACTGTTGTAATCACCTGAAATTACTAACAAGTGGTTTTAACCAAGCAAAACAGTGGCATAAATTATCGAGTCAGGTGACTCAGGTCTCATAATCACGTCTAACGGTTCATCTATTCCCAACCCCACTCGCAATTCCCTACTGGCTGGTCCCCACACCCCATGCACTACTCGCCATTCTTTCATAAATTACACCATGGCCAAGGCTAAAAAACCAGTAGGAACCGTAAAAAGAACAACCGCCCAAAAGGATAAGATCATTCCTGTAGAGCCCCAGCCTGTACCCGCATCCTCCCGTTACGAAGACACTCATTATATCGACGCCTCGAAACCTGTCTGGAATTATTCACTACTAACTGAAGAAGATGTAACCAATTACCAGAATGGAACAAACTACCAGCTTTATAAAAAATTCGGATCGCATTCTATACAAGTCCATGATGTTTGGGGTATGTATTTCTGTGTCTGGGTACCCAATGCAACTTCGGTCTCTGTGAAAGGACATTTCAATAATTGGAATGACCACGAATATGAATTGAATCCACGCTGGGATAAAAGCGGGATCTGGGAAGGATTTATCCCTCATTTTAAATTAGGTGAAGCCTATAAATATCATATCGTAGGTTATGCAAAAAGAAAACTCGATAAAGGAGATCCCTTCGCGAATTTCTGGGAGAAACGACCGCATACCGCCAGCATTACCTGGGATATGTATTATGAATGGAAGGATGAGATATGGATGAAAACCCGCAAAAAGAAAAATGCGACCGATGCCCCCTGGAGCGTTTATGAAGTTCACCTGGCCAGTTGGCAGCGCCCCGATAAGAACGATGAAGAAAGTTATAATACCTATGATGAAATAAGAGAACGATTAGTGCCCTACGTAAAAGAAATGGGGTTTACCCACGTTGAGTTCATGCCGGTAATGGAACATCCTTTCGATGGAAGCTGGGGTTATCAATGCACTGGTTTCTTCGCTGCCACTTCCAGGTTCGGTGACCCGCAGGGATTGATGCGATTGATCGATGCTTTTCACCAGCAGGGTATCGGGGTGATCCTCGACTGGGTGCCTTCGCATTTTCCTTATGATGCTCATGGGCTCTTTATGTTCGATGGCGCCCATACTTACGAATATGCGGACATGCGCAAAGGTTTTCATCCAGACTGGAACAGCTATATTTTTAATTATAAAAGAGGAGAAGTAAAATCATTCCTGATCAGCAGCGCCCGTTTCTGGTTCGACCTGTTCCATATCGATGGTATTCGTGTAGATGCCGTAAGCTCGATGCTCAAACTCGATTATTCCCGCGCAGAAGGGGAGTGGGAACCCAATGAATTCGGCGGCAATGGCAACCTCGAGGCGATTGCTTTTATCAAAGATCTGAATGAGACCATCTACCGGGATTTTCCGGATGTACAAACAATCGCGGAAGAAGCGACTGACTGGCCGGGAATATCAAAACCCACCTGGCAGGATGGCCTTGGGTTTGGAATGAAATGGATGATGGGCTGGATGCATGACACACTTGATTATTTCAAACTTGATCCCTTGCTGCGCCAGTTTCACCAGGATAAATTCACCTTCAGCATGATGTATTTCTATGATGAGAATTTTATGCTGCCGCTCAGTCATGATGAGGTTGTACATGGCAAAAGTCCAATGATCTATAAAATGCCCGGTGATGAATGGCAGAAATTTGCAAACCTGCGTTTATTATATACATACATGTGGACCCATCCGGGCACCAGGTTATTATTCATGGGTAATGAATTCGGTCAGACAAGTGAATGGAATTACCGGTCGGAACTTGACTGGGGCCTTTTGCAATTCGATATTCACCGGCAATTAAAAGACACCGTAGCGACACTTAACAAACTTTTATATTCTGAACCGGCACTTTATCAAAAACAATTTACACCGGATGGGTTTGAATGGATGGACCTGGATCACCGGGCAGAATCTGTTGTAGTATATAAACGAAAAGCTAATATGAGTGACGATGATTTGCTGGTAATACTCAATATGACGCCTGTGATCCGTAACGATTGGCAAATTACTGTAAGGGGAAAGCACTATACCCATGAAATATTCAACAGCGACGGAGCAATATTTGGGGGTACTGGCGACGTTTTTAACCCGGCAATAAAGAGCGAAATGGTTGATGCCGGTCAAAAAATCTATCACCTGACCGTAAATTTACCACCCCTTGGCGGGATCATCTTGAAATAATACGATTTTGGAATGATATTCGCTCAGTAGTAGCCCGTTAGCTTTGATTAGTCATCCCTAATTTCTACCTTGTAATGAGAAACCCTATTGTGTCCAATCCTAAAAGAATCCCTATGATCCGAACTATCCTGGCTTTGTGCCTCGGGCTAACTTCATCGTTAGCATTTTCACAGACTTCTGTTTCACTGATAAGCACTGTCAGTATTGACAGCGCTGATTATTTCCTGCAAAAAGGTTTGCTGGAAAAACAGAATGGTCGCCGCCTCGAGTCCCTGAAGAATTTTGAAAAAGCAGCAAAGTATAATGCTAACAGCAAAGTGATCACTACCGAGCTGGCATCTGCATATTTTGACCTTCGTAAGTATCACCAGGCGCTCGAAATGTTCAAGAAACTTGTGACCCTTGGCGATGAATCCGCTGCTACGTACAAACAATTACTTGCCCTTTCTTTCCAGTTAAAGCAAAATGAAGATGTATTACTCTATGCCGATAAACTGAAAAGAGCGGATCCTTCTGAAAAAGTACTGTACTATGTCGGCAAAGTGCATTACGACATGGATAATTATGGCGATGCGATCAAATACCTGAACCAGGCCGCAAAAGAAGATCCGACCAATGCCGAGATTCCTTACATGATCGCTCATAGCTATGCCGACATGATGAATTATAAACTCGCCATTCCCTATTTCAAACAAGCTACAGAACTGGCTCCTACAAAAGCATATTGGATCTACGAGATGGGCCTGATCTATTATGCGATGCATGCCGATAAAGAGGCCCTGGCAGCTATCTTACTGGCTGGCGAAAGAGGATATAAAAGGGACAACGATTACCTGGAGAACCTGGGTATCGCTTACCTGAATGTCGGCAACCTTGATGAAGGTGTAAAGATCATGACAGAGATCCTGAAAAGAAAACCCAGCGATCTTAATATTCTGAACATGGTAGCCGAGGCTTACTACTACAAAGGTAAATACCAGGAAGCTATCGATTACTGGGACCAGGTGCTTTTCTACGACAAGATGAATGCTTCTGCACTTTATATGATCGGAATGAGTTACCAGAAGAAGGGTGAGAAAGAAAAAGGTGTGGCGCTTTGCGATAAAGCGATCGAGATGGATCCTTCACTGGCTTCGTTGAAGCAAAAGAAGCAGATGCCCGGATTTTAAAATGAACTTTTTACTGCACGAATACAAGCGGCCAGCAATGGTCGCTTTTTTTATTTGACGCAAAGGCGCAGAGTTTACGCAAAGACGCAAAGAGTAAATCACGCAACGGCGCGGCGACGCACCGTTAGAACCTTGCCTCGTAGCGTCGTTGCGTGACCTTCGCTGCGCCTTTGCGAGATCTTTGCGCCTCCGCGTGAAACCCTCACATTCTCTCTGGAACCCTAATCCCCAACAACCCCATCCCTGACGCAATCACGTTTGCTGTCATTTCGGAGAGCTGCAACCGTAATAGTTTTTTCTCCTCCGATTCCGCACTCAGCACAGAATGTTCTGTATAGAAAGTATTAAATGCCTTTGCAAGATTGAATACATAGATCGCGATCTCCGAGGGATTATGTTCAGCACAAGCCTGTTCTATGATCGTTGGATATTGTTCCAATAAAATAATAAGGTTCTTTTCTAATGGAAACAAACCTTTATCTCCTCCCTTGACAGTCTCAGGACTGACACCAGCGATATTGGAAGGGCCCGAAGCTTTCTCCTTTCGCAGTATCGACTTTATTCTCGCATGTGTATACTGTACAAATGGCCCGGTAAATCCATGAAAATCGATCGATTCTTCGGGATTGAAGATCATCCGCTTTTTCGGATCCACCCGCAGCAGGTAAAATTTCAAAGCGCCCAGGGCAAGAATATCATACAATTCGATCAGTTCATCTGTGGTGAAATCCTTTACCTTACCCAGCTCTTCAGTCTTTTGCTTCGCGACATTCACCATTTCATCGATCAGGTCGTCCGCGTCCACTACTGTACCCTCACGACTTTTCATTCGTCCAGTTGGCAATTCCACCATACCATAACTGAGATGCATGATCCCATCAGCATAATCCTTCCCCATTTTTTTTAATGTAAGCTCCAGTACTTTCATGTGATAGTTCTGTTCATCTGCTATCACATAAAGACTCTGGTCATAATGGAAATCCCTGAATTTTTCTTCTGCCAGTCCCAGGTCCTGGGTTATATAAACAGATGTGCCATCTTTCCTGAGTACCAGCTTTTCATCGAGACC
>JGI10216J12902_115316983_pt1 | contig 10772 bp, 9 predicted proteins | sample KanNatreferecore_FD_12902 | JGI IMG/M metagenome (IMG submission 12902)
CGCCACGGAGATGGCGTCCTACGACGGCACCGTCCTTCATGAACGTCACGACATCGCAGAGCTCCTGGATCTCATCAAGCCGGTGGCTGACGTATGCGACAGCGACGCCATGCGAGGCCAGCTCGCGGACGATCGCGAAGAGTCGATCGCACTCGACACTGGACAGCGACGCCGTCGGTTCGTCCATGGAGACGAATGCCGAATCCCACACGAGTGCGCGCGCGATGGCGACGAGCCCACGCTCGGCGGCGGTCAATTCGCGGATGGGTCGCTTCAGGTCGAAGTCGAGGCCCATGCGTTTCGCGACACGTTCGACCGCGGAATGGCGCCGTCTCCCATCAGCCATGCCGAGAGGCGTCTCGGGCCGATCACCCAGCGTGATGTTCTGGTACGCGGAGAACTCTGGGACGAGTGCGATCTCTTGATGGATGAACGCGAGTCCAAGCTGACGGGCGTGCCGCGGGTCTGTGATCAACTGCGGTTCCCCAGCCACTCGAACGGAGCCCGCGTCAGGCGTGACGATGCCCCCAAGCACGTTCAGGAACGTGGACTTGCCGGCTCCGTTCGCCCCGACGAGGCCGTGGACCTCGCCGGGGCGGAACGTGATGCTGACGTCACGAAGCGCTCGCACCGCGCCGAAGGACTTCGAGAGTCCTTCGGCCTCGATGATCGGAACGGCCGCGGTGATCGTCATCGTTGGGTGGACTGTTGGATCGAAGCCTACTGGGCCGCGTCTGGGTTCTCGGTGAGGAATTGGTCGATGTTCTCCTTGGTCAGTAGGACAGACCCGGACTCAAGCGCCTGGGGGGTCCCGGTCGCCATGTAGTCCTTGATCTGACCGACGATCTGCGGGCCCATGCCTTTGCCGTCCGGCAGCGAGGTAACGCGGATCTGACCGTTACGGATGTAGTCGACGGCCTGCTTGGTCAGGTCCCACGTGTACACGGGAACGCCTGTTCGGCCGGTCTGCGCCATGGCAGAGACGGCGCCGACAGCGGGGTCGGAGAAGCAGGCCCAAACCGCGAGGGGCTCATTCGCAGCCGCCGGGTGAGCAGTCAGCCACGCCTGCGTCGCCGCCTGTGCGTCAACGACCTGGCCCGGAATCTTGACCTCGTGATCCGTGACGGTCGCCTTGATGCCTGAGGCCGCGAGGGTCTCGGTGAAGTTCTCCTTGCGCTCGCGGCATGGCGCTCCCGGAGTGAAGCCTAGTGCCAGCACCTGCAGGCCATCCTTGCCGGCGAAGTCCTCCACGAACATGTCGTTGACGCCCTGAGCGCCCGTCGTCGACAGCGCCCCAGCGGTCCCTTCCTGGAAGCTACTCGCGAAGAAGAACACGGGGATGTCGGCGGTCTTCGCAGCATCGAGGCACTGAGCCATCTGATCAGCGGCGAACACAGCAGCCACGATCGCGTCCACCTTCTGCGTGGCGTATTGGGCGCAGATGCCATTCGCGGCGGCCGCGTCGCCCTTCGCATCCGTGATCGCTGCATCCCATCCTTCGGCCTTGAACGCTTCCATCGCGACGTCGACCTGTGACTGGGCGGCCACCGTCGAGGTATCGAAGTTCACGACGCCCAGCTTGAGCGGGCCAGCGGCAGCGGAAGCCGAAGCCGCAGCGCTTGGAGCGACGCTTGCCGGCGTACCAGTGGAGGGCGCGGCTGTGGTTGCGCCGCCGCTCGAACAGGCCGCCGCAACGACGGCAAGGCCCATCACGATCCCGATGAGCTTCAGCCTTGAAGTGGTGTAGGACCTATTAGCGCTCGACACTCTGTTCCTCCTCATTTGCCACGGCCGTGCCGGTGGCATGCATGCCGCCACCTGGCGGGATCGTGGCAGGAGACTCATCGAACAGGTTGAATCCTGAGGCCACGAACTTGACCCGACAGGACAGGTCACCGGTGCGGTGGCGCCGTTGGACGCGCCATTCGCTTCAGTGGCCGACGCGATCCGCGGCCGGCTCGGGTGAGGCACGTCGCAGGATCGCCGCCACAGCTTCCACGGACTCCGACGTCGGAAGCTCCTCGACCTCGCGGACTAGTGACGTCTGCGCATCGGTGTCGATGAGGCCAGTCGTAAGGGCACGGAACTTGCCCTCCAGCGCCCCACGTGGGATCGGGTTCTCAGGCTCCCCAGAGGCGAATTCGACCCTCGTTTGAAGCGTTCTGCCATCCGCGAGTTCGATGCGGACCTCAGCTGGCCATCGATTGGGGTAGTCCTTGTCGAGGTCAGGTGAAGTGAAGCAGTCTGTCCGGGCCATCAATGCTTGGACGACCGGGTCATCAATCGCCGAACGCGAGAACTGGTCGACGCCCGCGGCGCCATGGACCAGGGCCACTGCGGCCGCGAACGGTGCGCTGAACTGCGCTTCAACCAGGGTTCGCGGCGAGCGCTTTTGCTCGATCGGCTCCGCAACGAGCAATGCGCCGCCAGATAGAACTCCGAGACCGACGCGGCGGACCTGCTCAGGAGTGACTCGGTGAGCCGCAGCCAGTTCGAGCATCCCATCGATCAGTCCATGACTGTAGCGACAGCATGCATATGGCTTGATCGCCACGGTCTCGATTGCGTACGACGAGCCCAGCCCAGCGGTCAGGGTCTCGGGGATAGCCTTGTCCGAGAACGCATGAAGGAGGCCAAGGGGACCCTCGAGCGACGTCCTTGGACCACGGAAACCCGCAGCCGCAAGCTCGCCCGCCAACACACCCGCATGTGCCGCCCAGCCCGCGTTCAAGCGCTTTGTCCAAGTGCCGTCGGATAGGTACTCCAGAGAGCCTGAGGCCATCGTGGCCGCGATGGCCATCGTGTTCGCGAGACCAGTGGAGTCCAACTTGAGCAGTAGACCTACCGCCGTCGCGGCACCGATTACACCAGCCACTCCCGTTGGATGGAAGCCACGGGCGTACGCCGATGCCGGATCAAGGGCGTTTCCAACGCGGATGACGACCTCGTAACCAGCGATCACGGCTTCCAGGAACTCTCGGCCCGAGGATCCGCGCGCCTCGGCGACCGCCAAGGCCGCGGGGATGACGACAACCCCAGGGTGGAGCGACGAGGCCCTCGTAACATCGTCGAGCTCGAGCGCATGGGCGGCGGTTCCGTTTAGCAAGGCAGCGGTGGCCGTAGGAACCCGGTCACGAATGCCGATTCCGCTGGCCCCGTTAGGCGCTCGATCGGCCGCGGCGACCTGGCGAACAGGCCCTGACGACGGCTCGGCTCCACCTCGGATGAGCACTCCGAGGAGATCAAGACACAGGTCGAGGGTCGTCTGACGAGTGGCTGCGGGCAGAGCGTCCCAATGCACGGTCAGAACGGCTTCGGCCAGCTGCTCCGAGGCGGTCATCATGCGCTCGCTGCCGCGACCGCAAGCACGCGTCGAGCCCGAGCCACGACGACCTCGTCAACCATGGTCCCGTCGACCTGCGTGGCGCCGTCGCCCGTCTGCTCCATCGTCGTAGCTGCGGCGACGATGGCTCGCGCCCACGCCACCTCCTCGTCGCTCGGGGAGAACGCCGTGTTGATTACCGCGACTTGGTTAGGGTGGATCGCCAACTTGCCCGAGTACCCAGTCGCGTGCGCGAGTCGAGCGGCGCTCCCGGCCACTTCTACATCATCGATCACAAGGGAGGGTCCATCAATCGCCGGAATGCCCTCCGCGACGGCCGCCAGGAGCACATGGAGGCGCGCGTGTTCGACGGTGGGGTTCATTTCGCTGGCGACATTCCCAAGATCGAGAGCCAAGTCTTCGGGCCCGAATGCCAACGCGAGCACGTGCTCGGACTGAGCTATGGCCTGCGCGGCGAGCACGCCTGCGGCCGACTCGATCAACGCCACGACTCGAGGCTGACCTTGCCTGGCGTCATCCGCCGACAAGATCAAAGCGACACGGGACGCATCATCCTGCGACGCGGTTTTGGGCAGCATGACTGGCAGCCCCAGGTGCGCAGCCGCGACAGCATCATCGCGCCACCAGGCTGTCCTGATTCCGTTGATGCGAAGCACGACAGGTATCCCACTGGCTCGCGCTGCGAGGAATTCGACAGCAATGGCGCGCGCGGCCGCCTTTCGATCTGCTCGAACCGAGTCCTCGAGATCGACGACGATAGCGTCCGCTCCGCTGGCGGCCGCCTTGTCGAACCGGTCGACGACTCGATCCGCCGGTACGAATAGCCAGGACCGGGCCGTCGCCAATGCGTTCGACATCTGCCCTGACATGTCTACGTCAACTCCGGGATGGAGCCTCGACCCACCCGGTGGCCGGCGATGTTGAAGGGTGGCTCCAGAGCAAGGACCGACCCCTCGCCGAGATCCGCCTCGATCCATCGATCCCGTGCTTGGAGTTGCGGGTGATCGAGGAGGCCGCGAACATCATTGAGCCGTCCAAATGGGACGTCGGCCCGCGCAAGGGCTGCGAGGAGCCCCTCGGTTGTCATGGATCGCAGGGCCGGAGCGATGGCGGCTTCGAGGTCACTCCGATTCGCGACGCGGCGAGCATTGTCAGAGAATCGCGCATCGACTGCCAGGTCTGACCACCCCAGGACCTCGACGCACAGCGATCTCCACTGCGGTTCCGTTTGCACCGCGACCATGACGGTCTCGCCATCACTCGTCTCGTACGGACCATACGGAGCAATGGTGTTGTGCATCATCCCAGCACGAGTCGGAGCCGCCCCTGCATACCGCTCGTAGTACCAGGGAACGCTCATCCATTCCGCGAGGCAATCCAGCATCGCGATGTCGATCCGCCGCCCGATGCCGTCGACGGATCGCGCATACAGGACTGACAGGATGGACGATAGGGCATACATGCCTGCGCTGATATCCGCGATCGATATCCCGACCTTCGCGGGTTGATCTACGGCGCCCGTTACCGCGACGAGGCCACTCTCGGCCTGCACGAGCAGATCAAACGCCTTGCGATCGCGCATTGGCCCGTCGTCGCCGTAGCCACTGATACCGCATGCCACGAGCTGCGGCCATCGACGGTGGATGTGATCCCATCCATAGCCAAGGCGCTCGATAGCGCCAGGACCGAGGTTGTGGACCAGAACGTCGGCTGTATCCAGAAGATCGTCTAGCCGAGCGCGACCATCGGCCGACTGCAGGTTGATGGTGACCGATGACTTACCGCGATTGAGCCAGACAAAGTACGCAGAGGCGCCTTCAACGACGTGGTCATATTCCCGCGCAAAGTCTCCGCCGGGCCGTTCGACCTTGATCACCGACGCCCCTAGATCGGCCAGGTGACGCGTGCAAAGCGGTGCCGCAACCGCATGCTCGATTGCGATCACGTTGATGCCCTCAAGTGGCGCCCGAGGACGAGCGACCATCAGTAACTCCGGGGCATGCCGAGGACGTGCTCGCCGACATATGAAAGGATCATGTTCGTCGAGATCGGCGCGACCTGATAAAGGCGCGTCTCTCGGAACTTTCGCTCGATGTCGAACTCGACCGCAAAGCCAAAGCCACCGTGGACCTGCAGCGCGGTGTCGCCGGCGGCCCAGCTTGCCTCTGATGCGAGCAGCTTGGCCATGTTCGCTTCGGGGCCACACGGTTGTCCGCTGTCGAACAGGTCGGCGGCCCGTCGCCGCATGAGATCGGCGGCAACCGTATCGATGTGTGCCCGCGCGATCGGAAACTGGACTCCCTGATTCTGGCCGATCGGCCGACCGAAGACGATGCGCTCCGAGGCGTATCGCCGGGCACGATCGATGAACCACCGTGCATCGCCGACACACTCCGATGCGATCAAGATCCGCTCGGCATTCATGCCGTCGAGGATGTATCGGAACCCTTGGCCCTCCTCACCAACGAGACTATCGGCCGGCACGCGGAGATCGGAGATGAAGACCTCGTTCGTCTCGTGGTTGAGCATCGTCTCGATCGGCTTGACCGTGAGAGCCGCAGCGGCGCCAGAGTCTCGCAGATCGACCAGGAACGTCGACATCCCGTCGGTCTTTCGCTTCACGGCATCGAACGGCGTGGTGCGGGCGAGAAGCAACAACAGGTCCGAGTGCTGGAGACGTGACGTCCACACCTTCTGCCCGTTGATGATGTAGCCGTCATCCACGTGGACCGCCGACGTCGTGATCCTGGTCGTGTCCGTTCCCGCCGTCGGTTCGGTCACTCCGAACGACTGCAACCGCAGCCGTCCAGATGCGATCTCTGGCAGGTATCGGCGCTTCTGCGCCTCCGAGCCGTGTCGAAGTACCGTCCCCATCGTGTACATCTGGGCATGGACGGCGGCCGCATTTCCACCGGAAGCATGGATCTCCTCGAGGACAACACTCGCGTCTGCGATGCCCATGCCCAAGCCGCCGTACGTCTCGGGGATCAACATCCCGAGGTAACCGGCCTCAGTTACGGCCGCGACGAACTCGTCGGGGTACGCCTTCGCCCGGTCGACGCTGCGCCAGTACAAATCAGGAAACTGCGCGCACAGTTGCCGAACGGCCCACCGGAGATCGTCCCGTTCGTCGGACGTCGTCAACCCGGTCGCCATCACGGCTCCGTGGGATCGCGAAGCGTATCGAGGTTCGGCCGCGAGATCGTGGGCCCGAATCCCCTTCGATACACCAGCAGCACGCGGCGGAAGGTGATCACCACCGCCTCGTCCTGGTTGTAGCCGATCGTTCTTACGGTGACGACACCGACTTCCGGTCTGGATCGTGACGGCCGGGCTTCCAGAACCTCGGAGACCGAGTAGATGGTGTCGCCCTCGAATACCGGGTTTGGCAGGCGCACCTCATCCCATCCGAGGTTGGCCATCACATTCTGCGACACGTCGGTGACGCTCTGGCCGGTGACAAGGGCCAACGTAAAGGTGGAATCGACGAGCGGCCGGCCAAACTCCGTCTGAGCCGCGTAGACCTGATCGACGTGCAGGGCGGCCGTGTTCTGCGTGATCAGCGTGAACCAGACGTTGTCCGCGGCTAGCACCGTCCGACCAGACGGGTGGTAGTAGACGTCTCCGACCTCGATATCCTCGAAGTACCGGCCCCGCCAACCCTCCTTGACGCCCATGGCTAACGCTCCTCCGCCACAGCTGCCTCGGCGGGGACATCGGGTGGTGGGCCCCAGAGACTGTTCCGTCCTGTCGCTGGGTCGCGCCACAGCGCGCTACCGTCGTCGGCAATTGTCGGAGCAGGCAGCGGCGAGACGAATTCCAGCCTCACGCCGTCAAGCGCACTGCGCTCCGTGAAGCACAGGAGGACATTGTCGGCTTCATCGAGCACTCTCCCATCCTCCTCGATCCCGAAGCTGGCCAGTTCCTGCATCCGACCCGCCGGGTTCTCGACGTTCATGAAGCCAAGGTGATGGACTCCAAGCTCCGAAGGACCATGCGTCCCGGTTCCAGTGACCTCTAGCAACTCGATGCGCGGAGACGACTCGAACGAGAAGGAGATCCGGGTGTCGTGGAAGTGCGGCGTTGCATCGCTGTGGTCGATGTATCGATTCGTGCGATATCGGGCGATCGGGCTGAAGCGATAGCCGGTGGCACTCGACCAACGAGCGATCGCTTCTTCGAGGTCGGGGACAAGGATCCCGATATGGTCGATGGGCAATCCGGCCACGGTCAGCTCCTGCGTGGGTCGATTCGACGATGAGGCGTCACGCCAACAGGCAGTGACGGATGGTCGGCATCAGCGCCAGGAAGCCGACGCTGGCACCCGCGAACGGCGGGTAGACGCTCGTTGTGAATCCGACAGACAGGCCACTCTCGGCGTCGGCGAAGGCGGCAGACCCACCGGCAGCCTCATGCCCGAATGATGTCGAGCTGAGCATCGGGAACTGTGGAAACGGCAATTGCACGCCGGAACCGAACTGCGTCGGGACGCCGAGTACGGCGTCCATGCCTATCGACCTCGTGGCGACCATCGTGCGCAGCGCACCCTCGGACAACAGCCTGACTCCATCGACAGTCCCAGCTGTGCCTGCGAACAACCGCGCGAGATCGCGCGCACCGCCGACACCGCAAGTCGACGGGATGCCGAGCCGCAAGAAGGCGGGGTCGTTGTAGAGGTCGGTGGTCGCCGCGATCTGGGACGTCGTGCTGGGCGGGATCCCGGTCCGACTCAGGAACTCGGACCGTGGCGCGGTCAGTTGAGCGGGTCGGACGATCACGGGCTCGACCCTGGGCAGCACCTCGTCTGGAATGCCAAGCCAGAGATCCAAACCCAACGGGGGCGCGACCTCGCTCGCGACGAAGTCGCTCACCGTCTGGCCGATGGCTCGAACGAACATGCCGTCGACTAGCGGTCCGTAAGTAAAGGCGTGGTATCCGTGGCGGGTATCCGGTTCCCAGTACGGTTCTTGTGTCTCGACCGCATCGACCTCTCGACCCGCGACGAGGTCTGCCAAAGCCAAGCCGCGCTCAAGAGCCGCGAGTCCCGAGCGGTGCGTGAGCACCATCCGCGTCGTGATCGTCCGGGTCGATGGTCGGTCGAACGCTGGCCACTGGTCGGCGAGCGGGGCGTCGAGATCAAGCAGCCCACGCTCGTGGACCATCGCCGCCGCGATCGCCGTGACTGCCTTAGTGACCGAGAAGAGAAGTTGGACGCCGCGCGCGCGGTAGTCACCAGCAACGAGGTCCACCACGGGACGACCGTCCCGATAGACAGCCAGAGCGCCGCCGCCGACTTCCTGCGTGCCGATCACCCGTGCAAACACGTCGCGCAGGGGTTCGAACGGGCCCTCGGTAAGACCTGCGACGGGAACCAGGTCGGTCAACCCGTCTCCCCTACTTCCGGATACAGCGGCGCCAGATCGTCGTGGTAGAACCGAAGACCTTGGCGCAGCTCACCCACAGGATCTGGCGACATATCGATCTCTTCGATCGCCCAACCCCGCCAGTTGTGGTCGCGCAGAACGTCCATCCAACGGGTCCAGTCGACCCGTCCGGTGCCCATGATCCGGAAGTTCTTGAGCATGCGAGCGTGCCGTTCCTTCTGGTCACCGCGTAGGACATGCCCTGACAACGGCTCGATGCAGTCCTTCCAATGCATGATCGGCGTCCGATCGATGTGATCGCGCAGGACCGCCACGGGGTCGCCGCCATCGAGCGCGACGTGGCCCGAATCAAGGCAGATCCCGACCGTTTCTGGGTCGGTGAGGCGAAGGACGGTCGCGATGTCCTCGTTGCGGGAACACACGGAGTAGGCATCGGTGTGCACGGCCAGGCGGACGCCATACCGGCCGACGACTCGCCCCAGCCTGTTCAACTGGTCCGCGAATCGTTGGTGCACGGCGGGATCGACGGGCCGCTGAAAGTCGTCGAGTGTCGCGGTCTCGTCCGGGCTCTCGTTACCAAACCGCGATCGCATGATGTTGCCGATCGTGATCGTGGTCGTGCCGAGCTCCTGAAGGAAGCGAGCATGTGCATCGAGCGCATCGTCCGCAACCACTTCCAGACTCGGATCCGCCATCGCATTCCCGATGAGCTGGCGACCGGGAGCGTAGCTCGACACCAGGGTCAATCCTCGCCCTTCGAGTGCATGCCGAAACCCCGGCACCCCTCCATAGGCTCGGAGAGCCGTTGCCCATCCCCCCGGCTCCGGTGCGAGCTCGATCCCTTCCAGGCCGGCCTCGCACACACCGTCGAGCATGCGCTCGAAGTAGGCCAAGGGGTCCAGCTGGAATGCCTCGATCCATGCCGGGTACGACATCTCGACTGGGAGATCCCAGTACGGCGGATCAAAGAAGGTGATCAGGTCTGTTGCGAACCGGATGTGGGCTGACGCTGTCACGCGGGTTCCCCGATCCTCGGCGGCACACTGACCCACGAGTCGGACTGGCCGGCAGCCATGACCGCCTCCACCACCTGCTGAACATGGGTCGCATCGGCAAAGTCGGGGCGGGCTCGGCGTCCCTCGACGATCGCTCGGAAGAATTCCTGGAACTGCATCGCCGAGATGGAGATGTACCCGGTTCCGATCCCAGCCAATCGCCACCAGCCGTTCGGATGCTCCGTATTCGTGTGGATCGTTCGAAACCCACGGTGGTCCTTTGGCTCGTCGAAGTACGCCACGCGGAACTCTTCGCGGCGGTTCCAGTCGAACTCGATCGCGCCGCGACTCGCGTCCAGGTCGAAGGCGATGCGGTTCTTCCGTCCGAGCGCAAAGGCATTGACTGCGAAGCTCCCGATCGCGCCAGAAGCAAACTCGGCGACCCAGACACCTGCGTCGTCGACCGCGCCAGTCGCCCGTCGGTCCTGGTCGTCCCGCCAGCCCGTGTCGGGGCCCGGACCATCCTTCGAGCGAACAAGTCCGGCGACTCGGGTGATGTCACCGAGGAGGTATTCCGCCAGGTCGATCACATGCGAACCGATGTCACCGACCATGCCCGACCCACCGGTCTCGCGACTACCGCGCCAGCCTCGAGCGGTGAAACGGCCGTCCGGGTCGGCGAAGTATCCCGCCTCCTGGAGGTACGAGGCCCGCAATTGCAGCGGAGTGCCGACCCGCCCCTCCGTTAGGAGCTGCTTCGCGAATCCGATCGCCGGGGTGTGCCGATAGTTGAAGCCGACCTGGGTGACGACGTTTGCATCCTGAGCCGCGGCGGTCAGCGCGATCGCATCATCCGCCGTGTTACTGAGCGGCTTCTCGCAGAAGACGTGCTTGCCATGGCGCAGTGCTGCCATCGCGATGGGCACGTGAAGCGGTGGGGGCGTGCAGATGTCTATGGCATCGATGTCGGGACGGGCGACAACCGACTCCCAGTCAGTGGCGCTCTCCTGCCAGCCGAGCTGGCTCGCGGCTGTGGCCGCAGCATCGGCG
>JGI10216J12902_101514834_pt1 | contig 10771 bp, 14 predicted proteins | sample KanNatreferecore_FD_12902 | JGI IMG/M metagenome (IMG submission 12902)
TCCGGAAAAGTTAAGTCTACCCGAAACTTTAGGCCCTGGAAAAAAGTTTATTCGGAAGAACGGAGGAACTCTGCCATCAACGCTTTATTGATTTAGTTGTTGATTATCTTCAAATGGCTATACGCCCCTGCCGAATTCCTGCGTATCACAGAAATGCCGTCACCTGGAATCCTTACAGGAATGTTTCTATTTTCGCCTTATGAAAAAGTCTGCCGTTGAAATTCGAGTTGGTGTAAAAAAAGATGTTCCGCGCGTTCTCGAATTGGTGAAAGAACTAGCGGAATTCGAGAAAGCTCCTCACGAAGTCATAAATACAGTCGAATTAATGGAGCAAGATGGCTTTGGTCCAAATCCAATATTCGGATTGTTTGTAGCTGAAGTTGATGGCCAAATTGTCGGAATCTCTCTTTATTACTGGCGTTACTCCACCTGGAAAGGAAAACGCCTTTACCTCGAAGATATCGTTGTCACTGAGAGTATGCGCGGTGCTGGAATCGGGAAACAATTGTTTGATCGAACGATGCAGCATGCCCTGGATGAAAATTGCTCGGGGATGATGTGGCAGGTACTTGATTGGAATGAACCAGCTATTAATTTCTACAAGAAATACGGTTCCAAGATTGATGGGGAATGGATGAATTGTACACTCGAGAAACATCAGATCGAAGCAATTCTTAAAAACTGAAAAGGCCGGATATTTCTTCCGGCCTTTTCAAATCTTTATTAGACGCCTACGTCAAGTATTGCCCACACCGGAATATGATATCCTCCTTTAAGAATGACGAAGTCATCGGCATAGTCAATGAGATCTGACTCTGTTTCAATCTTTTCTCCATTGGGTAGTTGTATATAGAGGCTAATCGGAACATGCTCGCTGTTGCTGATGATCATAGCACGCTGTAGCTTGCCTGCCCTCCATAGTTTATCTTCGTTATTGTCTAAAACATCTTTCGATCCGAAATACAACATCCTTACATCTGACGGATTTATTAATCGTGCATCTTTCATAACAATAAATTCTAATAAGTTGAGAAATAGAAAAGTGTTGCAAGAAAGTTCTTGCATCGCCAGGTAATTGAATCACAATCATCCTGCCAGGAAAAGTCCCGGTCTAATTCCGAAATACCTTGAAGATTATGTAAGCCTTGACGGACTTACAAATTGAAGAGGAGGTGTTAAGTATTTTTTGGTGGAGGACTTGGGTTTTCGCGAACCAAAATGTTCCGATCACTGCTAACAAGTGATCCGTATTTAATTGCTCACCTTCGCTTAATCTCGGAGCAATAGCCGCAGTCACACATTCTGTTGATACCTTGAACTGCTGAACATCCGATGCATATGTTTTATGACTATATGCCGCCAGACTGGCCCATAGAATAATTGCGCTTAAAAGAAATGTGAAAACCCTGCTTTTCATTTCTCTATATAAGACCTAACGTAATTTAGGATTATTTATTCAGAATTCCCTGTGAAATCTGACCTAAAAGGCGCCCTAAACTTCCTCAAGTAGGGTCATAAACGCAACATGTTTGTCCCGAAATCGTGTGCGAAGCTGTTCCAGAAATATGGGGGCGTAATTATCAAAATAGGTGGTTATGTGATTGATGGTGTGGGCAAAGTACTGAATGCTGTAAGAGACGCCGCCGTCGTCTTGATCGTGTAGTACTTTATATATTTTGAACTCCACGAACATCCCCGTCTCCATGATCTTGGGAATATGTTCAGACTTCATCCACGCAAGCCATTCCAACTCCACATCCCTATCGATTCCTACGGTGACATTATACAAAAACATATTGTAAAGTTATTGCACTTTCCATTTTTAACAAGGTCGGAAAGAGCGTAATTAAACCGTATTCGCCCTTCCAAATTAGAATGACGAGATAACAATTTTAACCATACTTCATTGTATCTTAATTTCGCAATTAAGATTTTTAGAAACACTTATCCGACCCTCTTATGAAAACCTATGCCATACTTCTTCTCGTACTTGCCAGCCTGACTTGTCGTGCCCAAACACTCTTAGTTGAAGAAAGAACTGTAAAGAATGAAGAATCCGTAGATCTGAATTCCTGGACAGCACGACTTGATCAGGATATGGAAAGCTGTATGGATTCGTACGCTGACTTCATCAAAGAAACCTTCAAGACAAAAGTTGATAAGCGCGGTAAAAATATTCTCGTTGCGGAGAAAACCCAGTTCCCCGAACTATCAAAACTTCGATTGGATCAACGCGCGATTTTTACCGTCGAGTCTTCCGGCACCTCAGTGTCCTTTACATTCAGCCCCGGTTATGATATCCATTTCGGGCGCGATGCATACAAGTCCGAGTTCGCCAAAGCGGAAACTTTCGTAAAGGCTTTTGTGCGCTACCACTATGACAATTACTATGAAGCTCAAATCAAAATTATTCAGGACAAGATAAAGAGCTTGCAAAATGATATCGACTCAAATACGAAGAGAACGGATAAAAACAACAAATCTATTACCGATAGCAAATCCGAAGGTGAAACCGAAAAATCTAAATCAAAAAGCGAAAAGATGATGCGCGAAAATGCGGAGTATACCGCTGACTCCGCATCTAAGAGAACGCAGATAACAGATCTCGAATCTCAGCTGTCAAAGTTCAATCAGGCATTACAGAAGACCCTGGACTTCAAATGAAGTATAGCGTGTTGATCTAAACACTTCTAAATTGATTGTCGCAGATATCTTGGATAAGAAAGCGCATAGATAGCTACTTCCAGGGATATAGTTCCCAAGTCAGTTCATCGAGATACTTCACGCGGTTAGGAACGGTTTTCAAAACTGTATCTTCCAATTCAGAAGAAATTCGATCCTGGCCATATCTGACTGCCAGGTAGAGAAGAACAGTTTCGGCAATGTCTTCTCTGGTAGGATTATCGCGGGCATAAGCTGAAATAAAAGTCGGATCCTTGCCCTGAGCAGCCACCCAGCCAGCCGCAGTTGCATGCGGGTCATCAAGAGAAGTGTGTGAGGCCTCATGAACAAACGTCTCTTCCAGAATGCCATCACTTTCATAAAGGTCAGCTTGTCCAATGTGAATTAGTAGATTATTGTTCCCTCCACCGAATAGCTCGGTCCCCTTATGTATCCACACTGTCTGAACATTTTTGCGAAGCGTCGTAGGTAATCTCCCGATTACCATAGCATATTTTTCGGCCTGAACCTGTGACAATTCAACGCTTTCAAATTCAGGATTGACCTGAACTTCAATCGTTAGTCCATCATCGAAAGTTGCACTGAAAAGGTAGGCATCAAGGGTTATCCAGTTGTTCACTCTGCGGTCGAACATAACACGTGCGCCCTGCCCAGCCGTTGTTATCGTTTCAAAGGAAGTTGGATCATCTGCTGTAATAATACCAGGCGCAAGAAATATTGTGCCATCATACGGAGGTGTCTTGGGAATAGAAGGAGTCACGGACTTATCGCTGCATGAGATGCAGAAGATTGACAGGGTTGAAAAATAGAAACAAATTGCTCGCATCGGGATAAGTATTCAAGTTACTGCTTTTTTTGTGGTTTAATTTTCCAATGAGTTGGAAATCGGAACCCAAGAGATATTTCGGGGACAAGGTCCTATAGCAGGCTTAGGACGGCGAAGAAGTGAAAGAAGCTTCCTCCCATCACAAACAGGTGCCAGATACCATGGAAATATCTTGCTTTATCTTTCACAAAAAAGAAAACACCTATAGAATAAAAGGCGCCACCGATCATCAGAAAAACAAATCCTTCCATGGGCGTCGCAGAATAAACGGGTTTGATAAAAAGTATAACGACCCATCCCATTGCGACGTATAGGGCAGTCGATAGCCCTTCGTATCGGCCCGTCGCGAATACTTTCAGGACAATGCCTCCTAACGCAAAAGCCCACACCACACCGAAGAGTGCCCATCCTATCCAGCCGTTCAATACCGTCAAACAAAACGGCGTGTAGGTGGCTGCAATGAGCAGAAAGATGGCCATGTGGTCAAACTTCCTAAACAAAGACTTTAGTCGTGAGTTGGTGAACCCGTGATAAAGGGCTGAGATTGTGTAAAGGATCACTAACGCAGAACCAAAAATGGCGAAGCTGACGATGTGCCAGGGAGTTCCCTCGAGCGACGAGAAGACTACAAGGATAGCCAATCCGGCCATGGCCAAAAAAGCCCCGATTCCATGCGTAATCGCATTTATCCGCTCTTCTTGATTGTCAAACCCTCTCCAAACCATCTTTTTTATGTCTTTTGGTTACCAGTCAGCCCAAACCGGGATACAAGACTCGAAATAAGACCTTGTCGTAAAGATGCAAATTAAGAAATGAACGCAAGATTGGCCTTTTTAGCAGTTGTACTTCTCGCCTTCTCGACGGACGTCGCGAAAGGCCAGTTGGCTGCAAGCCAGTCTTATTCCATCATTAACCACGTCGCCGACATTGTTAACAAGCCAATAAAAATTTCTGTTAGTCACGTTAACTATAAGAATGCGGCGGCACCCGCTATGCACCTTAACGTTCTTTCGGTACCCGGTGATCCAATCTGGACCGGTTCTATGACCTCACAGTCATTTAATAACGGAAAGTTTGGACGATTCTATTGCTGGGATGCACAGGGAAACCTCCGTAACTCCTATTTATTCCTGGATATTTCCGGCAAGAGGAAACGGGGACTTAAATTAGTCTTCCCAAAACACAGGCTCCTGTTCGATAGCAAGAACAAGATCGCGTTCTAATCCTTCCCACTAGCATAGTCATTGAGGTACGCAAAATTTTCTGTTAACGCACCGTCTTTGGCGATGGTAGCCCTCTCAATAATTCCTTCTGGATCATCAATAAAAAGCGGCTTGAGTATCCGGTCAATAAGGTCCTTACCAAATTCCTCTGACGCACTACGTGGAAGCTCGCAAGGTAGATTGTCGACAGCCATTACAGTAATGAAGCGATCATTCGAAAGTGGTGGTTGAAGAGAATTCGTGATCGCATCATAATCGTAGATCGGATCAACGATACTGCTCGCTCTTTTAGTGCTGGGAATCGAACCCTCGATATCGCAAGTGATATCTGCAATGATCTTAACCTTAAAATCGTTTAACTGCATATCCTCTTTAGTAAACAGCACGGGCGCCTCAGGATTCCAAAAGGCTCCGGCCATGAGGATATCTGCTACTTTTGTGAAGTCGGTGAAGTGGGAACTGTAACGGTCGGGATAGTGATGAAACTCTTCACGATTAAAATGTCCTCCTTGCTTTCGCGTATGGTAGTCGGCGCTGCTAAGCTGAACATACACCGGTTCATCAAACCGACGGTTTAAAAAATCAGTAGCACTGACTTTTCGGATACCTGCAGTGTCCAGTGTTTCCATTGCTCCTCGTCCCACTCGTCCGGCACCTGTTAGAATAATCTTTACAGATGGCAAAACAACTTTCCGCAGTTCCAGTTTTAGATCGTTCACATCAAAACATTCGAAAGCTCGCCGTAGTGTGAAGCCGCCAAAACGTTTACCGTACGTCCATAAACCATTATATGCGCCAACGATACCCGCATACCGGCCAAATGCAACGAGTCGGTTACCCTGTTTGTCCTTCAGCGCTTCGTAGTCGATCAGTCTTATCTTTTTTCTCAGAACTTCTTGCAGAAGCTTTCGATTATAAGGTTGTTTCTTAATCGTATGCGAGAAAAACATATACGTTTTACCCCCAATCAGCTCGGATACCGGCACTTCCTTTATTCCCATCAATATATCGCAGGCAGTCATGTCATGCAGGATCTCCGCACCCATTTCTTCGTATTCGCTATCATGAAAACATCTGACGGAACTGTGTTGACAATAGATCTTTACATTTGAAAATCGTTGTCCGATCTCTTCAACCTGAATAGGTGTAAATGGAACTCTCTTGTCGGGAGGAACTTTACCCTCGCGTATCAAGCCTACATTAATGAGGTGCATGTCGATGAATGATAAACAAATCTAACATGCTGGACCGGATACTCAAATCTTCAGCGCGGGCGCTAACAGTATTTCAGAATTCGATCTTGCGCCCTGTGCTTGCTTGATATGGCGTTGCTCATGCACAACCAGGAACTGCAAAGTGTCGCCGATATTCATTCTAAGGAGCTTAAGAAATTCGACCCTGACCGAACCTTTGTTTAAGTCGATATTAGAAGCATCGTTGATAATATCCAGCAAGTCTTCCTGATTTTTTAGGAATTTTTTTATCACATCCCTTTTCAAGGTGCCATGAATTGGATTCATCCGCGCAAGTGTTTTTTGCTTTGTTGTGTTATCGGGATGCATCATTGCAATAAACTTCTTTCCCATCCATGTTGATCTTGCCTCCTGCTTGTTGTCGGAAGATATTGCGACGGCAATTGCCTTTCTCAATTCTGAATGGTAATACGACGAATATCTATTGAGGTGCTCAAGACATTCCAGTATACTCCATTTTTCCCCCCGTTCTTTCCAGTTGAGAGTCGATTCAGGCAAAAGCTCAACTTCGTTTGCAAAATCAATTGTTGCCTGGACGTCGCGGCGTAGCTTCGAAAGAAGTTCGTATGGTGTCATCGATTTTTTTTTACAAAGGTATGGCTGCGGCTGTTCGAAAAAATTGATTGATATCAAGATTTCATCATAACGGCCTGATCCTGCTCAACGTTTCAGGCGTCATTCGGAGATATGACGCTATGTATTTCCTGGGAATGGTCTGAAAGATTTGCGGACTTCTCTTCATGAGCCGATGATAACGTTCTTCCGGTGTAAATGTCAGCATTTCCACTTCGCGTTCAATCTTCCCCATAAGCGCCTCTTCCTCTAGCATTCTCCAGGCGCGCTCGATACTCTGGTAGGGATCAAATAACGCGTAAAAGTCCCCACGGTCAATTGCTATCAGGTCGGTTTTCGTCAATGCCTGAATATAATATTCTGATGGCTCGTTTCGAATGAATGATGGATAGGAGCACACAAGATTACCCGGATGACCAAACCCGACACAGATCTCATCTTCCTTATTTGGAAAGTATATTCTCAAACTCCCATTCTTGACAAAAAAGAGGCTGGATTCTGTTTGTCCTTTTTTGATAAGGAATTCGTTACGCTTCAATTCAACGGGCCTGTTCCATCTCTCAAGTAACGCTGAAAGCTCGTCTTCTTTCAATCTTACGGTTGAGCTGAAAATATACGATAGCTTTTCCTGCCAGTCCGTCATTGGCAAGAATTATCTTTCTAACAATCCACCAAGCAGTGAGCTTGCTTCTTTTCCGGCGTTACGTCCATATGGTGCCAGCGCCTGAACAAGCTTGCGAATTGGCATTGATTGAAGCCAAACTTTTCCTGTGCCGCGTAAGGTCGCAAGGAAAATTCCTTCACCACCGAAGACCATTGATCGTAGCCCACCCGTTGTTTGGACATCAAACTCAATTTGTGATTCGAATGCCACCACGCACCCTGTATCCACACGCAACGTTTCGTTGTTTAAAGTGCGTTCAATCACAGTTCCACCAGCGTGAACAAATGCTTTACCGTCACCGCTAAGCTTTTGCAGTATAAATCCTTCGCCACCTACAAGACCTGAACCAATCCTTTTATTGAACGTGATGGCAACCTTCGTTCCCAGGGCTGCACAAAGAAATCCATCTTTTTGTACGATGAGCTCATTGCGCGGACTTTGGGCGAGATCGATAGGGATAACAGTTCCAGGATAAGGAGCGGAAAATCCTACTTTTGCTTTTTTTCTGCCCTGGTTTGTAAAATGGGTCATGAATATTGACTCCCCAGTCAAAACCCGCGAACCCGCCGAAAGGATCTTATCAAATAAACCCTGGCTGGGATTCGATCCGTCTCCCATCTTGGTTTCAAATTGTACACCGTCTTCCATAAAAAGCATTGCACCGGCTTCTGCAATAACGGTTTCCATCGGATCGAGCTCAATTTCGACGATTTGAATACTTTCGCCCTTGATCTGAAAATCAATTTCGTGTGATCTTGCCATGTATTGGAATTGTTTAACTATAGAAGAAGAACGGATGAAAGCCAACGGTGTTACAGCATCAGAATGGCTGATGTCAAATTTCCCATAAACACACGACTTGTCACTTCTTTTTCTTAACTCCTTTTTTCAATTCTTCGTAGTCTTCGCGCTCTGCGAGTTTCTTATCATCCACATTCTTGTCAAGAAATTCGTTTAGCTTTTCGATATTCATGTTGGCCTTGATCTCTCCAAACTGGTCGATAGTTATATCCAGCCCCGATAGATCTTTATGAACGCGCGGTTTTGGCTTGCTCGAAATTTTCTTGTGTTTTTTGGCCATAAACAAATTTACGAACAACTTCACTGAATAAGACACCATCCAAAAAAAATAAGGACGACATTTTTGCTTTGTCATTGTTAAAATTATTCAAACAGAATGTCTTAAAACGGCAGGGCCTATGCAGCAGGCTCAGGATAGTGGTTCTTACAGTTTATGCAACTTTTACTTTCAGCGTATTCAACGCAAAATCAATCCTGTTTGCGACTTCTTCCTTGCCTATAATCTCCATAATCATCATCAGGTCAGGTCCCACACCAGCACCAGTCATTGACAACCTTAATGCCTGAAGAATTTTTCCCGTCGCAATTCCTAATTTCTCCGTCACACTTTCCAGTGTCGCTTTAGCAATTTCAGCATTGAAGGTTGATAGCTTGCTGACCTCCTCCTTAAACCCGGTAAGCACTTTGACGGCATCGTCATTCCATTTCTTGCTGGCGATGCTTTCGTCGAACGTGGTAGGCGCGAAAAAAAGAAACTTGCCCTGTTCCCAAAAATCCTTGGGAAAGGTAACTCGTTCCCTCATCACAGTTACGACCTTTTCCGCTTTCTCCTTCGAGCATACAATTTTTTCCCTCTTTAATGATTCCAGCAAGTATTCCGCGAGAATATCAGTTGACTTTGAACGGAGATATTGTTGGTTGAACCATTGCGCTTTATGGATGTCGAATTTTGTCCCCGCTTTCCCGATACGCTCGACCGAGAATGATTGAATCAATTCATCCATGGAAAATATCTCTTGTGTTGTTCCCGGATTCCAGCCGAGGAAAGCAAGGAAGTTGACCAAGGCTTCCGGCAGGTAACCTGAGTCACGAAAACCCGGTGCCTTTTCACCCGTGTTCGGATCCACCCAGTCTAGCGGGAAGATTGGAAATCCCATCCGGTCAGCATCGCGTTTGCTGAGTTTTCCGTCACCAGTCGGTTTTAATAATAACGGCAAGTGTGCAAACTGAGGCATCTCAGCTTCCCATCCCAGATACTTGTAAAGCAACACGTGAAGCGGCGCCGAAGGTAACCATTCCTCTCCGCGGATGACGTGCGAAATCTTCATCAGGTAATCATCTACAACATTGGCAAGATGATACGTCGGCATGCCGTCGCTTTTCATCAGGACTTTGTCATCTATTTGGGACGAATGAACCATAACCCATCCACGTATAAGATCATTGAGACGAACTTCTTCCTTTCGCGGAACTTTCAGCCGGACAACGTATGGTGTACCCGCTGCTAGTAGCTCTTTTACTTCGTCGTCAAGCAGCGTGAGTGAATTCCTCATCTGCATCCGGGTAATGCTATTGTATTGTGGTAATACCACGCCAGCGGTCTTCAGCCTTTCTCTCATCGCATCCAGCTCTTCCTCCGTATCAAACGCATAGTAGGCGTTGCCTTCGTCGACGAGTTTTTGAGCGTATTGCTTATACATCGGCTTTCTTTCCGATTGGCGGTAAGGAGCATACGGTCCGCCCACTCCAACACCCTCGTCGATTTTTATACCAACCCATCTCAGCGATTCAAGAATGTACTCTTCAGCTCCTGGAACATAACGCGTCTGATCAGTATCCTCAATACGCAGGATCATGGTACCGTTACTCTTGCGCGCAAGGAAATAGTTATACAACGCTGTTCTCACCCCGCCAATGTGCAACGCACCGGTCGGACTTGGTGCAAATCGAACGCGAACTTCTCTCATCCTTCTAAATTGCTTTTTTGGACTGCAAAGGTAATTTGAATTTGGGATTTACGACACAATTCCGTCCTCTTCTAAAGTTCAAATCTTATCGATTTGGCCATTCTCCTTACAAGTTCTCTAAGACGAAATCGGCCGACATTGTATAGAGGTGAAACTTCGTCTTTTCGCCTTGGATACTGTGGTGTTTATCCGGATAGTAAAACGACCGGAATTGTTTGCCCGCCTTAATTAGGGCATCCTGCGATATCATCGAATTCTGGAAATGCACATTATCGTCTCCTGGCATGAACGAGCAGGAAGTTTCCTGCCAGATTTGCCGCATATGTGGAGGGTGAGTTGTCATCGTAGCCGCCGGCGTTTAGTTGTGGCGTTTGAAGGTAACGCTCGGTATACACAGTATCATAAAAACGCCAGTTTGTAACAGGCGAAAACGCAATACCCATTTTGAAAACTCCCGCGGCTTTGGTCATTGCCAATGATGACATGTAACCTCCATAACTCCAGCCCCAGATTCCGACCCGGCCCTCATCGATGTAGTCGATTGTTGAGAAGAACTTTGCAGCTGCGCTGAGGCCTCTACTACGTGAATAGCTGCTAACCAGAAGACGTGGTGTCAGGGCAGAACAATCCACGGATAACTTCAGATGAACCGATCATTATATTATATTAATAATCTTATTGTTTTCGAGCACGGTATAAACTTTCCATCTTTCATTCAGTTAATTCCTACCCCTTCCTTTTGGATGAACTTATTGTTTGTAGTAAAATCCTGAACCGTAATT
>JGI10216J12902_102667291_pt1 | contig 10767 bp, 18 predicted proteins | sample KanNatreferecore_FD_12902 | JGI IMG/M metagenome (IMG submission 12902)
CTACGGATCAGAAGGTTATAGGTTCAACTCCTATTGGGTGCGCCAACGCCCCTCCCCTTTGTTTGCGCGATAAATCAAACGTTTGGACTTGATGTGAAGCGCTTTGGAGAGGTGGTCGGTCAGTTGGGTGTGCCGCTTTTTTATGCGCCAGACGGAACTTGACGGAACCTCTCACATCCGTATGCTGGTCCTAAAGCTGGTCCTTACCACGGGAAGGAAGAGCTTTCGAAAGACAAAGCTAAATGCAAACTTCAGACGCGGACTGCGCAACGCAGCCGCCAGTGGTCACTGCTGAAGATCAACACACTGCCGGACCGTGGCGAGCCAATCATACGTTTCGACAAGACGACCGGCCGGACGGCGACTGGGTAACCGACATCACGCGTTCGTCCACTCCGACATTCCTCGCCCGCGTTGAGCAAGGAGGCGCGCGGCCGTTGTTGGAAGCGCGGGCTAACGCTCGGCTCATCGCCGCGGCGCCGCAAATGTTCGCGGCTCTGCAAGCGATTGAGCAACTCACGCGTGGCACATTATCAACGCACGTGCATCGCGCGGCTGTTGACGCCATTGCGAAGGCGAAAGGGAGGGTGCCATGATATCGGAAGCACAAACAGATGACGTACTACCGGTGCCCGAAAGGCCGGAACTGGAGGAGATCCCGAACATCAAGAACTTCGAGGTGTGGGTGCGCATCAAGAAGAGTTCGAAATATTTTCACCAGGGACTGACGGACCCGACGAATGCGGAATCGAAACCGGGGTTTTTCAAGCTGTCGTATTTCACGCCGATGGGGCGGCAGGTCGGCTTGAAGTTGAGCCGTGACAGCTACGTGTTGCACTTCAATGGCAACACGTATCGCATCGAAGACTGCGAGATTTATCTCCGTGACGCGACGAACGCGGAAAACTTTGTGAGGTTGGCATGATGCCCCACTTCCATATCAAGCACGCGGGGAAGGAATATAAAATCTTCAAGCGGGTGGATGAGCGGGATGCGCCGTACTACGTGAAGGTGCAGCGGCGCGGGAAAACGTATCGGCGCTGCCTGGAAGTGAACGTGCAGGACCAGGCGGAGCGGAAAGCGAAGGAGATCATTGACCTGGTCATCAATGACGAGACCACGACGTTGGAAGCAAAGAAGTTGCGCGGGGCGGTGAAGGTGACGACGCCGGCGGCCGACGCCACGATCGGGGACATTGAACGCGCTTATGAGGCGAAGGCATCCGTTTATCTCGCGGAGCGCACGGTGCACATCAACATTCTGGCGTTGCGGTTGGTCGTGCGGGAAGGGCTCGGCAAGCCGACGCTCGATGATGCGGCGGTGCAGGCCCTGAAGTTGCGCGAGGTGCTGAAGGGGTCGGTGGTGGCGCGTTTCGAAACGGAGCGGCTGCGCGCGGCGGGCGACGATGAGGAGCGGCGGCAGCGAGCGATGCAGAGCATCAATGCTTATGTCCGGTTCGCGCGGTCCATCTTTAAGGAGAAGTTCCGAAAGCTCTTCGTGCGGGACTGCGGCCTGGCGTTGCCGGACCTGAAGGAATTCCTGGAGGAGGAGTTGCATCGGCCGGCGCGGACGGTGAAGGAGGCGCCGGCGCCGGAGTTGGTGGCGAAGACGTTTGCGGCCGCGCAGCAGTTGCGGGCGACGGACCGGGATACTTACGTAGCGTTTCTGTTGAGCGCGTGTTCGTTGCGACGAAGCGAGGTGCAACGGGTGCGCTGGGACTGGGTGCAATGGGAGCAGCGTTGCATTCGCGTGCCGCGGAAGTCGAAGAGCAAGGTCATCCGGCTGATTCCGTTGCCGGCGGCGGTGGTTGAGGAGCTGAAGGAATACCAGGTATGGCGGGCGCTCGAAATCGAGCGGCAGATGGAGGTCCGGCGGGCGCGGATCGCGGCGGGCAAGCCGGTGCCGGCGACGGAGCCGAGTGCGAGCCGGGAGTTCATTCTGCCGGCGAGCTCACGCTGGAAGCCAACGTCGAAGAGCCACGGGCAATACGTGCTCGATCGCGTGGACGCGTTCATGCGGCAGTGCGGGTGGACGACGCAACACACGGTGCATGAACTGCGCGCCAATTACTTGCGGCTGTTGCGAGCGGCGTTTGGGTTGGAGGTGGCCGGCGAGGTGGGGGGCCATGCGGATCTGCGGGTGACACGGACGCATTACACGGGCGCGCTGGATGTGAGCGGCTTTGAGGTGACGTTGCCGATGGTGGGAGGTGGATCATGAATCGGGATCCGCAGCGCTTGAGTTGCCAGCGGATTGAAGAGGCTGCGGGTTGGAGACGCCCCAGTTGTTGAAACGTTTGGAGTGATTCGCCATCCCTCTCCTGGAAACGGGAGAGGGATTTCTTATTTCAGCCCAGGGTGCGGGGTTGGCAGCGGCCGCAACTGCGCACTTTGACGGGCGGAAGTCCTTTGCCGTGGTGAAGTGGTTTGCACCAAGCGCAATATTTGCAGTTCTTGCACGCGCGACAGGCGTTGCTGCCGGTGCATTTGGGTGCGGCAACGGCGGGCAAGGCGGCGAGCAGCAGGCAGAGGAGGAGTTTCACTTCACGGTGCGATACGTTTTGTATGTCTCCAGGATTTTGGCCGCCTGAGCCGCTGTAAATGTGTTTGTGTCGCCACTAAGCGAAACGTATGAGCCACCTGTGAGCAGATGTTTTTCGGCCCATGCGGCCATGTGTTCAGCTTGCGCGCGGAGCGATGCAGCCGCTGTCGCTGCATTCGCGGCGGTCTTGGCTTCGTTATGCGCAACCAAGCGTTGCACGGATTGTGCGCTGGTAATAGCATCATCGAATACGGCAACCCAACCCACGACGCGGCTACCCGATTTGTCACCAATCCCGACTTCCATTAATTGCCACGTGTCGCCGGTGACGGTATCGATTTTTAGGGTCACGTGTTCTGCTCCTTTGCTTGTTTCGAAGAGGCCTGAGGCAAGCTGGTAACGTCCCTCGCCAGCCAATAGAAGCGCGGGTAAGATGGCAAGTAGGATCAGGGCTTTCATGGTGAACAGGTTGTGAACATCTTGTGGTGTTTTGGCGAGAACATTTTGGCCGGGCCGGTGTCTGACAGAGTATCACTCACTTCTGTATGCATGCCCATGAAAACGATCCCGCCAACTTACTTCGTGATTTTGCGTGGCCAATTGGTCTGGTGCGAACGCACGAGTCCGCCGGAGCGGGCGCACTTGCGTCCGACGGTTAACCTTCCCCAAAGGTCCGTGGCTTGCGCAGCTTGTCCCTGGCGGCCTTGGTGCCCCTTTGATAGGAAACGGGTCGCGCAGGCGGCGGTGGCGTAGGGCGCTCCGATTCGTTGGCTGGCGTGCGGTCCGCCGATGCAACGTCATGCATCAGCGCCGGTCCGTGTCGCCGCTCGTGTTCTTCGCGGATGAGCGTGGCGAGGAACTCGGAGAAGTTGTCGAAATCCCGAATCTTCATCAAATCGGCCGCCTTGGCCTGAATGGTTTTGCGGATGCTGATGTTGACGCGCAGATTGTCGCTCATGCGGCAATTTTATCTTCGGGGTCCATGCGGCCGTCCCGCCGAATCTTGCTGGCAAAGTAATCGCTGAAGCCGGAATAGCCGCCTTCCAAAATAATTTTCTGCCCGGCCAGAACGAGCGCCGGGGGCAGGGAAATATTCATGCGGACCACGCGTTCATGCCTTTGTTTGCGCGTGTGTTTTGACTTCATTGGCGCACTGCATACACACGCCGTGCGTATCTGTCAACCGCGCAAAACTAACCGCCCTGCGGAATATTTGTTGACGTATGTGTATGTCGTGTGTAAATCGTGCGCAAGACATGGCGAACGCGAAGACGAAAGTACGAATCAATGTGACGCTGGAGCCGCCGATTTGGCGGAAGGGCAAGCGTCTGGCCAAGGTGTCGAAGCGCTCGTTCTCTAATCAGGTGGAGACGTTGATTGACGAGGCCTGGTCTCGCACGTATGCGCAGGACAAGGAGGTCAATGCCGCATGAACTTCTGGCTGTTCATGTCGTTGTGGTCCGCTGCGGTGGTGGTGAGTGGAGCCACCGTCGCGGCGCTAGTCATGGGAGGTTGCTTGTGAGCGGGACAGTTTGCCCAGCCGCTCTTTATTTTTTGACGCCGGAGGGCGCCGACCGCAAGGCGGCGCAATGCAGGGTGCGTGCGCATCCTCCTTCTGAACCTCCGGCGTTTTGTGTTTTCCAGCGCGGGCCAGCTTTGCGGCTTCCGCTCGCGCCGGGCCGCGCTGGTTCCTCCCCGAGTGCTCACGAACTCTCGGGCGGCCAGCGCGGTTTTTGTTTTCGCGATGCCGGTGTCGAATCGGGGGCCGTAACCATTCCCGTGGCCGGTGGAAAGCCCGGCTCGACTGGCGCTCCTATTGAGCGCGCCGGCGTCGCGGGAGTTTTATGACGCAGCTTGTTATTGCCTTCCTGGCCGGCCTGGCGGCGGCGGCCTGGGGCGTGTGGTGCCGGCGCGTGGACGCGAGGCGAAATCGGCGAGGGAATCGCCGCGGGATGCGGCGCACGCTGGTATTGCTGAGTTTGCATGAGGCGGCGGTCCGGCGCTGGTCGCGCAATTGAATTATGCGCAGGCGCGAATCTACAGCTTGGACGGAGTTGGGTTACGTGGGTCCGGATCTGTCGCACCTGAATGCCGAGGCGCAGCTGGCTCGCCAGCGCGATCGGCGGGAGCGCCGGGAGAAGCGGGCGGCGCAAGCGGCGGTGCCGGTCCGGCGCATGGAAGCGCGGCGGCTCTTCGCCAAGATGCACGCCGCGGTCGATGGCCGCAAATCCTGATTTTTTTCCGTTTCGTTTTTTTTGAACGCACAAATGCCTGACGAGGTTGGCCATTATTATTTGCTGCACCGGGACATCGCCCGGCGCTTCAACCGCACCAATCGCTGGGTGTTGGACCGGATTCGCGCTGGCGATTTCGGAGACGAGGTCATTGAGGATGAAGGGGATTACCTGGTGCCACTGGCGGACTTCAATCGGTTTGTCCGTGCGCGGCGTGTTTTTGACGAGACCACCGGCGACCTGAAACCCATCTTTGCCCGCGGTGCGGCCGCGGCCCGGCACAAGCTCGGGCAGCGAAGGGTGAAGGAGTCTTAACGTTTGGACTGCCCTGTTTATGCCCAAACCCCGCAAACCCAAGTCGAAAGCCGCCGCGCCGGAAAGTGAATGGGCCGCGCCGTTTTTGACAGGGTTGGATTCACTCCCGGACAGGCCGGAGTTGGTGGATCACGTGGCGTGTTATCCGGACTACAAGCACAACGGCAAGACGCTGTGGAGTAAGGACCAAACAACGTGCTTCGAGGTGCTCGAACTGCGGCTGCTGGGCTGGGGCAAGAAGCGGATTGCCCGGCAATGCGGTGTGTCACCGCGAAGTGTGCAGTCGATTTGGGACCGTGCGGAGGAACGTGGAATTCTGGCACCCCTGAAAGAAAGGCTGAGCAAGAAGGCTGGCGAGGTAATTGAGGATGCGCTCGATGACATTCATGACCGCGTGTTGGCCGGGTCGATTCCTGACAACGTTTTACCGGTTGTGATGGGGATTGTCGCCGACAAAAAAGCGCAGTGGGATGGCGGCGGATTGCCGGTCGCGCCGCCTGCGCCAGTGCTGAATGTCGAGGCGCTGAACCTGTTCTTCGGCACGCCACCTGAGAAGGCATCATCTGTTTTGGCCGCGATTCCAGCTTCAAACCAGGCGCCGCTGAGCGTTGGGACCAGCCCAGGGACCAGCTTGCTGCCCGCGAACGGTCCTGTCGTGGAGTTGGAGCCGGCCGGCGTGACGCGCCCTGGGCATCGCGCTGAAGGGGGCGGGGGGGGGCCGAAATTTCCGCCGGCACGCGCTGAGGCCGATGTATCTGCAAACACCGACCAGATGGCAAAGGGGTCTTGGGATGGACCCGAACCCGTATGAGCGAAAAAAAACAAAAAGGCGCCGCCGCCCCGCCGGACAAAAAAACGCCGCACCACGAATTCCTGCCCTGCCCTCAATGCCGCGCGGATTTGCCGAGCATGAAGGCCAATGACGGCGTGACCCGCTGCCCTCAATGCGGCTGGTCTGGGCCAGAAACGCCGCGCTTCACCATCTGGCAGGCGCCACTCGCGGAGGTAATAGGCGTGCCGCTCGACCAACTCCGGGATTGGCGCGATCAACATCTCACGCGCCGGGTGGATTGGGACTTCGATGCCGGCCACCACATCGTGCTGACCGAAGCGGCGGCGCAAAAACTGGCCGGGTTGGTTCTCTCCACCGAGAACGATCGGCGCCTGCTCGCCCGCGCCATCAAACCCACAGACGCGAAGCTGAAGGTGCATCGCGCCGGGCCGCTCATTCCGAACCCGCGGCTCCTGGAGGCCACGCTCGACGCGGCCAACGCCCACCATGCGGCCGGGGCCGTGGTCTGTGTGCGCGTGCGGGACAACACGCAGTTCCGGCGCGGCGACGAAATCACGGCGCGGCATCACGAAGGAATCTTCTACGACCTGACCAGCGGCGTACCCAAGCGGAAGGTATGAACGTGCGTCCGGGCATCACCACTCACCTTAAGTACGTGCGCTTCAAACGGCGCATCGGCGAGCCGTGTGCCCTGGAGTACATCATCGACCTGTTCGCGCATTGCCAGGCGGATTGCCGCGGGGAGAACTGGGGCAAGGTCTCCGATGAATATGTCGAGGATGTCTGCCGATGGGAAGGCCCGCCCGGCGCGCTCTACCAGGCGCTGGCCGCGCCCTTCGAGAGCAAGCCGGGCTGGGTGCATCGCGATGAAGCCACCAACCTCATCGTGACCGGGTGGAACGAGGAGAACCGCTACCTCATTCGCAACTGGTGTGCCAACCCGAATGCCGGGTCGCACATCAAAGACCGCTTCCGCGTCTTCCTTGAGTCCCGCCTTCAGATGAAGCTCAAGCTTAACCCTAAGGACACCACTAAGGCCGCGCCCTCGGAAGTCCCTAAGGACACCACTAAGGAAGAGCGATCCGATCAGATCAGATCAGATCCCATCCCACTGGGAGAGGGGTGCACGGATGCGCCGCTCACGCCCTCCTCTCCTTTCGAGCCTCCGTTCGAGTGGGAAGTTAAAAAAGCGGCGGCCACGCACCTTAATCCCATCAGCCACGAGCCGGACCCGATTCCGGAAGCGTATGCCAGCCATTACTGGCGGAAGAAAAACGAGCGCCCGGAAAGCTGGTTCGATCCAAAGAGCAAACGGCGCATCAACTTCGCGCAGCAATTGGAGAACTGGTGGCTGGAAGACCGCGCGCAGTGGGAAATAAAAAACGGCGCCGTTTCCACGGAGGATTTGGAAGCGCGGCTGGCCAAAGAAAAAGACCCGGAGAAACGCCGCCAGCTCAAGGAACAAATCCAACAAAAAGCCGCATGAGCCGCTCTGACTACATCCCCTCGCCCACCGAGCCGCGCTCCAAACGTTCGGAGAACATCCTGCCGCATTCGGTGCTGGCCGAACAAGCGCTGTTGGGGGCCTGCCTCTGCCCCACCCTCTCCGGGCCGCGTTCCGAGGTGCAACGACTGGCCCTGGTGCGCGAGCAATTCGCCGGGGAAGGTGAGTCGCCCTTTTACGACCTGCGCCATCAGGTCGTGTTCCGGTTTATGTGTGACGTGGCGGACAGCCGGGGGGCGCTCGACACGATTCTGCTCTTCGAAGCGCTGCAATCCGCGCAGCAGTTGGAGGCCTGCGGCGGGATTAGTTACATCAGCTCGTTGGGGGACGTGGGGATGCCCCACATGCTCGAGTATTATCTCGAAGGGGTCTGGGAAAAGCATCTGGCGCGGCAAATCGTCCTCAACGCCACGTCCGTGGCAAGCGCGGTGCAGGACATCAACGGCGTGAACGAAACGCTCCTCGGCCGGTTGATGGGCCTGCACGAGGAGTTCATGCGCAAGACTCAGCGCGGGGCCATTACGCCCGAGCATCTCCAGCCCGCCAGCGCCTTTGGGGAGCGGGCCATGGAACATTTCTTTGGTGCAGCGCGCGAGGAAGCGCCGGGCCACGAATGGCCCTTTCCCTTTCCGCACCGTTTCCGCCGCCGCGAGGCGACGCTGATTTTCGGCGATGATGGCTCGGGGAAATCAACGGTGCTCTCCTACCTCATTTTGCACCTCTTGCAGCATCCGGGCGAAAAGGCGGTCATGGCCAGCTTCGAAGTGCCGCCGGAAATCACGCTGTGGATCATGGCCGCGCAACTGCTCGGCCGCAAAGCGTTCACCGAGTGCGATGCGCACCGCCAGACGATCGGCACCGCGCTGGCCTGGCTGAACGCGCGGCTGGTTCTCTACGACTTCCAAGGCATCGCGAGCTGGCGCGAAGTGCGGGACACCTTCCGTTACGCGGCGGAGAAGCAGGGCGCCACGCTCTTCACGGTGGACAATCTTATGCGCACCGGCATCGCCGACGACGATTACGCGCAGCAGGCGCTCTACGCCTCGACGATGCACCAGTTTGCCGAGGACCATCACGGGCACGTCTTCAACGTCCTGCACGAGAACGCCGGCGACGGCAAGGGCAAACAAAAGATTCGCGGCAGCAAGCTCCTTTCCGCCAACCACAACAACGTCATTCGCATCCGGCGCAACGCGGACAAGCAGGAAAAAATCGACAAGGCGGAATTCAACCGGTCGCTCGCCCAGGCGCAAGGCAACGAGGCCGGCGTGCGCGACGAGGAAAAGGACATCGCGCGGTTGAGCGCGGAGTGGGACACGGAGATCGTGCTGCACAAGCAGCGCTACCCCGGCACGCGGCAGAACGGGAGCAAGAGGGTGTGGTTCGATCCGTTTTCGTTCCAGCTGCGCCACGAATACAGCGCCACGGCGGTGAACTGGCTGGAGCGGTGGAAGGCGCGGAACGCAGAGCTGAGCGACCGGCGCGACGAACGAAAGGAAACATGAACGAAGAAACCAACTCCCAAGCAACGCGCAGCGTTGCCAGCGAACCAAGCGAAGCGCCGGTTCGCTCCAGCGACGGGTTAGGGCGCAACCCCATCTTCATCGAATACTACACCCACGCTGGATGTGACTGCTACAAGGTCAAGCTGCCGTGGCCGCAATACGCCGAGGAAAAGCTCGTGCTGTGCAAGGTGTCAGAAGGCATGGATCACGCCCGCGTCGTAGCGGCAATGGCTATCGGCGAGCATGTGGGCAAGGTGCTGATGCGCCCTAACGACAAGCTCACCCCATGACTGACCGCGCCAACAGCGTAGCCCTCGCCAATGACTGCTCTCGCGGTCAGTCATTGGGGTGCAGCGCCTTGTTACCCGGCCAATTCCTGCGCGTGATAACTGGCGATTGTCGAACTGTTCTGCGCGAACTCCCCGACGAGAGCGTGAACTGCTGTGTGACCTCTCCGCCGTACTGGGGACTGCGCAACTACGGGCACGCCGACCAAATCGGGCAAGAGGAAACCCCAGAGGCGTACGTCGAGACGATGCGGGAAGTGTTTGCAGAAGTGTGGCGCGTGATGCGTGAGGATGGAACGCTTTGGCTCAACATCGGAGACTCCTATAGCGGAAGCGGGAAAGGCGGTAACCCAGGACACAGCCCACACGTAAAGCAGCGCACCAACTCAGGAAGCCTCAGCGTGCGAGGCGTGAAACGGAACGGTCGAAAGCCAAAAGACCTGATCGGTGTCCCCTGGCTGGTCGCGTTCGCGCTCCAACGTGATGGCTGGTATCTGCGCTCGGACATAATCTGGCACAAACCGAACTGCATGCCAGAGAGCGTAATGGACCGGCCGTCGCGGTGCCACGAGTATCTGTTCCTGCTCACGAAATCAGAGCGGTACTACTACGACCACGCAGCGATAAAAGAGCCGTGTTCGGAATCATTCCAAAATGATGGCCGATGGAAAACCGGCCCCACCGACAAAAACGAAAAGTCCGGGTATGCGGAATCGGGCGCGCAAAATCCAAAGTCGGTCCATCGGATTTTCAAAAAGCAAAACGGCCACGGGCGGCGTCACGCGGGATTCAACGAGCGATGGGACGCCAACGAGGCGAACGGTACGGCGCCAATGATGCGGAATAAGCGCGATGTGTGGACGATCTCACCTGCGAACTATCCGCAAGCCCACTTTGCAACCTATCCGCCGGCGCTCATCAAGCCCTGCATCCTTGCGGGCTGTCCGGCGCGCGGAGTGGTGCTTGACCCTTTCGGTGGAAGCGGAACGACCGGCGCGGTCGCTCTGGAACTTGGGCGGCGAGCTGTTCTCGTCGAACTCAACCCAGACTACACGAAACTCATCAATGAAAGATGTGCAACAACACCAGGGCTGCCTCTGGCCGGGTAACGCCGAAGTGAGCGAACCCGGCGACCGGCAAGCCGGAAATGCAACAGGAGCGCAATCGCCGGGTTCGCTCCACTGACGGGTTATGGCTACAATCCTGACATGCATACAAACGAAAATCTGAGCTTCGATAAACTCACGAGCATCAATGAACTCCCAAATCTCAAGATGGATGTCGTGGAATGTCCGCAGTGCCACTACCGAATCCCCGTGCCGGTCGAATACACCGACTGGAAAGAGACGGCTGAACGCTACCGGAAATGCTACGAAGCGATGATGGCAAAGCTCGGAGTGCTGCTCAAAGAGGCTGGCGAACAATTCGACGTGCCGCTGGTGGAATACTTCGACACCGAACGGCAACTGATGATCCAAATGCTCAACGAGATCATCGAAGGCCGAGACAAGCGCGATGAGTAGCCATAACGACCAAGCTGACCGACTGCGAGCATGAAAACCAAAATCGTGAATATCGGAGTGCGCGT
>JGI10216J12902_105877523_pt1 | contig 10764 bp, 9 predicted proteins | sample KanNatreferecore_FD_12902 | JGI IMG/M metagenome (IMG submission 12902)
GGCTCGAGCCACGGCGACCGTTTCGTCCCGACTGCCGTCGTCGATGATGAGCGTTTCGATGACATCGATGCCGGGGATCTGCTTCGGCAGATCGGCGAGAGCAATCGGCAACGTCTCTGCCTCGTTGAGGCAAGGGATCTGGATGATGAGCTTCATGTCGCGATCGAGAGCTGTCGGGGCGTACGCGCGAGAAAGTCCGTGGTGTGCTGCTCGAGGAGCGCTCGACCAGGGTATTTCTCGGCGCGGACCCTACCATCTAGCCGGGCGTTGGACCAGGCGCGCCACGGACAGCCGGAGCCGACGTCCCGTGGACGGCTGCCGGTGTCTTTGCTAAGGACGATCCCGTGAATCAAGCTCGTTTTGCGCAGAAAATCGCGCTGCGGCCGGGGGCACAGACGTGACCATGGTCGCGGTCGAGCCGCGGCCCCACGACGGCGAGGCCACAGATAGAGTCGTCTTCCGCTGATGGCCCTTCGAGTCTGTTACGTGGCCGGTCGCGAAGCCAGCTACTCTCGAACGCACAACGTGCTGCTGGCGCTGAAGAGCGCGGGCTTCGACGTCCAAACCTGCTTTCCGCCCGACAAGTCGAAGAAGAACTTGCCGCGCGTGCTGTGGGACTTCGTGCAGAAGAAGCAGCGCGCCGACGTCGTGGTCGTCGGCTTCTACGGCCAGTTGCTGGTGCCGTTCATCCGGCTGCTCACGGGCAAGCCCATCCTGTTCGACGTGTACGTCTCGACCTACGGCACCATGGTCGACGACCGCCTGCAGGCCAAGGCGGATAGCCTGAAGGCGAAGGTGTTTTGGTTGGCCGATCATTTGGCCATGCGCGCAGCCAATCACCTGATCCTGGAGACTAACCACCACATCCAGACGTACGCCCAGACGTATCGAGTGAGCGCCGACAAGTTCACGCGCGCCTTCTTGCCCAGCGACGACTCGGTGATGAGGCCACGTGAGCCCCGCCCGGCCGACGCGCGCTTTCGCGTGCATTTTCACGGTGAGTACGCGCCGTTCCACGGCGTCGACGTGATCCTGCGCGCGGCCAAGTTGCTCGAAACCCAGGGCGTCGATTTCCAGATCATCGGCACCGGCATCACCTACGAGCGTGATCGCAAGCTGGCTAGCGACCTGGGGCTCACGAACGTCGAGTTCATCGATCGCGTCCCGTACGCCGAGCTGGCGGTGTACATGTCGCGAGCCGACGCCTGCTTGGGCTTCTTCGGCAGCAACAAGCGCGCGGATCGCTTGTTCACCAACAAGGTGATCGAAGCCACGGCGGTGGGCAAGCCGCTCATCACCCGACGAAACCCGGCGGTGCAAGAGCTGCTCGAGGACGGTGAGTCGGTGCTGCTGGTCGAGCCCGACTCGCCGCAAGCGCTGGCGGACGCCATACTGCGGCTCAAGAACGACCCGGCCCTTTGCCGGAAGCTGGGGGACAACGCCTTGATCGCCTTTCGCGAGCACTGCACGCAACGGGTCTTCGCCGCGCAGCTGAAGCAAATCATAGAAGGGCTGGTGACCGGCCCCCTTCCCGCCCCTCGTCCCCCGGGTTAGTCGAGCGACGCGTGGTATTCGCATCGCCGCTCTTCCTGTTCGCCTTCCTGCCGTTGGCGCTGCTGCTCTACTACGCCACGCCGACACGCGCGCGTAACTTCACGCTGCTGTGCCTGAGCCTGCTGTTTTACGCCTGGGGCGAGCTGCAGTGGGTAGTCGTGATGTTGGCGTCGGTCGCCTTCAATTGGCTGGGCGCCATTCTGGTCGACGCGCTAACCGGTCACTCTCAACAGCGCAAGGTGTTGGGCGCGATCGTGGCGCTCAACCTGGCTGCGCTGGGTTACTTCAAATACGCCGGGTTCGCGCTCGAGAACGTCAGCGCGCTCTTGACACGATTGGGAGCCCAGCCGCTGCCACCGTTTCAGCAGCACCTGCCGCTCGGCATCTCGTTCTTCACGTTTCACGCCATCTCGTACGTCGTCGACGTGTACCGGGGGCAGAGTCGCGCGCTGAAAAATCCGCTCGACACCGCGCTGTACGTCGCGCTCTTCCCCCAGTTGATCGCCGGCCCGATCATTCGCTACCACTACATCGAAGAACAGCTCAAGGCCCGCGGTGGCGGCATCGAGGACCTAGAGCGCGGCATCGTGCGCTTCGTGATCGGCCTCGCCAAGAAGGTGCTGATCGCGAACGTCGTGGCACGCGCTGCGGATCAGATCTTCGCGCTGCCGCCCGAGCAACTGAGCTTCGGTGTAGCGTGGTTAGGCGTCGTCGCGTACGCCCTGCAAATCTACTTCGATTTCTCGGGCTACTCGGACATGGCGCTCGGCCTCGGTCGAATGTTCGGCTTTCACTTCCCCGAGAACTTCGCTCACCCTTACGCCTCCAAGTCGATCACCGAGTTCTGGCGCCGCTGGCACATCTCGCTGTCCAGCTGGTTCCGCGACTACGTGTACATCCCGCTCGGCGGAAATCGTGGCTCGAGCGCCCGCACCTACTCCAACCTGGTGATCGTGTTCCTGCTGTGCGGGCTGTGGCACGGCGCGAGCTGGACCTTCGTGCTGTGGGGAGCCCTGCACGGCGCGTTCCTGGTCTTGGAGCGCGCCCGCCTCGGGCCGCGGCTATCGGCTCTCCCGCCGGCGGTGCAGCACGTTTATACGCTGCTGGTCGTGCTCGTGGGCTGGGTGTTCTTCCGAGCCGCCGATTTACCCCAAGCCTTGGTGTTTCTGAAAGCCATGGCGGGCGGCTCGGGGCTGAGCGTGCCGGGCTACCCCGTCGCGCTGTACGCCACGCCGGCCGTGCTGCTAGCGGGCGCGCTCGGCATGCTGTTCTCGTTCCCATTGGCGGCACCGATAGCCCGCACCTTCGACACGCGCGCGCCCACCTACCTGCCCGCCTGGTTGACGCGAACGCTAGCCGTCGTGGCCACAGTGCTGCTGCTGGCGCTATCGGCCGCCTCGCTCGCCACCCACACCTACAACCCTTTTATCTACTTCCGGTTTTGACGATGGGCCTGCGCAGCTACCAGGCGATCCTCGCCGCAGTCTTCTGCGTCTTATTGTGCGTGCCGGGTTCGTTCATGCTGCTGCACAAGGAGCCCCCCAAGATCTACGGCGTCAAGCCGGTGCCATACCCGACGTTCACCTCGGTTACGAAGTGGCCCGCGGACTTCGAAGCGTACTTTGCCGCGAATCTGGGGCGAAAGCGCGATCTGGTCCAGCTCCACAATTCGATCGGCTACCGGGTGGTCGGCGATCTGCAGAGCGACAACGTGCTCGTCGGCAAGCACGGCTGGCTGTACCTGACGCAGAACTTCGGCTGGGAATCGCTACGTTCCGAGCGACCGCTGAGCGCGAAGGAGGCAGCGTCCTGGCGGCGCGCGCTGCGCGGTGCACGGGATTGGTTGGGGGAGCGAGGCATCCCATTCTTGTTCGTCATCGTCCCCAGCAAGGAGACAATTTATCCCGAGCACTTGCCGGCCGGCGCGCAGCGCGCGCGCTCCAAGTCGCGACTCGACGAGATGCTCGAGGTGTTCGCCAGCTCCAACGTGGAGTACTTGGATTTGCGGGGTCCTCTGCTCGAGGGGCGCAAGCACGCGCAGCTCTACGACCGCATCGATTCGCACTGGAACGGCCACGGCGCGCGTATCGGAGCGCAGCTCTTACTGCAGCGCGCGGCGGCACTACTCGAGCAACCCCAGGCGTGGGCGGCGCTCGACGCGCGCTTGTCGCCGCGCCCGTCGTGGGCCGACATGCCGTTGATCTTGGCGCTCGACGGGCGCGTCACCGAGCCGAGCGTCGAGCTGTTGCCGAATCAGCCACGCGCCAGGCGCGTCGAACCGCCCGCGAGCGTGCTCGAGCCGACGCGCAAGCAACAAAGCAGGATGGTGTACGAGGTGGACGATGCGGCGCTGCCGAGCGCGCTGATCCTGCGCGACTCGTTCGCCGAAGGCTTCATGCCGAGCGTATCCGAGAAATTTCGGCGTACGACCTGGCTTTGGACTCATGAGATCGACCTGCGTCTCGTCGAGCGAGAGCGACCCGGTATCGTGATCGTCGAGATGACAGAGCGCTTCTTCTCGGACGCCCCGCCAAAGCTGATCACCAAAAAATCCGGCCGTTGATCTCCGGGGGTTGCGCGCTACTGACGCGCGAGCAACCAAGTTGGCGACCCGCCCTAACCGTTACGTGCCAACACTTCGCGGTACAGGTCGACGGTCTCGATTGCCATCTTTGACCAGGAGAACTCGCGAGCTCTGATGGTGCCCTTTTCGGACAGCTCTGCCCGCAGGCGAGCATCGGTCAGACAGGCAATCAGCTGTCGCGCCAGGTCTTCCGGGCTCTCGGGGTCGGCCAACAACCCCGCGTCACCGATGAACTCTGGAGCATCCAGTGCGCGCGCGACGACCACGGGCGTACCGCAGGCCATGGCCTCGAGCGGTGACAGGCCGAACCCGCAGCGCGATGGGAATACCATCGCCGTGGCGGTCGCGTAGTAGTCGGGCAGCTCGGCTTCGGAGATGTAGCCCCGCATCGACATGCCCTCGACTCCCAGGCTGCGGCTGAGCTCCTGCAGCATGGCTTCGTCCTGGCTGCGCTTGCCCGCGATCAGTAGCTCCGCACCCGCGATCGTCCGCTTGACGATTGCGAAGGCGCGCATGAGCACGTCCACACCCTTGTGTCGGCTCACCTCGCCCAAGTACACGATTCGGTCGGGGACACGAGCCAGGGCGGGCCGCACGAAGTATTTCTTGTGATCCACCCCGTGATTGATGACCCGTACCTTGGCAGGATCGGGACGCAAACGCTGGATCAGGTCGTCCCGCACCGTGTGGTTGGGCGTGATGATGGCGGCGGCGCGCTTGACACAGGCTCGAATGCATTGCCGCCAGACTCGATACTTCAGCGGACTATCGAGCTGACCGCTCATGTTGAATGGGATCATGTCGTGCACGGTCACCACCAAGGGGGAGCGACCGAGCGCGACCAGCATCGATCCACCGATCGGCGAGATGGCGTGGTAGATGTCCGCCGGTTCGGAAAACACGTTACCGGCGAAGCCGAGCAGCTTTTTCCCCGCCGCGAGCGCGCTACCCGAAGATCCCTGATCTACGAGGCGCACAGCGACGTCTTCCCGCTCCGCCGCGATATTTTCGGCGAGCTCGAAGGTGTATCGGTCGAGCCCACGGCCGGTGACGGCGCTCGAGCTATACGGGTAGCTCACCAGGCACAGCCGCAGCGGGCGAGTCGCTTCAGGTGGCATCGAGAATCTGCCTGAAGCACCGCACGACCTTGGCGAGCTGCGGCTCGGTCAGCGTCGGCCCGCTCGGTAGATAGAAGGTGCGCAGCGCGACGTCACTGGCACGAGGACATTCGTTCGCGCGGACCCAGCCCCGCTGAATGAAAATCTCCTGCATGTCGTAGGGCACGAAGCCTTCGCGTGTTTCCACGCCGGCGGCGCGCAGCTTGCTCATGACCTCGTCGCGCCGCTCGCGAAACTTACCGGTCAGACCGAGGTGATACATCCAGTAGACGTTACGCGCGTAGGCCTTTTCGACCGGCAGCTCTAGGCAGTCGTAGGGGCGTAAGTGCTCGCCGTAAAAAGCCGCGATGCGCCGCTTGTTCTCGATGATCTGCTCGATGCGCTCGAGCTGCGCACAACCGAGCGCCGCCTGCAGGTTCGGCATGCGATAGTTGAAGCCGATCGCGGTGTGCATGAACTTGTTCTTGTCACCGAATGCCAGGCTCTTCAGCGTGCGCATGCGCGCGGCGAGCTTCGGGTCATTCGTCGTCACCATGCCGCCCTCACCCGTGGTGATGACCTTGTTGGCGTAGAAGCTGAAGCAGCCGATGTCGCCGATGCTGCCAACCTTCTTGCCCTTGTACAGAGCACCGTGGGCTTGCGCGCAGTCTTCGATCACGAAAAGCTTGTGCTTCTTGGCGATCTCCAGCACCGGATCCATGTCGACGGGGTGCCCGAAGAGGTGCACCACGATGATGGCCCGCGTGCGCGATGTGATCTTGCCTTCGAGCTCGGCCGGGTCGAGATTGAGCGTATCGGGCGTGATGTCGATGGGGATGGCCTTGGCCCCCGTGTATTGTACGGCGAAGAACGTGGCCATGTTGGTGAGCGTGGCCACCAGCACTTCATCGTCGGGACCAAGCTCGAGCGCCGCCGTTGCCAGATGTAGCGCCGCCGTCCCGCTGCTCACCGTGATGGCGTGGGCGGAGCCACAGTAACTGGCAAACTCCGTCTCGAAGCGCTCGAGGTGTTTGCCGAAGTATCCGGAGATGGCGCCGTCCGCGAGCGCTTCGTTCACGTACGCCGTTTCTCGCTCGCCCAGCCACGGCGCCGCGACCGGAACCACACCCAGGTCGTCGCTTACGCTCATGATCGGTTCGTACGGCACCCATCAGAGTGTGTCAAGCCGCTGGAATCGCTGAGCTATTGGGCTTTCGCTCGCGCCCGATCGCGAGTGAGGCCACGCAAGAGCTTGATGGCCAAAGCGCCGAGGCCGATGTCGACCAGCATGTTGACCAAGCGAGATGCCACGGGCAACACGAGTGGCAGCGAGCCGAGCGAGGCGCCGCCCAGCATGAAGTACATCAGGCCCTCGCGCACGCCCAGACCTGCTGGCACGACGAGGGCCAAGAATCCAACCACATCGGAGATGAGCGAAGCCCCGGCGACCAGAGGAGCGTCGCTCGAGCGCAGGGGGTAACTGACGCCCAGGCAGACGAGATAGGTCGACGCGCCGCACGCCACCGCTGACAGCGAATGGCTGAGCTGCAGCTCGAGCATCAGCCGCAGCGAAAGCGGAAAGTAGCGAATCTCGCGCTTGAATCGGCGATTCACGAACGCCACCACAGCGCCGAAAACCGGCGAGTAGAACTTGATGATGCCGAGGTCGAGGATGACGACCAGCACCAACGCCCCGGCCGTCAACGAGAGCGGTAGCCGGCTCGAAGAGAACACCAGACACAACAGGCCCGCCAGCAGCGTGGTGACCAGAGAGACCACCAGGTTGACCATGTTGACGTAGACCACCAGTGTCTTGGAAAAGCCTCTGGCTCCGAGCCAGTACATCTGCAGCGCGTATGACCAGACCTTGCCCGGCAGGTACTTGGTCAGGCTGCTGGCGTTGAAGGTGGCAACGCTCTCGGTAAATGTGAGCTTGCTCGAATCGGACAGCGAGTTGACCGTGACGTGCCAGCCGTAGGTGGACAGCAAGTAACCCAGCAGCATGAGCACGCCGGCTCCGAGCAATGGCACGGGCTCGAGCCGGAGCTGAGCGGCCTCAATCTCGGCCCAATTGCGCTGGAATGCTCGATAGAAAAAGAACGCCACCGCCGCGACGATCGCGACCGATAGGGAGCGTTTGACGAGTTCGCGAGAGCGAGCCATCCGAGCTGCGAATGGCCCTACGTGCCTAGGCGCGCGTGCCCAGGAACACCACGTTCCAGGTGTCGAATCCTGGCGAGCCTTCGGCCATGAAGGGCCGGGACTGTTCGAGCTTCAGCCCGGCGAGCTCGCAAAAGTGCTGCAGCTCGGGGCCGAAGAAGTAACGGGTGGTGTGCGTTTCACGCAGCTCGTCCACCGCGCCCGTACGCTTGTCTTTGATGAACACGTGGTAGTTCACGTCCACCAGATTCTCGTTCGGGTGCATCACCGGCTCCGCCAGCCGCGTCACTTGGATGTCGTCGTCTTCCAGCCGCTTGACGCGAACCGTCGGCGGATCGCTGAGCACGGCCGGGCCGTACCAGCAGTCGAACACGAACAAGCCACCGGGCTTCAAGTGCTCTCGGATCGTCGTCAGAGCAGCCTGCAGATCCTGATTTGCAGTCTGGTAGCTCATCACGTGGAACAGCGAGACCACGACGTCGAACGTCTTGCCCAAGCGCACGCTGCGAGCGTCACCCTGTACGAACGTGGGCGGCGCTCCCGGGCCGGTGAAAGCCGCCTTCTCGCGCTCGGCGACGTTGAGCATCTCTTGCGAGAGATCGACGCCCGTGAGCTCGTGACCCAGGCGCGTCAGGCAGAAGTCGTGTCGCCCGGTGCCACAGCCCAAGTCGAGAACGCTGACCGAACCGGGGCGATGGCGCTCGATCAGGCCATGGACGTAGTCCGACTCGGCGGCGTAGTCCTTGTCCCTGTACAGCAGGTCGTAGTAGCGCGAGTAGTCGCCGAAGACAGACATGCCTCAGGGCTCACGACGCACGCTGGGCGGGATGAGCGGAGGATTCAGGCGATAGGTGTCTTCTTCGTAGTCTTTGCCGCTGCGGGGTCCGCGCGTGAAAACCAAGAGCTCCGAGGGCTCGAGGGCTTGCAGCGCGTGACGCTCGTTCTCGCGCGTCACCGCCAGCTCACCGGGGCCGAGCTCGGCCTCGAGCGGAGGCTGATCGGGAAGCTGAGTCACGATCCGGATGCGACCGGAGACCACGTAATTCCACTGCACCGTTTCCTTGTGGTAGTGGTTGGCGCGAACGGCGCCGGTCGTGAAGGTGATCTTCGTGATGGCAGTGATGCCTTCGCCCACGACCAGATCGACGATCTCGCCTCGATCGTCGCTGGCGGCCGCAGTCAGAGCAATTTTCTCCATGACGTATTCCTAGGCGCGGGTAGATCTGCGCCCGCTCAAGAGACGATTCTCGGCTCCGGGATCGGAACGATGAAGCGTCCCCCGGCTTTGCGATAGGACTCGAGATTCTTCATGATCTCGTCCGCGAAATTCCAGGCTAGCAAGAGCGCGTAGTCAGGGCGCTGCTCCATGAGCGCCGAGTCCGGGACGACGGGCACGTGCCCACCGGGCGTGAAGCGCCCCACCTTCAGCATCGACTTCTCTGTCACGAAGTCGAGCAGGTTGCGGCCGATGCCGCAGTAGTTGAGCAGGGTCATGCCCTTGGCCGGCGCGCTCACGGCTACGAGCCGTTTGCCGTCGTGCTTGAGCGAATGCAAAAGCCAGCTGAGGCTCTTGCGATTGGCCTCGACGCGACCAGCGAAGCCCGTGAGCAGCTCGCTGTCGGCCGCGAGCGCGACACTCTCGCGCTCGAGCAGCGCGCTGACATTGGCCGACGGAGCGTGCTTGCCCTTGCCGACGTAGATCCGGAGTGAGCCGCCGTGAATCTTTTGCGGTTCCACGTCGATGATCGACATATTGTGGCGCGCAAAGAACGGGACCAGCGGGGTCAGTGAGATGTAAGAAAGATGCTCGTGGTAGATGGTGTCGTACTCGAGATGCTCGAGTAGGGTGCAGGCGTGCGGCGCCTCGATCACGAACACACCGTCGTCGGTCAGTAGAGCCTGAACGGCGTCCACCAACGAGCTCAGATCGTCGACGTGAGCGAAGACGTTGGTGCCCGTCACCACGCGCGCCTTACCCTTGGACGAGAGAATCTTCTCGACGACTGCTCTGCCGAAGAAGGCACACTCCGTGTCGATACCACCGTTGACGGCGATCTCGACGATGTTGGGCGCGGGGTCCACGCCCTGCACGCGCAACCCGCGCTCTTGGAACGCGCGCAGCAGCACACCCACGTTGCTGCCGATGTCGACGGCCAAGTCCTTCTCGCCCAGACCGAAGCGCGTCACGATGCGCTCGGCCATGCCGCGCCAGTGAATCAGCCCCGTCTGCGTGATGGACGACTCGTACGGGTAGTCGCTCTGGTAAAGCAGCTCGGGCGAGACGACGTGATCGAGCTGCAGGAAGCCGCACTCGACGCAGCGGCAGAGGCGCAGCGGAAATGTCGGCTCGGGCGCGTCGAGCTGTGCCGCCGATAGAAACCCATCTGCTGGCGGCGTGAACCCCAAGTCCAAGATCAGGCCGAAGCGGTCGGCACCGCAGGCACGGCACTTCATCGCGGCGGTTCTTACGGCACACTCCAGGGTGTGTCAAGTTGGCCTAGTTATGGGGTATTTGCCGCCCGGACGCGCGCTCCGCGAAGACGCCGACAGCCCCTCCGCCGCGTAACCGTCAATAAGCCATTCGAAGTGAGCTGCCTTGCTTCTGCGTCTCGAAATCCGCCCGAGCCATCATGTGCGCTAGCTCGGAAAGCGGTGTCTGCGCCTGCCAGCCGAGCAGCTGCTTGGCCTTGCTGGCGTCACCGAGCAGTAAGTCGACTTCGGTCGGACGGTAGTAGTCCGGGTTTACGGCGACGCGCACGATGCCGGTCTTCGCGTCCAGCCCTCGCTCTTGCTCGGCCGACCCTTCCCAAATGAGCTCGATGTCCAGCGCCGCAAAGGCGAGCGTCGCGAATTCCCGCACGGTGTAACACTTGCCCGTGGCCAGCACGAAGTCTTCGGGCGTCGAATGCTGTAGCGCGCGCCACATACCCTCGACGTATTCAGGCGCGTAGCCCCAGTCGCGCTTCGCGTCCAGGTTACCGAGCTGGATCCGGTCCGTCCGGCCGAGCGCGATGCGCGCCGCACCCAGCGTGATCTTGCGCGTCACAAAGCTCTCGCCGCGTCGCGGTGACTCGTGGTTGAACAGGATGCCGTTCACCGTGAAGATGTCGTAGGCCTCGCGGTAATTGACGGCGAGCCAATAGGAATAGAGCTTGGCCACGCCGTAGGGGCTGCGCGGATAGAACGGCGTGGTCTCCTTCTGCGGAATGGCTTGGACCTTGCCGTAGAGCTCGCTGGTGGACGCCTGGTAGAAACGCGTTGGTACACCGGTCTCGCGCACCGCATCGAGCAGCCGGAGCGTGCCGACTGCGTCGACCTGGGCCGTGTACTCCGGCATCTCGAACGAGACCTTGACGTGGCTCTGCGCGG
>JGI10216J12902_101371612_pt1 | contig 10763 bp, 10 predicted proteins | sample KanNatreferecore_FD_12902 | JGI IMG/M metagenome (IMG submission 12902)
CGGAGCCTCCGCGGCGGCTGCCGTTCCCGGGCCCGCGGGCGGGGTTTCGGGTTCTTCCGGCTGCCCGGGACCTGACGGGTCCGCTTCCGGATCAGGCGTCCTGTACTGTGGTTCCTGCTCCAACTCGTTCCCCCAGGATCATGACCGCGCGGTCCCCAAGGCGGGTGATGAAGACCACCGGACAGGAGCCCGGCCGCCCTTGTTTTAGCACCCCTCGCAATTGTTGCCGCAACAGCTCCGGCCGCGCAGCCGTCCCGCGCGTCTTCAGGACGACATCCGCCGCCTCCAATTCGCGGAGCCGCCGCGCCAGCGCTTTGCCGCTGAACGGCTCCGCCTCCCGCACCCGGTAGAGAGATCCGAAGGGCGTCGCCGCCGGCCGCTCCAGGGAAAGATAGGCCAGCCGCGGGTCCACCGGCGCGGCGCCCAGACGCTCCGCCAGGTTCCCTACCAGCCCGGCGCGGATGACGGCCGCGTCCGGCTCCAGCAGCCATTCTCCCGCCCGCGCCGGCTCCGCGAGGGGCACTGGCCTGCCGCACAGCGTCTCCCCGGAGGGCAGCAGCGTGGCCCGCCTGGTGCCCGGGGACTCCGCCAGCCCGTCCAGCCAGAGCGCCAGCTCCCGGCACTCGCCTCTTACAGAGACGAATTCTCGCTCGTTGGGGATACGCCCCACGAGCGAATCGAGCTGCGTATCGTCGGATGCCGGCGACAGCTTCACGCCGAGGGCCGGGATGCGGTCGCGCAGCGAGAGGACTTCCGCCAGGGAGGGCGACATCCGATCCAGCCTCCGCGTACGGGCTCCGTCTTCACGGCGGCCCGGGTCGACCCATGCCGCCGGCAGCGCAGGCACGTCACCCGGGACCGTGCCCTGCCGCGTCTCCACGCGGCAGCGCGGGGGGAGGCCCCCGCGTTTCCGCTTTTGTCCGCTTTTGTCCGTAGAATTCTCGTTCTCGGAGTGGTTCGGCCCGGCTATCGCCGGCTCCCCGGCGTTGGCGGCGGTGAGGGCGAGGGCCAGCGGGTCGCGGTCCATGGCCAGCACCTCCGCGTGCTGCGCGAGGGAAACGGTATCCCCACCCAGGCCGCAGCAGAGGTCGCCGACAAACTCCCGCCCGGCGTAACGGCGCGCGCGGTGGCGAGAGACCTCCTCACCGGAGGCCTGTTCCAGCAGCGAGGGGGCGAACCACATCTCCGAGGCCCGCGAGAACCGCGCGGCGGCCCGACGGCGGAGGCGAACCTGTTCGATCGCGGCCGCCGCGTGCTCAGGGCGGCAGCCTCCGCGGCGGCGGAGCTTCTCCGCGGCAAAGGGGTCGTCGATCAGCTCCGTCGCCGCGGTGAGGAGGGCGGCACCCCCGGCGGAGCGGAGGAAAGCCAGCGATTCCGGGGTCAGCACCGGAAGGGGGGGAGGGGGGGTGGTCACCATTCTAAATTGATTCTCAAGATAGTTAGCGCCGGGCCGTTTGGTGGACGGAGTGGACGGGGTGGACGGAGACGTGGTGGACGTGGTGGTGCCGCTTGCGGCGCTTCTCCCATTTCAGCGTAGCACACCGGATTCGCGCGAATGATCATCCGGAGTCGCAGTAACAGTGTGCACAATTATGACATCGACAGCGGCGCCACGAGCGACTTGAGAAGTAGAGGGGGGTCCGGGCGGGCGGGTTAACGTGGAGTGTGGGAGGATCAGGCCATGCAGCGCTTTGCTCGTCTTGCCGTCATTGGGGTCGCCATCGCCGCGGCGGTGCTCGCGCGCGAAGCGGGAACGCAGGAGGCGCCCGTCGTGCCGCCTCGCCAGGGCACACGGGAGAAGGTCGAGCTGTTCAACGGCAAAGACCTTTCCAACTGGAGCGGTAACGTCAAGTACTGGACTGTCCGGGACGGCGTCATCATCGGCAAGAACACCGAACCGGTGGCGGTGAGCACTTACCTGCTGTCCGACCGGAAGTTCACGGACTTCCGCCTGGTCTTCGACTTCATGCTGGCGCAGTCCGAGATGCACTCCGGCCTGGCCATGTGGGGACGCGTGGCGCCGGAGCGGGGCGATCCATATACCTACGGCGGCCACCTGGTGATGTTCCCCTCCAACTACGGCTTCTACGACCTGTACGGGCGCAACAGCATCCACCAGAACGCGGAGGCGGCGCGGAAGGTAGGGAAGCAGCACGACTGGAACCAGATCGAGATCCTGGCGCAGGGCAACCGGATCCGGTTTGCGCTGAACGGTACGCTGATCTCGGATTGGCGCGAGCCCATGCCGGAACGCATCCAGGAAGCTCCGATCGGGCTGCAACTGCACTCGAACCGCGTGCCGCAGGAAGTCCGGTTCAAGGGCCTGGCGATGGAGGCTTTCCCAGAGGATCGGATGGTCACGGTGAAGTGACCGGATACAGAGGTACAGAGGACCTTACTGTCGGAAAGGCAGCCGCCTTAGCCAGCTCAGCAGCAGCCGCAGCGCCGCCGCCGGAAGGGATCGCGGCTCCCGCACCCGCTTTCGTCCGACCATCCGCTCCGCCGCGAAGTGCAGTAACCCCACTGCCGTAGCGTAAACCGGACTGTCCACCAGCCCGCGGGGGTCGGAGACCTCCCGGGGCTTTCCGATACGGACGGGCATTCCCAGGATCTGCTGCGCCGTCTCCACGCCGCCGAGCAGCAGCGACCCTCCCCCACTCAGCACGCAGGTGGAGACGTAGGCGCCCTCGGCGGCTGCCTTCTCCACGTACTCTTTGAGGAGGCGGAACAGCTCTTCCATGCGAGGACCGATGATCTCCGCCAGCAGCCAGCGGGGGATTTCCCGCGGGTCCGGCTCACCGACCATGTGCACCTCTACGTATTCCTCGGGGTCCACGTCCCGGGTGGCGGCGCAGCCCCACTGCACCTTCACGCGCTCCGCCTGATCCGGGTCCAGGCGGAAACCGATGGTGAGGTCGCTGGTGACCAGCTGCCCGCCGACGGGGATCACCCCGGTGTGGGTGATGGCGCCGTCGACGAACAGCGCCACGTCCGTGGTGCCCCCGCCGATGTCCGCCAGCGCCACGCCAAGCTGGCGCTCCGCGTCGGTCAGCACCGCCAGGCCGGTGGCCAGCGGCTCGGCGACGATCTCCTCGATCTCCAGCCGGGCTTTCTGGACGCACTTGACGACGTTCTCCACGAAGCTCGTCGCCGCGGTCATCAGGTGCGCTTCCACGTCCAGCCGGGTGGCGGACATCCCTACGGGGTGCCGCACGCCCTCCTGACCGTCCACGATGTACTGCCGCGCGATGTTGTGGAGGATCTCGCGGTCCGGGGGCAGCGGGAGCTGGCGGGCGGCGAGGCGGGCCTGCTGCACGTGCTCGTCGCTGATCTCCTGGGCGACGTTGATGCCGCCGCGGCGGTTGAGAGACTGGAGGTGCTCGCCGGTGATCCCCACGTAGGCGGTGGCAATGTGGACGCCCGCCATCCGCTCCGCGGCGCCCACGCTGTCCCGGATCGCCGCTACGGTGGAGGGGATGTCGATGACCACCCCCTTGCGCATCCCGGTGGAGGGGGCCATCCCCACGCCCAGAATCTCGATCTGGTCTTCGCCGGAGACCTCCCCAACCAGGGTGCAGACCTTCGTCGTGCCGATGTCCAGCGCTACGACGATCTCACTTCTGGCCACTTGCGGGGTGTCTCTCGAGCCAATGGCGGCGGATCACCGATAGATTCAGGAAGATCCGCCCGCCGAGGGTCACGACCGCCGCGATGTACAGCTCCCGGACGCCGATCACCGCTCCCAGGTAGACCAGGACGACGGCCAGGATCATGTTGACCAGGAACCCGCTGAGGAAGACGTCGCTGCGGAAGCGGCGCTCCACCCCCGCGCGGATCCCGCCGAAAACGGAGTCGAGGCCGGCCAGCACGGCCAGCGAGAGATAGTCCGCCACGTCCAGCGGCACGCCCTTCTGAAAGAAGTAGAAGGCCGCGCCGAAACCGACGAGGAAGCCGACGACGGGGCGCCAGACCCTATTCGTCCGCAGGCGTTGGCCGGGCGTGTTTGAGGCTAAGGCTTCCGGAGTACTCGGGGAGAGCAAGTTTCGTGTCTTCCTCGATAACGATCATCTGCAGCACGTCCAGCCCGCGGGTCTGGATGAAGCCGTTCGGCATCTCCAGCGCGCGCCGCAGGTTCCTGGCGTTTCCGATGGCCAGGATGGTGTAGGGCGCCGAGAGCGAAACGCCGTTGACGACGGCCGTTGGCCCCACGCAGCGGGCGGAGCTCATCGCCACGATCCGCTGGAACTCTTTGCCGTCCGCCCCCGCGATGGCAAGGGCCTCCGCGCCCGCGGCCTTCAGCTCGTTCAGGAGCCCGTTCAGGTCCTGGTCGTGGATCATGTAGCTGGAGAGCTGCTCGGGGTCCAGGTTCGGCAGCGGGTCCTTCGGGCTGTCCCGGAGCACGATCTTCAGCCCCGGCCCTTCCACGCCGACCAGGCCGGCAGCCGCCTTGAACAGCATAAACTCCTTCTTGAGCCCTTCGACGGATTTGATGCGCTCGTCGATCCGCCCCTCGTAGTCCCGGAGCTTGTTGTTCAGCTCCGCCAACTGCTGCTGCTGCTGGACGGACTGCTCGCGCCATGCACCCACCACGGCCGAGGACACGCCGAGCCTCGCGTAGGCAAATCCGGCGCTGTTCATGTGGGCGGTGGTACGGACTGCGAGCGCAAGCATGACCCCCAGCGCCAGGCTCAGCGCGGTGACGTACCAGACCCAGGACTGGTCCGGATAGTGGTGGCGGGCGGCCGGCGCCGCGGACGCCGCATCCTCCGGCATCCCCGGTGACGGAATCGCCTCGTCAGCCGTCGATATTGCCATGGCGCGTTCCGCTCCTACCGATCCGTAGCCCGTGGTACGACCAACTGTTATGACGGTCCGGGTCGGCCGGGGGGTTCCTGGCGCCGGCTACTGTTTCGAGGTCCCTTCGGGCGCTTGCATGTAAGCCGTGCGTCCCGCGCACATCACGTTGAGGTAGGCGGCGGCGGCTACGAGGCTGGGCTTGCCCGCCATGGCCTGGCGGATGTCCCGGAACTTCTCGGGCAGCTCCGTGGGACGGCCCACGCGTACCGGAAGCGCGCCGGCAGCCGCCTGTTCCGTGGGGGGAGTGGCGACATTCAACCACAGCTCCCCGGCAGCGTCAATGCGGAGCTTCCGCAGCGTCAGGCGCTCCCGCGCGGCCAGATCCAGGCAGTCGTGTACCGTCCGGAGCAGGTCCGCCGGCAGCTTCTGGCCGATGGCCGCGCGCCGTCCCTCCGGCAGCTCCAGCACCGGCAGCTTCGCGGCGGCCGCTGCGCCCGCGCGCTCGAAGATTACGCCCGCACGGTCCGCGTGGAGCGCGCTCCCGGCGGCAACCACCTGCAGGGCCGGCGTCCGCTCCTGAAGCGTCACGTGCAGCGTATGGGGCAGCTCCCGGGATACGGAAGCGCGCTCGAAAATCGGGTTGGAGAGCAGCCCCTGCGAGACCCGCACCAGGTTCACGCGGAACATGTTCTGCCCCACGGGAATGCGGCCGATCCGCACCACGTCCTCGGGGCTGACCCGCGCCGTGCCGGAGACGCGCACCTGTTCCAGCTTCAGCCGCGGGGAGGTAAACACCACGCGCAGCCCCTGGAGAACCAGCAGCACGGCGAGGACCGTCCGGCCCGCCGCCATCCAGTCCGGCTTGCGGCGGTTGCGGTCCTTGCCAAAGAGAGTTCCACGATCAAGTGCTGGCGACGGACGTCGGTTCACTGCATCGGCCCTCGAGCGCGAGCTGCACCATGCGATCCACGAGCTGCTCGAACGAGATCCCGGCCGCCGCCGCGGAGCGGGGCAGCAGGCTCGTCGGCGTCATCCCGGGAATCGTGTTCGTCTCCAGGACCCAGATCCCATCCGCGGCCACCAGCATGTCGGTGCGCGAGACCCCGCGGCAGCCCAGCGCGTGGTGCGCTCTTACCGCCAGCTCCTGCGCGATGCGCGTCTGCTCCGGTGAGATCCGCGCCGGCACGATCTCATCGGTCGCGCCCGGCGTGTACTTGGCCTCGTAGTCGTAGAACCCGCTGTTGGGCACGATCTCGACCAGCGGCAGGCATACCGCGTCGTCGTTGCCCAGCACCGGTCCCGTGATCTCGATCCCCTCGACGAACTTCTCTACCACTATATTGTGGTCAAAAGCCAGGGCCGTATCGAGGGCTGCCGCCATCTCTTTTACGTCCCGGACGATAGATAATCCGATGGTCGATCCCTGCTCGTTCGGCTTCACCACCGCCGGGCAGGAAAGCGGGGAATCCCCCCGCTCCCACTCCCGCAGGAAGGCGTCCGCCTCCTTCCGTCCGCGGACCACCAGCCCCGGCGGCGTAGGGATTCCCTCGAACTCGTAGATCTTCTTCGCCATGACCTTGTTCATGGCCAGCGCGCTCCCAAGGACGCCGGAGCCGGTGTAGGGGATGCCGAGCAGCTCCAGCATTCCCTGGATGGTGCCGTCCTCCCCGAAGCGCCCGTGCAGGCAGATGAACGCAACGTCCGGCCGGTTCTGCCCCACCAGGCCTTCGCCGCCCAGCGTCGAGGGAAGCCCGGCTATGGCATCGCTGGACATGCGGACGGGGACCTGAGGATCGTGGTGTGGAGGTGTGGGGGGGTGGGAGTGTGGAAGTGCGGCAGCGGGTTCGCCCGGGAGCGCGGGCGCGCCGATGTGCGCGGTGTCGATTGGAAACGCGTCGTACTTCGAGGGATCGAGCGCGGCCAGCACCTGCCTTCCCGTAGAAAGGGAAACCTCGCGCTCCGACGACCGCCCGCCCATCAGCACCGCCACTCGGATCTTGCTCATTTGCCCGCCCTCAACTCTTCGACTAATCTCTCACCCAGTTCCCGGATATCGCCCGCGCCCATCGTCATCACCAGGTCGCCCGGACGCGCCTGCGCCAGCAGCTCTTTCAGGATCGCCTCCCGGTCCGGCATGAATTCGACCTGCTTCTCCGGGTCCACGCCCCGGATCGCGTCTGCCAGGCCGGCTCCGGTGACGCCGGGGATCGGCTGCTCACGCGCGGCGTAGATCTCCGTGATGATCACGCGGTTGGCATCCTGGAAGCTGCGCGCGAACTCGTCCTGCAGGAGCTGCGTCCGGCTGTAGAGGTGCGGCTGGAAGACCACCGTCGTGTAGCGGCCCAGGGACCGCCGCGCGGCCGCCAGGGTCGCGGCTACCTCCGTCGGGTGGTGGGCGTAATCGTCCAGCACCAGGATCTCGTTGACCTCTCCCAGCGTCTCGAAGCGGCGCCCGACTCCGTTGAAAGCGGCCAGCCCCTCCCGGACCGCGGAGAACGGCAGCCCTTCTTCGTGGGCGAGCGCGGCCACTCCCAGGGCGTTGAGCACGTTGTGCTTCCCGGGCACGTGCAGCCGGGCCTCACCCAGGGCCTCGCCGTCTTTCACCACCGTGAACGTCGGGTGAGCCTGGTCCAGGCGGAGGTCCACGGCCACGTAGTCCGCGCCGTCCTCCAGCCCGTAGGTGACGGGCCGGCGGTCACACCTGGAGAGCAGGCGCCGCACCCGTTCGTCGTCGCGGCATCCAATGACGTAACCGTCCGGATCGACGCGGTCCACGAACCGGCGGAACGCCGCGATGACGCCGTCCAGCGACTTGTGCCAGTCGAGGTGGTCCGCCTCGATGTTGGTGATCAGGGCCACGTGCGGCTTGAGCTCCAGGAAGGAGTCGAACGCCTCGCACGCCTCGGTAATGAAGTGCCGCCCCTTTCCGGCGCGCGCGTTGCCGTCCAGCGGGGACCAGTCCCCGCCGATCAGCACCGTGGGATCGGCCTCGGCCGCCATGAATACCGAGGCGGCCATGCCCGTAGTCGTCGTCTTCCCGTGGGTGCCGGCGATCGCGATGCCGGTCTTGCCCTGCATAACCTGGCCGAGCATCTCCGCGCGGATGATCGTGGGCAGGCCGCGACGCCGGGCCTCCAACAGCTCGGGGTTGTCGTCCTGGGCGGCGGCGGTGTAGACCACCCGCGTGGCGCCGTTCAGGTTCTCCGCGTGGTGCCCGATGTGCACCGTCGCCCCGGCGGCCCGCAGCGCCCGCGTGGTCTCGCTCTCCTTCAGGTCAGACCCGGACACGGGGACGCCCTCGCCCAGCAGCAGCCGCGCCAGCCCGCTCATCCCCGACCCGCCGATACCGATGAAGTGAAAGTGCTCCGCCATGATGGTCGTCAGCCGCGAATGAACGCAAATGGACGCGAATACCCCCTGCCAACGGGGCCCCTTGATTTGCATGCATCCGCGTTCATGCTCGGCTGCTCCATATCCCTAAATCTGCGTAATCTGCGAAATCTGCGGATCGGTCCTTCCCACCCGTGCTGTGGTCATACCCCTCAAGAGTTGCGCGACGTGTTCCGCGGCGTGCGGCTTGCCTTGCACGCGGCTTGCCTCCCGCATCGATTCCAGCCGTTTCTCATCGCCCAGCAGGCTCTTCACCTCTGCCGCTAGCCGCTCGCCGGTTAGCTCGGCGTCCCGGACCATCAGCGCGGCGCCAGCGTCTGAGAGGGCCTTTGCGTTGAACGTCTGGTGGTCCCCGACCGCGTAGGGGTACGGCACCACGATCGCGGGCAACCCCAGCGCCGTCACCTCCGCCAACGTGGAGGAGCCGGCACGGCAAACGATCACGGTGGCCGCGGCCATGAGAGCCGGCATGTCGTCCACGTACCCCAACGCGTGATAGAAGTCCGGGCGCGCCCGCAGCGCCTGCAGTACAACGCTCTCCAGGTGCCCTTTACCCGTCTGGTGGACCACCTGAACGCCCGCGTCCGCCAGCTCCGCAAGGGCCTCGACGACCGCCCGGTTCAACGTCTGCGCGCCACCGCTGCCGCCGCTCACGAGAAGAGTCGGCAGGTCCGGCCGCAGCCCGTACTGCGCGCGGGCCTTCTCCGCATCCGCCCGAAGCAGCGCGGGCCGGACGGGTAGTCCCGTAAGCACGGTCTTGCCGGGGGGGAAGTACTGCTCGGATGCGGCGTACGTGATCCCGACCTTGGTGCAGAACCGCGCCAGCAGCCGGTTCACGCGCCCCGGGACGACGTTCGCCTCGTGGACCATCGAGGGGATGCGCAGCAGCGCCGCGCCGAACATGATCCCGGCCGACGCGTAACCGCCGGTACCGAGGATGACGTCCGGCTTCCAGCTTCGCAGGAGCCGCACGGCCTGGAGCACGCCCCACGCGGAGACGGCCAGCGCCGCGAGGGTGCCGGGGGTCGGCTTGCGGGAGAGCTTCCGGCTGGCGACCGTCCGGAACTCGACCCCGGCCTGTGGAACGAGGGAGGCCTCGGGCCCCTCGGCCGTGCCGATGTAGAGGATCTCGTCGCCCGAGAGGCACTCGGCGACGCTAAGAGCCGGATAGATGTGCCCGCCGGTGCCGCCACCCGTCAGCACGACTCTCACGGTCCGACCTCTCCTTCTTCGCCGGCTCGCCCGCGGAGCGGTCCGGGTATTGCGACACGTTGAGGACCACGCCCATCGCCAGCGTGGTAAACACCAGCGAGGAGCCGCCGTAGCTGATGAACGGCAGCGGAACGCCCGTACAGGGAACGATACCCGTGACGACGGCAATATTGAGCAGCGCCTGCAATCCGACCATCACCGTGAGCCCGGCGGCGAGTAGGCTCCCGAACCAGTCCCGCGTGCGGTGGGCGATCGTCAAACCCCGGATGATCAGCCAGGCGAACAGCCCCAGAAGGCCGATGCACCCCCAGAGCCCGGTCTCCTCACCGATCGTCGCGAAGATGTAGTCCGTGTGTTCGGCGGGGAGGTAGAGATGCTTGGCCACGCCCTGGGAGATGCCCAGACCCTTGAGCCCGCCGGATCCCAGGGCGATCAACCCCTGCGCCGGCTGGTAGGCGGGGCCATCATGTACCTCCAGCGGCCGGGCGATGAGCGTCATCCAGGCGTGGATGCGCTCGATCCGGTAAGGCTCGGCCAGGACCAGTCCCACGCCGCCCAGCAGGCACAGGCCGATCAATCCCAGCACGTGTTTCGGCTGCGCGCCCATCATGACGATCATGGCGAGGCCCGTGCCGATGATGGTGATGGCGGTTCCCAGGTCCTCTTTAGCTACCAGGCCCCCGATGAGGAAGACGGCGAAAACGGCGGGGATGAACCCCTTGGCCAGGTGCTGGATGTTCCCGCGCCACAGCTCCGAGTACCGGGCGAGAAACACGACCAGCGCCAGCTTCGCGAGCTCGGAAGGCTGGAAGTTTAGGGGCCCCACTCCGAGCCACCGCCGGGAGCCGTTCCGTTCCAGACCGATGCCGGGGATCAGGACCAGAATCAGCAGCACCGCCGTGATGCCGATTCCCCACATCCAGTACTTCCGCACCTTCCAGTACGGAACGTGCATCGCGAACAGCAGGGCGCCCATCGAGATCACGGCCCACATCGTCTGCCGTTTGAAGAAGAACAGCGGGTCGTTCCCGAGGGCCGTGGACTGCAGCGCCCGCGCGGAGCTGGCGTCCAGCACCACCACCGTCCCCAGGAACAGCAGGAACACCGTCAGGGGCAGGAGCACCCGGTCGAAACCTTCACGCTGGCGAACTGCTTCCATGTTGAGAGATGCCTTCCCACCCTTCCGGCCCAAAGGACTGTAGGGGCACACGCCGTGGTCTCCGACTTACGCCCAGCCTCCCGCGGGTCCACCGCTGGTTCGCCGTTATGCCTGCCTAACCACGTTCACCGGGCAAGCAGAGCCCCTACAGCATTACGCCTCGCGATTACGTCGCCCGGTGTCGCGCCCTGTAGGGGCACACGCC
>JGI10216J12902_101049717_pt1 | contig 10759 bp, 9 predicted proteins | sample KanNatreferecore_FD_12902 | JGI IMG/M metagenome (IMG submission 12902)
TCAGCCGGTGGCTTCACACAGGTGCTTTTGGAGCGCGGCGCGGCGCACGTCATCGCCATCGAAGTAGGGCGCGGGGAGATGGGCTCATCGCTCGCCTCCGATCCACGCATGACTTTGATCGAAGGGCTCAACGCGCGCAATCTTCAGCGCGCTCATCTCCGCGAACGAAAGATTCGCGCGATCGTCGCGGACCTGAGCTTCATCTCTCTGAAGCTCGCGTTGCCGCCGGCGCTCTCACTTGTGGAGCCAAGCGCGTGGGGCGCCTTCCTGGTCAAGCCGCAATTCGAGGTCGGCCGCAAAGCGCTCGGCAAGGGCGGCATCGTCCGCGACGAAAACATCGCCCGGCAAGCCGCGCAAAATATCGCCACGTGGCTCGAGAGCGAGCAAGGGTGGCGCGTGGTTGGCCTCATCCCCTCGCCCATCGCCGGCGGCTCTGGCAACCGCGAGTTTCTGCTCGGCGCGAAGAATGGCTGAAACCGTCGCCATCGACGCGCTCGGCCATCGTGGCGACGGGATTGCTCGGGGCGCGGACGGCCCGCTCTACGTGCCGTTCACGCTTCCTGGTGAGCGCGTGGTCATCGAACGCGAGGGTGAGCGGGGGCGTCTCATCGAGGTTCTTGAGCCGAGCCCCGAGCGCGTCTCGCCTATCTGCCGTCATTTCGAGAGCTGTGGTGGCTGTTCACTGCAGATGCTGCCGTTGGTGGCGATACGCAAACTGAAGCGCGATTTCGTCGTCACCGCGCTTGCTCAGCACGGACTAACGCCAGAAGTCGTGGAGACAATCGGCGTCAGCCGATCGAGCCGCCGCCGCGCAGTGCTCACCGCACTCCGCACAGGACCAGACGTGCTCCTAGGCTATCATGAGCGCCTCTCGCACCGGCTCGTCGACATTGAAGAATGCCCCGTGCTTGCGCCGTCGATCACGAAAAGGCTTGCTGCGTTTCGCGAGTTCCTGTCCCCTCTTCTTCCGTCGCGAAAGTCAGTTCGTGTTTTCGTATTGCTGACCTCGACTGGGCTCGATGTCGCCCTCGAAGGTGCGCGGTCGCCCGATCCTTCCCGCTCTGCAAAACTCGCCGAAGCGGCGAAGGCAGCCGGGGTAGCGCGGCTTTCAATCGACGCCGAGCCAATCCTGACGCTCGGCGAGCCCGCGATCGAAGTCTCGGGCGTGAGGATTGTCCCGCCTCCGGGCGCGTTCGTGCAAGCATCGGCCGAGGCGGAAGCGGCGATGGTCGGCCTGGTGACCGAGCATCTTCATGGCGCGAAGCGCGTTGCCGATCTCTTCTCAGGCATTGGCGCGTTCTCGCTCGCCCTCGCGACAAAAGCTTCAGTGCACGCACTCGACTCGAACGAAGCTGCGCTGGAAGCGCTTTCCCTCGGTGTCCGCCACGCCAAAAACCTGAAGCCGGTCACCACCGAACGACGCGACCTCTTCACCTCCGCGCTCTCGCCTCAAGAGCTTGATGGATATGACGGAATCGTCTTCGACCCACCTCATGCCGGCGCGAGGGCACAAGCTACCTGGCTTGCCGCATCCGCTGTGCCGCTTGTCGCGGCAGTGTCCTGCAACCCCGCTACCTTCGCCCGCGACGCCCGCATTCTCGTCGACGGTGGGTATTCGCTCGAGCGCGTCATCCCGATCGACCAGTTCGTTTATTCGGCGGAGACGGAGGTGGTGGGGGTGTTCCGGCGCGTTTGATGATCCGCAGGTGCTCTGACCTACTTCGTCCCGTACATCCGGTCGCCGGCGTCGCCCAAGCCGGGCACGATGTAACCTAGCTCGTTCAGATGGCTGTCGACCGCGGCGGTGTATATCGGCACGTCGGGATGCTCAGCGCGGAGATGGCGAATGCCTTCCGGCGCCGCGAGCAGGCAGACGAAGCGGATATCCTTGGCCCCCCGGCTCTTCAACTTCGTCACCGCCGCGACGGAGGAATTGGCGGTTGCGAGCATTGGGTCGACGCAGATGACGGTGCGATCGGAAAGGTCCTCCGGCGCCTTGAAGTAATATTCGACCGGCTGCAGCGTCTTGTGGTCGCGATAGATGCCGATGTGGGCGACGCGCGCCGAAGGCACGAGGTCGAGCATGCCTTCCAGGAGCCCGTTGCCGGCGCGAAGGATCGACGCGAAGACGAGTTTTTTGCCGGCGATCTTCTTCGCCTCCATTGGCGCAAGCGGCGTCTCGATGTGCACGTTCTCGAGCGGCAGGTCACGCGTCGCCTCGTAGCAGATCAGGCCTGCGATCTCGCGCAGAAGCTGGCGGAAGCCGCGCGTGGACGTTTCCTTGTCGCGCATGATGGTGAGCTTGTGCTGCACCAGCGGATGGCTGATGACCGTCACGCCTTCGAATTTCGAAGCCATCTACCCCACCTCCTCGAGAGTCCCGGCCGTGTTCATACACGGCGGGACGGTCGGGGCAAATGCGGGCCGGGACTAGCCGAGAGGCGCGAGCGAAACGCGCATACCCTTGCGATAGCGCGCTATGGGTGGCTCGGAATTCAGCGGAGCCACCGAGAGCGCGGCTGGACTCATGGTAGCTGCGGCGGTCGAGGTCTTCACCAGGTTCGCCAGTGGCCTGATCGCCGCGCTATCGGGGAAGATCGTGGTGTTCAGCGCGGTCAGCGGAATGCCGAGATGATCCATCAGCACCCCCTTGAAGACCGATCGCAAGTCCGTCGTCGGGCGGAGGTCGCTCCCTTCAAAGAGCTGCGCCGGGGCGAGGCCCGGCCAGCTCCCGAAAATGCGCCGGCCATTCACGGCCCCGCCAGCGAGGAGCGCGACCGTTCCGACACCATGGTCGGTCCCGTCGTCGCCGTTGACCCGCACCGTGCGCCCGAATTCCGTTACCAGCAGCATGATCGTCTGCGACCAGGCGGCGCCGACCGTCGTCTTGAAGTCGTCGATGCCGGTATCGACCTCGGTCAAAAGATCGGCGAGCGCCCCGGAAGTGCCGCCCTGGTCGATGTGCGTATCGAACCCGTCGACAGAGAGCACGGCGATCCTCGGCCCATCGGCCGCGGCAACGAGCCGCCCTGCGCCGCGGAATCCCTTTCGAAGCGTGCTGAGATTGGCGGGATCCGAGCCAGTGCGCTCCGCCAGATAGTCGGCCCTCAATCCCCGGTCGAGCGCAGAAAGCAGCGCCGGGTCCCGCTCGCGGTAGAGCGTGCGAACCATATAGAGGATCGGATCCTGCACGTGCTCGAACCATGTCGGCGACCAGCCAAGCACAGGCGCAGGTCCGCGCAGAATGAGAGGCGCCTCGCCGATCTGGATCGCTCCCCTCGACCTGATCGGTGCACCGGCCGGCAGCGAGGTCAAAAGCCGGTTGAGCCAGCCGGTCGCGTTCGAGGCGAGCCCGGGCAAGCCGTTTTCGAGATTGTCCTGACCGTCGAAATGGGACCGGTTGTGAAGCGGTACACAGGTGGCGTGCACTACTGCGGCGTCCCCAGCCCTGTAGAGCGCAGCGAATTTGCTCAGTGCGGGGTGCAACCCGAAAAAGCTGCTGAGCCTGATCGTACTCGCCGCCGGAATCGCGATATCGCCGCGCATCGAGACGTAGTGCGGATCGCCAAACGGTACAACGGTCGAGATCCCGTCCATACCGCCCCGGAGCACTACGACGAGAAGGCGCGGGTCGGTGGCGCCGGCGGCTTCCGCAAAGCGCGGCATGAACGCCCAGGAAAACAGTCCCGCGCTCACGCCGAGCATGGAGCGCCGGCTCAGCAGCAGGCGCGATTCAGCGCATCCCTCGCACGCGGCATGACGCAGGCGCGTTTCGGCGACGCTCGTCTGGTCGTCTGACATCTGTGTCATCTCCGCTGGAATTCCGGTGAGGAGAACAGAATCGTGAGGGCGTTGTTTTTGTGCCCCGCGGCCGCGACCCGCTCCCGGGTTGCGGGAGAGAGCGCGCTGTCGAAGATGCTGGCAGCGAGTGCGAGCGGGTTGCCGGTGAAGCGTTCGCCGTAGACCCACGCCGAAAGCTGCGACGTGTCGAGCCGGATCGTCATGCCGTCCGGATTGAGCCAATACCAGGTGTCGTCGGAGTAGCCTTCAGGCGAGGGACATTCCCAGAGCATCTGGTTCAGCGAGGAGAGCGTTTCGGAAAGAGCCCAGAACTCGTCTCCCTGATAGCGCGTTCCGAGCGCCCGATACTGTGCGATCGCAAATTCGTAGGGAGTGCGAAGTTTCTTGAGTGGCGTGGACCAGGCGGCCGGAAGGGCAATCAGCGCCAGCGCCACAGCCTTCAGATCGCCGCCCGTCCGCACGAACGTGTCCCGAATCGGATTAACCAGCGTCGCCGTCGGTTCGTCGGTGATGAAGTGCCGGACCAACTTGAACGCGATGTGCTCCGCGGTGGCGGGCTTTATCGCAAGATCCCGGAGGACGGAGAGCCCCTGGCTCCCGCCGGTCGCAGGATAGGTTTTGCCCATGAGCTGGATGGGACCGGGCTCGTGCCAGTTGGCGCGATAGATGAACTGGCCGCGGTTTTGCGGTGTGCCGCCCTGCCACGCGTTGTCTGCCTCCCAGCCGCGCACATACGACCAGCCGGTCAGTATCTTGGAGAAAGCGGTCACGTCGGCCTCGGTATAGCCGCCGCCGCTGCCGACCGTGTGCAGCTCAAGAATTTCGCGCGCCAAATTTTCGTTGAATCCGGCACCCCACGACCTGCCGATCGGCGAGTTCGGGCCGATCGAATCGGTATTGTCGAGAAAGGCAACCATCGAGGGATGCTTGACCACGCCGATCAGCATGTCGGCAAAGCGGCCGAGCACGTACTTGCGGATCACGTCGCGCTCGAGCTGTCCGATGGTCCCCCGAACGGCTTCGGTCTTGTTGACCGACATGGAGAAGTGGTTGCTCCAGAATATGACCAGCCGCTCGACGAAGCCGATCTCGACCGCCATCTGCTTGGCAATCCTCGCATCGATTTCCTTGCGGCGGATGGCTTCGGCGCGTTCGAAACCGCTTTCCGCCTCGCGGCAGGCGAGAGCGTATGCCGGGAGACCGGTGCTGGTGATGGCAGCGATGTTAGGAGTTCCGACCTCCGCCCTGAGAGCGGCGACCGGATCGGCTCCGATCCTGCCCGGACCGCCCGGCTTTGCGCCAAGTCCAAAGCGTTGAAATGCGACAAGCGCCTTCTGCGCCGCCGCTGCGGTGAGCGCCATCCTGTCCCTTCCCCGCGCCTGGCGTGTCGTCGGGATGCAAACGAAGCCGGGCGATCGTTCCAATCTGCATCAAATCGAGGCGACGCCAATTGCAATGACGCAGCGTGTTGATCGAAGGATGGAGCCGTTGATTCGAATTTTAGGGAACCGGGTGTCCCGTCACATAAAGCTCGCGCCCACTCTTAACGGCGGGAGTGCGAGATGCGCGGCGATGGTCTGCGCCACGTCGGCGTAGGTATGGAAGTGCCCGGCATTGCGGCCCTCGATTTTCGGACCGAACGCCATCACTGGAATATTCTCGCGCGTGTGGTCGCTTCCCTTGTAGGTCGGATCGTTGCCGTGATCGGCAGTCAGGATAACGAGGTCGCCCGGCTTGAGCGCCGCGATCAGCTCCGGTAGCCGCCGATCGAATTTTTCCAGGCAATCTGCATAGCCCGCAACGTCGCGGCGGTGCCCGAAAATCTGGTCGAAGTCGATGAAGTTGGTGAAGATGAAATCGCCGTCCTTCGCCTCCCTCATCGCCTGAAGCGTGCGATTGAACTGGCTCTCGTTCTCCGGCGCCTTCAGCACCTTGGTGACGTTGCGGCCGGCGAAAATGTCGGAGATCTTTCCCACGCCGAAAACGTCGCGGTTCATCGAGACCGCGAGATCAAGCAACGTTTCGCCGGGCGGTGGCACGGCAATATCTTTCCGGTTGCCGGTGCGTTTGAACTCGCCGCGCTTCTCGCCCATGAAGGGCCGTGCGATGACGCGGCCGATCCTCAAGGGGTCGCAAAGCTTGCGGCAGATCTTGCAGACCTCGTAGAGCCGCTCGAGCCCGAAATGCTTCTCGTGCGCGCAGATCTGAAAGACGGAATCGGCGGACGTGTAGCAGATCGGCTTGCCGGTCCGGATGTGCTCCTCGCCGAATTCCTCGATCACATCGGTGCCCGAGGCGTGCCGATTGCCCAAAATTCCCGGGAGCTTCGCCTCGGCGATCAGCCGGTCGGTAAGGTCCTTGGGAAAGGTTGGAATTGTGTTCGGAAAATAGCCCCACGCAAAAGGGACGGGCAGCCCGGCGAGCTCCCAGTGGCCGGACTGCGTGTCCTTCCCCTTCGACACCTCGCTGGCATAAGCCCAGATCGCCTGCGGTTTCTCGATCCGCTCGATCCCGGCCGGATGCGCGCCGGTCGAGGCCTCGGCGGCGCGGCAAATGCCGAGCAAATTCATCACCGGGATTTTGAGCGGTCCGGAACGAAGTCCAGGCTGATCGGCGCGGCCGGCCGCACAGGCGGCCGCGATGTGGCCGAGCGTGTCGGCGCCTTCGTCGCCGAATTTCGCCGCATCGGCCGCTCCACCGATACCGACGGAATCCATCACAAGCAGGAGCGCGCGCGCCATCTCAGGGCCTCTCCGCGCCGATCCGCTCATAAATGAGGCGCCGGCCGGCCGGCGGCTCGCCAAGCCTGTACGCGGCGCGGATGGTTTTGGCCGCCGCGGCGGCCGAGTCTTCGTCGCGCGCATGCACGAGAGCGAGGGGCCTTCCGTCCCCGACCTCATCGCTGATGCCCGCCAGATCCGTCAGCCCGACCGAATGATCGATCGGATCGTCGGCGCGCGCGCGCCCTCCCCCGAGCGTCACAACGGCAAGCCCGATCGCACGCGTATCGATCGACGCGACGACTCCTTCCGCTTCGGGCAGGACCGGCCTGACCAGTTTCGCCTTCGTCAGATGCTTCGTCGGCTCGTCGACGAAATCGTGCGGACCGCCGAGCGCGCTCACCATCTTCTGAAAAATCTCCGCGGCACGGCCAGTCGACAGCGCCTCGCGCGCCATCCCGTCGCCCTCCCCCGTTCCGTTGACGATACCGCCAAGCACGAGCATCTCCGCCGCCAGCGCGATCACGACGGAGTCGAGCCGCCGGTCGCGGCGCGCACCGACGAGATAAGCGACGGCATTCAGCACCTCGACCGCGTTGCCGGCGGCGGAAGCGAGCGGCTCGTTCATGTCGGTCAGGAGAGCGCTCGTCTTCAGCCCCGCGCCGTTCGCGACCGTGACCAGGCTCTCGGCGAGCTCGCGCGCCGATTTCATGTCGGCCATGAAGGCGCCCGAGCCGGTCTTCACGTCGAGCACGAGGCCATGCAGACCGGCGGCGAGCTTCTTCGAGAGGATCGAGGCGGTGATGAGCGGTACGGATTCGACCGTCGCCGTCACATCGCGGATGGCATAGAGCCGCTTGTCGGCCGGAGCGAGATCGCCAGTTTGGCCGATGATCGCGCAGCCCGCCGCTTCGATCGTCTTGCGAAGCAGCGCTTCGTCCGGCTGGGTACGGTAACCGGGAATCGAATCGAGCTTGTCGAGCGTGCCGCCGGTGTGGCCAAGGCCGCGGCCAGAGATCATCGGCACGATGCCGCCGCAGGCGGCGACGATCGGCGCCAACATCAGCGAAACGTTGTCGCCAACACCGCCCGTCGAATGCTTGTCGAGCACCGGACCGTCGGCATCCCGCCAGCCGAGCACATCGCCGGAATCGCGCATTGCGAGCGTCAGGCTTACGCGCTCGTCCATGCCCATGCCGCGGAAGAAAGTCGCCATAGCGAAGGCCGCGACCTGGCCTTCTGTCACGCTACCATCCGTCAGTCCCCCGATCAGGAAGGAGATTTCCTCGCGCGACAGGGCGCCCCCGTCGCGCTTCTTCCTGATGATTTCCTGCGGGAGGAATTTCATCATCGGCGAGCTGGCCAGGCCGAAAGCATGCGTCTCAATACGCGCGTGAGCTTTTCGCCGCCGCGCGGCGCGACCTCCTTCGTCTCGGTATGCGAGAGCCCGACACCCGTCATCCCCGCGCCGAGATTGGTGATGACGGAGAAAGCGAGCACGCGTAGCCCGAGGAACCGGGCGAGGATGACCTCAGGGACGGTCGACATGCCTACCGCGTCGGCGCCGAGGATTCGCGCTGCGCGGATTTCCGCTGGCGTCTCGAAGCTCGGACCCGAGAACCATCCGTAGACGCCCTGGTGGAGTTCGACACTTTCTTCATCCGCCGCCTTGAGCGCCGCGCGCCGCAGTGTGGCATCGTAAGCCTCGCTCAGGTCGACAAATCGGGCGTCGCTCCTCTCGCCGATCAGCGGGCTGAAGTTGCCAAAATTGATATGGTCGGTGATGAGCATCACCGAGGCCGGCGGAAAGTCCTGGCGTAGGCTGCCGGCCGCATTGGTCAGCACGAGGTCGTGAACGCCGATTGCTTTCAGCGTCTCAAGCGCCGGGCGCATGATCGAGGCATCGCCCTCTTCGTAATAATGGCCCCGCCCCGCCATGACGGCGACGTTCGCGCTCCCAATGCGGCCGATACCGAGCGAGCCGGCATGCCCCGAAACCGCCGGAACGGGAAACGACTCAAGCTCCTGGTATGGGATCGCGACCGCGCCCTCGACCGCCTTGGCGAACTCGCCAAGGCCGGAGCCGAGCACGATGCCGATTACGGGCGCCACCGGCGTCCGCGCCCGGATCAAGGCGGCGTTTCGTTCAGCGACTTCGGACATATCACGCGAACGCAAAAGCTTTGGGAAGTAGATCGCCCAATGTCACCGTTTCGACAATGCCCGTTTCGTCACAGAGATGAACAAGCGTTGCTGCAGTGCCGAACTCCTTGAGTCGCTGGCGGCAGCCGCCGCACGGCGTGATCCGCGGCATCTTCTCTGCGATTACCGCGACTTCGGCGATCTTTCGCTCGCCCGCCATCACCATGTGGGCGATGGCTGATACTTCCGCGCACCAGCCCTCGGGGTAGCTGGCGTTTTCCATGTTCGCGCCCGCAAAAACCTTGCCGGTGTCGGTGCGGATCGCGGCACCGACCGGAAACTCGGAATAGGGCGCGTAAGCGTTCCGCATGGCGGCGCGCGCCGCCTCAAAAAGTTCGGCGGAAGCCATCACCGCTCCTTGACGTAAGGCACACCGCCGGCTTTCGGCGGCACTGACTTGCCGATGAAGCCGGCGAGCAGGATCACGGTCAGAATATAGGGCAGCGCCTGCACGAATTGCACCGGCACCTGGCCGATGACAGGCAGGATCACGCCCTGCATGCGGATGGCGATCGCGCTCAAAAGTCCGAACAGGAAGCATGCGCCAAGCACGCGCCACGGCCGCCAGTTGGCGAAAATCAGCGCAGCGAGCGCGATGTAGCCCTGTCCCGCCGTCATGTCGCGGCCGAAGCCGGCGGATTGCGAGATTGAGAGATAAGCGCCTGCGAAACCGCAGAAAATCCCGGTGATGATGACGGCGCGGTAGCGCAGCCAGGTCACCGAAATGCCGGCGGTGTCGACGGCGGCGGGGTTTTCGCCGACGGCGCGGAGGCGAAGACCGAAGCGCGTGCGATAGACAACCCACGCGGTAAACGGCACGGCGAGGAAGGCGATGTAGACGATCAGGCTGTGGCCGGAGATCACATCAGCATAGAGTGGTCCGAGGATCGGGATATCCCGAATCTCGGCGGCGAACGGGAGGTTGATGGAAGTAAAGCGCTGGGGGTTCTGGAGCTGCGGCGTGCGTCCTCCCTCTCCGAACCAGGCTTGGCCGAGGAACGCAGTGAGCCCCGCTGCGAGGAAATTGATGGCAACGCCGGAGACGATCTGATTGCCGCGCTGGGTGATCGAAGCGAAGCCATGCACGAGCGCAAATACGATTGAGATGACGACTGCCGCGCCAAGGCCGAGCCACGCCGAACCGGTGAGCGCCGCGACGGCACCCGCCGAAAACGCGCCGACCAGCATCTTGCCTTCAAGCCCGATGTCGAAAATTCCCGAACGCTCCGAATAGAGTCCGGCGAGCGCCGCGATCAGCAGCGGCGTGCACAGCCGCACCGCCGAATCGAGCACCAGCAGGATGAGCTGAAAATCCATCAGACGCTTTCCCGCGCGTCAGTCGTGCTCCGCTCTCGCGGCATCGACGCGATCGCGAAAAGTCGGGTCAGGCTCGGCCGGAACATGTGTTCGAGCGCGCCGGCGAAGAGGATCACGAGGCCCTGGATGACGACGATCATGTCGCGCGAGATCGCCGGCATCTCGAACGCGAGCTCGGCGCCACCCTGATAGAGCATGCCGAAGAGGAGCGACGCGAGCACGATGCCGACGGGGTGTGCGCGCCCCATCAGCGCCACCGCGATTCCGACAAAGCCCGCGCCTTGCACGAACTCAATCTGCAAGCGTTGCTGGTCGCCGAGGATCGGGTTGATTGCCATCAGACCGGCGAGCCCGCCGGAGATCAGCATGGTGATGATGGTGATGCGGTAAGCAGAGATGCCGGCATAGACAGCGGCGTTCGGGTTAAGACCGAATGCGCGGATCTCATAGCCGAGCTTCGTCCGCCAAATCAGCAAGAAAACGAAGACCGCCGCGACGAGTGCCAGGAACAAGCTGACGTTGAGCGGCGCGCCGCCGAGGTCGGCGCCGAACAAGGCGAAAAGCCCATCAAGCCGCGGCAGCGTTCCACCCGCGCCGAAAGTGCGCGTTTCCGGCGCCATAGATCCGGTCTGGCGGAAATAGTTGGCGAGCAGAAACACCATCAGCGACGCGGCGATGAAATTGAACATGATGGTGGTGATGACGATGTGGCTGCCGAA
>JGI10216J12902_102126712_pt1 | contig 10755 bp, 8 predicted proteins | sample KanNatreferecore_FD_12902 | JGI IMG/M metagenome (IMG submission 12902)
AAGGCGCGTCGCCATTTTCGAAGATATAGCGTAGCATCTAGGGCTGTTTTTGAGGGAGGGAAAGATGAGCGAAGACGTACTCGTCAGTACGGATTGGGTGGGGAGCCACCTCCAGGATCCAAAGGTCCGCATCGCGGAAGTCGACGTGGACACCAGCGCCTACGCTCAGGGTCACGTGCCCGGGGCCGTTGGCTGGAACTGGACGACGCAGCTGTGCGACACCGTCGTGCGTGACGTGATTCCGAAAAATAAACTCGAAGAGCTGCTGGGCGATTCCGGGATCGGCAACGACACCACGGTTGTCCTGTATGGCGACAACAACAACTGGTTTGCAGCCTGGGCCTTCTGGCAGTTGAAGCTGTACGGGCATCAGGATGTCCGGATCATGGACGGAGGCCGCAAGAAGTGGCTCGCCGAGGGGAAAGAGCTGAGCACGGACGCGCCGAACGTTCCGAAGAAGACGTACACAGCCAGGGATCCCGACGACTCGCTTCGCGCTTACTTGCCCGAGGTCATGGACGCGGTAAAGCAGAAGAGCGCATCGCTCGTCGACGTCCGGAGCCCGGCGGAGTTCACGGGCGAGATTCTCGCGCCTCCCGGATTACCTGAAACATGCCAGCGAGGCGGGCACATTCCGGGCGCGAAGAGCATGCCGTGGGCGAAGCTCGCCAACGACGACGGGACGTTCAAGAGCCCCGCAGAGATTAAAGCGCTCTACGACGGCGTTGGCGTGAAGGGGGACAAGCCCATCATCGCCTACTGCCGTATCGGCGAGCGATCGAGCCACAGCTGGTTTGCGCTGAAGTATCTGCTCGGGTATCAGAACGTGAAGAACTACGACGGTTCCTGGACCGAGTGGGGCAATCTCGTCAAGGCGCCCGTTGAGAAACCGTAATCGTAGTGCCGGCCTTCAGGCCGGCGAGGTTCTATGAAAGCCGAAGAGTACACAGAACGCAACGAAACGGTCGACACCTGGCCCATCCACATCGTCACGTACCGCCTCGGTGAGACCTACTATTGCACGATCGACAACGTCGACCCCGGTGCGCGCTTTGCGCGCGCCGAGGGTACGACGCGCGAAGACGCAGAGCGTGTGGCGCTCGAGAAGGCCCAGCGGTATCTGCGCCAGACCCGCCGGTTTCCGACTGGGACCTAGCCCATCAGTGAGCACAGCCATCCCCGCGTCCATCCCTGACCTTCAACTGCGCCTGGCCGGCGAGCACTATGTCGCCGATCGCGCCCTGACGGTCGCAGTGTTTCTCGCCATGCGCCTCAAGCGGCCGCTTTTCCTCGAAGGCGAATCGGGCGTTGGGAAGACCGCGCTTGCGTCGGCGGTCGCGGGTGCGTTGGAGAGAGACCTCATCCGCCTTCAGTGCTATGAGGGGCTCGACATCGGGCACGCAATCTACGAGTGGGACTACGCGCGGCAGCTGCTCGAGCTGCGCATCCTGGAAGCCACCCACACGCTCGATCGTGAGAGCGCGCGGCGGGACCTGTACAGCGAGGAGTTTCTCATCAAGCGCCCGCTGCTTCAGGCGATCGATCCGCGGCGCGCCCGCCCGGCGGTCCTGTTAATCGACGAAATCGATCGTGCCGACGAAGAGTTCGAGGGGTTTCTCCTGGAGTTGCTGTCTGAGTTCCAGGTGACCATCCCGGAGCTTGGAACGGTGCGGGCGATCGATCCGCCTCTCGTGATCCTGACCTCGAACCGCACGCGCGAAGTGCACGACGCGCTCAAGCGCCGGTGCCTGTATCAATGGATCGAGTACCCCTCATTCGAGAAGGAGCTCGCCATCGTACGCGCGCGAGCGCCTGAGGCCTCATCCGCGCTTGCCGAGCAGGTGACATCGATGGTGCAGGAGCTGCGAGGCGAAGACCTCTCAAAGGTGCCCGGCGTGTCCGAGACGATCGACTGGGTTGCTGCGCTCGTCGCGCTCGACAAAGACGTGCTCGACGAGGATGCCATCGACGCAACGCTGGGCGTCGTGCTGAAAGCGCAGGAGGATCTCGAAGCGATTCGCGGTCAGCGGGCGGCATTGCTCCACAATCGCGCGGTCGCGCGGAGTGCCTCGCGCGCGTAACCGGCGCCGATGTCTTTTTTCCTCGACAACCTGCTGATCTTCGGGCGCATCCTGCGGCGCGCCGGCATCGACGTCCAGCCGGGTCGCCTCGTCGACGTCGTCAACGCCCTTCGACACGTCGATCTCTCGTCCCGAGACGAGGTTCACGATGCCTCCCGTGCGGTGCTGGTCCACCGGCACGAGCAGTTTCCGATTTTCGATCGCGCGTTTGCAGCGTTCTGGAAAGAGCACCGTTGGAGCGACTTGCAGGATGCACGCTCCGATGCGCCCTCGGATTCCGCACGAACGCGCGAGGAGATCTTCCTGCTGGAGGAGTTCGCGCTCGACGCGTCTGCCGAGGATGCCGGTGTCGAGGACTCCGGCCAGCGGCCGGGGGTCAAGACATGGAGTGACGCCGGTGCCATTACCGACAAAGACTTCGGGGTGTTGTCGAGCGACGAGCTTGCGGAGGCAGGCAGGGCGCTGTCCCGGCTCGAATGGACTCCAGGCGAGCGCCGCACACGCCGCTGGGTGCCCGGCCATGGCGCACGCGTCGATCTGCGGCGGGCCATCGGCGACAGTCTTCGCACCGGCGGCGAGGTCGTGAATCTGCCGAGACGCAGGCGGCGCATCCATCCGCGTCCGCTGGTGCTTCTCTGCGACGTCAGCGGGTCGATGGAGCGCTACTCGCGCATGCTTCTGCTCTTCGCGCACGCCCTGACCTTGCGGCACCATCGAGTCGAGGCGTTCCTCTTTTCCACCCGCCTCACGAGAATCACCCGGCAACTGCGTGTGCGCCGGCCGGATCAGGCGTTCGCGGCAGTGGCTGAGTCGGTACCGGACTGGTCCGGAGGCACACGTATCGGAGGAGCGGTCAAGGAGTTCCACAAGCGGTGGGGACGCCGCGCCTTGAATGGAGGCCCGGTCGTCCTGCTCATATCGGACGGGTGGGACCGCGGAGATCCTGAGGAACTGCGAACCCAGATCGCGCGGCTGCAAAGGCGTTGTCACCGGCTGATCTGGCTGAACCCCTTGATTGGCACGGCCGATTACGCACCGCTGACGCGTGGCCTGCAGGCGGCGCTGCCGTTCGTGGACGACTTTCTGCCGGCGCGCACGCTCTCGAATCTGGCAGACCTGGCGACGCATCTGAATACGCTCGCATGATCGCGGTCCGGCGAAAGCCGGACACTCCCGCAACGGTCTACAACTTGCGTTCGGCCTGGCCATGATCACGAACAATCCCGGCCATCTGAAAGGCTTCAGTTATTCGGGGCGTCACCGATATTCGCTGACGTTCTGCACCAGCGCGCGGCGGCCATTGTTCGCTGATGGCGCGGTGGTCGAGATGGTCGTGCGGCAGTTGGTGCGTACTGCAAGCGAGGAGCAGTTTTCGGTAATTGCGTACTGCTTCATGCCCGATCACCTGCATCTTCTCATCGAAGGAACCTCCGACGATTCGAACGGTAAGCGTTTCATCACCCAGTTCAAGCGGTGCTCGGGCTCTTGCTACTCGCAGGAGCGGCAGGAGACGCTGTGGCGGCGGTACGGGTTCGAGCATGTCCTAGGGGATGACGAAACGACGCTCGAAGTGGTGCGGTACATCTTCGGAAACCCCGTCCGCGCCGGGTTGGTATCAACAGTTGAGGAGTATCCCTACGTGGGATCGCTGGAGTCTGAGTTAGAGGATTTGATTGAAGCCGGACAACTATCGCGATGAGGCACGGCCGAGAAGGGCGCGGCCGTGTCTCATCGCATCAGGTGGGCGCGATTAATTCGCTCGCGCGAGGGCTCGCGTCAGGGCGCGCTCGGCAAACACAGGGATCATCGCGCGTCGATATTCACGGCTCGCGTGAATATCGGCGTTGATGTCCTCGACGTTCGCGCCGGCAGAACGGACCGCCGATTCGATGCTCGCTGCAGACGCAGGCTTGCCCGCCAGCGCCGACTCGACGTCCGTCAGGCGCGTGGCGTAGGAGCTTGCGCCGGTCAGGCCGAGCCGTGCTGATTTGATCGTGCCGCCCTCGACCTCGAGCGCCGCCGCTACGCCGACGATGGCGAAGTGAGACGCGCGCTGATAGAGCTTGGCGTAGGCCGCAACTTTCAAAGGCGCGAACTGCACCGCGACGATCATCTCGTCTGCGGCCAGGTCGACGGCAAACAAGCCGCGGAAGAAATCGTGCGCCTTCACGACACGAGATCCCTTCTCACCCTGGATCTGAATCTCCGCGTCGAGCGCCAGCATGGCGGCGGGATAGTCCGCCGACGGATCCGAATGCGCCAGGCTGCCCCCGAGCGTGCCCCGGTTGCGCACCTGCGGATCGCCGATCGTCGCAGCCGTTTCGGCGAGCATCGGGCATTCCTGCTTGAGCAGCGCCGATGTTGCGACCTCATGATGAACGGTCGCCGCGCCGATCTCGATCTTGCCGTCCTTTTTGCGAATCCCCGACAACCCCGGGATGCGGGCGATGTCGATCAGCGTGGACGGCTGGCTGAGGCGGAGCTTCATGACCGGAATCAGGCTGTGGCCGCCTGCGATCAGCTTCCCCTCGCCGTTGGCCGCGCGCAACTTCGCCAGCGCGTCGTCAACCGACGCCGCCCGGCTGTACTCGAATGCCGTCGAAATCACGATTGGCCTCCCTGAATGATGCGCCAGAGTTTTTCGGGACGGAGCATCATGTCGATGTGTTTCACGCCGAACCCGCTCAGTGCGTCTACCGTGGCGGAGACGATGCTGGGCGTCGAGCCGAGCGTGCCCGCTTCGCCGACCCCCTTCGCGCCCATCGGATTGACGGGCGTCGGTGTGACAGCCGACGTCAGCTCGAAGCGGGGAAAGTCGATTGCCCGCGGAATTGCGTAATCCATGAACGAGCCCGTCACGAGCTGGCCGTTCTCGTCGTAGACGACTTCTTCGATCATCGCCTGGCCGATGCCCTGCGCCAAACCACCGTGAATCTGTCCTTCCACGATGAGCGGGTTGATGAGATTTCCCGCGTCGTCGACGGCGAACATCTTGAGGAGCGTTGGCTCGCCGGTCTTGCGATCGACCTCGACCATCGAGATGTGACAACCGAACGGATACGTGTTGTTCGTGGGCTCGAAGAACGCCTCTTCGCTCAACCCGGGCTCCATCCCTGCGGGCAGAGGAACCGGGATGTACGCGAAGGACGCGACGCTGGCAAACGACTTGCCCGACGCCGGCGAGCCTTTCACCGAAATCGTTCCGTTCTCGAAGACGAGATCGTCTTCGTGGGCTTCGAGGAGGGCTGCGGCGAACTTCGCCATCTTCGATTTCACTTTGGCGCCGGCCATCTGCAGGGCGGTGCCGCCGACTGCCTGCGATCGGCTGCCGAACGTCCCGATACCCTGCTTCACGACTCCCGTGTCGCCGTGCAGAATCGTGACGTGCTCGAACGGGACGCCGAATTGATCCGCGAGCATCTGTGCGAAGGTCGTTTCGTTGCCCTGGCCATGCGGCGATGCGCCGGTGGTCGCGCTGATGCGTCCGTCGCGCTCGATCGTCACCTGCGAATGTTCCCAGCCGCCCGTTGGCAGCGAGTTCGAGGGGCCGATACCGCATACTTCCACGTACATCGAGAGGCCGAGGCCCACGAGCCGTCCCTGAGCGCGCGCGGCGTCGCGTTCGGTCTTGAGCTGCTCCCAGTTCGCCGCTTTCAGCGCGACGTTGAGTGCGTTCTCGTAGTTGCCCGAGTCATAGATTGCGCCGACCTGCGTCGTGAACGGGAATTGATCGGGCTGGATGAAGTTCTTCCGCCGAACCTCGGCAGGATCCATTTTCAGTTCGCGGGCGAGCATGTCCATGGCGCGCTCGACGAAGTACGTGGCTTCGGGGCGGCCAGCGCCGCGATACGCATCCGTTGGCGTTTTGTTGGTGAACACCTCGGTCAGCGTCGTCCGTATAGCCGGGATGTCATAGGTCGCGTTCGCCATCATCTGCGTCAGCGTCGGGATCGCGGCGGTGAGGAGCATGTTGTACGCGCCGATGTCGGCGATGAGGCGAAGCTTCAGCCCGAGAACCGTGCCGTCGCGCTTCGCGGCGAGATCGATATAGGCCAGGATATCGCGGCCGTGCGTCGTCGCGACGAACGCCTCGGCGCGATCCTCGATCCACTTTACCGGTATTCCGAGGCGCTTCGAAACCGCGGCGGCGACGTATTCTTCGCCGTAGATGTTGATCTTCGCGCCGAACCCGCCGCCCACCTCCGGGGCAATCGCACGAACCTGGTCCTCGCCCATTTTCGTCAGGGCGGCAATCATCGTCCGCAGAATGTGCGGATTCTGTGTCGACGACCAGATCGTCATCGTGCCCTTGCCGGGCTCGTAATGGGCCACCACGCCTCTCGGCTCCATGGCCGACGGGGCGAGCCGCTGATTCATCATCCGCTGCGAGATGACGACCTCGGCTTTGGCGAACGCCGCGTTGATCGCCGTGTCGTCCACTGCGCCCGATGCGCTCACACCCGTGCCGCTCGACACGAGCGGAAGGGCGAGGTTGTTTGGAAAGTCAGGATGAATCACCGCCGGCTTGCCTGACATCGCCTGCTCGAGATCGACGACGGCCGGCAGCATGTCGTAGGTCACGACGATCGCCTCGGCGGCATCGCGCGCGATGTATCGATCGCTCGCCACCACGACCGCGACCGGTTCGCCGGCGAAGCGGACGGTGTCGACGGCAACCGCGCGGTGTTCCGGCGAAGGAAACGGCGTGCCGATGGGCATCGCCGGGAGCAACTCGGCGATCTGGGCGCCCGTGAACACGGCTTCAACGCCTTCCATCGCCGACGCGGCGCTCGTATCGATGGAGACGATGCGCCCGTGCGCCACGTCGCTTCGCTTGAACGCAATGTGCTGCATTCCGATGATCGCGACATCGTCGACGTAAGTTCCGCGACCCTGGATGAGACGCGGGTCTTCGCGCCGCTTGACGCGCTGCCCGACGAGCTTCGGCAAAACCGGAGACGTTGGCATGGCTTATCCCTTCTTTGCGGCGTGTTGAATGGCGTTGACGATGTGCTGATAGCCGGTGCAGCGGCAGTAGTTGCCCGAGATGCCCTCGCGTATCTCGCGTTCGGACGGAGATGGGTTGTCCTTGAGCAGCGTCGTGGCCGCCATGATCATCCCCGGGGTGCAGTAGCCGCACTGCAGGCCGTGCTCCTCCCAGAATCCGTCCTGCAACGGGTGGAGCTTGCCATCCTGCGCGAGCCCTTCGATGGTCGTGATTGTCGAGCCATCCGCCTGCACCGCGAAAACGGTGCACGACTTGGCGCTGCGGCCATCAATCAGCACCGTGCAGGCGCCGCATTGACTCGTGTCGCACCCGATGTGCGTGCCGGTCAGCCGAAGTTGTTCGCGGAGGTAGTGGACGAGAAGTACGCGGGGTTCGACGTTTCCCTTGCGCACCTTGCCATTCACTGTTAGCGAGATCTGGGCCATGGAGTCCTTTCTCGGAGAAGCGCGTAGCCTAACCTAAAAGGGCCTGACGATGGAACTGGTCAAACGCGTTCTGCCTGTCATCTTCGCCAATCAGGGGGAAAGTGCTCAGCACGTGAGCGAACTCGTCCTCCGTCAACCCGTACGCCCGCGCCGCGAGTGCCTGCAGCCGCGCGTGCGCCAGGACACCATGCGCCATTCTCAGGGTGTGTGCCAGCTCCACGATGTCCAGGAACAGCGGTGAGTCGTATCGCGGTTTCGGGACGCGCAACGCCTCTACCGTCGACGACCCGAGATGGGTGGTCATCACCTGGCGCACGAGGTAGTTCGCCACGTAGCTGTTGAGCATTGCGCAGAGGAACGCCTGGCTGTCGCCTGAGAGGATGGTCTTGAGGCAGAACAGCGAATGTGTCGTGACGACATCCGCCGGCAGCACGGCCGCGATGAGCGAGAGGCGGTTCGTGGAGCTCGCGACATCGCGATAGGCGAGACGTGGCCGGGAGAACGTCGACGCGCGGTCCAGCAGGCGGGCCGCGGCGCGCCCGGAGATTCGGAGCGTCGCACGGTCGGCTTGCGCGCGAAACGGTTCGATGTGCTTGCCCTCCAGAACAGGAAGCCCCGTACGGCCGCTGTAAAAATGGCTGCGGTCGTCCGTTGCGTTGAGCTCGCGGCCGAAGCGCGCGTTCCAGCCGTCTGTTGCGTCGAGCCGGGGAACGCTGTGCACGATGCGCTCGAGGATGCGGAGGTCCATCGTGCTGCGCAGCTCGGGAATCGCCAGTGAGTCTCCGCTGAACGTCCTCAGAAACGCCGGTGTCAGCACGATGGCGTGGGCGAGCGCGCCTGTACGCTCGCCGTTGTCAGGGATGGTCTCGAGCTCGGCCGGATCGTCAATTCCAAATCGGCAGGCGATGTGCTGCGTGGCGCTGCCAGCGGTCGAGGTGCAGATCAGGAAGCGGACGCTTCGATGGATCGGAAAGATCGCGCGACGGTTGTCGAAGCCGCTGATGGTGTCGACGCTGGTCCGGCTCAGCAGCGCGCGCCGTAATGGCGCCGACGTGTGATCCGTGGCGAACCCGGCGGGCAGCACGAGACCGATCCGCCCGCCTCGCCGCGTCAAGGTCAGCGCGCGCTCGACGAACAGCTGGTAACGGTTGACATGGCCGCCGCCCTGATGGCGGTAGACGCCGGAACTGCGGAGGAAGACCTTGTCGGGCTCATTCGCGCGCAGCATGTCCCACGGCGGGTTTCCCAGCACGGCATCGAAACCGCCATCCACCAGCGGCCGTCCGGATGGATCGAAGTACGCCTCCGGAAACTCGAGCATCCAGTGAAAGAAGCGGTGAATGCCGGCAATGCGTGCCGCATTCTGCAGGAACCGCGTCGCCAGTTTCGCCGGGAGGCGGCCGCCGCCCGTCATCAAGTGGTCGGCCAGCGACGCGAACAGGGCAGCGTCTGGCGCGGTGCTCGCGTCAGGCCACATCCAGCACGCGCACCAGAGATCTGCGACCGCCTTCCCTCGCTCGCCGACGCGCAGGCGCTCGAGACGCCGTTCCTTCTCTCGAACGACCTCGGCCGTATCGTCCGATGTCTCGGCAAGCCAGCCGCGTTCGGCCACCATATGTGCCAGAGACGGCTCCAGATCGGCATCGGAGAAAAGCGGCAGCTCGGCACGAGCCTGCATCCTCCGCGAGGGCATGCCCGGAGGCTGCCTGGCGAGATCGAGCGGCGACGCACCAATCAGGCTGTTGCCGCACACGAGACGGTGATCGAGAAAGGTCAGCGGCTTGCCTGCCGACAGCGTCGCGAGCCACAGGGACAGCCGCGCGAGCTGGACGGCCGTCGGGTTGACGTCGACCCCAAAGAGACATCGCTGCGCGACGAGCCGCCTGAACGTCGCGCGATCCGCCGCGTCGACATCCGAAGGGGCGAGCCTTCCGTCGCGTACCAGCGCGTGTTCGTACGCACGGGCCAGATACCGGCACGCCGCTACGAGAAACGCCGCGCTGCCCATCGCCGGATCGAGCACGCGAAGCTGGAGGATGCGCTCGGCCGGTGCCCCCTCGACAAGCGGATGGAGCGTCCGGCGGACCACATAGTCGGTCAATGTCTGTGGCGTATAGAACGATCCGGTCGACTTGCGCTTGTCGCCGCCTGGCCGCAGAACAATCTGCTTTCGTCCAGCGTCGGCATATACGGGCTCGTAATCGAGAACCGTTTCGTACACGGCGCCAAGTTGTTCGACACCAAGATCCCTGTAGTCGATTCGTTCGCGCCTGGGCGATCTCGCCCGCCCGCGATCGGATGTCGTGGAGAGAGCCAGCAACGCCAGCCTTGCCGCCTCATCGTCCACGGCGCATGTGTCTGCGATGGGTGCACGTACCGGGGAGAACAGGCGTCCGTTGAACGGCGGCACGACGAGACTACCTGCCCGGCATCCGCTGTGGGCGAGACGCGCGATCGCCTGCAGTGCCTCCCAGATGCCGTGTGCGCCGCCGGCACGCTCCGCTTTCTCACGAAGCGACTCGACCGTGTAGCTCTCGCGATAAACCGGATGCCAGTTCGGCACGAGGCAGCGGGATTCGGCGAACATCATGAACAGCACCCGGTAGACGACGGTCAGCGATTCGTCGAAGAGGCGTGCGAGATCGTGCCGGCCGCACCTGCTCATTCCGCCGACCAGGTGCTGAAGCGCCTGCAGGACACCGCCGCGCAACGAGCGGCCGACAGCCTGGCCGTGCAGGGCGGAGGAGCGAATGACTTCGTCGAGAAGCGATGGTTCGGCTGGCGGGTGCCGGAAGGCGTCCTCGCGGAGCAGCCCCCAGAGAACGCCGAATGTCGCGGAGTGATGCGCGACGCCGTGAAGATCGAATTGCAGGTGCGCTCTCGAGTACGTCCGCCGTGCGTCGATCAAGCGCAGCTCCCGGCCGTTCGTGCACAGTACCCATGAAGCGTCGAGGCCGATTCCGCGTCGTACGGCCTCGCGCCACAACGTGTCGAGCGACGATGTGGGTGCTGCCGCGACCAGCGCGACGCGAACGGCATCTGGAATGAGCAACGCAACTCGAATGTCGGGGCTGTCGCCGGAAGGTGCTGGAACGGAGAAGCCAAGCAGCTCGACCAGGGGAGCGGCGGCCCGATCCCAAGTCGCTCGAACGCTCGATGCGGGTCCGAGCTGGTACCCCTCGTGCCGCCACCAGCGCGCGAACGTTCTCTCTGCCGCGGCTGCCGACGCCTCGCCGAGGCG
>JGI10216J12902_102750023_pt1 | contig 10753 bp, 5 predicted proteins | sample KanNatreferecore_FD_12902 | JGI IMG/M metagenome (IMG submission 12902)
GCACAGCCAATGCCATCTCGGCTTACCTCCATCTGCTGATGCTGCCACTTATTATCTACTACCTGGCTTCAGCAAAATACCTGGAAAATAAAGAAACCGTCGCTCTGCTTTATTTTTGTTTTGTCATCCAGCTTTTCACGACCGGCATTTCTACAGGCCAAGAGGATCGCTTGATCATCACCGCGTTGCCACTATGGATTGTTACCTATGTATTAGTCTACACGGGTCTTAAGAAGGTAAATACGCCTCATCCGCCAAATTCTTATTAGACTTTGATTTCATTACCAAACAAGCCAAACTTTCAACCACTCATCACAGACATCAATCCGGACCCGGAAAATTCAACAAGATCTCTCTTCCTGACACAGGTGGGAAAAGCAATACCCAGAGCTACACAGATTTCTATTATTGAAAACGGTATATATAAGTTTTTGACCCTTTATACAACTTTATGCGGGGTTCTTATCCTTTTCTTAATATTAAGAAATTTTTAAGAAATCATTTAGTAGTACTTAAGAACCCCCTGCTAAGATTAAATTGAGGTGAGAAGTTGCTTTTCACTCTGTTGTGTTAATAGTCGTGGTTGATAGTAAATTTTTAAGGAGGTATTTGCTATGATGCGTTCGATTGTTGGATCAAGTTTGAAATATCAATTCCTGGTGATTACGATTGCCATCGCCCTGATGGTATTCGGCGTCACCCAATTCCGCGGGATGCCAGTGGATGTCCTGCCAGAGTTCTCGCCACCTTTTGTCGAGATCCAGACTGAGGCACTTGGGCTTTCCGCAGAGGAAGTAGAGCAAATGGTCACTGTTCCTCTGGAACAGGACCTGTTGGCTGGTGTGGCATGGCTCGACGTTATCCGCTCTGAGTCAGTGCCAGGTCTGTCGTCAGTGCTCGTCTATTTCGAGCCGGGGACTGATCTCTACCGCGCACGCCAGATGGTAACTGAGCGCCTTGCACAGGCCGCAATCGCCATCCCGCATGTATCGAAGCCGCCGACAATGATCCAGCCTCTGTCGTCACAGAGTCGGTTCATGATCGTCGGTCTTTCTTCTCAGGAACTATCCCTGATCGAAATGTCCGTGCTGGCACGCTGGACAATTGCGCCGCAGTTGATGGGGGTACCAGGCGTGGCACATGTCGCAATCTGGGGTAATCGCGATCGTCAGCTTCAAGTGCTGATTGACCCGGCACAACTTCATGAACAGGGTGTTTCACTCGATCAGGTTATAGATACTACAGGGAACGCACTCTGGGTCTCTTCCTTGAGCTATCTGGAGGCTTCTTCGCCTGGTACCGGTGGGTTTATCGATACGCCAAATCAACGTCTTAATGTTTGGCATATTTTGCCCATTTCATCACCAGAGGAACTGGCCAAAGTACCCGTTGATGACACAGATGGACTGCGCTTAGGGGATGTGGCCCGGGTGGTGGAGGATCATCAGCCGCTGATCGGGGACGCCGTTGTTAACGACAGCCCCAACCTTTTGCTGGTGATCGAAAAATTACCTGGAGTCAATACCCTGGAAGTAACTCGCGCCGTGGAAGCTGAGCTGGAAGGGTTACAGCCAGGTATGCCTGGTATCAAATTTGATGCCACACTTTTCCGCCCGGCGACCTTTATCGAAACGGCGATCTCGAATCTCAGCCGAACGCTGGTCATTGCCGCTTTGCTTGTCGTTCTAGTTCTGGGTGCTTTCCTTTATGGATGGCGCACCGCTTTGATCAGCCTGGCAGCCATCATTGTATCTCTATTCGCCGCCTTGTTTGTGCTCTACATGCGAGGCGAAACTCTCAATGCGATGGTTATTGCAGGCCTGGCAGTTGCTCTGGGTGTTGTGATTGATGATGCCATCATCGATGTTGAACGCATTATGCAGCGCCTGCGCCAAAACCGGGAGCTGGGCGGGCTCAGGCCGGCTCCGACGGTGATCTTCGAAGCTACAGGCGAAACACGCAGTGCGCTCTTCTTCGCAACAATGATCACCCTGTTGGCGATCGTGCCAGTCTTCTTCATCCAGGGTGTTTCCGGCTCATTATTCCAGCCCATGGTTATTTCTTATGTGTTGGCTGTACTGGCTTCCATGATTGTGGCAGTGACTATTACACCGGCACTAAGCATGCTCCTCTTATCGAAGACCCAACTCAATATCCGAGAATCACCAATCGTTGCTCGTTTGCAGAGCAGCTATGAACGGAATTTATCGCGTACAGTGACGAGTCCGGGATTAGCCAACACAGCGATTGTGGTACTCGTATTAGCTGCAGTTGTTGCAATGCCATTCTTGAAACGTGATACGGCACTGCCTACATTCAGAGAACCTTATCTCATGGTCCGCTTTGAAGCCGCGCCAGGTACATCGCATCCTGAAATGAACCGCATTGTGTCACGCGCGAGCAGCGAACTGCGAAGCATTTCTGGTGTGAGCAATGTCGGTGCCCATGTTGGTCGGGCAGTCTTTGGGGATCAGACAGTCAATGTCAATTCTGCGGAACTTTGGGTGAGTATCGATCCCAATGCCAACTATGATGCAACAGTAGCCGCAGTTCAAACCGTCGTAAACGGATATACCGGACTGGATCGAGAAGTGCGCACTTACGTGCAGCAGACATTGAACCAGCCGCAGACCAGCACCAGCTCAGATCTCGCCGTACGTCTCTATGGTGAGGATCACGATGTGCTGCGCGCTGAGGCACAAAAATTGCAGCAGGTATTGGCGAAGGTCAACGGTGTTGCTGATCCGCGCGTAATTCTCCCCAAGGATGAACCCTCGTTGGAGATAGAGGTTGATCTGGCTGCAGCGCAAAAATTTGGCGTCAAACCTGGTGATGTTCGCCGGACTGCAGCTATTCTGTTATCCGGGATTCAGGTCGGCAGTCTATTTGAAGAACAGAAAGTATTTGATGTTGTTATATGGGGTGAGCCTGAATTACGCACGAGTATCTCTGATATTCACAACATTTTGATCGATGTTCCCGGCACCGATACTGCCACCGGGCAACAAGTGCGTCTCGGAGACGTAGCCCAGGTGCGCATCGTATCATCTCCAACCGTGATCCATCGCGAGGCCGTTTCACCTTACCTGGACATTGCCTTTGGTGTCGAAGGTCGAAGTGCTAATGCCGTGGCTCAGGACGTGGCCGCAGCCCTCAAGACCTTCCCATACCCGCTCGAATATCACGGTGAAGTGATAAATGATTACGCCGCGCGGCAGGCTGCTCAGCAGAGCATCATTGTCTCTAGTATCGTAGCCTTAATCGGGATTTTCTTGCTCCTGCAGGCATCCCTTAGGAGTTGGCGCCTAGCTCTGGTGTCTATCGTAACCCTGCCAGCAGTTTTGGCTGGTGCGGTAATGGCGGACCTTCTAGGGAATGGCGGTACAGTTTCGCTCGGTCTGATAATGGGCTGCCTGGCTGTCTCGGGTATCGCTCTGCGCAACAGTATTATGTTATTCAATCACTATCAGAATCTCGAGGAACAAGGCGGCGAGAACTTTGGTCCGGGATTAGTGATGCGCGGCTCACGCGAAAGGCTTTCACCCATCTTGATGACCGCACTGGCAACCGGACTTGCCTTCCTGCCCTTTGTGCTCTTTGGCAACATTCCCGGCCATGAGATCGTTCGCCCGATGTCCATCGTGATTATTGGTGGCCTGGTTACCTCGACCTGGTTCAATCTGTTCGCGATGCCTGCCTTATACCTGCGCTTTGGCGCCAGCCGTGAAGCCGACCTCGGATTCCAACAAGCGACGGCTGTCGCAGCTGATGATTAGGAATTACTAATAAAATAGTACTAAAAGAAGGATTGTAAAAAGTGATCCCGCGAGAAGATTTCAAACCAATGAGCCCGGCACCTGAAATATTGGTTGCAGAAGGCCTGCGCAAGTCCTATGGGCCGAGATGCGCCCTTCAGGGATTATCCTTCTCCCTGAGGGCCGGGCATATCCTGGGTTTCCTGGGTCCGAATGGGGCAGGTAAAACGACATCGATTCGTATCCTGACCACCATGATGGAAGCTGATTCCGGGCACTTTGTTATCGATGGAATTGGTTCTGAATTCCCGGCGAAAATCCGCCAGAGAATCGGAGTTCTTCCGGAGAACCTGGGGTTTCCCAAAAACATGACAGGGCTCGAATATCTGACATACTTTGGACAACTCTACGGGCGAACGGCTTCTGAAGCCGGGAATACTGCCTTATTGCTTCTCGAAATGGTTGGTATGCAACAAAGGGCAAAATCGTTGATTGGCTCATACAGCCGTGGGATGAGACAACGAATGGGCATTGCACGCGCCCTCGTAAATGATCCGGTAATCCTTTTCCTTGATGAACCCACACTGGGTCTGGATCTGCGAGGGCGCCAGGAGTTTCTCGAGCTGGTGCAACGCATCGCCCGTGAGCGAAACGTGGCAGTAGTTTTGTGCAGTCACCTCTTATCGGAAATCGAAGGGATCTGCGACGACGTGGTCATCCTAAACGTTGGCTACGTTGTAGCGAAAGGCTCAGTGGCTGAAGTCATTGACCGGGTTCAGAAAAATATTGTTCTGCGAAACACCCTGCGGCTCCAGGTTCCACCCGAGTTAATTAGACAAACGCAGGAAGTCCTGGAATCAATTCCACACATTATTAATATAGCTCCCTCCGGCGGGCTGGTAGGTTCTATGCAACTGGAAATCGTGGGAGCAGGTAATGGCAACTCAACTCAGGTTCAACAGATAAACAATAAAATCCTGACTATGCTCATCCGCGCCAAAATTCCGATCTTGCGTTATGAGGTCGAAGGCGGGCGCCTGGAAGACGTCTTTTTACACTTAACAGAGGACGTGATCAGATGAGCAACCTGCAAAATATACAAAATGTACCGATCGGTAGGGTAAGGGCCCTGGAGTCCCCACAACCGGCTTGGATGGTTGTGCTCAAGAAGGAGTTAGCGGACCTGTGGATCGGCGGCAAAGGTCTGGTCCTCATTTTGGTCTACAGCATTCTGCTGGGGAGCATGGCGTATATATCCTCGTACAACGCTGCAGTAGAGATGGTTTCTCCGCAGGAAGCCGTGTCTGATCTGTTATGGAATGCCATGACTGTTAGTACGTTCCTGGGTCTGATTATCGGAGCGGACGCCCTCAGTGGTGAGCGCGACCGCGCGACGCTGGAGTCACTCCTTCTCACACCTGCCAGCCGCAGCCATATCATCCTCGCGAAATTACTAGCGGGCATTTCTATGTGGCCGGTGGCTTACATCGTTGCCATCCCCTACCTGGTTGTGCTTTCACAGGGTAAAGATATATTGGGGAATGCATTGTTTTGGGGTGCCATTACCGGATCCATACTGGTAATTGGATACACAGGGATGGGAATGTTGATAAGCTTTTGGTCAAGCTCAAATAAGGTCAGCTATTTTGTGAGCCTTGGCATTTATGCCCTTCTGTTGCTTCCCGCAGAATTACCCGGAGATACCGTTGAATTTGTAGGGCAGCTTATGCAATGGATCAACCCTATGGCTGCGACGAATCATTTTCTCTCAAATCAACTTGATCGAGAGACGTCAAATGAATTCGCGAGCTGGCTTCTGTCTTCGCTTGCACTTGCTGGTCTGTCCGTGGGATTACTCCTGGGCTATGTAAGTAAAGGTCTCCGCCTCGAAGCTGGCACCAATATCAGATTTTGGGACAAGTTCAAGCGGGCCATTGGCCTCTTGATAATCGCTGCGATGACGGTGGCTTCACTGCTTGTATCTCCTGTATACGCCTTTCAGGGAGCTCAGGCAGAAGGATATGCCATATCCATTAACAACGACAACCATCAAGTGAAGGTTGGAGAGAGAGTAAAGGTCGGTACTGCCATTACGAACAACACCACCCAGGCTTCTCCTCCTTTGATCGTGGCAATGAATGTTATCAATCTGGACGATGCAGGTGCAATCGTCGACCCGGAGGACTGGTCACCGGAACGTACACAGTACATCGATTCTCTGGAAACAGGGCAATCTGCCAGCCTGGATTGGATCATCAACCCGATCATGGAAGGTAATTTCATGGTGTATCTGGTGCTCATCCCAGAAACAACCAGTCGTCTGGTTGCAAGCCCAGGTATTCATTTGACAGTGACACCGTTCTCTGGCCTTGGTTCGATAAATATTCTCCCTATTGTGATCGCAGAACCCATCATATTGTTGGCAATTACCTATTTTGTATACCGCCGTCGACGCCAGCAGATCGATCTGGGCGGTTCATCATAACCTTGCTGGAATATTTCAATTTATTTGGAGGCATCTAATGAAACACAAACACATCAATCGCTGGCTGGTTATCGTGCTTGTCATTGTAGGTCTGGGGCTCTCAGCCTGTGGACCAAAAGAAATAATGATAGAAAAGATCGCGCCGTCGAAACTAGAGCCTATCGAGGGAACGGATCTTAGTCGTGTGATCCTCACTGAGAAGGCCGCCGAACGAATCGGCATCGAAACCGTCCTAGCAAGTGGAACTTCAGTCCCTTTTGCTGCGGTAATTTATGATATCGAAGGCAATACCTGGATCTATACCAATCCCGAACCTCTGACCTTCGTTCGAGAACCCATCGTGATAGAGGAGATTGAAGGTGATACAGCCACCTTGGCTCAAGCCTTAGGCTCTGAAATGAACGTTGTAACGGTTGGAGTGATCGAATTGTACGGTACAGAGACCGGAGTTTCCAAATAACGCACCAGGAGGTGTACTATGCGCTGGATTGTTCAAGCAAGCTTACGCTATCGCTACCTGGTGATATTTCTCGCCGCGGTGCTGCTGGTCTTCGGCATTGCCCGGTTGAGGAACTCTGCGGTAGATGTTTTTCCTGAGTTCGCGCCGCCCAAAGTGGAGGTTCAAACCCTATCCATGGGGCTTTCCGCGACGGACGTGGAGGAACTGGTCACAGTTCCTATCGAGCAGGCGCTCAACGGGGTGCCCGGGCTGGACGTAATGCGCTCCAGGTCAGTTACTGACCTGTCTGATATCTTCCTGATCTTCAAGCCGGGCACTGATTTGATCTACGCGCGGCAGTTGGTTGCAGAACGCCTCGCAGCAGTCTACCCCACGTTGCCCACCTGGGCCGCCCCGCCCGTCATCATCCAACCCCTGTCCTCCACCAGCCGGGCCATGAAGATTGGTATCTCATCGGATATATATGATGATATGGATCTATCGATGATCGCCTATTGGAAGATCCGAGCCCGCCTGTTGGATGTACCTGGCGTTGCCAACGTGCCGATCTACGGCGAAAAGATCAAGATGCCGCAGGTGCAGGTGGACCTGCAAAAGATGCAGGAGCATGATGTCACACTGGATGAGGTTATGGAAGTCACCTCAGATGCCCTGGATGTCAGCTTATTAATGTTCTCTGAGGGCTCGTTCATTGGCACGGGTGGCTTCATCGACACCCCCAATCAACGGCTTGGCATCCGCTCCGTTCTGCCTATCATCACCCCCGAAAAATTGGGTGAGGTGCCCGTCAATGATCGGACAAAGGCTGATGGTTCACCTCTGCTTATCAAAGATGTTGCAGATATTGTTTGGGGTACCTGGCCGCTCTTTGGAGATGCAGTGATTAATGAAGGTCCCGGATTGATGCTGATCGTCGAAAAGCTGCCTTGGGCCAACACCCTGGCAGTGACTCGCGCGGTTGAAGAGGCGATTGATGAAATGCGACCCGGGTTGAAAGACATTGAAATTGACACCACCATCTTCCGGCCGGCGACCTTCATCGAAACATCGATCAACAATCTTACCGAATCCTTACTCGTTGGCGCCGTTCTGGTGGTGATCATCCTGCTCTTCTTCTTGTACGAATGGCGGGTTGCGCTGATCAGCGCCACGATCATCCCGTTATCGCTGATGGCTGCCCTGCTCGTACTGAACTTGCAGGGAGTTGCGATCAACGTGATGACCCTGGCTGGGCTGGCAATTGCCATCGGTGCTGTGGTGGACGATGCGATTGTGGATGTTGAAAACGTTGTGCGTCGTCTGCGCAAGCTTCGTCAGGAAGGCAGTACGCAGTCGACAGCCTCTATTGTGCTGGAGGCTTCACTCGAAGTGCGCGGCTCGATCATCTATGCTTCTCTCATTGAGATCGCGGCCCTGATGCCAGTCTTTTTTCTGGATGGCTTGTCAGGCGCGTTCTTCCGGCCGCTGGCTACCGCATACGTAGTGGCTGGGTTGGTATCTCCGCTGATTGCCATGACTGTAACACCAGCCATGATCCTCGTGCTATTATCCAACGCACCGATAAAACACCGCCAATCCCCAATCATTCCGTGGTTGCACGGAATCTATGACCGCGTTCTGGGACAGGTTTTCCGTGTGCCCGGTGTGGCATATGGTACGGTAGGCGTAATTGTGGTAGCCGGACTAGCGGTAACACCATTTCTTGGACAGGAATTATTGCCATCGTTCAAGGAACGCGACTTCCTCATGCACTGGATCCTCAAGCCTGGCAGTTCCCACCCGGAAATGTGGCGGATCACTGCTGAGTCCTGCCGTGAGTTACTGACCATCCCCGGCGTACGCAACTGCGGCTCGCACATTGGACAGGCTGTCGGCGCAGATGAACCCTACGGCGTCTACTTTACAGAGAACTGGATCAGCGTCGATCCTTCCGTTGACTACGACAAAACACTTGCCAGCGTGCAGGAGTTGGTAGATGGCTACCCGGGACTGGTCCGCGATGTGCAGACCTATCTAAAAGAAAGAATCCGTGAGGTTCTCACAGGGTCGAGCGATTCGGTTGTAATCCGTATTTATGGTCAGGACCTGCATGGCTTGCGCGACAAGGCCGATGAAGTGTTGGCTGCCATGGAAGGCATTCCTGGGATCACGGATCTGAAAAAAGAACTCCACATGGAGACGCCTCAGATCGAAGTCGAGGTTGATCTGGCCATTGCTGAACAATATGGTTTGAAGCCAGGCGATGTCCGCCGTGCCGCAGCCTTCCTGTTACAGGGCGAGGAAGTCGGCGATATTTTCCTCAATGGCAAGACCTACGATGTAAACGTATGGAGCACGCCCGAAACGCGTCACAGCCTGAACGATATTGAAAATCTCCTGATCGACACCCCCAGCGGTGAGCGTGTCCGCCTGGCGGATGTAGCAGACGTACGCATTGGTGCGGTTCCGAATGTGATCGAACGTGAGGGTCAGTCGCGCAAGATTGACGTGACTGCTAATGTAAAGGGACGTGATCTTGGTTCTGTCGCGGCTGATGTTGAAGCCACCATTGCTAATATTGATTTCCCGATTGGCTTTCATGCAGAGGTGCTTGGTGAGTTTGCGGAGCGGCAGGCTGCTCAGAAAAACCTGCTTCTGGCCGGGTCGCTTGCGGTGATCGCGATTTTCTTCCTGCTCTATACATCCTTCGGGAAGTGGCGTCTGGCTATCCTTACTTTCTTCACCCTACCGTGGGCGCTGGTAGGTGGTTTGTTGGCCGCATATTTCAGCACCGGCGTACTCTCGCTTGGTTCACTCGTTGGGCTGCTTACAATTCTGGGTATTGCCACTCGCAACGGCATCATGATGATCAGTCATTTCCAGCATCTGGAGGAGGAGGAAGGTATGCCCTTTGGTCCAGAGTTGGTCATGCGCGGCGCAAAAGAACGTATCGCACCCATCATGATGACGGCATTGACCACCGGGTTGGCTCTTATACCTCTGGCAATTGCCGGTGACTTGCCTGGTCATGAGATCGAGCACCCGATGGCACTCGTAATCTTGGGCGGGCTGGTCACTTCGACCCTGCTCAACCTGCTGGTGGTACCTACTTTGTATCTGCGTTTCGGGAAGTCTCCCGAGCGTGCAGGCAGTTCAATTGCAGTTTCGCCTGCACCGGCTGGAACAGATTAGATACAAAATCACTGTTAATATCTTTATTTTACGTCGACACACGATATGGTTTTATAGCCATATCGTGTGTCACGCTTAATACTGATTATGCACTGGCTCTTGACATAAACCAATAGATCAAGATTGAGCGCGTTCTTCTTGAATAGCCTATAAGTGGTTGATATGAAGCGCCGTAAAGAATGATTTCATCAGATCTCTATGGACAAAATGCTCTCTTTGAGGTTTTTATTTATTTGGATGTGGGTAAATGATCATGTTTCCATCCCCAATCTATTGTCCTGCTTACCGCGTAATTTTTAACGAGCCCAATTTTAGCTGGGAATACGATTCTTACTTCTCAAATATATATCCAACACCATGTAGAGTGAGAATATAACGAGGATTTTTAGAACCTTCTCCAAGTTTTCTTCGGAGATGCGAAATGTATACATGAACATAGTCCATGCTTCCACGATATTCATTCCCCCATACATTGGTAAGGATTTGTTCAAAAGTTAATACTTTACCTGCGTTCCGCGCCAAGTAGGTCAGTAAACGGAACTCAACCGGAGTCAACTTGATCCTTTTATTACTTATGAGAACATCACGCCTTACAACATCGATACTTAGATGACCATTGTCATAGTTAAATTGATCAGAAGGTACTTTCAAATGTTCACTGCGGCGTAAAACTGTTTTGGCTCGAGCCAAAAGGATATCTGCATTAAAAGGTTTTGACAGGAAATCATCCGCGCCAGCTTCCAAACCACGAAGCATTTCCTGTTCGTGATTTAGGGCGGTAAGCATAATCAAAGGAGTATCTGAGACCTGCCGGATCCTTTCACAGACCTCGAAACCGTTCATGCCAGGCATCATCACATCCAAAATAATCAGGTCCGGGTG
>JGI10216J12902_104558525_pt1 | contig 10748 bp, 10 predicted proteins | sample KanNatreferecore_FD_12902 | JGI IMG/M metagenome (IMG submission 12902)
GGGCAGCTCAAGCGGTTGGCGGAGGAGCAGGAGCGGCGGATCGCGGAGCTGAACGCCCGCCGCTCCGGATGGGCGTTCTGGCGGCGCTAGCCCTTCCCATCTTTCCCATCTCTCAAGTCCGTGGGGGTGTTGGCCGGGCGCAGACCGCTCGGACCCCGCACGGCACTCACCGATGCACTTGTGAATCGAAGGTACTAATAGCCTCCGGCGATTAGGACGCCTGCCGCGAGATGCGCGACACCGGTTCTCTGCGCGTCGTCGCTCGCGGATGATTACGCGGAGTCTCCTCCATACATGGCTTTCGGCGGCGCTGAGTCGGGCCGACAAACCACGCCGCAACTGCGGTTTCGCGTTCGCTCCCCCCACACTTGAAGTTCGCACACGGATCTGAAACCGATGCTACGGTACACTCCCGCGCCGCCGTCCGTAGCGTGGACAACGGCCATGCGACACCCGAGGCTGTTCGCCCGGCGCAAGAGATCGTGGATCACCACAGTCCCAATGCCGCGCCCCCGAGCCTCGGGAGCGACGGCGACGTCGTAGATCCCGGCGAGCGAGTCATTGGCAATTAGCGTGGCCGTCGAGACAGGTGTTCCAGCGAGGCAGGCGCAGAAGTGCCAGAGACGCCGTGGTACGAGGGTCGAAAGTTGGACTCGTGTGGTCAACTGCCCCCAAGCGTGATCTACCGTGAGGTTACCAAAGCTGGGATGAACCCCGTTGAACGGGCCCCCGTCTCGCACCTCGACCAACTCGTATCCCGAAGGCTCATCTATGTCGGATGGTGGAACCGGCAGTCTGACGACCATCCCGGTCAGCATCGCCAGATGAGCGAACCCGCGCCACTCCAACCGCTGCGCAAGATCCTCCGGTCGAGTGGATGGGCTCAACCACCACTTCGGGCTTGCCCCGTAACGCCGAAAGCACTCCTCCACGGAAGTGATCCGCCTCTCGACGCTGTCCAGTTCGAACCGCAGCCGAACTATGTCACTAGGACGGCCGGGCAGTGGAGAACAAGTCAGGACAAGATCGGGATCGTCCCAGCACTCGACGTCTGGCAGATGTGCGGTCAGCCGTACGGCAGCCACAAGACTGTCGTCAATCGCACGCCACGCTCCAACTCTGGTCGCCGCAGCGCAGCAGTTCATGTCCTCAACCATCAGTGGAACAATCGGCGATCGATGCGTGTCCGCACGGTGTGGAATACCTCTTCCGCATCGCCACCAGCCGCGACTCGCCTCTTGCCGGCGGCGAGTTGAGCCGCCAACGACGTGCGACCTGTCTCCAATTCATCGAGAAGCAGCACTGTTCCGTGTGCGCCGATGGTCGTAAATGCGTGACGGCCGTCGCACAGCAATTGTTTGGCGCGGGTGAGCACGTCATCCGCGGCTCCGTGCGTGAGCAGCATCGCTCCGACCTTGGACGGGTCGGCCTCTCTTGAACTCTGGAGCCCGAGTTGCTGGAGCACCCGTGTAAGTGGATAGGTATAGATCTCTGCGTCGAGATCCTGGCGCCAGTCTGCGAGATCGTCCAAAAGCTGAACGGCCGTCGAGACGGCCATAAGCCCATGCTCGACCTGTTCCAGCAGGGGCACTCCGCCGCCGATGTGTGCGTAGGCAGCCGCGCAGGCTTTCATTAGTGAGCAGCGCTCCCCGATTCTTGTGAACTCAAGCTCGTCGTAGGGAACTATCTGCTTCCAGTGCCTCCACAAATACCGCTCCGCGGTCATCGCTTCGTGGAAGTAACCGTCCAGCCTCGCCAGGAAGTCTTGGCTGCCAACCAAGTCCTGGTACAGGACCATCCCTTTGACTAGAAGATGATGGCTGAGATGGAGTTGATGGGCGTTGTGCTCGGCCTTTGCGTCTGTCGCATCGTCGAGCACCTGTGTGAAGTGGTCGAGATAGAGGTTAGCCATAGCAACCTTGAAGCGAACCTCCGCGTCGGTAACGGAGAAAGGCTCCGCTAGGAGAATCGCTATGTGAGCTGCAAGCGGCGCGTCCGTGCGCCCTCCTTCGCAGCCATAGCTGGCGGCGAGCAGTGCCATGTCGCCCATCGCTTCACGAATGGACCGCTGGTATTCTGCCCAGACCGCAGAGGCATCCACCGCGCCATCGACAGCCACAGGGAGTACCTCCGGGCGATTCACCAAGGTAAGCATTCTCAACCTCCTAGAACCCATTCGGCTTCGCTGAGGTTCACTCAGCGCCTACATTGAGAGTCGCGATGCCCATGATGTCCTTGATAGCACCTTTGACATCTCCGTCGTACTCAGCGACCCGCCCCCTTAGCTGTCCCTTAGTAATGTCAGTTACGACGATGGAGAAAACCCGGGAGACGATACTTCGAATTCCCCGAACGCTGAGCTCGTGTGGTTTGCAGCCTTGCTCCTGCATACATTCTAGCAGAAGTCTGGCGAACTGCTGGGCTCTCGCAGACATCTCCTTGAGCAGCGTTCTGAGGTGACGGCGGCGGAGTAACTCAGCGGACCGGGCCGAGGCGTGGTCCCCGTCGTCAACCGCCGTGGACACGTCTTGCAGACCAATCCGCACCTTATAGTACTTTTCCGCCCGATCCCACCAAAAAAAGGCGAAGAGATCCTCAATGATTTGCGTCTCTAACTCTATCAGTGGCTCCGAATCCACTTCAGCCTCCCCCGCCTGACCGACCGGGGAACCGCCTCTGAGCCGCCGACGGTCTCGTACCCAACGCGACTCTGCTAGATTCAGCGGATGCTTTATTTCCAAGACGTGGGTCATTCTGGTCCAGAAGTCCTGGGGCCGAATGTCCTCGAGGCATTCCGCTCGCCTGTTCTCGTCGCGTTGCAACCCGCGACGCGGGCGCCTACGTGACCGACCTGCGGGACGATGAAGCGGGAGGCTGGCTGCGAAGACAAAAAGCACGTCGCCGACTCGCTGCGGGTCGGATGTCTGCAGCGGGAGGTAGTCTCCCGCCTCCAGGGGGCGCAATAAGCTGCCCCTCAAGCCCTCGCTATCGTCCGGGCGATGCGCCTCGTCTACGAAAAGTGCCGACCCCACGGCACGCTTGATGAACCCATCCGCAATCGTCCCGTCATCTCTCTTCCAGCCGAACAACTGCCTCTCCAATTCCTCCTGGTTGGCGGCACCAAGAGACACTGTCTGGATCCTCGCAGGATCACGCCCTGTGCCGTACGGGATTGACAGAGCGAACACCTCCTTGCCTGATCCTGGAGGCGCCGAGAGAAGGACACTGTTGGCGGAACGATCCTCCCAGATACGCGACAGGCTCTCCAATGCCGCAGACACCCTAGGCGAGCTTACGACCACCTCCTGCGATTTGACAGCCCAAGGCTCACTCGCACCCCCCTGAAGCTCGGGTGGCTTTCCGGGCACCGGAAGGCAAAAACATTCTCGACCGCGTAAATAGGGCACAAGTGTGGAGCGGAACCGCAATATTACCCGGACGGCCTCCTGCTCGCGAAGGTACTGATACTCATCAACCGAGTACTCAACCAACATGCGGTGGTAGTCGAGCAAACGCCGCGCACTCTCCTGCCATTCTGTGCATTCAATCAGCGTCCAGTCCTTGACGCGCCCGGCGGTTCTCCCTCGCGGCGCCGGCACGTTAAAGAACAGCCTTGGAAATGCGAGCATATATGAGCCGGCTACGGAGCGCCAAAAGCCCTCCTCAGGCGTTGGATCGACGGCGGTGCGTCCAGCTATGGCGGTCACGGCCTGACCTGGCGTGTGACGAGAATAGTACCACGTCGAGTACTTCCCACCGTGCCGCATCTCGACCGTCATATGCGACCCAACCTGGGTCACCAGGGAGCTTCCTTCAGCCAATGAGCCTTCAAGAACCAGTTTCGTAAGGAAGTGCGACATCTCACCGGACTGGTCATACTTCTCCGAATGAACGAGTGACGAAAGGAGACGAGCGTTCCCGGTAAGCTCTATCGCGGGTACTAGTTTGTTCCCCGAAGGGCTGGCCTGCCAAGCTTTGAGCATTGCCGTGGCCCTGGGCTTGAGCGCCCTTGCGCTGCGAGGTTCACCGATTCTGATTTCTTTAAGATCATCCTTATGGGTGATCCATTTTGGTGGATCAGGGCCCTTCAAATCACACCTAAGAGGGAGACGCCACTCCGACTTGAATTCGCGATCCTCAGGCAGCCTTGCCATTCCCCGTCTCCAAGCGCACCGACGATAATAGGACCGCACTAACTACGAGAATTGGTGCCATTGTTAGCCAAGCCAGTTGGTAACGGGCCGTTCCAAGCGTCGGAAGCGATATCACCACTGCGCTCCAGATCAACGGACCGATCATCGTGGCCGACCGCTCATACGAAGAGTAGATCCCAAAGTACTCGCCCCTACGTTCAACGGGGATGAGCTGGAGGAACAGGACGCGAGACAGGTTCCAGAGGGCCCCGTTCAATAACCCCAGTATGGCGAACAGTACTGTGAACCAGGTAGCGTCCCGGATGAGGCCGGAAACAAGCACCGCGATTGCCCAACACCAGATTGTGGTCTGTAGAGATCGCCGGAGTCCGGAACCTCGTGTGAGGCGGCCGCTGGCAATGGCCCCGATGGCACCTGTGACGAGTACGATGATAAACTCGACTGCCTTCATGTCGTCGGAGAGGCGCAGCACCCTTTCCATATAGATAGTGGAGTTGTTTTGAATCGTCAAAACCGCATCGCTGTACAGAAAATAGGCCAGGAGAAAGCACCATAGAGCCTTCTGGTGTGGAAGGTCGCGAATGTTCTGAATTAGCCCTCGAAATGCTTGCTTGAAATCGGTGCTACTCCCATCGCTCGGCAAGCTAGCATCAGCGTCGCGGATCAGGAACAGGCTAGTGAGAACAAGAACCCCGTAGAGAATAGTTGATGGCAGGATCGCTTGGATCCGCCCGGCGGGTTGAAAGAATGGAACCTGGCCGGCAACGAAGGGCATAATGAATAGGATGCCGAGTATCCCACCTATCCATCCCCAAGCCAGACCGACACCCGACACCCGACCATAATCCGATCTCACTGATACGCGGCCGAGAAGAACGTTATAGAAGACGATGCTGAGTTGGTACGCGTACATGATGACCGCAAAGGCGAACAGTGATAGCGTAACTCTCGCAAATCGATCAGGAATTAATAGACCGGCCGCGGCGATAGTCAGTCCTCCCAAGAACATCGCCAAAGACGTGTATCGTAGAAGCGGCAGGCTCCCCCATCGCCGGTCTGAAAGGACGCCCAGGGGTGCCGCCGTCAGGAGCAGAACCAAGGAACCGAGCACAATCGCGACGTTGAACCAAAGATCGCTAATCTGATTGTCGACAACAATCCACTGCGGGAAGTACAGCCCGCCGTTGATGATGAGGATGGAGTTGGCAAAGTCGAACAAATACCAGCCCCACATCCGACGACGAGCGCCCGCAGGAGGAGACGGCACAGTGCTTGGCTGGATCTCGTTCGCTGTCATCTCCGCGCTCATCGGACGTTAGGCAGCCGAATTGGTGCCCTGGTTCACAGGTCCAGCGCCCAGCGCGGCTCACCGGATGCGAGCCAGGCACGAAAAGGCGTCGTGAAGCCAGCGGCGAACCTCTGAATTGGGGCGCTAGCCCTTCTTACGGGGCGCGATGATCACGCGCCGCTCCTCGCCTTCGCCTTCGCTGTAAGTCACTACCTCGGGATGTTCCGAAAGCGCGTTGTGGATGATCCGGCGCTCGAAGGCGTTGAGAGGGTCCAGTTCGGCCTCCTGGCCGACGCGGGCGACCTCTTCCGCTAGCTCGCGGGCCTGGGTGGTCAGGGCGGTGAGGCGCTCTTCCCGGTAGCCCCCCGCATCCAGCTGGAGGCGGACGTGGCCGCCGGCGTGCCGGAGGGTCACCAGCGTGGTGAGGTACTGGAGGGCGTTGATGGTGTCGCCGTAGCGGCCGATCAGGTCCTCGGCGCCCTCCCCGACGATCTCCAGCTTCCAGGTGCCGTCCGCGTCCTGTTCGACCTCGACGTCGCAGTCCATCTCCATGGCGTCGAGGACGTCTTCCAGGAACTCCCGCGCGATGTCGCCGGGCGTCTCCTCAACCTCTTCCGCCTGAGCGGCCTCGGCTTGCTCCGGCGCGGCGTTTGCGGTTTGGTTCGGCTCCATGCTCAGGTCTTCTCCCCGCCGGCTATCGGTCGGTCCCGCGCGGCTGAACGCCGCCGGGAAGGGTGCCGGGGCGGTTCCGGCGTTTCTTCTTTTCGCCGGGGCGGGTATGGACCCCCTTCATCGGCTCAACGGGCTTCTCCGGCGCTGCCGCCGCCGCGGCCGTCGCAGGTACCGGCTGTCCGGGCCCGCCGGGTCGCTGCGGGAACTGCTTCAGCAGCACCCAGCTCTGGTACATGCTCACCAGGTTCAGGACCAGCCAGTAGAGCATGAACGCGGACGACCACTGGTACTGCCACATCATCACGCCGAAGATGAGCGGCATCGCGATGAGCATGATCCGCTGCTGCTTCGCCTGCGCCGGGTCCGCGGGCTTCGGCTGCAAAAGCGAGTAGAGCACGGTGCTGAGCAGGTAGAGCACGAAGAGCGGCACGTCGAACTGCGCCAGGTTGTCCGCCAGCCACCACATCTGCTTCGAGAGCTCGGAGCCGATCCAGACGAAGTGGCCGTTCGTGAACTGGTACTCGTAGTCCCGGACCATCCAGAAGACGGGGAAGAGGACGAACATCATCACTAGCATCGGAAGGCAGCCCGCGGCGATGTTCACGTCCTGCTCCTTGTAGAGCTGCATCATCCGCTTGTTGACCTCTTCCTGAGGCCGGTCTTTCATCTTCTCTTGCAGGTCTTTCACGAGCGGCTGGATCCGCATCATGTCCTGCATGTACTTGTACTGCTTCTTCTGGAACGGGAAGGTGATGGTCTTCAGGACCACCACGATGATCGCCAGGGCCAGGAAGTAGCTGTACGCCGGGTGGTAGCCGGTGAGCCACACGAAACGGTCCAGGACGATGTAGGTGACCTTGTCCTTGTTCACCACGTCCCGGTCTTTGCGGATCTCGTTGAGGCGCCCGGTCGCGAGCGTCCCCAGGTCTCCCTCTTTGGTCTCCTTGACCCGATCCGTCACGGGTCCGCGCTCCAGCTCCACCGCGGCGGACTTCTTGTGGAGCTTGTGCTCCATGTCCTTCAGGACGCCCTCGGCGCGGTCGTACCAGTGGGTGCCCGCCTTCTTGCCCTCCAGGTGGGCAAGGTAGTCCAGCACGTTGACCTGCTGGAACCGCGCCTTGAACCCTTCCGGCTTGTCCCGGTTTTCGTTGTAGTAGGCTTCGTACTTCTGGGTGGCCTGGTCCAGCTTCTTGACACGGTCCGCGATCGAGATGCTGGGGCCGGTCGTACGGCCCTCGCGCTCGAGCCGCTGGGCCGCCTCCAGCGTGCCCTCCGCGGTGGCGGGCGCCTGCTGCATGCGCCCGAAAAGCATGAAGTAGAGCGGCAGCGTGAGCAGCCAGATGAGAAGCATCTGGCCGACCATCGACCGCCTATCGGGAGGTTGCTGCGCCATCGGTTATCCTGAACCCGCAAGTCGCGGAAGTAATAGTAAAATGATTAACACTAAATGAAAGCCCGTCTCGCAGCTGCGAGCGGGCTCATCCCCTCCGACTCCTCAACGCTGTCACGCCGCCCGGGTTTCGAGCCGCGGCCGTTGGGAATCGGTTGCGACGCCGCTCACCGGACCGGATCGTACCCTCCGCGGCAGAACGGATGACAGCGACAGATGCGCCCGATCGCCATCCCCGTTCCCCGAAGCGCCCCGTGCTTCTCAATGGCCTCGGCCGCGTACTGGGAGCACGTCGGAAGGAAACGGCACACGGGCGGCCGCCAGCGAGACGTGCCCTGGTACACCCGGATGAGACCGATGAGCAAACGCTTCACCTCCTACGCACCTCCTACCCGTCTCCACCAGGCTTTTTCCGCTTTGTACCCGGACGGCCGCCTTCAGGTAACGTATAGGGCGAGTCCGCTCCGTCAAAAGGTTCCCTTAACAGGTGGGCTCTCCGCGCCAGTTCTTGCACCGCGGCCCGCAGATCGGCGAAGCCGGCTTCCGAGGCCGCGGCGCGCGCTACGATGACCACGTCCACTCCGCTTCTCCAGCACGGAAGGTCCGCCCGAAGCACCTCCCGCAGCCGCCGGCGCACCAGGTTCCGCTGCACCGCCTTGCCGATCTTCTTGCTTACCGAGATCCCCACCCGCTTACCGGCCGGCCGTGGCAGGACGTTCAGAGCGAGGAGGGGGTGCGCCCAAGACTTGCCGCCTCCGTAGACACGCTGGAAGTCCCGGTTGTCGCGCAGGCGCTGATACCGTGGGAGCATCGGACGGAGCGGGAAGAGCCGGCCGCTTTCCGGCAGCTCTGTCCCGCGCGAAAACTAGACGGTGAGCCGCTTCCGGCCCCGCGCGCGGCGCGCGGAAAGCACGTTACGGCCATCCGGCGTCGACATCCGCCGGCGGAAGCCGTGGACGCGCTTTCGGCGGCGGTTATGGGGCTGGAACGTTCGCTTCATGATCTTCTCCGGTAACCGTCGGATTATAGCACGGGGGGGTGGGGGGCCACAAGAGTAGTCGGCAGTAGGGCAGTAGGCAGGAGGCAGGAGGCAGGAAGCAGGAAGAGGTGGTGCTGGCCGTGCCTGTTGCCATCAAAAGAAGGATGGCGGATCGAGGGAATCGACCGGATCATCTAGAGGGATTCCGACTCCAGCGCTCCTACCGGCGAGCTGCCGATCATCTACGGGGAGGTGAAGCGAATGCGCCACTTGATGCTGCTGCCGGCCATTCTGATGCTTGGGGGCCCGGCGTGCGCGCAGACTGCCCCGGGGGGGACGGCGACGGGTAACCTGACGGTGGACGGACGGCCGATCCCGCTGAAGTTCGCGTACATCGTGGACGTGGATGACCAGGAGGGAGCGGGGCTGCCGCTGGCCGGGCCGACCCGGTACCTGGTGTTCGTCCTGACGGACCGCGCGCTGCCGGCCGGCAGCGTGACCAACCGCAACGCCCCGTACGGGGAGCGCAAGAGCCCGGCGGAGCTCTTCGCGCCGGCGGTGAAGAGCCCCGCGGACGAGGTCCGCGGGATGGTGCTGAAGCTGGAGCCGAACCTCCGCAAGGTGTTCCAGGCGAGCCTGCTGTATCCCGGGGCGGACAGCACGTTCACGGTTTCCAGCACGGACTACCCGGACCAGTTGACGGACTTGAAGCGGGAGGGGGAGCACCTTTCCGGAACGGCGGTCCTGGCGGAGCCGCAGGACACTTACTTCAAGAAGGGGCCGAAGCGCTACCAGTACCGGGTCAGCTTCCGCGCGCCCGTGGTGCAGGAGCCGCCGGTGACGCAGAAGTGGGAGGGCCAGGAGGCCCTCGACTCACCACCGGTGCAGGCGATCCGCCAGTACCTCGACGCCGCGAAGAAGGGGGACGCCGCCGGGCTGCGTCGGCTCACGGCGAAGAGCCACCAGGCGTACCTCGACAAGCCCGAGACCCTGAAGTTCCTGAAGCAGGCGGACGCGTCGAAGCTGGCAACCCAGGTGAAGCGCGTGGTCGTGCGCGGGGACCTGGCGACCGTGCTGATCGTTAGCGCGCAGCCCAGCTTGAGCCAGGTGAGCATGCGGCTGGTGAAAGAGGACGGGGGCTGGAAGCTCTACTGGCCTTAGTCTTGGGCGTTTTGCGCAGATCGTTTCGTTAAACCGATACTCTGAAGACCGGTTCTCCCAACGCTCAACGCCCAACGCCCCCTAACGCGGCCCATAACGGGGCAGCGGCTCGCCTACCTCGTATGCGCCCAGGTCGGGGGCCGCGCCCCTGAACCCGTCGTTGAACCCCGGCAGGCGCTGTCCGGCGTCCACGGCGGCCGTCCGGGGCGCCGGCCGCAGGTCGACTTTCTGCAAGTCGAACGCCTGCTTCACGTCGGCGGGCGGCTGCAGGCCGGAGGCGAACGTGGTCGCGGGCTCCACCTGCACCGCGTGGCGGTAGACCGGCGCCCTCGCCTTCACGTCATCCAGAGTCGGGTAGCGCACGCGGTTCCACTTCAGGAACAGCGCCCACGGCCCGCCGCCGAAGCCGTCGTAGTCGAAGTCGCAGTCGACCATCGGCGCGTCGCACTCGAAGGCCGCGCTGCCGGTGGTCCCGATGAACAGGTTGTTCCGGAACACGCTGTTCCGCACCGGGGCGGACGTGTAGAGCAGGAGCGGCGAGCCCTTCTTCACGCAGGTGTTGTGGAACATCAGCGCGCCGGACGGGCTGTTGTGCATCTTGAACGGCTCCAGCCCCACGTTGTAGAGCGCGTTCCGGAAGATATACACCGGCCCTCCGAACACCGGCTGGACGGAGATCCCCTGGAACACGTTCGCGAACCGGTTGCGGAAGCAGCGGGTGTTTCGCTCGGAGTAATCGAGCTCTATCCCGTCGTCCGTCATCTCGGAGACGTCGTTGTTGTGGAAGTCGATGGCGGCACAGCGGACGGAGGGGAAGGTGTCGACCGCGTCCGCAAATCCCCGGATGCGGTTGTAGCAGACGACGTGACCCTCGCCCGTCAACTGGACCCCTCGCGCGTTCTCGATGCCCTTGGTTCGGGGCCAGGTGGAGGGGCCCTCGATCACGTTGTCCGAGATGAAGAACCCCCGCGTGGAGTCGTTCGCGTTGCTCGTCGCCGCGATCCCGTAATCCACCCCCTGGATGCGGCACCGTCGCACCACCACGCGAGCGGACCGGTTGGCGGCCACGCCGTAGACGGCGCCGCGCAGAGCCAGCCCCTCCAG
>JGI10216J12902_100872184_pt1 | contig 10744 bp, 3 predicted proteins | sample KanNatreferecore_FD_12902 | JGI IMG/M metagenome (IMG submission 12902)
TCCTACATTCACGCCGAAGGCTATCCCGCCGCCGAAATGAAGCACGGCCCCATCGCCATGATTGACGAGCGCACGCCGACCGTGGTGCTCATCCCGCACGATTCGATGTACGGGAAGACACTGAGCAACCTCGAAGTGGTGCGAGCGCGCAAGGGGCCGATCATTGCGATCACGACCGACGACAACGATTCCATCGCAAGGCAAGTGGACGACGTGGTGTTCCTGCCGAAGACGCTGGAGTGTTTGTTTCCGCTGCTGGCCGTCGTGCCATTGCAACTGCTCGCCTACCACATCGCTGTCATCCGTGGCTGCGACGTGGACAAGCCGCGCAATCTCGCGAAATCAGTGACAGTGGAATAGTTCTGCCATTGCAGAGCTGTTTTTTGGTGGGTTCAACGCCATGGTCGTTCAGTGGTTCAGGGTGACAAAAGAAAGCTTTGTCGTCGCACTCCGCCCGCTTCTTTTATGAGAGCAATTTGACCAGCCAGTCCGGACGAAGATTCCACCCGAGGAAGCCGCCCAGGCCGAACAACACACCGACGCCACCGACGGCCCACGACACTATCAGCAGCCAGCGCTTCGCGGTCAACGCGGTCACAGCCAGCATCGCCATCGCGATCGACATCGATGCGTCCGAAAGATCGAACTGATCGTCCAGCTTGTTGAGTTGGTTGTAAGTCTCGCGGAGCTTTTCCGCATCGGCCTTAATCCCCACCTTCTCGCCGGCATAGCGCGCAATTTCCTTATCGTAGCGCGCGACGTGAGCATCGATTTGCGCCTTCACGTCTCCGGAAACAGTTTGGGACAATCCGCCAAGTTGTTCGCGTCCCAGTTCCGCGAGATTTTCCTTGATGCTTTTGGACTGGTAATACGACCAGGCGTTGAGCTCGTTTGCCTTCTCCCGCTCCATGGCCTGACAGATGTTGTCGTCTTTGACTTTGCTGATGGCCATGAAACCTGCCAGGAGGGCGACGGTCACGGCGACGAGGTTATTGATGCGTTCTTTTGCATCGGTGCCGTTGGATTCCATGCCCGAATCGAAGCAGCATCATGCCGGTTTGGCAATCCGCATCTGGCCGCCAGCGCGGACCCGACGACGCTCGTGTGTGAGAAGAGCATGATATGTTTTTGGAGTTCATGCCGGCAACGTTGCCAAAACTTCCGTCCTCCAGTTTTGCCCAGCGCGAAGATCAGGATTGACCCAAACCGCACATTTTGTAGTGTTGGACGCGAGCAAACGCACTTCCGATTTCAATGCAGATTATGATAAACCGTGCTTTCGAATTTCTTGCCAGTGCCGCCGTTGTCGTACTGTTGCTCGTGCTGACCGGGTGCGCCACCTGTAAGCCGGGCGTGGCCGGACCTGTGCGCCAGTACACGATCGAAATCAGCCTGGACGAGTCGCTGAAGTCTTCGTCGGTGGTGGTCGATCTGGTAGGCGCCAACCCATCGACGTTTCCGCGTCTGGAGGCCTACGACATGGGCAAATATTGGAAAGGCGATGACGCGATGCGACAAGACGCGGACAAGGTCGTGTTCAACTTTGTCTCTGGCCAGGCTTTGACCAAATCACTGGTTGCGACCGACGCGCAGTGGACCAAATGGAAAAGCCATGGCGTGACACATGTGCTGGTGCTGGCCGACCTGCCCGGCGGTCAGACCTCGCGTCCAGGGAACCAGGATGCGCGTCGGCAAATCCTGTCGCTGCATCAATGCAACTGGCCGGACAAAACCAAGACTCTGAAGGTGCTCGTGCAGCGCAGCGGCATTGTGGTGCAGACGCCCGTCCGCGCGCCGTAGTCGATCGCTGTCTGCCCTTGCGCCCGGTTTGAGTCGCGCGCGTGTTGGTGGTCGAGACAGCAGCGCGTTGAACGTTTGATCGTGTAAACTGTATTCACTCTTCTGATGGCGTCGTTTGGCTCCTTCGAAACCGACCGGGAGATTTATTCCGGCCCGACCTACACCGTTTACGGTGCGAAGAAGTCCGGCGATCCCACCACGGATTACGTCATCAAGGTTTTCTCCATTCCCAGGAGCAGCTTTGGTTTCGAGGCCGCGGAGGATCTGGATCCGCTCATCAGTGATATTGAGCGCTCCTGTGCCGAGCGCATTGCCCTGCAACAGAAAACGGCGGCCTCGTCCAAATTCGTTTCGGTTGTCCTCGAGACAGGCCAGGATGAACGAGGAGTGTGGTACGCCACGCGGTTCTATCATCGCTCCGTCAACAAGATCATCAGCGGTCGTGTGGCACTGAGCCAAGCCGCCCTGCACCACATTATTCTTTCCATTGCCCAGGGGGCGCTGGACATCAAACGGATCTCCGGCCGTTCGCACGGCGACATCCAGCCGTCCGTGGTGCAGATGAGTCGGAGCGAAAAGGTGACCGAGGCCGAAGTAGTGCTGGCGGACCCGCTTCCGGGAGACAGCACGGAGGCGGAAACGTACGAGTTGTCAGACCTGCGCGCCATCGGGCGTATCCTCCTCCAGCTTGTGCTGCGGCGGGAGATGACCGACGAGGACGTCTCGATGCTGGTCATTCCGATCCTGATCTCGCCTGAATGGACAAAGCTTTTCGGCAAGGATTCGGACCGGTGGTTGTCGCTCTGCAACCAGCTTCTCGATCCCAATCTTTCGCTGGACCAGCTCACGCTCGAAAAACTCGTGGAGGAATTGGAGCAACTCCGCCTCAAGCCGCCTATTTCTCAGCGAACGATTCTGGCCATCGCGGCCGTGGGTTTAGTATTGGCGTTAATCTCCGCGCTGGCGGGCTGGTACTTTGGTCGCGGACATTTCCTGATCACTTCCGATCCGCCCGGGGCAGAAATCAGAATGGAAGTGAATGGCAAGTACGAATCAAAGGGCCGGACGGACAAGGCCGGGCTCCGGCTCACTTTGAAGAAGGGAACCTATAAACTCGTGGCGCAATATCCCGGGTTGCCGGAGCAGACCGTCGCACTTTCGATCAAGGGCGGAAAGGAGCATCCGCATCAGTTCTCATTTCCTTACGGCGGGCTTCGGATCACCACCACGCCGGCCAACGCCACCTTGGAATTGGTCGGCGCTGATGGCAAGAAAGTGGCAACCACACCCTACGAGATGCCGGTCATGATCCCCGGCGAGTACACAGTTTCCTTGAGCGCCGGCGGCCACGAGCCGGCCAAGTTTTCAATAACCATTTCTTCGAACCGGCAAATGCTTGTCATTCAAACCAATCTTCAACCCTTGAGGCCTGGAGACGGTGTGATCGAATTCACCAGTCTGCCATCGGAAGCGACAATCAGTGAAAACGGAATCGAATTGGGCAAAACGCCGGTACCCAAAACTCTTCCCGCGGGTCTTCATACGATCACGGCGCGATTCGAGGACTGGCGGGCCATAATCGCAGAGGTGAATATTGCGGAGGGAGATAAAAATCCTTCCAAACATTTTCATTTCCCCCACGGCAACGCGGCATTCGACATCAAACCTGAAGCGGCAACCATTTGGATCAACGGCAAGTCGATCGGCAGCGCCCGCAAAAAGCGCCTACAACCGGGCAATCACATCATTCGTGCCGAACACAGCGGATACGAATCCTGGACCAATACTATCACCATTACCGACGGCGGGTCGATCCCCGTGACGATCTCGTTGAAGCCCATGCTCGGCATAGTCGCGTTCACGACGGATCCTCCCGGAGCGGCCATCCTTGACACGAAGGCGCCCGGCAAGGAACTGGGCCGCACGAGGGAAGGTGAACCATGGAAACAAACTTTTCAGCCGGGCACTTACTCATTCGTCGCGCGTTATGACGGGCTGGACAATGTCAGCAGTCCGCCCGTGCAGGTGACGATGGGCGCGGACATTCCGGTTCATTTCAAATTCACCTACGGCACGGCCAGGTTCGACACTCAACCCCCGGGCGCGGACGTGTTGCTCGCCAGCAGAAAAGTGGGATCGACCCCTTACGTTCATCGCCAAAAACCAGCGCTTGTCCCTTACGTCGTGGAGATGGCGGATTACGATTCGAAGACGGGCGAGATCGATTTTCTGCCGGGCGTGACGAACCAGGTTTCCGGGCCGCTGCTGCCGAAGTACGTCAATCTCGTTTTGCGAAGTGATCCTCCGGGCGCGCAATTCTATTTGGGTGACGCATTGCTGCGCGGCACCAATGACCGTCACACGGTGCGCTGGGGCATGAACACCATTCGCGCTGTCTATCCCAAACTTCCAGGACTGGAGGCACAAACCCGTTTGATCGATGTGGACAGAAAAGGCGGCACTGCGACGAACTTTTCCTTTCCCTACGCCACGGTGGTCATCACCAACGAGGAGCGGGAGGCGAAACTGCTCTATCAGAGCAACGTAGTGGCCGGTCCTTTCCCTGCGCAAATCCATGTGAAGCCCGACGTGCCCTACGACTTTGCTATCGAGTCTGGTTCGGATTTCCGCACCAACCTGACTCGCATCACGCTGCGCCGCGGTCAGCTTTTCCCTCTTTTCATCAAGTTCCCGGAGCGCAGTTCTTACACAAACAGTGTCGGCATGGCGATGGTCCGCGTGAAAGATGGTTTTTATGTCGGCATGTTCGAAGTGACGGAATTGGAATATCAGCGAGTCATGGGCGGTGCGATGGCGGCCGCGGACCGCATGCCCAAAGTGAACGTGCCGTGGGACGACGCCACGAACTTCTGCCAGAGACTGAGCGCTTTGGATGCCGCTTCCTTGGAGAAACAGAAGCTGGGAGGATGGAGCTATTCGTTGCCCATTGAAGAGGAGTGGGTGCGGTTCGCCGACCCCGACCTGACCCAATTCACCAACTCGGTTTTCTTTCGGATTGCCCCCGAACGTCCTTTGGCAATTGATCCCGCACGTAAGTCGGCGAATCGCGCGGGCATCTATGATTTGTTCGGCAACGTCGCGGAATGGTGCTACAGCACAACGGGAGAGCGCGTTGCGATTGGCGGAGCTCACAATCGTTCACTTCCCAAGCAAATTCCCGCCAATATGATGAAGATCACCGATCAACGCTCTGTGGCCGAAGGCTCGCCGACGATTGGCTTCCGGTGCGTCCTCAAACCGCCCCGCTGATCCGGGTCCGTTCTCGCCGGAAATTCCATTCCATTTCGCAAAGTGCACAACGCGCGGTCAAGCGCTCTGGCGCCCAAGAGCCTGTCGCCTTGCAGCACCGCGCTGGTGCTTCGAAGCGAAAATATGTTGACGGTCGGATCATTCTCTGTTGGCATACCAGCCGAACCAAATTCCGTAAACGCAGCGGATAGCACCCAAACCAAATCGCGACACGCACCGGACGGTTATGAAAAGAATTTCCTGCATTTTTTCGCTTTCGTTTCTCTTGGCCAGTCCTGTTGCCTCGCTCGCCAACCCGGTTGGCGAAGTCGTGAGGGCCGGCGCCGCCACCGTCAACCGCTTCGGTCCCGGCTCGATGGTGATCAATCAAACGACGGACAAAGTCATCATCGATTGGACAAGCTTTTCGATTGGCGCCGGTCAGGTGACGCGCTTCATTCAGCCGAGCGCTCATTCCGCGGCGCTCAATCGCGTGCTGGGCGGCGATCCTTCTTCCATTTACGGAAGGCTCGAGGCCAACGGCTCCGTTTACGTCATTAACCCGGCCGGCATTCTGGTGGGACCTGGCGGCGTGATCAATACGCGCAATTTCGTCGGCTCCACGCTCGATGTGAAAGACTCCCGTTTCCTTGCTGGAGCGGGAATGCGCTATTCCGGAGACTCGACCGCTGCGGTGCGCAATGAGGGAACCATCACTGCGCTGGGCGGTGATATCTTTCTCATGGCGCGCACTGTTCAAAATGCGGGGAGCCTGAACGCGCCGAATGGGACAGTCGGTTTGGCCGCCGGCAGTGAAATCGTGCTTCGCGAAAGCGGCAACGAGCGCATCAGCGTTATCGCCGGCAACGTCACGGCGCCGGCCGGAGCGGTTGGCGTGGACAACGTGGGGGCCATTCACGCCGCGAGCGCGGAGTTGAAGGCCGCCGGCGGGAACATCTATGCGCTGGCGATTAACAACGGCGGGATCGTGCGAGCGAACACGGTTGTAAACGAAGGCGGGCGGATTCTCCTCAAAGCGAGCGGAGGCAATATTCAAAATTCCGGCACGCTTAACGCGAGCGGATCAGGAGGTCAGGACGGAAAGATCACTATCGATGGCGGACATAACGCGGACGCGCCGGCCACAGTGATCAATTCCGGAACGATTGAAGCGCGAGGCGAAAGTGGCAAGGGCGGTGAAGTGAAGATACTCGGCGATCACGTCGGCCTTTTTGACAACGCGCTCGTGGATGTAAGCGGCGAGACTGGTGGAGGAACGGCGCTGATTGGCGGAGGCTATCAAGGCAGCAATCCCAATGTGCAAAATGCGCAACGCACTTTTGTGGACGGGCAGGCGACGATCAGGGCGGACGCAATATCCCGCGGCGATGGCGGAAAAGTGATCGTGTGGTCGGATGTGGCAACGGCGTTCAATGGACTCATCACTGCTCGCGGCGGCGCACTGGGCGGGGACGGCGGCTTCGCCGAAGTTTCCGGCAAGGAGCACTTAAGTTTTCATGGAAGCGCCGACTTGCGCGGGCTATTGGGTGAGTTCGGAACTCTGCTGCTCGATCCAAAGAACATCATCATCAACAATGTCGTAGCTCCTCCGCCTACGGCTATCGCGGGTGATCGTTTATTCACGGATAATGCCGGCGGCGACGAAACTTATTTGAACACCACCATAGTCACCTTGCTGAATGGCGCGAACCTGCGGCTCCAGGCGAATAATGACATCACTATCAATAACAACATCGACGCCTCCGGAAATCTCCTCAACGGCAACCTGACTCTCCAGGCGGGCCGCAACATTTCGCTGGCAAACAATGTCGCCGTCACGTTGCGAGGAGCATTTGATGCCACCTTCAATGATCAGGCGGCCACCGGCGCTCAGCGCGATCCTGGCAATGCCGCATTCACAATGGGTTCGGGTTCTTCGATTTCTGCGCCCGGCGGCATCTCTATCCAAAGCGGCTCCGAAGGTGCCTTGGGCGACATGACAATCACAACCTTGAGCACCCGGCCGGCGGATGCAGCCATTGGAGTAATCGGCGGGAATATTTCACTGCTCAACAACGGCGTTGCGGGCGCGCGAAACATTGCCGTTTCCGGAACGCTCGACGCCAGTGGATCGAGCGCGACGGGCGCGGGCAACAACGGCGGGAACAGCGGCACGATCACGGTCAACGCCAATGGATCGGCGAGCCTGAACACCGTCACGGCGAACGGCGGAAATGGAAACGGCGCCGGCAACGGTGGTAATGGCGGAGCGATCGCGCTGACTTCGGGGACGGGAATGACGCTGAACAACTCCGTCAGTTCGCTCGGCGGCGCGGGTACGGCAGCCGGCGCTGCCGGGGGCGTGACAATCAATAATGGCGGCAACCTGACGCGCGTCGCCGGAACCGTAAGTGGTTCGACCCTGACGTTGAACGGTGCCGGCAATGTGGGTGACGGAGTGGGCGCGAACATCCTGAACACGACCGTCGGCAGCATCGTTTTGGGCAAGAGCGGTGGCAACAGCTTCATCAGCGAGACCGACGGCGCGAACCTTTCCGGCAGTACTGGCGGGGGCAATCTGAACCTGGTGAATGCAGGCGCCACGACACTGAATGCGCCGCTGAGCGCAGGCGTGGGCGATGTCACTCTGAGCGGGGCTGTTAATGGCTCTGGTTTGCTGACGGCGGACGCACTCACGCTGAACGGGGCTGGCGCTGTGGGAGTGGACGCACTCGCGCGCTTGAACACGGCTGTCAACGATCTGATTCTGGCAAAAACCAGCGGTGACACTTTTATCAATGAAAATGGCGCCATCGATGTGCAGGGCACGACAGGCGGTGGCCGGTTCGATTTGGTTGCCGCTGCCGGAATTACGGTCGATGGCCCGCTGAGTACAGCAGCGGGTGATTTATTGCTGAGGGGCACGACGATTTCATTGGGCGCGAACGCCATCAACGCCGCGAACGTGACCTTCGAGAACAGCGGGGCGTTGTCGCAAGGTGCGGCGGGCAAAGTGACCGCCGGCACGCTGACTTTGAGAGGCGGCGGCGCCGTGGGTGGAGCCGCTGCTGGCACAGAGTTGAAGACCGCCATTACGGCGCTGGACATTTCCAAAACTGGTGGCGCCACTTTCGTCCGGGAGGATGATGGACTCACGCTGACGGGCAATACTGGCGGCGGTAACCTGACACTGTCGGAAGTCGCGAATGCCACAATCCTGGGTGGCAACTTCACCGCCGGAAACGGCACGGTGACATTGATCGGCGCGGTCCAAGGCCATCCAACAGCCGGAAGTTTCAACATCACGGCGGACACGCTGAATCTGAACGGCGCGGGCGCGGTCAATGGTTTTACCGCAGCCGACCCGCTGAGCACGACCGTGAACAATCTGGTCTTCAATAAGACCAGCGGCAACGTCGTGGTTTCGGACACGGGATCGCCTGACGTCCAAGGTGCCCTTGGCAGCGGAAACCTCACCTTGTCAGCCGGCGGCACAATTACCATCGACGGTAATATAACTACCACTGGAACACAGACCTACAACGACCCTGTGGTTACGGCTCCCGCTATCGTGCTATCCGGCACGACCGTTACTTTCAATGATCGGTTGTCCATCGGAGGCGACACTGAAACGAGGACGTTGACTGTCAATGGCGATGTGGTCTTTGGTCCAAGTTCTACTTTCTTCGTCACGTTGGAAAAAAGTCCCATCGACTTTGATCAACTCGACGTAAATGGTGGGTCGATTACAATTAACGCGACCGCTCATATCAGCGGAAGGGCGGATCCTGGCATCGCCGTCGGCAGGACGTTCGACGTGATTCGCTACGATGCCGGCGAAACAGTAACAGGCACATTTGCCGAACTGGCTGCAGTAACAATCAATAGCCAGAACTTCGCCATCAATTACAACAATCAACCCAACCCTCCGGGTGGGCCGCGCTTTGTGACTCTCAGGCGCGACATCTCAAATTGGATCTGGGACGGCGGCGCTGCAAACAACGACTGGATGAGTGAGAACAATTGGGACCGCAACGATGGATTTCCCGGAGATGGCGATACGGTGGAGTTTGGCACGGTAATAAATCCGTTGACAGATCTGACGCCGAATAATGACATCCTGAACCTGCAATTAAGCAGAATCATTTTCCAGCCCACGGCTGGCTCCTTCACGCTGAACGGCAACGCAGTGTCGATCGCCAATGGCATTCAGAACAACTCCGCGAACGCTCAGACGGTCAACATGCCGATTACGCTGGCGGCAGACCAGACGTTCGCAGCCGCGGCGGGGCCGCTCTTGTTTGGTCCAGCCGCGACGATTGGAGGAAATTTCAACCTCACTTTGAACGGGCCGTTTGCGATCACATTGGGTGCCCCGGTGGGTAGCGGAAACGCTCTCGCCAGTCTGACTGCGAACTCTCCATTGAACATCAACGGCGGCAGCGTGAATACGATCGGAGCGCAGAATTACAATGGGTTGGTCATTTTGGGCAGTCCGCTGACCACCTTATCCGGCAGTACCATCAACTTTGGATCGACCGTGAATGGAATTGCCGCCGGTGCGCAGAGCCTGACGATCAACGGCAACGTCACGCTGGCCAACGTGCTGGGAGGACTTGTCCCCTTGAATGCCTTTGCGATCAATTCGCTGGGGGATGTGCTCATCAACCAGAATATTACGGCGAACTCAGTGGCCGTTCACGCGGGCACCGATGGTATCGGCGACCTGACTTTCGGAGCGGTGACCATCAGGGCCGATTCTCAGTCCTACCGCGCTGGTGATGGAACGGGCACCGCCAATACGGCAGCGAAAGTTGATTTGATTAACAACGCCCCGGTCTTCCAGAACACCGCTGGCGTCACAGCGCCCAATGCCTTTACGTATCGACAGGATGCGGCCATCGCGGCCGGCAATGTTCCGCTCATCGGCCCTCTTACGTTGTATGCCATCCAGTCAGATGACGGCAGCGTGGAGTTGCCGGGGCTGAACGTGCCGGGGAACCTGTTGGTCACGAGCGCGGGAACGATTAGCGACGGGCCGGGAGGGGCGCTGGCGATCGGAGGCAACGCGAACTTCCAAGCGGGCGGCAACGCGATCACTTTGGACAATGGGCACAATTTCGGAAGCCTGACCTTTGCGGGCGGAGTGGTGACGATCACGGAGAACTCGGCGACGACGCTGGCAGGCGCGAACACCGCGGGGAGTCTGTTCCTGACGAGCGCGGGACTGGTTGACGACGGAGCGGCAGCGAGTTTGGTGGTGGGCGGCAACGCGAACCTGACGGGCGGCGCCATCACGTTGGACAACGTGGCCTCGCACAACTTCGGGACGCTGACTTTCAACGCGGGCGGCGCGGTCGTGATCACGGAGAACTCAAGCACGCTGTTGGCGGGAGCGAACACGGCCGGGAGCCTGTTGCTGACGAGCGCGGGGACGATTGACGACGGGGCGGCGGCAACGCTGACGGTAGGCGGCAACGCGAACTTCCAGGCGAGTGGCAATGCGATCACACTGGACAACCTGGCCTCCCACAATTTCGGGACGCTGACCTTTGCGGGCGGCGTGGTGACGATCACGGAGAACTCTGCGACGACGCTGGCCGGAGCGAACACGGCCGGGAGTTTGTTGCTGACAAGCGCGGGAGTGATTGACGACGGAGCGGCGGCGACGTTGAACGTGGTGAACAACGCGAAC
>JGI10216J12902_100864701_pt1 | contig 10741 bp, 5 predicted proteins | sample KanNatreferecore_FD_12902 | JGI IMG/M metagenome (IMG submission 12902)
GACCGCGACCTCAGGCGCACCGCCGAGGCTGCGGAAGACGCTGCCGATCAGAATCCACGAGCCGATGCCCAGCGCGCCGATCATGATGACCGCCATCACGAGGCTGACGACCAGACTGCGTTGCACGTTGTTCGTGCCGTCGCTCAGGAGCGAGCGAAATTCGGCGATGGCTTCTTCCTGGGACTTCCCGAGCAGCGTGTTGAGCGCTTCCGAATCTGTCTGCATCCGTGCGATGGCAGTACCGGCATCTCCCTGTTCGGTGCCGAGGAGGATCTTCGTCGCGGTGATCGCGGACGTATGGTAAGCATCGAAACTGGTGCGCAGCTCGTCATCGAGCTTTGATTCCTTCTGGACGGTCGCGAGCGTCCGCAACGATTCCAGCGCATTCGACGCATGCTGGTCGGCGGCGGTCATCGCGTCCTTGTCGCCCTCGGCAACGGCGCGCTGCAGCGACTCCTGGATGTCCGTGACTTCGCTGCGCAGCGAACGAAGCGCCTCGACCGTCGGGTATTGCACGTGCTCGACGCGCGCGAGTGCCGCAGAGGTTTGCGTCGTGATACGTGAATTGACGGCGATCCCGATCGTGACGATGACGGCCGTCATGATCGGTAGAAGCCAGATGCGATGTTTGAATGTCATGGTCAGCTCGAAGCAAATGGACACGGACGGCCCTTCCGGCTGTCTCTATTTGCTTAACGGCTGCTGCATACAGCGCTTGAGCCTGCTGCTGCGAAAAACCCGCAACATTTCTCGTTCTGGCGCCGATAGTTAGACGATCCCCGAGTGGTCGCATGAGACTGGCGCTGAGAGGCCCACAAGGGGCCTTGAGTCGGTCGCTCGACATCACCAAAAAGAAAACGCGGCAGACCGTTTCCGATCTGCCGCGTTCTTTTGGGGACTGTCCCCAAAGGGGACTGTCCCCTTGGTGTGCGATTCTAAAAAGTCTAGGGACAGTCCCCTTCGGGGACAGTCCCTGGGTTCTTACTTGTCCTGGTTCGCGAACTTGAGGCGGATCATCGCGCGCTGCTGGATCTTCTCGCCATTGCGCACGACCGGCTCGAATCTCCACTGACGAACCGCACGAATCGCCGCTTCGTCGAACACGTCCGCCGGACTTGCGTTGCGCACTTCGACGTCGTCGACCGAGCCGTTCGGCATCACGGTGAACGCGAGCTCGACCCAGCCTTCGATGCCGCGCTTGCGCGCCGATTCCGGATACTGCGGCGCAGTCATTTTCACTTTCTTCAGCGACGCCGCCGAGACGATGTTCGTCTGGAGGGCGACCGCTTCGCGAGCTGCGCCGAGATCACGTTCGGCCTGTGCGATACCCGCTTCGTTATAGCGAGCGCCGACGTCACGAGCCGCGGAGATCAGCTGACCGGAACGATCGAACGCCTTCGCGTTCATGGCCTGCTTGCTGACATCGAGCAGGCGCTGCGTGAGCGCACGCGACAGCTCTTCCACCGCCGGATGATTCGGCGCGGCGGCTTGCAGGTTCGCAAGCGAATCCTTCGCGCTCGCGCCAGCGGGATCGATCAACTTGCCTTCGTTCATGCGCGTACGCACTTCGTTGATCAGCGGATCGACGTTCGGACCGCTCGGTTGAGAAGGGGCCGAACGACGCGCGCCAGGCGCTGCGGCAACCGTGGCAGCCGGGCCGCCAGATGCCGGAGCGGATGCGCGATTCGCATCGGCCAGCGCACGCTCGACAGCGGCGAGCGCTGCACCTGCGGAACCAAGCGAGCGAGCGCCCGTGACGTACGACTGCGCTTCATCGTTCTTACCGGCGGCAAGTGCTTTGCGCGCTTCTTCGGTCAGCAAGCCGCTGAGCTCGCGGATACCTTGGGCAACGTTCGGATCCGTCGGGTCGAGGCGGCGGGCTTCGACGAGCGCGTCGCGCGCGCTGCTGCCCGTCGGCGTGATCAGTCGGCCATTGCCCATGCGATCGTTCGCTTGCGCGACGAGCGTGCGGACCTTGCTGCCGACTTCCTGCGCCTGGCTGAGTTTCAGACGTTCGCGTTCGCGAGCGATCTGCGTATCGAGGAACGCAAGGCGCGGATGCTGCGCGTCGATGTCGCGCGCCGTTTCGATGTTGCGGATCGCTTCTTCGAGACGCTCCGCGGTGAGCGCGGATTCAGCGCGCTCGAGCACTTTGTCGACGACCGTGCGAATGCCGGCTTTCGCCGCATCGCTGTTCGGATCGAGCGCAAGTGCGCTGCGATACAGATCGAGCGCGCTTTCGCCAGCGGGTTCGAGGAACTTGCCCGCATCGAAGGCTTCCTTCGCGAGCGCAAGCTCGGCTCTCACGGGATCCGGCTGGTCCGGCAGCGAGCCGGGTTGCGAGCCAGGAGCGGACGCCTGGGCCGGCGGCGCTTCGGGCTCGCCCGTGAATTGTTTGACGCCGAACCAGATGCCGCCGATGACGACGAGCAGGCCGACAGCGAGTGCACCGTACGTGACGACGTAGTTCTTCTTGTCGCCGCTCGAGCTGCCGCCACTGCTGCGGCGCTCGTCGCTCTGCTTCAGATCGGTATGCTGTGCAAGCGCGGCTTCGAGCGCGAGGCGCGTCTGACCGTGCGACAACGGCGTCAGCAGGAAGCGGAAGATGCGTCCTGCGGCCGTGAGCTGCATCAACGCGGCGCTGTCTTCGCGTTTGCCGGCGACGACGACGACCAGTTCAGGGAAATGCTGAGTCAGCTGGGCGACCATCGAGGCGACGTCGGCGGTGCTGGCCGTATCGACGACCAGGACGCCCGGTTTCAGGGTCGGCAGCTTGTCTGCGATGTGGTCGAGGTCGGGGCTGTGGGTAACCGGCGCGCCCCGGGGGGCGGCCTTGCGCACGGTCTCGACGAGCCCTGCGTCGCGACTCAGGACGAGAAGCGGGGGCTGGTGTCCTTCCTCGTTCAAAGCGCGAACGTTCGCGGTGTCATCGATTTCCAAGTTGACCTCGTCATTCGAGCTCGGGACGGGACGGATGTGATGCGCATTTGCCATGGACCCACTCCTGGGGCTTTCATAGTTGTCTCCTAATACTACTTATGGAAGAAATTACGACTGAGAACTGCATCAGCCTTTGGCCGCATTTCGCGTGAACTGACCCCCAAATCGTACGAGTGCGCGGTTTTGCTGCGCCCTCATGCGTGCGTTCCCCGTCACGCATTCTTCTCTCGCTTCGCACCAATCCTACCTCACGCGGTAGGAATCACCCCACGACGGCACTGAAGCCCGTCCCGTTGTAGGGTCAATCGTGGGGATCAATCGGTAAAGGCCGCGGATTTACGCACGAGAGTCCCGCCGGTATAAGAGCCAATTCCTTTTCGCAGTGCACACAAAGTTCATGTCGGTCCCGGAGGCGCGCAGCCCGTCCCTTGCTTCCAGTTCAACGGCCCCGTCAGCGGTGCGTCGCAGCCATCTCGTGCAGGCGCCCGGCGGTACGCGGGATGACCCCTATTTCTGGCTGCGCGACGACGACCGTTCGAACGCCGAGGTGCGAGCGCATCTCGAGGCTGAAAACGCCTACTGCGAGGGAGTGCTGGCGCCGATTGCGCCACTGATCGAGACGCTCTACGTCGAAATGGTCGGCCGCCTGAAACAGGACGACGCGAGCGTGCCCGTGCGCGATCGAGGCTACTGGTATCAATCGCATTACGAACCCGGGCGCGAGTATCCGATCTACACGCGTCGTCGCGATGCGGACGGTGCGCAGGCCGAGGTGCTCCTGGATTGCAACGTGCTTGCTGCGGGGCACGCGTTCTTTCAACTCGGCGGTTTTGAAATCAGTCCCGACAATCGGCTCATGGCCTACGCCGTCGACATTGTCGGACGGCGCCAGTACCGGTTGCTCATCAAGGATCTCAAATCCGGCACGTTGTTCGCGGATACGATCGACAACGCCGAGCCGGGCGTCGCGTGGACGAACGACAATCGTTTGCTCTACATCGAAAAGGATCCGATCACGTTGCTCGGACGGCGCGTGCGGGTGCATCGCATCGGTGATTCGGTCGATCAGGATGTGCTGCTGTACGAGGAGCCCGACGAGAGCTTCGATCTCGTCGTCGAGCGCAGCAAATCGGAGCGATTCCTTTACATCGGCGCCGAGAGCACGACGAGCTCGGAATGGCGCTATGCCGCTGCAGACGATCCCGACATCCGTTTCCAGGTTTTTCTGCCGCGCGCGGCCGATCACGAATACGAGATCGAGCATTTCGCCGAGGACTTTCTCGTGCGCACGAACTGGCGGGCGGAGAACTTCCGCGTCATGGCTGTGCGCATCGGCGCCGAACGCGATCGGACGGCGTGGCGAGAGCTCATCCCGCACGATGCTGCCGTCTTCGTCCACGATTTCGAGATCTTCAACGACTTTCTCGCGGTCAGCGAACGCTCGGAGGGGTTGCGAAAGCTTCGCGTGCGTCGTTGGAACGGCGAGACGTATCACCTCGCGGCGGACGATCCCGCCTACACGATGCATCTCGGCGCGAATCCCGAGATGGATGCGACGGCGCTGCGCTACACCTACACATCTTTGACGACGCCGACGACCGTGTTCGCGCACGACACGATTGCGCGCGCGAATGTCGTATTGAAACGCGAGCCGGTGTTGGGCGACTTCGATTCGGCACGCTACGCAAGTGAATTCGTCTGGGTCACCGCGCGCGACGGCGAGCGCGTACCCGTGTCGATCGTGTACCGCAAGGACACGCCGCTCGATGGCTCCGCGCCGCTGTTTCAGTACGGTTACGGTTCCTACGGTATCTGCATCGATCCGACGTTCAGCTCGTCGCGCCTGTCGCTCCTGGATCGCGGGTTCGTCTATGCGATCGCGCATGTGCGCGGCGGCCAGGAGCTCGGGCGACGCTGGTACGACTCGGGGCGATTGCTGAACAAGTGGAACACGTTCCGCGATTTCATCGACGTCACGGAGCATCTCGTCGCTCGCAAGTACGCCGATCCGCGACTCGTCTTCGCATCGGGCGGCAGCGCCGGCGGGCTGTTGATGGGCGCAGTCATCAACACTGCACCGGAAAAGTACGCGGGCATCGTGGCCAACGTGCCGTTCGTGGACGTCGTCACCACGATGCTCGACGAATCGATTCCGCTCACGACGTTGGAATACGATGAGTGGGGTGATCCGCAGGAAACGCGTTACTACGAGTACATGCTTTCGTATTCGCCGTACGATAACGTCACACGCCAGGCGTATCCGCCGATGCTCGTCACGACGGGCTACTGGGATAGCCAGGTGCAATATTTCGAACCGGCAAAGTGGGTCGCGCGACTGCGCGAGCTGAAGACCGATCGCAATGTCATCCTGTTACACACGAATCTCGAAGCAGGACACGGCGGCAAGTCGGGCCGATACGAGCATCTGCATGAGATCGCTCGCGAATATGCCTTCGTCATTGCATTGGCGAAGGGACGTCTGCCGCGCGAATAGCGCGTCGCGTCCGCTAACACGGGTCCCAACAACGATGACGCACAGGGGTGCCCCATGAATGCCGATTTCGTCCTGCTCGCCGACGACAACTCGACCGATGCCGAGCTCACGACGCGCGCGCTAGAGATCGGCGGCGTGAGCAAGAACATCGTGTGGGTGCAGGATGGCGAGGCGGCATTGCACTTCGTGTTCCGCACCGGCCCCTATGCGAATCGGCCGACGCCCAACCCCCGTCTGATGCTGCTCGACCTGCACATGCCGAAGATCGACGGCCTCGACGTCCTGGACCGCATCAAGCGGGACGAGCGCACCCGTTCGATCCCGGTCGTGATCATGTCGTCCTCCGACCAGGAGTCCGACATGCAACACAGCTACGCGAGGTACGCGAACAGCTACATCGTGAAACCCGTCGACTTCCGGGAGTTCACCGATCAGGTGAGCTCGATCGGCCACTACTGGATGAAAGTGAACCGGGCGCTGGGCTGATGAATGCTGTGATCTTGCCGTAGCCCGTAGCCCCACGGCCCGCAGCGCCATAGCCCGTAGCCACCCTGTTGTGCGCTACGTCTCCCTTCACACCTCAGATTTCCCCTGAATAGTGCCAATTAAGTGCTTCATCGGCATACTCCTCGGCCATTATTGGGCGGTAACAACGCCGCGCGGCTTTCCGCCTCTGGCCAGCTGCCAGTAGGCCGGCAGGCCAGTTGGCCACCGCGAAAGCGGTTCTGGGGGAGAGGGGCATGGGTGTCATTCTGATCGCGTACGAGCGGGAGGCCGAGCAAACGGCACTCGAACAGTTGCTCTCCGCGCGAGGTCATCAGGTCCTCAAGTCGTCCAACGGTTTGTCCGCGCTCGATTCCGCACGGCGCGATCCGCCCCAGGTCGTCGTGTCCGATATCGTTCTGCCGCGCATGGATGGCTTCGCGCTCTGTCGCAAGTGGAAATCGGACGAACGGTTGCGAACGATTCCTTTCATCTTCTACACGCGGCGTCATGACGATCCGAAGTACGAGCGCTTTGCCCTCGAGCTCGGTGCCGAAAAATTTCTCGCGCGCACCGCGCAACCCGACGCGCTCGTTGCTGCGATCGACGAGCTGATTCCGAATACGGGAGCTACCAATACGCTCGCGGCGAACGCGCCGACGATGCGCGTGCCTGCGCTCGATGAATCGGTTATTCAGCGTGCGCAAGCTGCGGCAAATCAGAAGGCCGAGCAGGCGCTGGCGATTGCGCAACAGAAAGCCGAACAGGCACATGCCGCTGCGCTACAAAAATTGGAAGCGACGCACGCGCAGGCGATCGCAAAACTCACCGCCGAGCACGAACAGGCGCTCGACGCCTCGCGCAAGTCCGAGGCCGCACAGACGCAAGCGGTCGCGAAGCTCAAAGCAGACCATGAGCAGGCGCTGGAGGCGTTGCAAAAGACGCACGTGCAGGCGCTCGAGCGGGCTCAACAGGCCCATGAACGCCTGCGGACGCAGATCGAGAATCTCGAGACGACGCAGCAGCGCATCGCGGCGGGGGAAGCGCGTTTCCGTCGCGTGTTCGAAGCGAATCCGCTGCCGATGTGGATGGCCGATCATGCGACGCACGGCTTCATCGCGGTCAACGACGCCGCGCTTGCGCTCTATGGCTATACGCGCGCGGCTTTCCTGGCGCTGACGACGCGCGATCTCGAAGGGCCGCCGAGCAGCTTGCTCGATCGCGAGCCCTCGAACGTCGCCGCGCACAAGAACAAGGCGGGCGAGGCGGTGCTCGTATCGCTCGCATCGCAAGAGATCGAGTTCGACGGTCGCAACGCGGACCTCGTCAGCGCCTACGATCTGACGCAACGGCTCGAGCACGAGCAGTCGAAGCAGCGTGCGGCAGTCGCGGCACGCGACCAGATCGATGCGCTCGGCGATGGCTACCTCGCGATGGATTCGGAGCAACGCATCGTCGACGCGAATTCGGCATATTGCCGCATGACGGGCTACACGCGCGAACAACTCATCGGCATGACGCTTGCGGATCTGGAACAGGCGAGCATCGGGGATACCACTGCCCGGCTGCAGTTCGTGACGATGGACGGTGTCAATCGCCATGAAACGCGCCACAAGCGAGTCGACAACACGCTGCTCGACGTCGAGGTGAGCATCGGCCCGCCGGCGAATGCGGGACAGACGACGATGCTCGTGCGCGATGTGACGCAGCGACGTCGGGAACTGGCTGCGCAGCGCAGCTCGCAACGCGAGCTCGAATTCCTCGTCGACCTGTTCAAGCAGTCCGAGTCTTTCGACGAGTCGGCGATCGTACGTCGCGTGATCGAGCATGCGAGCGAGGCCACGAGCAGTCCTCTCGCGTATTTGTTCTTCGTGGACACTTCTCACAAGACGATGACGCTCGCGGCATGGCGCGAGCGCAGCCACACGCACGTGACGATGGCCAGCGGCGAGCCGCGCTCGATCTCGAGGGCAGGTTTGTTCACGGAGTGCGTGAAGGCACGTCATCCGACCTCGAGCAACGACCTTTCGTGGAAACCGCAGACCGACGGACTGCCCGATCTGCAGCGCTACCTCGCCGTGCCGATGGTCGCCGACGACCACACGGTCGCGGTGCTGGGCGTCGCGAATCGCGATGCGGGTTACAACGAAGACGACCAGCGCCTGCTGAGCTCGATGGCGGACGGCGTATGGCGGGTGTTGCACGCGAAACGCGCGCATGCGCAGACCTTGAGCTCGCTGCAGCGGACGGACGTCGCGCTGCAAGGAATGATCGATTCACTCGTGCGCATGAGCGAGCGCCATGATCCGCACACGGCGGGATCGTCGCGTCGCGTTGCGGCGCTCGCGGTCGCATTGGCTCGCGAAGCGGGTCTCGACGGCGAGAAACAGCATGCATTGCGGGTCGCCGCCCTGTTGCACGACGTCGGCAACATCGCGGTGCCGGCCGCCATCCTCGCGAAGCCGTCGGCACTGACCGAACAGGAAACCGCGTTGATGCGCACGCACGTCGAGGAAGGATGCAAGCTTCTCGCCGAGATCGATTTCGGCGCCCCGGTCGCCGAAATCCTCTTCGAACACCATGAGCGTGTGGACGGCAGCGGTTATCCGCGCGGCCTGAAGGGCGACGACATCCGCATCGAAGCACGCATTCTCGCGATCGCCGACACGGTCGAAGCGATGTGCTCATCGCGTCCCTATCGAGGCGCGCTCGGTATGGACGCGGCGATCGATGAGATCAACAAGAACGCGGGAAAACTTTTCGATCTCCACCTCGTCACTGCCTGCACCAGGCTTGTGAGACAGCGCGGATACGCGTTGCCGGAATAACGGTAGGACGCTACGCGTCGGTCGAGACGACTTCGTCGTCGAGCAGGCTGAACGAGTCAGCGGGCGAGATGCTGCGCATCGGGTAAGAACCTCTGACCCGACGATGAAGTCGTCCTTCTCGACGCGTCGGCGTCCTTCCCGATGCGAAGCATCCGCCCCGACCGACAGGTCCTGCTACCAAGTCCGTCTGCGTCGGTGTCGCCCCGTCGGCATTGTCCTCATACATTGCCTGCCAGTCCGCCTCAGTCTCCTTGCCTCCATCCGCTTTCCGTCGATGCGGGCTCGTCCGATATGTCGCATGGACCGGCGCACGCAGAATCTCCAACGTCGAACAAGGGCAAAGTCATCGAAAGATGGCGACGCAAAGCCTCCGGTCCTCGGTCGTCGATACAAGACGACACGGATAGCGGGGTTGCCGCCAGCGCAATGTGAACTGCGCGAGCGTGAAGGGCGCGAACGTGGGGATGGCCGACGCAACGTCGGCACGAGCATCCGCAACGCAGATCTTCCCTTGGCTTGACACGAGTCGGGCCGTCCTTGCGCGCGAGCGCAGGCGAACCGGGATTTATTTGCGCTCATGCGGAGTGATCAATGCTCAATCTTGCAGTCGGACAGTCCTTGCGTTCGCGTGTACTCGCGGGCGTCGTGCTTTCTTCGATGGCCTCGTTTGCTTTCGCAGCCGCGCCCGTGATTTCCGGGACGCCCGCGACCTCGGTCAAGGTCGGCAACTGGTACAACTTCGGCCCGACCGCGAGCGACGCCGACGGCAATTCGCTGCGTTTCTCGATCGTGAACAAACCGACGTGGGTCAGCTTCGATCAGATGACGGGTCGCATCGTCGGCAAGCCGACGACGGTCGGAAAATGGTCGAACATCGCGATCAGCGTGTCGGACGGCACGACGAAAGTGACGCTCGCGCCGTTCTCGATCACGACCTACGCGCCGAACTCGGCGCCCACGATTTCCGGTGCGCCGGCAACCAGCGTGAGCACGGGGGTCGCGTACAGCTTCCAGCCGACCGCAAGCGATGCGAACGGCGACGCGCTCGGCTTCACGATTACGAACAAGCCGAGCTGGGCATCGTTCAGCACGTCGACCGGTCGCTTGTCCGGTACGCCGACGGCAGTCGGGACGTTTTCTTCGATCGTCATCAGCGTGAGCGATGGCAAGGTTTCCACCTCGCTCCCTGCGTTCTCAATCGCAGTCTCGCAAGGCAATCGCGCACCGACGATTTCCGGCGCGCCCGCAACGGCAGTTGGCGCGAACAGCGCCTATAGCTTCCGCCCGACGGCAGCAGATGCCGACGGCGACACGCTCACTTACACGATCGCGAACAAGCCGTCGTGGGCGAGCTTCAGCACGACGACGGGCCAGCTGTCCGGCACGCCGACGAGCGCGAATGTCGGTAGCTATTCGAACATCGCGATCAGCGTGAGCGATGGTAAGACGAGCACTTCATTGCCCGCATTTGCGATCACCGTGAACGCAGCGTCTGTGGGTGGTGCGATGCTGTCGTGGACGCCGCCGACGCAGAACACCGATGGCACCTCGCTCACGGATCTCGCGGGCTATCGCATCTACTTCGGCAAGAGCGCAGACATGCTCACGCAGATGATTACGGTGAGCGGTACGGGTCTGTCGAGCTACCTCGTCGACGATCTCGATGCCGGCACGTACTACTTCGTCGTGCGCGCGTACACGAGCGGCGGCGCGGAGAGCGCGAACTCGAATGTGGTGACGAAGGTCGTGCAATAAAAAAATTCGTCACGCTGCGTTCGCGAAAAGTTTGCGCGTCGTGATGACGACGCGCCCGAGCGCAGCGTGACGGTTCTTGCTGTTGCCTCATGTCCGACGCGTTTATGTGAAACGCAATTTTTACGGCGGCTGTCGGCTCCCAGAGACAATTGCCAAGACGGATTCTGTCGGGTCTACTCAGCCTCGCTTCACAAAGGCAAACCCGTCGTGAGACGGGGACGCAAAGCCTCCGGTCCGAGCG
>JGI10216J12902_100180315_pt1 | contig 10739 bp, 9 predicted proteins | sample KanNatreferecore_FD_12902 | JGI IMG/M metagenome (IMG submission 12902)
ATCGAGGACGTATTGACCGAGCTGCGTATCTGCATGTTCGCTGCCGGCGCCGGCAGCGTTGCCGCGCTGCGCGGGCAGGTCCACCGCGTGGGGTCTGGCGCATGAAGCGTACGCTGGTCCTCAACGTGGTGGGAATGACTCCGGCCTTGCTGCCGCACGCACCCAACCTGCGCGCACTGGCCGAACGCGGTGGCATGCGTCCCCTGGCGACGGTCACGCCGGCCCTGACCACCACGGTGCAATCGACGTTCGTGACGGGCCTGCTGCCGCGCGATCACGGCATCGTGGCCAACGGCTGGTATTTCCGCGATCTGAGCGAGATCTGGCTGTGGCGCCAGTCCAACCGCCTGGTGCACGGGGAGAAGCTGTGGGACGCCGCGCGCCGCCGCGATCCCGGCTTCACCTGCGCAAAGCTATTCTGGTGGTACAACATGTATGCCTCGGCCGATTATTCGATCACGCCGCGGCCGATGTACCCGGCCGATGGGCGCAAGCTGCCGGACATCTACACGCATCCGGCCGAACTGCGTGACGAATTGCAGGGTGACCTCGGGCAGTTCCCGCTGTTCCGCTTCTGGGGCCCGACGGCCGACATCGTATCCTCGCAGTGGATTGCACGCAGCGCCGTGCAGGTGTTCGACAAATACCGGCCGACCCTGACGCTGGTTTACCTGCCGCACCTGGACTACGACCTGCAGCGCCTGGGCCCGGATCATCCCGCCATCGCCGCCGACGTGAAGCAGGTGGACGAAGCCTGCGGGGAACTGATCGCGGCGGCGAAGAAGGCGGGCGCGGACGTGGTGGTGCTGTCCGAATACGGCATCACGCAAGTGTCGAAGCCCGTGCACATCAACCGCGCCCTGCGCCAGGCTGGATTGCTGCGCGTGCGCAACGAACTGGGGCGCGACCAGCTGGATGCGGGGGCATCCGACGCATTCGCCGTCGCTGACCACCAGATCGCGCACATCTACGTGTCGCACCCGGAACTGATCGATCGGGTCGCCGCACTGGTGCGCACTCTGCCGGGGGTCGAACGTGTGCTCGACGAAGCAGGCAAGCGCGAAATCGGGCTGGACCATCCGCGCTCGGGCGAACTGGTGGCGATCTCGAAGGCGGACGCCTGGTTCACCTACTACCATTTCCTGGACGAAGCGCGCGCACCGGACTACGCGCGCACCGTGGACATTCATCGCAAGCCGGGGTACGACCCGGTCGAACTGCTTATCGATCCGGCGCTGCGAATGGCAAAAGGCCGCATCGCGCTGCGTCTGTTGCAGAAGAAACTCGGCATGCGCTACCTGATGGACGTGATCTCGCTCGACGCGACGCTGGTGAAGGGCTCCCACGGACGGCCGACCGACCGTCCCGAGGACGGCCCCCTGTTCATCACCTCGCGGCCTGATCTGCTGCGCGGAGATAGCGTGCGAGCCGTGGACGTGAAGGACCTGCTGCTCGAACACGTGTTCGGCACCACCGCATCGATGACGAAGGCCGCTGCATGACGCCCCTTCAAGTTCTCGAGTCCTGGTTGCGCGCGCGCCTTCCTGCATCGGCTTTCGGGTGGCTGCAGGAGCAGGCCGCCGCACTGGCCACCCACGCCGGCGATGCCGGGTTCTACATGGCAGTCAGCCTGGTCGCACGCAAGATCGGCAAGGACGACCTGAACGCGACGCCGGAGGAGCGCCGCGCCGCGGATCGCGCCCGCAGCCGCTGGGACCCGACCGACTGGAGTGTCGATCAGGCTGCACGCATCCATCTGCTCCTCGCGGGCGGGGGCGATGGCGCGCGCTTCTCCCATCGCCTCGACCAGTTGTGCGCGACGGCCGACATCGGCGAGCTGGTGGCCTTCTATCGCGGGCTGCCGCTCTACCCCGATCCGCCGCGCCACGCCGAACGCGCTGCCGAGGGCGTGCGCAGCAACATGAAGGCGGTGTTCCAGGCGGTCGCGCATCGCAACCCATACCCTTCCGAGCAACTGCCCGAGGGTGCGTGGAACCAGATGGTGCTCAAGGCGCTGTTCGTCGGCGTCAAGCTCGATCCGATCGTCGGCCTCGACACGCGCGCGAATCCTGCGCTTGCGCGCATGCTCACGGACTACGCGCACGAACGCTGGGCCGCTTCGCGCACCATCAGCCCGGAACTGTGGCGCTGCGTCGGACCGTTCGCCACCGGCGCCACGCTCGACGATCTGAAACGCGTGCTCACCACGGGCAGCGACAATGAACGCGCTGCGGCTGCCCTGGCCCTGACCAGCGCAAACAACCCCGATGCAGTCGCACTGCTGAAAGCCTACCCTGCCCTAGTCAAGTCGATCGGCGAGGGCACGCTGACCTGGCGCTCGCTGGCGCAGGCGATCTGAACCCCTAGGAGACGACCATGCGATTCATCGATCCCCACATCCACATGAGCGCCCGCACCACCGATGACTACGAGCGCATGGCCGCCGCGGGCATCGTGGCGGTGATCGAGCCCGCGTTCTGGCTCGGCCAGCCGCGCACGAACGTCGGGAGCTACATGGACTACCTGTCCAACCTCGTTGGATGGGAGCGCTTTCGCGCCGCTCAGTTCGGCATCCGCCACTACTGCACCATCGGCCTGAACAGCAAGGAAGCCAACAACGAGGCGCTGTCCGAGGCGGTGCTGGAAATCCTTCCGCGCTATCTGCTCAAGGAAGGGGTGGTCGCGGTGGGCGAGATCGGCTACGACGACCAGACCCCGGCCGAGGACCGCGCGTACCGAGCGCAGCTGAAGATGGCGAAGGAACTGGAGATGCTGGTGCAGATCCACACGCCGCACCGCGACAAGAAGAGCGGCACCATCCGCAGCATGGAAGTGGCGGTGGAGATGGGCGTGGCGCCGCATCACGTGATCGTCGATCACAACAACGAGGAGACCGTGCGCGAGGTGCTCGACCGCGGTTTCTGGGCTGCCTTCACGCTCTACCCCCAGACGAAGATGGGCAACGAACGCATGGTGGACGTCGCGCGCAAGTACGGTGCGGAGCGCATCTTCATCGATTCGAGTGCCGACTGGGGCGTGTCCGACCCGCTCGCGGTGCCGAAGACCGCCCGTCTCATGCTCGAGCGCGGCATCCCGCGCGCGGACGTGGAGGCGATCTGCTACGGAAACGCGCTGCTCGCCTTCGGCCAGAGCGGCCAGATGAAGGATGAGCACTGGCTCTCGCCGCAGGCGATCGACCAGCGCGTGCTGTTCGAGGGCAACTCGGTGCTGCGCGGTCAGCAGCCGCGCGTGGACGAATTGCCCTCGATTCCGGAACGCTCCGACGAGATCGTCATCAAGTAACGCCAGCCACCAGCGCGGGAGGAGACCCACGTGAAGCTGCACATCGCCAAACAGACCGACGAACTCGATCACCGCACGGTCTATCATCAGAGCTTCGCGGTGCAGTACGACTATCCGGTGCACTTCACCGAGAATCTGTTCGGTACCGACAACCCAGTGTTCGCGCAAGTCCTGTCGCGCAAGGAATCGGCCAAGCGCCATCGCTTCGTGGTGTTCATCGACGCGAGCGTCGCAGCCGCCTGGCCGACGCTCGTCCACGAAGTGGCGTCCTACGCGCAGGCGCACGGCGAGTCCATGGAACTGGTGGGCATGCCAGAACTGGTCGCGGCCGGTGAACAGATCAAGAACGACATGTCGGTCATCACGCGCCTGCAGCAGCGACTGGTGGACCTGAACATCGACCGCCACGCCTACGTCGTGGGCATCGGCGGTGGCGCCTTCCTCGATGCCATCGGTTACGTCGCGGCGACCACCCACCGCGGCATACGCCATATCCGCGTGCCGACCACCGTGCTCGCGCAGAACGATTCGGGCGTCGGCGTAAAGAACGGCGTCAACGCCTTCGGCATGAAGAACCTGCTCGGCACCTTCGCCCCGCCGTTCGCAGTGCTCAACGACCTGCGTTACCTGCGTACCCTGCACCCGCGCGACAAGATCGCCGGCGTCGCCGAAGCCGTGAAGGTGGCACTGATCCGCGATCGCATGTTCTTCGAATGGCTCGAGTCGAACGCCCAGGCCCTGCACGAGGGCCAGCCGGCAGCTATGGCACGCATGATCCGGCGCTGTGCCGAACTGCACATGCGCCAGATCGCGCATGGCGGCGATCCGTTCGAGAGCGGCAGCGCGCGTCCCCTCGACTACGGCCACTGGGCGGCGCACAAGCTCGAAGCCCTCACCGCGCACGAGCTGCGACACGGCGAGGCAGTGGCCATCGGCCTGGCGCTGGACACGCGCTACTCGGTGCAGATCGGCATGCTTGCCCCCGGCGGCGACGAGCGGGTCTACGCACTGCTCAAGAAGCTCGGCTTCTACCTGTGGCATCCGCTGATGGAATCGCGCGATGCCGAGGGCCACTGGACGCTATTGCGCGGACTCGAGGAATTCCGGGAACACCTGGGCGGTGAGCTCACCATCACGCTGCTGCGCGAAATCGGCCAGGGCGAGGAAGTACATCACATGGACGCTGACAGCATCCTGCGGGCGATCGCGTGGCTGCATCGCCGGGAAGCCGGACAGTGAGACTGGCGGACGGCACTCACCTCACCTACTGCAGCAATATCCACCCCGGGGAGACCTGGGCGGAGGTCCGGGCGAATCTCGAGCGCCACGTCACCCGGGTTCGGGATCGTATCTGCCCTGGAGAACCGTTCGGCATCGGCCTTCGTCTGTCGGGGCGCGCCGCGGCCGACCTGTCGGACGCCGCGACCTTCGACGAATTCGCCGCCTTCCTCGCGCGCGAGCGCATGTACGTCTTCACCGTCAACGGCTTTCCGTACGGGACCTTTCACGGCACGCGGGTGAAGGAAGACGTATACCTGCCGGACTGGCGCGACGACGAGCGCGTGCGCTATACGGATCAGCTGGCAGATCTGCTCGCACGCCTGCTGCCCGAGGGCATCGAAGGCAGCATCAGCACGGTTCCCGGTGCATACAAGTCTGCACTCCAGGATGCGGATGACGCCCATCTCATGGCCGACAACATCGTGCGCCATGTCGGCCACCTCGTCGAACTCGAGCGCTCCACCGGCAAGCACATCGCGCTCGCGCTCGAGCCAGAGCCGTGCTGCTACCTCGAGACGGTCGAGGAATCGATCGCGTTCTTCACGCAGTATCTGTTCAGCGAGGCGTGTGCGCAGCGCCTGGTCCGGATGACCGGCCTCGCCAATTCGGCGGCGGCCGACGCGCTGCGCCGGCACCTCGGCATCTGCCTCGACCTGTGTCACGCCGCGGTCGAGTTCGAAGATCCCGCGCGATGCGTACAGAATCTGCTCGACGCGGGAATCCGCATTCCCAAGGTACAGATCAGCTCGGGACTTCGCATCCCGCGCCTGACTCCGGACACGCTCGCCGCCTTGCAACCGTACCAGGACGCGGTCTACCTGCACCAGGTGGTCGAGAACGGAAGCGCCGGTCTGCGCCGTTTCGACGATCTGCCTGAAGCATTCGCCACGGTGAAGGGCGGGCTGCGCGAGGTCGAGTGGCGCGTGCACTTCCACGTGCCGGTATTCGTCGAGACGCTGAGCGGCTTCTCCTCCACCCAGTTCTTCCTCCGGGACATGCTGGCCGCGCATCGGCGCACGCCGCTCTCGCCGCATCTTGAAGTGGAGACCTACACCTGGGACGTATTGCCTGCGGCGCTGCGCACGCAGGCAGTCGAGGATGCGGTGGCGCGCGAGATGCAGTGGGTGCTCGGGCAGCTGGGCGCGCAAGCGTCGGTGCACGCCGGAGCGCCCGAATGAATCTCGCGATCGCGCTCAAGCTCGGGCGCATCTCCAATCTGCCGACGGTGTGGACCAACGTGCTGGTCGGCGCACTGCTCGCTGGTGGAACGCTCGCCGACGCGCGCCTTCCGCTGCTGATGGTGTCGATGTCGCTGTTCTACGTGGGTGGCATGTTCCTCAACGACGCGTTCGACCGCGAGTTCGACGCCAAGGCACGACCAGACCGGCCGATTCCCTCGGGACAGGTCAGCGCTGCCCAGGTATTCGGCTACGGCTTCGGCATGATGCTCGTCGGCCTCGCCTTGCTCGTGCAGGTGGGCTACGGTTTTTCCGAGAGCACCGGCTGGCGACCGGTCGCCTCCGGCATCGCACTGGGCCTCGCCATCGTCGCCTACGACCGCTGGCACAAGAACAATCCGCTCAGCCCGCTGATCATGGGATTGTGCCGCGTCTTCGTGTACCTGAGCGCCGCGTTCGCGTTCAGCACGTCACCCCCGGCCACGGTGTACATCGGCGCGGGCGTGCTGCTGTGCCACCTCATAGGCCTCACTTTCGCTGCCAAGAAGGAGCACCTGGGACGGCTCGACAGTGTGTGGCCGCTTGGCTTCCTGGCCGTGGCCATGGTCTACGGATTGATGCTGGCGACCGACTCCCCCGTCACGCTGGCGCTGGTGCTGGCCTTCATCGGCTGGGTGATCTTCGCGGTGAAGCTGCTGATGCGGCGCGCGAAGGGCGACGTCCCGCGCGCGGTGGTGAGCCTGATCGCCGGCATCTCGCTGCTGGACGCGATCCTGCTCGCCGGGCATGGACATGTCGCCGCCGCCGTGTCTGCGCTCGCCGCATTCTTCCTCACGCTTGCCCTGCAACGCTGGATATCGGGAACCTGAACTTATGGCGCAAGCCGACAACGCCGCGGATTGCGGCAATGCCGCCGGCACGATGGCGCCGGTGATCGACCCCGGCCGCTGCGAGGCCAAAGCCGAATGCGTAAAGGTCTGTCCCTACGACGTCTTCGAGATCCGCACCCTCACCGCCGAGGAGCGTGCCGAGCTAACGCTGCTCGGCAGACTCAAGGCCTGGGCGCACGGCAACAAACGCGCGTTCGCCGTCCGTGCCGAGGCCTGCCATGCCTGCGGGCTATGCGTGAAGGCCTGCCCGGAACAGGCGATCGCGCTGCGGACTGCCGTGACGCGGCCCTAGGCCTGGGGGTTCTTCCCTCACCCAGCCAGCTCCAGCGGATGCGGGTGTCCAAGCGCGTACCCTTGCGCATAGTCCACTCCGATCTTGCGCAGCATGGGCAGGATCGCGGGCCGCTCGACCCATTCGGCGATGGTCTTCAGTCCCATCATGTGGCCGATGTGATGCACCGCCTCCACCATCGCCTTGTCCACGTCGCTCGTCATCAGGCCGGTGACGAAGGCGCCGTCGATCTTCAGGTAGTCGATCGGCAGCGTCTTGAGATAGCTGAACGACGACATGCCGGTCCCGAAATCGTCCAGCGCGAATCGGCAGCCTCGCCCTTTCAGCGCATCGATGAAGCGCAGCGCGTGAGCGAGCTCCGAGACGGCCGATGTCTCGGTCACTTCGAAACACACACTTCCTGGTGCGGCACCCGTGGCATCGAACTGATCGTTGACGAAGTCGAGGAATTCGGTCGAACCGAGCGATTGTCCCGATATGTTGATCGAGAACGTCAGCTTGCTTTGGGTTCGTGCGCGGGCCGACAGGTTTTCCAGGCTGCGCTGGACCACCCAGCGATCGAGCGCCAGCATCAGGCCGTAGCGCTCGGCCGCAGGGAGAAAGGCCCCCGGCGGTACCAGCCGGCCACTTTCGTCGAGCATGCGCACCAGCACCTCCCCGCGCACCTCTTCCGGTCCCTTCGAAGCCACCGGCTGGATCGGCTGGTAGTAGAGGCGGAAGCGGTCGTCGGCCAGCGCCTGCTGGATGCGCGGCATCCAGCGCATTTCGCCGTCGCGCTGCGCGAGCACGGTGTCGCCCGCCTGGTAGACGTGCACGCGGTTGCGGCCCATCTCCTTGGCCGCGTAGCAGGAGCTGTCGGCCGCGCTGAAGATGCCTGCCAGCGTGTCGCCCGGATGAGTGATGGGTACCAGTCCGATGCTCACGCCGATGTTGAACGATTTCTCGGCCCAGGCGAATCGGAATCCGTGGAGCAGTTCACGCAAGCCGTTGGCGATGCGCCGGGCCTCGTTGGTGGAGCAGTGCTCGAGCAGCACCCCGAATTCGTCGCCGCCCAGCCGCGCCAGCGTATCCTGCGCGCGCAACTTGGTGCGCATGAGAGCCGCCACCTGCCGCAACAGATCGTCGCCTGCGGCGTGGCCGCAGGTGTCGTTGACCACCTTGAACTGATCCAGGTCGAGGTAGAGCAGCGCGTGCGGCGCATGCGGGCCGGCCGAGGGAATGAGCGCCGCGAGGCGACGCTCGAATTCGGGACGATTCACCAGGCCGGTGAGCGCATCGTGCGTGGCCTGATGGGCGAGTTGCTGCGTGAGCTTGCGCTCCTGCGTCACATCGCGGAACACGAGCACCACGCCGATGCTCGCGTCCCTGCCGTCGCGGATGGCGGCCACCGACATGTCGATGTGCAGCTTGCGCTGATCACGCGCCACCAGCAGGCAGCGATCGACCAGCACCACGTTCGCATTGCTCGACAGGCAGCGCACAACCAGTTCGTCTGCCCGTGCACCCGTACCGTCTTCGGCTGTGCGGAAGATGTCCGCGAGCGGCTGGCCGCGCGCCACAGCGTCCTGCCAGCCGGTCATGCGCTCCGCGACCGCGTTGAGGTAGGTGATGCGCGCCGAAGCGTCGGTGGTGATCACTGCGTCGCCGATGCTCGCCAGCGTCACACGAAACAGCTCCTTTTCGGTGCGCAGGACGTCATTGGCCTGCGCCAGCTGCTCGGTGCGCTCGCGCACTTTCAATTCGAGTTCGTCGTACGCGTGTCGCAGCGCCTCGTCGATTCGGTGGCGCTCCTGGATCTGTCGCTGCAGCTCCTTGTTGATGTCCTGCTGGCGTTCGTGCGCCGCGGCCAGATCCTCGACCAGATCGCGGTTGGCGAATCGAAAGCGCAACGATTCCGCAACCGAGCGATAGTGCCGCGTCGAAATGAGCGACATCAGCACGACGAACACAATCAGCATGCTGCTCATCGCGAGATACATGTCACCCTCGCGCAGCAGCAGCTTGACTCCGAAGGGGAGGATCGCGGGAATCAGGAACGCCGCGTACGCCCCCCGATACGAGGACAGCGTGGACATCCCGCCGGCAGCCAGGCCGGCAAGGACGAACAGCAGGAACAGCTCTTCGAGGCTGGACCCCGGGAGGATGGGAAACATGCCCGCCACGCCCCATACGACGCCCGATACGAGCACGCCCACCATGAAGCGTCTTGCCCACGTCGCGGCGTCCACGACGGACGGTGCAGCGTTGAAGTAGGCGCGCCGCAGCGCCACGCGGGCTGCGGTGGCGACCGCGAGGGCCGCTGCCCACGGCAGCAGCCAGAAACGGGGAACGTGTCCCCACAGGACCAGCAGTACGAATGCACCGACGATGGTCGTCCCGATCAGCGCCGAAGGCAGCTGGGCATAGAGGAGACGGACCTGCTCCGCGCGAACCTCATCGAGATGCCGGCGGGTGTCGAGCGCCGGCTGGGGATCGTCCGCTCCATCGAGCACTGCAGGTGAACTCATGGCCCCTCCGGCGCCGCTAGAACCCGACGGCCCGGCGAGATTACACCAAACGCCGGCGAGCCGGCCGCTTCCGTGCTACAGCCGCTCCACGATGGTCACGTTGGCCATGCCTCCGCCCTCGCACATGGTCTGAAGGCCGTAGCGGGCGCCATGTCGCTTCAACGCGTGTACCAGGGTGGTCATCAGCTTCGTGCCGGAACTGCCGAGCGGATGACCGAGCGCAATGGCCCCGCCGTGCACGTTGAGCTTCGCCGGGTCGGCCTCAAGGGTCTTGAGCCACGCCAGCGGCACCGGTGCGAAGGCTTCGTTCACCTCGTACAGGTCGATCTCGCCGATCGCCATGCCGGCCCGCTGGAGCGCGCGCTGCGAGGCCGCCAGTGGCGTATCGAGCATGACCACCGGATCGCCGCCGAGCACGCTCATGTGGTGCATACGCGCCAGCGGCCTGGCGCCAAGGGCCTTCAGGCCACGCTCGTTCACCACCAGCACAGCGCTGGCCCCGTCGCAGATCTGACTTGCATTGGCCGCGGTAATCACACCACCCTCGCGCAGCAATTTCACACCCTGGATGCCCTCGAGCGAGGCGTCGAAGCGGATGCCTTCGTCGACCGTGTGCCATTCACCGGTCGGCTCGCCCTGGGCGTCGCGCACCTCGAGGGGCAGGATTTCGGCAGCGAACGCGGCCTCGCCGGTGGCCGCCGCCGCCTTGCGGTGGCTGCGCAGCGCGAATTCGTCGAGCTCCGCCTTGCTGAATCCGTGCTCGCGGGCCAGCATTTCCGCGCCGATGAACTGGCTGAAGTCCTGCGGATAGCGGCTGCGCAGGCTGCAGTCCTGGTAGTAGCCCATGCCCGCCTTCTGCGCCAGCAATGCCGTGCTGAACATCGGCACCCGCGTCATGCTCTCGACGCCCGCGGCGAGCACGACGTCGTTAACGCCGGACATGACCGCTTGCGCCGCGAAGTGCAGCGCCTGCTGCGACGATCCGCACTGGCGGTCGATGGAGGTGCCCGGCACGGTGCGCGGGAGCTTCGACGCGAGCACGGCGTTGCGGCCGATGTTCATGGCCTGCTCGCCGCCTTGCATGACGCAACCCATGATCACGTCGTCAACGGCCGCCGGATCCACCCCGGTGCGATCGAGCAGTCCGTCCAGCACCTTCGCCGCCAAGTCGACGGGGTGCCACCCCGCCAAGCGCCCGCCCCTGCGTCCGCCGGCCGTGCGCACTGCGTCGACGATAAATGCTTCCGCCATCGGATTTCCTCCCTCGGAATCAAAGCCCGCGCGAGAT
>JGI10216J12902_101942307_pt1 | contig 10739 bp, 3 predicted proteins | sample KanNatreferecore_FD_12902 | JGI IMG/M metagenome (IMG submission 12902)
TTTCCCACCATCGCCGAGAAGAAGCCGGCCTTGCCCGGGGCCCTTACCTTGGCTCAGTGGAAGGAAATCGACGCCAAGGCCTCTCCTTAAAGCCATCCTACGGTTGTATCGTGTCATTCCGAGGACCCGACGGGGGCCGAGGAGCCTCGTGCCCACCAAGGAGCTGTGAGATCCCTCCCTCCGTCCGGATGACAGCCTGCTCGGCGCGGACAAAAAAATCCCCCGCCGTGGAACGACGGGGGATTGGCTACTTCTTTCTAAGTCTTATTCGCAGCTCGAACCGGCCTTGCAGAGCCTGGCTTGGATGGCGAGGTACATCCGGGTGTTGTTGTCCATGAAGACCGGGATGTCGGATTCGACCGACTTGGGATTGAACTGGGTGACGCCGACGACCACCACGTCGTAGACGCCGTCGGTGCCAGGTCGCACCCGCAAAGGCTTGCCTGTCATGTATTTGCCGTCAGCGGTGACATAGCACTTGAAGTGGGGATGAACCGCGGGATCCGCCGGGCAAGGCTCGCCTTGGTTGGCGGGCTTGTTGTTGAGGATGTTGAGCTGGCTCTGGCTGACCCGGGAGTCGGGCACCAAGGTCAAGTCGCCGTCGCGCAGCTTGTCGATGACCTGAGTGGTGAGGGACATATCCAAGGTCGTGTCGAGGATGTTCACTCCCGGCGCCGAGGCCGGCCAGACGCCGCCGCCGACCGGTCCATGATAGGGATTGCGAACCCGCAATTTGAGATTAGGAATCGTCATGTGGCCGGTTTCGTCGTCGTAGAAGCCTTCGCTGTCGTCGCTGGTGCCGATGCTGAAGTAGAAGAAGGCGCAATCTCCGGTCACGTAGGGCTTATTGATGTTGTCGGGCTCGTTGCACATCGATTCGTCGTCGCCGGGCACGAGGCCCGAGCCTTGGGCGTTGAAGATGCGGAGCGAACTGGTGCGCTGGGCCTTGGTCGCCGTCAGGGGATCGAAGTCGAGCGGAATGATCTCGATCGGCTCCAATTCTTCCTCGTTGACCGGGCTGAAGACGAGCGTTTGGGGAGGCGGAGCCTGGGCCGGGAACTGGCGGAAATCCAGGGACTCGGTCGGCTTCGTCTGGAGCGCGTTGTCCATGAAGGCCGTCAGGAAGTCGATGCGCAGCTCATAGTCTCCGAGCACCGGCTCGGCGCCGACGCTGCCGGCGATATCGAACTTCAGCTCGGTGATCGCGCTGGAGCCGGCTTTCACCAGCTTGACGATCAGCTTGCCTTGATCGGCGCCCGCGGCCGAGGGGGTATAGACCAAATTGAACTTCACGGTGGCCGGAGCTTCGCTGGATCCGCCCCCTAGGTTGGTGGCCGCCAGGGGCTGGACCGCGAAGGCCGAGGGCGCGCCTTCGGTTTCCTCGACCTCGACGGTGATGTTCTGCCAGAGATCGGCGCTGGTGTTCTTGATCGCCATCTCTTGGGTGAAGGGCTTGGGATCGCTATCTTGGAGGGCGACCTTGATCAGCTGGCCATTACGGATGTTCTTCTTCGAAACCACGCCATCCTTCACCTTGGAAATGCTCAAGGCGTCGCGACTATCGGGTTCGGTCTTGCCCTTCAAGCTGAGCGAGAAAGTTTTGCCATTGTCGTATTCGAAGACGAGGGCGCCGGTGTCTTGAGGCACCGATCCGGTCGGGGCCGGGGTCGCGCCGGGAGTTGCCGCCGGAGTCGCATCGGGAGCCCCGCCACTGGCCGCCACGAAATTGTAAGGCACATACATCAACGGGAATTGAATCTTGGCGTTGGCATTGTCGGCCGGCAAGGTGCACTCGCCGGTCATGAACTGCTTGCCGGCGACGGTGACGGTTTCGCAAGTCGCGCCGCCGGAGACGCTGACCGCCCCGCGGACGAATTCGCTGCTTCCGCTGCAAAGCGGGTCCTTGGCATCGACGTCGCTGTCGGCGGGCTGTCCGATATTGAGCTTCCGCTCGCCCGAGCCCTTGTTGGTCAGCGTGATCATCACGCTCTTGAGGCCGCGGTTGGACGCGTCGGTGCAATCGAGGATGGTCTTGCCGCCGGAGCTCTTGACCAGCGCCAAGGTGGCGCCGAAATCAACGGTGCCGACGTTGGCGTTGGTGCCGTCGGAAATCGAGAAGTCGCTGGGGCCCCCCGAGGGACCGCCGCCCGGCCCGGGTGTGGCGCCTCCGCCGTCGACGCAGCTTTCGGGCAATTGGTCGAGGGCGCCTTGGAATACCGCGGTTAAAGCGCCGCCTCCGAGCTTATCGTCGATCGGGGCCAAGCCGCCCAAGGTGGCCGGCAAGGTCACGGCGGCGACCATCGTCACCGAGCGGTCGGATTTATTGACGGCAACGCCGTCGACGACGATCTCGGCCGGGCTGCCGTTGCCGCTGGCGGTCTGGCCGGCGTCGGTGGTGAATTTTACCGGCGGAATCTGGGTCAAGGGAGGGCCTAAGTCGGTGTCGGCCCCGACGACCTTGACGTCGACCAGGAATTTAAAGCCGTTGATCTCGATCTTGCCGCTGGCCGGATCGTAGGTTCCGGTCCCGCTGTTCGACGCGTCGCCGTGGATCCAAAGGTCGGCCGGCGGATTTTCGCCGATGAAGGCCTTGAAGCGCGGAAAATCGGAACCGACCATCGTGAGGTTGTTGCCGTCGACTTGGATCGGAATGGGAGGAATGTCGATGAAGCGCGAGCCGATGATCGGGGCCATGCCCGCGGAGCTGACTTGGAGCTGCATCTTGCCGCTGAAATTGACCGTGCAACCTTCGGCGGGCGGAGGGGTGCTCGTGCCGGGGTTGGGCCCGCCGGGAGGGGGATCGGTATCCTCGCCGACGATGCTGAACGGCTTGTCGGATCCGCCGCAGGCCTGCAAAGCCAGCGCGACCAACGCCATCATCACCATCGTCCCCTTGAAACGTTTTCTTAATGCTGAAAACGTCATTGCTTACCTCCGCGCGAGCCTTTCGGGCCCGCTAAATCGCCCCAATCATTCTGTAAAGATCAATCCCACGTGGGCCAAAATATCCAAGTAGAGCCGGCTATCGTCGATATAGGCCGTCGGAATGTGGCCCAGGGTCGCCGAATCTTCCGGATTGACGATGCCGATATCCAGTGCCTCGACCCCGAAGTCGGGCAGCAAGTCTTGGGGCTCGGTCTCGCCGGCAGGGATCTTGCCCGCGATCTTCTCCGGAATCGGAATCACCAACTCGTTGAAGAATTTGCAAGGATCGCCCAGGGCGCCGGTCAAGGTCGTCTTCCAATCGTCCTGGATCTGGGTGTCGGACTTGTTGGTGTTGTTCTCCAGGACCTGCATCGACGTGATAAAGTAGGGATTGTCCCCGGCGCCGACGTTGGGCAGGACTCGGAGCTGAATCTTGGTCTTTTCCAGCGGATTGGGATTGGTCAGGAATTCGGCGCCGGACGCGGCCCGCACGACTCCCTTGATCTCGCCGTGGATCATCACGTTGGCCTTGATGCGATAGAGCGGCTTGGGATTCTCGCTGTTCTCGGCGCTGGGGCCTTCATAAGAAATGATGTTGCCGTTCTTGGCCGGGATCTTGACGAGGTTCGCCTCGGGACAAGTCACGCCCGACGGCAGGTTCTCGATCGGAACCAAGGTCTTGGCGTCGTCCGGAACCGCGCAGAGACCCTTCGCGGTCAAGGTTGAATTGTAAGAGGTCGGCACCGGCCGTTCGCAATAGGTCCGCACGCCTCCCTCGGATTCGGGAACCGGCGTCGTCCGGTAGACCGCGAGCTCGAGGTTGGGCAGGGCCAACTTGAAGTAGCGTCCTTCGGCGTCGACGATCGACGGGCCGGGCGCCGCGACGGGGTCATCGGTTCCCTGGGGATCCGGCGTGCCGGCCGGACCTTGGCGGGCAATCACTTCCTGAGCCATCCGCTGGACTTCGGAAGCGCTGAGGAAGGTCAGCATCGGCGTCACCCGCTTATCGGCCTTTACCCGGAGGAGCAAGGGGCTCAAGGCGTCTTCGGAGTCGGTGCGCCCGTCGAGGTTGACGTCGATTTCCGGCGCCAAGCGACTGGCGCTGCCGCCCATCGGAGCCAGCGACTTGGTCGGGGTGATCTTGTTCTTCGAATAGAAGTTGGCGTCGACGTCGAGGTCGACCAGGCCCGAGAGCACGGCCGCCGACAAGACCTGGTTAATGGCGTCTTCGCCTAGGCCCAGAGCGGCTTGATGATTTTCGGTGGTGTTGTTCTGCGAAGGCTCGAGCTCGGCCGAGGTGAAGAAGCGGGAAACCGCGCCGATGATGCCCTCGGCGTAATCCGCAGCCAGCTTGGTGAGCTGAGTCGGGCCGGGATTGAAGCGCAGGGGCGCATTCAGGATATGGATTCCTTCGGAGTCGAAACGGATGTCGCCGAGCAAGATATTGTAGGCGATGTCGAGGCCGACCGCCTTGCCCAAAAGCTCGAAGTTGAAGGCCAAGCGGAAGATGTTGGCGTTGTAGCCGGTGAGCTTGGTCAAATCCAAGACGCCCTTGCCCAAGGCCCCCGTCAAAACGTGGTTCTGGCCTTCTTCGATGCCGCAGAGGAAGGTGCCTTCGAGGCTGGTCTTGAACTGTCGCTTGATCAGGCCCTGCTGCTCGTCGAGGAACTGGGCACCCGCGGCATGGGGGTTGCGGCTGGGATCCACGGTGACGTAATTCCCGAGCTCGCCGTCTCCGACGACGGTGATCAACTCTTGGCCTTCGATCTTCCGGAGGTCGAGGACGCTGCGCTCGTCTTTTTCATCGACGGCGCCGTCGAGATTCAGGTCTTGGTCAGCCTTCTTCGTGAAAGCCACGGCCAACTTGATTTCCAATTTGGCAATGTCGATCCTGAGCGGCAAGAAGCCGATGTCCTGGCCATAATAAGTGACTTCCCGGCCATCGACCGCTCGGAGCTCGGCGTCGCCGTGCATCCCATTGATGGTGGCCGAGACATGCAAGGTGCCGTCGCCGGAAGGGGCGATCTCTTTCACCTCGACCGAGCCCAGGGTGAAGGTTTCGGGATCGAACTCGATGCTGGTGTCGCCGCCGCTGACCAGCTGTTGCTCCAACTCGTAGCAGACGTAGCCCGGCGTGGTCGCGGTCTTCTTGAAGATGCCCAGCACCAAATCCGAGGTTTGAGGCCGATTGAGGAACTTAAGCAACACCTTCTTGACGTCGCCTTCGATCAATTTCTTATCGAGGTCGAGATTGAGGCCGCGGGCGGTCATGGTGCCGATCCCCGACGAGATCTGGCCGTTCTCGATCAGCTTCATCGGCGAACCGAAGGCGATGGCGCCAGCATGATAAGACTGGGAGCGAGTTTGCTCGTTGCTGCCGTTGATCTGGTCGACGCTCTTGATCTCGTAGACGTTGACGCCAAAGGTCGGCTCGAGCTTCACCGTGAAGATGCCCTGGGTGCTGTCGTAGTTGAACTGGTCGTTGCCGACGATCTTGATGCCGTTCAGCATCACTTCCGGGTCGAATCCCAGGTTGCCGGTCTTGCATTCGTCGTTGATCGTCGGAAGGCTGGCGCTGCCGCCGCTGTTGCCGGTCGTCTTGCTGGGGATGAAGGTGTAGCAGAACTTGAGGTCGACGAGCTGGCCGGTGGCGCTGGTCTGGGTGACGACTCCGTCGTGGGCCGGCGAGAGGATCTTGAGCCGGGGTCCGCCGTCGGCGTTGAAAACCGTGAATTCCACGATCGAAGGCGGAGGCGCGGCGTCGCCAAGCACGGCGTCGAGCGCGGGGCTGCGCGCGATAACCTTGATCTTGTTGATGCCCTGGTGCAGCGGGACCTTGCCGATGGCGAAGGTCTCGGCTCCCTCGCTGGTGGGCAATGCCACCACCGAAGATTGCAATTCGTCATTCTCGTTGGAATCGTTGAACTTGATCTGGATGCCCGCGCCGCCGGCGGTGAGCAATTTGACCTTCAGGTTGAGGAACTCGGAGGCGATCACCGCGTTGTTCTCGACCGGGTCGGTCTCGTGGCCGGCCGCGGCCAATTTGTTGATCGGGCTGGGCACCGCTTGGGCGAATTCGATCTCCGGCGCCTCGAGGCGGGTTCCGGTGACCATGATCGAGAAAAGCTCGTTGCTCCCGCCATCCAAGGTGCGGAAGGCGCTGACCACGATCGTGAAGTGACCGGCCCCGCTCAGTCCCACCGCCGCCGAAAACTTCCCGATATCGGGGTTGTCGGTGGACTGCACGTCGGCGGGCATGACCGGGATCTCGGCGGAAGCTCCGCCTCCGCTATTGTTGAAAACGCTGATGACGGCGACCGGATCGTTGGCGCTGAAAACCGCGAGCTGGGTCAAATCGATCTTGCCGATGACGTCGACGCCGGGATGGACGGTTTCAAAACCGTCTTGGGGAGTATCGAGGCAGAGGAAGGTCCCGGTGGGGTCGCAACCCTCATCGACGCCTTCGCCCTCGGCCTCCAAGGCTTGGACATCGCCGGATTTCTCGGCGCGAATTTTATATTGGGCGGTCTGGCGATAGAGGATCGGCGCGGTGCGCCCCATCAAGGTATTGTAATAACCGTGGCCATTGCCTTGGAGGTTTTGGCTGGGGTCGACCGAATAGGTTTCGTAGATTCGATCCTTCAGCGGATCGCTGAAATCGTCGTAGGCTTCCTTGCCGTTGAAGAAATTCTCGGCGGTGTTGGGCGGAAGCGCGGCCGAAGTTTCGGAAGATTTCCCTTCGGGAGGCGGAACGTTGATATGGATGTTAGGTTCGACTTCGGAAGGATTGAAAGGCTTGGCCTGGCTCGAGCTGGGATCGGACTCGTCTCGCTCCTGCCCGGATCCGCAGGCGCTCAACATGCTGAGCGTCACGGAAATCGTGAGAAAAAATCGACTATATTTACCGAACCACATCATTCGACTCCCTACACCGAGCTCCAGACGTGTTCCCCCCGTCTATAGTTTCGGTGACCTCTAGGCAAAGTTGCTTCGCTTTCCAAGGATTTAACGAAGGATTTCCAAGGTTTATGGCGCAGTGAGTCAAAACCTTAAAAGGTGCCGTTCAGTCCGAGTTGAAAGCCGGTCTTTCCGTCGGTGCTGACGCCAACTTGGACCTGGGGCTTGGCCGGATCGGGCTTGCCGCCCTGCTTTTCCATATCTTTGACCTTCTTTTCGGCTTCCTTGCCGCGAAGGCCATCGTACTTCATCTTGTCAAAACCCCATTCGATCAAACCATTGAGCCCGTAACTGAGGGCCGCCGATCCGATCGAAAGCCGGTGAAACTGGGCGTCCTGCGCCGGATAATCGTATTCGCTGCCGACGATTTCGATGCGATCGGTATTGGGCGGTTGATTGCCCAAAACGCTCCGGCCGAAGAAGCCGTTGCCGTTGCCCATTCCGCTGGTCAAAACCAGGATCAAGCCGCCTAGGAACAAGCCGCCGTGGGTGCTTCCGTACCAAATTTGATGGCCAGTATCGCCCTGGATCGCCTTGTTGAGATCGCCGAAGGCGCCCACCGAGCCCAGGATCATGAGGCCGTCGCGGGCCGCGATCGTGGGGAGGCCAATGCGGAAGGCCCTCGCCTGGAGATTGGTGATGCCTTCGGTTTTGCCGGCGAGATACTCCGACTCCGAAGGCAGTCCCGGCGTCGCCGCCAGTCCGATGATATTGGCGGTCAGCTCGGCGCCGAAAAGCACGCCCAATCCAATGCGCTGGCCGGTATTGCCATAACGGAACTGTTGTTGCCCACGGTAGGCCATGGCGCCCTGATTCCAGCCCGAGAGCAAGCCGCCGATCATCGTGCCGCCGTTGAGCAAGGTGTACTGCGAGCCGGTCCGGTCGATGCCCAGCGAGATGATCCGTTGCTCTTGATAGGCCGCTTCAGTCTTGTAAGTGCCGTTGAATCGGATGGCGTTAGCGAATAACTGTAAGCCAGTCATGGTGACTTGGGCGTCGCCGACCGTTTGATTCTTCTTGAGGACGTCTTCCGGGGTCTCGACCTTGCCGCCGGTATAGGGCGGATTGATGTGGTAGGTCGCGAAAAATTCCATCGGCAAGCGGTTGGACTCGGGCAGGCCGTTCTTGCCGACGTTCAAGTAGCTGGTGAGCGGCAGAAAACGCACCCCCAGCTCCATTCCACTATAACCGAAGCTTAAAAAGTCGCCGTCATTGAAGGTCGAAAGTTGGAAATTGCTGTCGCTGCACTTGGCGTCCGGATTGGTGGTGGATTGACACCAGCTCGAACCCAGTCCGATGCCGACTCGAGTGCGTCCAAAGAGGCTGAAGTGGCCGCCCTTGCCGCGCTCGCCGACCAAGGGATCGGAATATTCCACCATCCCGAGGCGAATCCCGGCTTGGCCAAACTTGGCGTTGTAGGTCGGATCGCCCAAAGTCGCGGTGGAGCTATTGAGCGAGCTCAGCGGCTTGGCGTCTTGGTAATAGCCGTCGACGAAAAATCCGAAGTCCTTATAGCTAAACTCGGTTCCGAGCGAGATCGCGACGTCCGAGCTTTGGTTTTGCCCGAAACCTTCCTTGGGAAGAGCGCCCAAAGTCAAATAGCTGGGAACGATCCGGAAGGTGTCGTCGGCGAAGTGAAAATTGGTGGTGACCGCGTTGAAGCGCCAACCGGTGGGCGGCCCCTTGTCGCTTTTTTCTTCTTTGCCAGGGGACGCTGCCGTCGGCGGCTTCGCCGTTTCCGGCGGCTTGGGCAAGGGCGGGAGGCTGTCGCGAATCTGAGTGGCGGGGCCGGCGTTGTCCGGGGATTCGAAGCGACCCAAGATGCGATGCATGTTGTTCAAAACGACTTGATTCAAGGGATCGGAGTTGAATTCGGGATCCGCCTTCCAAGCATCGATCAACTCTTTCATCCGGGCCGGGCTAACCCGCGCATCCCGATTCATGAAACGGGTGAAGGCGTCCATGACCATCGTGATCTTGGTGTGCTTGAGACGGTAATCGCGATCCTCATCCCACTTTTTCTGGAGGTGCTTGGGGTCGGCGCTATTGGAGGGATCGAGGAAGAATTCCGAGCTCTGGAGGTAAGCCTTCCGCTCTTCCGAGGGACTCAATTTATTGGGATTATTGGGACTGCCGCCAGCCCCTTTCACGCCAGTGGGCGGACTCATGGGTGCCTCCGATTAAAACCCGAGACGAAGACACCTCAGCTGTGCGCATGATTCCCACGCTCCACCTGGTGCCCCCTCTCCTCCAAATTGTCGGTATGAACCTAAGAAGGTTGCTCCCAAATAAGCATGGAAAATCACTTGCTTATGGCGCAACCCGTCAAAAGCGGCCGGTGAGACTATAATTTTCCAGGCCTTTCGGCGCTAGCGCCTAAAAAAAAGGCAAGCTTAGAAGGTGCCTTCGGCCGTCAACATGAAGCGGCTTTGCCCATCCGTTTGCATGCCCAATCGCGCCGTAGGCGCGGTGGAGGGACTCCGAGGCGTCGAGCCGCCAGGGCGGCTGTTCAATTCATCCTGAAGTCTTCGATTCTGGGCCGGAATGTATTGGAGATAGTGCCCCAAGGCGAAATCGAGGAAGCCGCTGACTCCGTACCCCAAGAGCATCGCGCCGGTTTCGAGACGAATATACTGCGAACGCTGGGCCGGATAATCATAGGCGCTGCCCGCGACCTCGATGACCCGGGTGTTGGGCGGATTATTCCCCAAGATCGACATATTGAAGAACCCGTTGCCGCTGCCGTCGCCACTGGTCAGGATCAAGGCGAGGCCCCCCAATGTCAAAACGCCATGGGCGATGGCGAAATGGGCGTCAATGCCATTGCGAATGACCCGCTCGGTATCGCCGAAAGCGCCGATCGCGCCAAGGAGCGTCAAGGCATCGCGGGTCAATACGGTCGGCCAGGCCAATTGAAAGGCTTGGCCTTGCAAGTCGATGGTCGCCGTTCGAGTGGCGCTGTCGACCCGCTCCCCGGGAACGGCCGCGGCGCCGATTGCCAGCGTCGCCAATTCCAATCCCATCAGGCTGCCCAGCACGATGCGCTGAGGGTTGTCGCCGTATCGCAGGCCGCCTTGAAGACGACGGGCCATTCCCGATTCGTCCAAGCCGCCGAGGACGCCATTGAAGAAGGTGCCGAGATTGGTTTGGGAGTAATTGGCGCGACTCGCGGTGTCGCCTTGGAGCGAGATGATCCGCAATCCTTCGTAGGAGGATTCCTGTAAGCGGCGATAGTTGTTGAGCCAAAAATTGTTGAAGAGACGAAGGCCGGTGAAAGCCACGCCGGGCCAGGTGGCCTCGGGGTGCGGCACCGCCGCGGTGTCCGGAGCTTGGGGCGACGTGAGATGCCAAGTTAGCGCGAACTCCAGCGGCACCCGGTTGGTCGAGGACAGGCCGGTCGTGGCGGTATTCACGAAGAGCGCTTGGTTGTTGAACAAGCTTCGGATGCTGAGCTCGAAAGGACCGTAACCGATGCTGGCGAGATCGCTTTCGTTGAAGGCCAAGATTTGCAAAGTCGAATTATTGCAAGGACCGGTGCTCCCATCGGCGGCCTGGAGTCGATCGCACCAACCATAGCCGATGCCGACCCCGGTGCGGGAACGCCCGCCAACGATGAAAGAACCGTAAAGTCCGTTCGCGCCGCGCCGCCCGCCGAGGGCGTTGCCGTACTCGACAAAGCCGGCCCGCACGGCGACCCGATGGTAACGCGCGTCAGGAGCGCCATCGGGCACGACGTTGGCGCCGAAATATCCGTCCGCGAAGAGCGAGAAGTCGCCAAGCCGGAATTCCGCGCCGAGCGAGATTCCGACATCGGCGTTCTGCAATTGGTTGAGGCCTTCGCGAGGCAAAACCCCCAA
>JGI10216J12902_101542140_pt1 | contig 10738 bp, 11 predicted proteins | sample KanNatreferecore_FD_12902 | JGI IMG/M metagenome (IMG submission 12902)
CCGCTGGCGTGGCACAGCTCGGGCACCAGTGCCTCGGCGTAGCGCGCCAGGTTGACCGCAGACAGGTTGCGTGAGCCGTAGAGCTGCTCGTGCACCAGCGCGATCGAGTCGATGCGCCTTTGCCCTTCGATCAGCGCGTGCTGTGCATCGGCGCCAGCGCCGCGCGCCTGCAAGGCGAGCAAGCTGGACACCAGCTGCAAGTTGTTCTTGACGCGATGATGCACCTCGCTCAGCAGCACCTCGCGCTCGCGCAGCGCGGCGGCGAGCGCCAGCGTACGAGCCTTGAGCACCTCGGCGCCTTCACGCATCTCGGTGATGTCGATGCACGAGCCGATGAAGCCCTCGAACACGCCGTTTTGCCCGTAGCGCGGCACGCCGTGGTCCAGAATCCAGCGGTACTGCCCGTCGGCGCGCAGCAGCCGATACTCCATGCGGAAGGACTGACGCCGCACGAAAGAGTCGAGGTACCGGTCCATGCAATCCTGAAAGTCTTCAGGGTGCACGCCTTCGGCCCAACCGTTGCCGCGCTCCTGCTCGAGCGTGCGACCGGTAAAGGCCAGCCAGGTCGAATTGAAGAAGTCACACAGGCCGTCCAGGCCCGACATCCACAACATGACCGGCGCGTGATCGGCGAGCAGCCGAAAACGCGCATCGTCACTCACGGACGACGCTGACGGCGGCAGCGACGACTCATACAGTGTGACCAAATCGAGCCTCCCCTGTGCCCTCTTCCACGTTGCCTCGCGCAGCGGCCAAGTGCCGCGCCAGCGCCGCTTCGAGCTCGTCGATCGAGCTCGAGCCCGCAAGACCATCCGACCACGGCGCTAGCCCTGCCAGCAAGGTACGGGCCGCTTGCTTGGCCTGGTCGCCCAGCCTGGCGGTCGTGTGGGTGAAGACCGAGGCGTTCTGCGGGTCGCTGGACAGCGCGAGCCGCGACCATTTGACGAACCAGGCCTCGTGCCAACGTGCGTCTTCCGCCATGGAGCTCAAGGTCTGCTCCAGCTCGTCGTCGTGCTGCAACGCCAGCGCCGCAAGCTGTTCGAACCAGAGTCGATCGAAGATGGGTTTGATGACGCCGTTCAGGGCGATCAACGCCTCGGCCCAGTCGTAGGTGACGAGAAGCTCTTCGGTCAGACGCCGCAGCGGCTGAAAAGCAGCGTGCTGCTGCCAAAGCTCGCGGCCGAGCGCGTCCAGCTCGGCGATGCTCGTGCCGGAGCGCGACAGCCACTGGCACACCCGCTGAATGCGACGCAGCTCGTCCGCGGCCTGGAAGGCGGCCACGACGCTGATGCGACCGCTCGGTGAAAGCGCGCCGACGTACGCGGCTGCCATCTGCAGGCCATGCAAAAAGAAGCGCAGGGCGCTGAGCGGGCCGAGCCATGGCCTCAGCTCCGCGGCCAGCTTCGAAGCCGGGCGCTCGTAGAGCCGGTCGAGAAACGCCTCCTGGTCTCGACGAGCCGCGACGTAGCTGCTGTACGTCGTGTGGGCGGGGTCTTCGAACGCTTCCCAGTCGGCGCAACGCAGCGCCGAGCCGCGCTGATACTTCACGTAATGTTGCCAGACGGGCGTCTCGACCTCGAAGCCGCGCTCCGGGTAGTAGAGCAGCGCGCTGGTCGTCAGCTCGTAGTCGCTGGGCTTGTGACGCTGCTCCTCGAGCGGCAGGTAGGTGCGGCGCGCGCGCCCGACCACGCGCCGCGCGCGGGCCTCTTTCGCGGTCATGGTTGCGTCGCCTCCCACACCGCGCCGTCGGCATCGATGCGCAGCCGCCCCTTGAACGAGGGCATGGCCAGCTCCAGGTCGCCCGGCAGTCGCACGGCGCGCCCCAGCTCGTGCTCGATGGCGCGGCGCGTGACCACGCAACGGCTGGGCGAAGAAACTCGCAAATACGCGCCGCGGTCTTGCACCTCGACCCGCGCGTTGAGGCTGCGGATGGCAGCCAGCACGGCCAGACCCAGCTCGGAGGCCTCGAGCACCGGACCCACGCTCGGGCTCCCGCCGCTCACGGTACCGCCTTCTTCGGCGCTGGCTCGACGGCGATTCGACCGTTCTTGACCACGATGGGCAGCCGTACCAAACACGAGCCGAGCGGGTTGATACCCTGCCCTGAGGCTGCGTCGAAGCGATGCTGGTGCACGCGGCAGGTGATGACCCCGCCCGCGAGCTCGCCTTCGCTCAGCGGGTAGCCTTGATGAGGACAGCGGTCTTGAAAGGCCACCACGCCGTCTTCTCGGCGCAGCAACAACACCGGACAACCGGCCACGACGATGCCTCGCATTTCGTTGATCCAAAGATCAGCTTCACACAGCCCGGTGTCAGCCAAGGTCGGCCTCCCGCACCAGGTCGACCCGATCGAGCGCACGGATGCCGGCCTCCATGACCGTGAGCACTCCAGCCACCGGCTTGCCACGATGCAGGACGCGCAGCCGCCCCTCGAGCGTAACGCGCGGCGCGGCGGCGCGAGACAAGCGCTGGGCGAGCTCGTCGATGCTCTCGTGCTCGGGCGCCAGCACGACCAGGCCCAGCGTGTCACCGCGCACGAACGCATACAGCGGGAGCGCCACTAGCTGCCCCTTTCGCGCAAAAAGTCGTAATCGCCGGCCCTGACGTCGCGCCCCCAGCTCTGCTCGCTCAGGCCAAAATAGCGCAACAGCTGCAGCAAATTGGCCGGCGCCTGCCCGGCCAGGATGCGCTCCACCACGCCTTGGTGCTGGGCGTAGCGCTCCGGCTCGGCCTCGAACAACTCGCGGCACGGCTGCGAGCAGAACACGTAGCGACGCTCGGCGTGCTCCACGAACAGCGCGGAATTTTGCGCCGGCGTGCCCGCGCAGAGCACGAGCTGGCACAAGTTGCAGAAGCTCACCGGCGTCGTGCCGTGCGTGAACCACTCGACCCCAGGACCCGCCGCGCGCCAGCGCTCGTCGATGTTCTGCCACACCGGTGCCAGCAGCGGCCAGGTCTGCGGGTACTTTTCGGCGAGCCAGCACCGCTCGGCGGGACCCGGCAGCACGAAGTCGAACCAGGTAGTCGCACGGTAGGTGTAGGCGCTGGCGTAGAGCATGTGGTGGTAGAGCGGCAAGGCGTCCAAGAACTCTTGCCAATACTTGGGTCGCTCGAGGCCGAGCTGATCGAGCTCGGCTTGAAACTGATCGACCACCCACTCTTCGACGAACTCTTTGAAGCTGCCACGCCGCGCCGCTAGCGGCGTCAGGTAGTCCATGGCAAAGCCGGTCACTACCGCGAAGAAGCGGAAAGAACGCCAAAACCACTTGTCGACCAGGCGCTGCGCCCGCACCGGGTCACGCTCGATGATCTTCTTCAGCACCGGGTGACCGATCTGGGCGTGGCGCGCCTCGTCCGTCTGGATGCTCTGCAGCATGCGCTCGAACAAGCGATCGCCGACCTGCCTGGCCATCGACGTGAGCCCGATGAACTGCAAGTTGGTGAAGCCGGTCTCGAACACGAAGTGAGTGCCGATGGCGAACTCGATCGCGTCGGAGCCGAGCAGCAGCTCATCGACCAAATGCCGACCCGCCACCGCGATCCAATCGTCGCTGTGAAACAAGCGGTGTGTCCACTCGAGCTGCTCGTCCCAGCGCACCAAGTCGTGCATGGCGCGCAGCGGCAGCTGCGTATGGCGCAGCTCGTCGAGCGCACCCAAGAGCGAGGTCATGCGCCAGGCGCTGTCCCGACCGAAGCGCGCCGCGCGCAAGTTGCCGATGACCGCCGCAAACTCGGCGAGCGGCAGGGTCGCCATGTGCAGCTTCACCACCGACAACCAGCCCGGATCGAGCCGTGACATGTCCTCCACGCGACCGACGGCTTCTGCGACGGCCTGAAACGCGACCTCTTTCTTGTGCTGCGTCAGCACGTACTCGGCGAAGGTGCAGCGGAACGGCTCGTCCCAGTCGCGCCAGTCCTGGGCGGGCAGCCAGGGCGTGCCCGCCAGCGCTTCGGGATAGACTTGGCGTTCGTCCGCATAGCTGAACGACCAATCCAGCTTTCGAGCCAAATCACACCACTCGTCCCGCAGCGGCATTACGTCCTCTGGCGGCTCCGTCCCTGGGGCCGCGCGTCAAACAAGCCTAACACCCCAGACGCCTGAATCCATCGCCGATCGTCTGTGGCAACCGGCCACGCTCGGTCGCTACCCCGGTCGCCCGCTCGCGAGCACAATGGGTCGAAGTGTCGCATACTGTGAGGGCCAACGATGCTTGCAGCAGAACAACGACAAGACCTCGCTACCATCCCAGATCTAGACGAGGAGATCCGGCGACTGAAACGTGAACGGAACGCCGTCTTGCTCGCTCACTATTATCAGGACAGCGAGATTCAGGACTTGGCCGACTTCATCGGCGATTCATTGCAGCTGGCGCAACAAGCCCAAAAAACGCAAGCCGACGTGATCGTGTTCGCTGGCGTTCATTTCATGGCCGAGACGGCCAAGATTCTCAATCCGGGCCGCATCGTGCTCGTGCCCGACATGAAGGCTGGCTGCTCGTTGGCGGACGGCTGCCCGGGCGATCGCTTTCGGGCCTGGAAGGCGCGCTATCCCGGCGCCGTCGTCGTCAGCTACATCAACTGTACGGCCGAGGTGAAAGCCGAAAGCGACTACATCGTCACCTCGAGCAACGCCGTGAAGATCGTCAACGCGATCCCCAAGGACAAGGAAATCTTGTTCGCGCCCGACAAGAACTTGGGTCGCTACGTGATGAAACAGACCGGTCGCGAGATGCGGCTGTGGCAAGGCAGCTGCATCGTCCACGAGACGTTCAGCCTGCAAAAGTTACTATCCATCAAGCAGTCGCACCCGGACGCCAAGATCATCGCGCATCCGGAGTGCGAGGAACCGCTGCTCGAGCAGGCCGACTTCATCGGGTCCACGGCCGCGCTGCTCAAGTACGTGGAGAACGATAACGCCCAGTCGTTCATCGTGGTGACGGAGCCCGGCATCATTCATCAGATGCAAAAGCGCGCTCCGAAAAAGGAGCTGATCCCAGCTCCTCCGGACGGCAACTGCGCCTGCAACGAGTGCCCGTTCATGCGCCTCAACACGCCCGAGAAGCTGTACCTGGCGCTGCGTGATTTGCAGCCGCGCCTGGAGATGGACGAAGACCTGCGCAAGCGCGCCCTGATTCCGATCGAGCGCATGCTCGCGCTCAGCTGAAACGCCAGCAGCTCCGGCTGCGGCGCCCGAACCTGACGCCCGAGAAAGCGCGAAGGGCACGAAGAGCGGGAAGGTTTGGGGTAGGTGGACTTGTCCTCTCGTTTCGACAGGGTCCTTCTCGTCTGTCCATCGCTCCGAGCCAAGGAGGCCACGAGCAGGCGGCTAAGGGCCCGCGAATCCCCAAACCCACCGCGTCATCAGCCCGACTCAGTTTCTCGCGCGACTCTGCGCCCTCATCCCGCCCCCGCGTCATCCGCTCGTTTGTTTCCACGGCGTCTTCGCTCCTCACTCGGCTTGGCGTCGCCACGTCGTGGCCCTCGCGCATGGGAACGCGCCTGCTTGCGAAAAGTGCGAGGCCCCAGCTTGCCGTGAAGAGTCGACAAGCGACCCCGATTCGAACGGGTTGATGCCCAACGTACCGCCGCTGGAGACGACGAAGAAGCCAATCTGCCCGCCCTTGTAGCGGCTTGCCGCGGCTTCGACCCCGAGGTCCAGCACGATCGAAGTGCCAGCGAGCTCCGCGCCGGCTCACGTGTCGTGCGCCAGGTCTCACTGCTGTGCTCGCGCGCTACCAGGCTCGCAAACACACGACGCTAGCCGGCAGCAGCTGCGAAGCAGCAACGTGAATACGAGCAGCTCGCGCCTCGTCCACGCACGGAAAGCCGACGAGTGTAGCCGTCTTCTCGATCAGGTGCAGATCGAAATCCTCATCGGCGACGCCCTCACGACCACGCGAGCCCAAGGTCACGTGCGGACAAAACGGCTGCGCGGCGTTCACTGGCCGCCCCATTTTGTCGAGCAGGTCGCTTGCCGCATTGCGCAAAGCAGCAAGCGCAGGTGTTGGGGTCACTGACCACCAGGCCACGCACGCATGCGGCGAGGCCTCATTCAACCGTTCGACTTGCAGCGGCGTCGCCACCCCTCCCGCTGGCTCATAGGCAGCCCCCGCGCCCGCGAGCTGTAAGCTGACAAGCGAATCATCCAAGGTCGGCAGCAAGCCAGCACACAGCTCGGCCCGCTGCTCCTCCCCCATCCGCCCGAGGTAGACAATCGTCACGTGCGCTTCGCTACGCGCGACCAGGCCGAGCTCCTCGCAAACCCGAGCACGCGCTCGCACCAGCTCATCCGGCTGCTGCAAGGCAATGCCGAGGTACGTCTTGAGCTCGTCCATATCCGTGTCCGCCAACGTCCGCAGGGAACGTAGCGTCGCCAGGCGGTGGGATCAGCTGCTAACTTGGGTGGCCCATGCCGGCTGACTTCGAGCGCATCGCAATGGTCGTGGGGGCGCTCTGGGTTGGCGTAGTCGGTAGCTTCGTCTGGTGGCGGCTACGCGCCAGCCGCTCTGCCGCGCTGGGACGCTCAGGGGCGTCCGAGCCACCACCGCTCACGGGCTACAAATCGCAACAATGGACCAACGCGAGCGCAACCCTCGCCGGCGTCGACGTGCACATTCGCAGAAACGCCACTCTCGAAGGCGAAGACTCAAAGTTGTTTCCCTACACCGTGCTCATCAATCTTCTCTATCCCGACGAGGAGTCGGATGGCAGCGCGAGCGAGGAGCAGCTAACCCGTCTGGATCGAGCCGAGGAGGCGATCGCAGATGCGTTCGAAGCTGGGCTCGGCGCGCGCTTCGGACTCTGCGTCACCGGTGGTGGTACACGCGACCTCTTCCTGTTCGTCGCCAGCTTGCCGTCGGCAGCTCAGGTCACCAACCTGATCGAGGCCGCTGCGCCGGGCGTCGCCCATGAATTCGAGCGCCTGCACGATCCCGAATGGCGACCGTATCGAGATCTCGCGGATGAGCCGAGCCCGCCCGGCCCGCTGCACTAGCTGGAGCGGAGATACGAGGCCAGCGGCTACGGAACGGAGCGCATTCGGCCCCGACCGGCGCGTAAGTTCTCTTATGGCAACGCAGACTTAGGCGCATTCGTGAGAATCGAGCTGCCAGTCGCGCGCTAGCGGCAGAATTTGAGGCGAAGTATCCGGAACATCCGCTGCTGCGGCAGGTAGGGGGGCGGGGTTTCGAAGTAGCGACTCAAGCCCCACCTCGAAGCCAGGCCGGGGTCCTTCGTCCGGAGTCTCGTGCTGGTTTCTATGCGTAGATTCGTTGGTCTGCTTGCAAGTGATCTCGCTGCGACGCGGAGGGCTTTGGATCACCTCTCGCGGAGACGGGCGGAATCGGCAAGCGCTCGGCACGGTGAGTCTCATGGTTTCCATCGAGGAAGAAGCCGCGCGAGGTGGCGCGGTCGTGCTGCATCGGCTCGCACCAGATGCTGACGCGGCGACGCGATGTCGCCGAGCTACGTCCCGACCTGATGGAGTTTCTGGCGCTTCCGCCCTTGTCGTCGGTGGTGCTGCAAGCCAGCGGCTTCGAAGTGCAGCAGGGCGATGTGACGCTCACGCCAGCACCAGAGAGCTACGCCCACGCCAAGCAGCACGGTGTCGAGCTGCCGGAGCATCTCAAAGGGTCGGCCTGAGTGAAGGTGATTCCACCTCGACTTAAAGAGCATCGCTCGAGTATTTAGTTTTGACAAACGCGCGCCGTGGGCGTACACATGGTCCTCGGGACATGACACTTCTTTGTTCTCAGAATGGTTCGGCCATAGCGCTCACATCGGGTGAGCTGCCAGGCCTGAGGTGTTGGTTCAGCCTCTAGCGTGCTGTCCTCGCGAAGCGAGCAGCGCCGCTCGAGGCCGACCAAGCCCGAGCGGCGTTTCTGCATTTGGAGGGCAAAAATAGCATGATTTTGCAGGTATCGAGAGCACCGGCAGCCGTCTCCAGCGCCCGACTTTGATCGTTCAAAGTGAGTGGGTGGGGGCACTCACGGTGGCGTGTGCAGGCGTAACTCTCGCAACGGACGACAACAGATTTCAGCACGGCCTTCATCCGGCCGCGCGGGCCCTACACGCACTTTCCTTGATCCGGAGCTCTCATGCTCCGGATTCGTAAATGGCTACATGGCCCCCACACTCGGGTGATCGCTCGCGCTCCATTTTTCGATGCTCAGGTCGAGCTCCGCCGACACGGCGTGAGAGCTCCCGCATCGGTACACGATTTTCGCGTCCGTCCGAAGAGGCCCTACACGCACTGGAAGTGTTGGTTCAACTCCAACTCGACCGCTGGTCGATAGTTCAACGGTAGAACGCCCCACTTTGGATGGGTAAAAACCGATGGCTTCCTCACTCGGACGCGAAAATCTCTACTGAGCCGGCTAACGGCACGCCGAGGTTGCGTTCCGTTGGCACGGCTGCTTGTTTCACGAGGCTGGTCCAACATGACGAACCGTACGCCGCTACCCGAAACGCAGATGGGTCCCGCAGAAAAGCTGCTGGATCTGCTGCTCAATTCGTCAGCGCACCTGTGGCACCACCGCCCGGGCTTCGATGTCGGCGGCGTGTGGCACGCTCGGCGTGGCGCGGCCGCGGCCATCAAGCGCAGCGGTACGCCGGTGAAGCCGGGCCTATTCGTGCCGTCGGCTGCGTCGCTCTACTCGCGCTTGCTGCAGCTCTACGAAACCAACGTCGAGCTGGCGGCGCGCTTTGCGAGCTACGCCCTCACGCAGACCGACTGGCGCGACCTGAAGGTTGCCTGCGCCGCACTGATGTTGGTGCAGCAGCGCTCGGGCCAGCCGGTGCACGACGACGACGGCACGGTCGCGTTCTACGACGACGACTACCGGCGCGTGGGCGAGGCGATGCTCTTGCACTATCAGAAGAAGTCGACGCGCATGCTCGCGCCCAAGGCGGTGCTGCGCGTGGCCGAGCTTCTGGAGGCGCCGGAGATCGTCGAGCTGAACCGCCTCGCGGGCTTCGCAGATCCGGCAGCCAAGAAGGCGCCGCTCGGGCGTTGGAAGCGCGCTGCCACCAAGTGGCTCACCATGCGTGAACGCAACCAGCCGCTACTCGAGGGCTTGGTCGCGGCCGGTTACAAGGAAACCATCAAGAAGATCGCTCGCAAGGCCGGTTACAAGCCGGAAAGCGAGCGCTTCTTCGCGATCTTGGGCTGGAAGCAGAAGCAGAGCGACGCAGGTCATCGCACCATCGGGCTCGACGGGCTCGTGCTCGAAAAGCGCGAACGTTTCGACGGCCTGAGCGAGGAGGAGATCTGCGAAAGCATCGAGGCCCAGCGCTTGAAGTACAAGGACGTGATAGGTCGCTTGCCCGCCGACGTCGGCTTGACGCCGGCGATCATGGTCGCGCTCTTGCCGTCGCTTTCGGATCGCGATCTACGCATCCTCACGCCCACGCTCGAGGATCTTGGGCTCATGACCGAGCCGGCGATCCGCGCGCGTTGGGAAGAGGCGATCAAGACCGCGACCGATCAGCGCGCGCTCAACGTGGCCAAGAACGTCAAGGACAAGGACGTGAAGGCCAAGCTCGAAGAAGCTGCCGACAACGCCGTGCAAGCGGCGGTGATCGAGGCGACGCGCGAGCTCGACGTGCGCATCATGTTCTTGATCGACAAGAGCGGCTCCATGTCGGGCGCGATCGAGCAGTCGGTCGAGGCGCTGACGCGCATCTTGGCCGGTTTTCCGGCCGAAAAGCTGCACGTCGCGAGCTTCGACACGATGGGCACCGTGCTGCGGCCCAAGGCTACGAGCCGCGCGGGCATCCAGCATATGCTGTCGGGGATCCGCGCCGAAGGCGGTACGATTCACGGTGCGGCGGTGCAGGCGCTCTACGGTAACGGTGTGCGGGTGCCCTACGGTGCGCGTCTGATCGTGATCGTCGTCGGCGACGAGGCTGGTGAAAACGGCCCGGCGCTGGCCGATACCTTCAAGCGCTTCAACTACGAGGTTGCGGCCATGGCGCTGCTCGTCAACGTCGCGCACACGCGCGGCACGACGGTGCGCACCTGTGCCGACGCGCTCGAAGTACCGTTCAGTGAGATCAGGATCGACCAGTTCGACGATCCGTACCAGGTGCCGCGCGTGCTCAAGGCATTGCTCGACGCCCCTCGGGTCGTCAACAAGCGGCAGTTCGGCTTGGTCGAGCGCGTCATGGCGACGCCCTTGCTCGAGCCGCCCAGCTTCTGACGGCGCCCATGGACTACCGCAAGTTCCTGGGCCGGCGTGAGGAGCTCGTGCTGCCGTACTTCGAAGGCCTGCGGGTCGACGCGCCGGGTCGACGGCTGCGGCTAGCCGAACGGCTACAGCGCGGCTTTTGGCGCTTCGAGGTCACCGGCCGCAACGCGAAGCCGCTCGAGCGAGTGGCCGCGGCAGATTTGGAAACATTTCCCGTCCGCCGCGGTCACTATGGCTCGGGCTATCTGTTCGAGAGCGGTAGCAGCTGCTGCCCTCTCGAATTCATCGACGCCACGCCGCCGGCAGAGCTGACGCCCTGCACCGCGCGTGACTTGCCCGGCGGCTACGTGTTGTTCGCCGGCATCGAATTCGAAAGTGAGGCCGAGGATGCAGCGCGACATGCGCTCGAAGACGAAAACCCCATCACCGACATCAGCGGCATAGCCGCGTCGCTGCGCGGCGCCTTCGCGTTCGCGCTGGCGGCGCGCGTCGGTCGCAGCATCAACGTGCCGGTCGCGCCGGCGGAGGTGCGCAGCCGTACGTTGGCGCTG
>JGI10216J12902_102086829_pt1 | contig 10738 bp, 4 predicted proteins | sample KanNatreferecore_FD_12902 | JGI IMG/M metagenome (IMG submission 12902)
AGAGCCCTCTGACGGACTCGAACCGTCGACCCCCTCCTTACCATTGAGGTTTGAGGGCGGTACTGGCGTCCACGATCGGGCACGCACGACCCGTTTTCCTGCAAATCGAACCCTTGAGACGTGTCGGTTGTGCCCGCGGATGCCCGCGCGTGGCCAAGCTGATGTACCCGTCTCGTACCCGCGCGACGTTGCTCGTTTGATAAACCGACAACATCGGGTCAGTGACTGGGCGAGCCGCTCTCTCTCGCGCGCGCGCAGACAACATGAACGGCCCAAAGGGCGCCGAACGCGCTGCTCGCTTCTTGGCGGGCCACGCCGAGCTCTGAGCAGGCTCGATCGCGCTAGATCCGGCAGGAGATGGCGGCGCGATTTTGCAGGCGTACATTTACACCACTTGGACATCGTGGATCCTGTTCCTCGACGATTCGACAGAAACCCAATCCACCACTGAGGTTTGATTCGCGCGGTGAGACGAGCAGGAGAGGAATGCCGTCTGTGAGCTCTCCACTACCCAAGCAACTACGCGCTCCAATCGACCGCATGATCGACGCTGGCCGCGCCGGTGATCCGGAGGTTACGTCCGCCGCCGACCCGCTCATCCTCCAACTCGCTGCCGCCGGATATGGCAACGAAGCCGTGTGGCTCCTGCGGGACGCGCTCGTTCCGTCACCGAGACAAGCATGGGGCGAGCTTCGCGGCCGCACCGCGTACGGTCGCAGCGAATACCTTCGTTGGCATCGCGCGGTCGTCGACTCGCTCATCTCCAGTCTGCTCGCCTTCGATGTGGCACTTCGCACCCACTTCCTCGTCGAGGCTAACGACCTGATCACGGTGATCGCCGACACCATCCTCTGGCGACGCGGCTTCGCGCTCCACGCGGAACGTCTCGGCCAACGACTCGCCCGTCGTGATAGGCGACGCCGCAAACGGATCACGGCGTTTCACGACTATCGCCGTCACTACGGCATGTGGACGATGTATCTCCCTTCGATCGAGGAGCAGGCCGAGCTTCTGTCAAAGGTTTTCGCCGAGGAGGTCTGGCGGCGTCCGGAATACGACGAGCTCTGGCAAGACGCTTACGGCGACCTCACCTACGACCAGTACCTCGAAGAGTTCGGTGAGCCGTGCACCGCCGATGTCCTCGCGGCACTTCCGGCACGAGCCTGTCTCGTGGAGTACTGGTGGTACATCCGCTCCAGCGGCGAGGCACCGCAACGCCGTGAATACCTCGCGTTGCGCTTTCGGAACGACCCGGAACCGGAGCTGACGCTCGCCGATCTGGGCCCGGCCGGCGAAGCCGACCACCTCGTGAACGAGCTCTTCGCAGACGCAGCAGGGCGAGGGGACAGAGGCCAGCTCGCGCGCGACGTCGCCATGCCGGAACGTCAGGCGATCGCGAACCTCTTCAAGGAGAAGTCCGCTCGACTCCGGGAGATCGTCATTGATCCACTCGATGTCCTGAGCATCGAGACTTCACAGGTCATCGTCGTCCCGGACGGCCCCCTCACTCGCGTCTCGTTCGCCGCGTTCCCCGCGAGCCCCGACGGCTATCTCCTCGACTCCCACGTCGTCAGTTACATGCGGAGCGGAGCTGACCTCGTCTCAACAGGTCACCCGTCCGACATCACAGCAGACCCGCTCGTCATCGGAAGCCCCGACTTCGACCTCTCGCAGACCGGCGCGTCCACCCAACGCGTGTGGGGCGCGCTTCCCGGCACGCAGATCGAAGCCCAACGGATCGCCGAGCAGCTCGAAGTCGCGCCGCTGACCGGTGCGGACGCAACCGTCGATCGGCTGCTCGCGAGTCGATCCCCACGCGTGCTCCACCTGGCGACCCACGGCGGAATGCTGCCCGCTGACATCGAGTCGGCCGCGATCGACCCCCGCTACCTTGACCAGGACTTGGCCATTGTCGACTCGACGGCCGGTTACGTGTTCGGAGACATCGGCTTCCTGGCAGGCCGGCGGGTGCCGTACCAGGAACTGCGCTCCGTGATCGCGCTCGCCGGCGCGAACGCGTGGCTCGCATCGGGCGAGCTCGGTCCGGCCAGTGGATCTGGACACGTCAATGCCGAGGACATCCTCGACCTCGACCTCGCAGGAACCGAGCTCGTGGTCTTGTCCGCCTGCGACACCGGGCGGGGGATCCTGCACCTCGAGGAAGGCGTGGTCGGCCTGCGATCGAGCTTACGCCTGGCGGGGGCCCATTCGATCGTGTGCGCCCTCTGGCCCGTGCCCGATCTCGTGACCGCCGACCTGATGGTCGGCTTCTACCACGAGCTTTCGCGACACAGCCATGCCGAAGCACTCAGGCGGTCGCAACTCCACATCCGCCGGCAGTATCCAGACGAACCGTTGATGTGGGCAGCCTTCATCTGCGACGTGAGCGCACCTTCGAGGTCCTCGATGAGTTCGAGCCCGGCATGATCGTGCGCAGCATCGTTTACCAGGGCCCGCCCGGCGCTCGATTGCTCGGCACGCCAACGGCGATAGGTTCTGGCGAATGAACGTGAGCACCTATCAGCTGGTGCGATGTGGCAGCACGAAGCGTCCGCTGCTCACCATCGATCGTCGGGTGATCGCATGAGCTTTCCGGGCAAGCACGCGCTCCTCATCGGCGTGAACCGGTATCCGAACTTCGGGCCGCGCCAGCAGCTCTCTGGCTGCGTCAACGACGTCGAGGTGACGGCGGCGCTGCTGCGTGGCTCATACGGGTTCGACGACGTCGTCACGCTTCGCGACGGGGAGGCCACCCGCGACGGGATCCTCGGCGCGTTCGAGGACCTCCCGGCGCGGATCGAGGACGACGACGTCGTACTCGTCCACTACAGCGGTCACGGCTCCCAGATGACCGACCGTGAGGGCGACGAGCCGGACGGCATGGACGAGACGATCGTCCCGCACGACAGCGGCCGCGCGCCACACCCGAACCGGGACATCACCGACGACGAACTCTACGCCTGGATCCGGGGTGTGACCGAACGGACGCAGAACCTGACGCTCGTCTTCGACTGCTGTCACTCGGGGACCGTCACGCGCGATGTCTTCGGGAGCCGCTCCCGCTGGGTCGAGCCCGACGAGCGCCCGCCGTCGGAGCTCCCGCCCTCGCCGGGGTCCGCAGATGTTCGCGGCGCCCCACGCGACACCGGCCCGAGCGACTGGCTCCCGATCGGCAAGTACGTGCTGATCGCCGGATGCCAGGACGACGAGAGCTCCTACGAGCACGACGTGACGGACGACGGGTCGGTCATCGCTCATGGAGCGCTCACGTACTTCCTGACGCAGGAGCTCGCCAAGGCCACACCGGGCATGACCTACCGGGACGTGTTTGACCATGTGCGCACGCGTGTGTCGGCGGCCTATCCGCGCCAGCACCCGCAGCTCGAGGGCACCACGCACCGCGAGCTGTTCGGCCTGCGCGACTTCGAGCCGATGCGGTTCGTCGCGGTCACCCGTCGGGACGGAACCAAGGTCACGCTGGGGGCAGGATCCGCGCACGGCGTCGTCGTGGACTCCGAGTGGGACGTCTACCCCGCCGGCACCAAGCAGGTCCGCGAGGGCGTCCACCCGCTCGGACGTGTCCGCGTGACCGCGATGCGCGCCGTAGATGCGGATACGACGATCACGAATGAGGAGCCGCGGGGCGCGATCGTGCCGGACGCCCGTGCCGTGGAAGCGGCCCGACCGCTGACGGCCAATCGACTGCGCGTCGCGATCGAGGCGCCATCCGAGCACGCGTCGCATGCCAGGGAGCTGCGCGCCCAACTCGAGCGCTCGACGCTCGTAGCGCCGGCCGAAGCTGGCACGTCACCGGATCTCCAGGCTTACGTGATCGCGCCTCGCCCTGTGAGCAGCCAGCCGGTACCACAGCTCGGCGTCGTGAACACGACTAGCTGGGCGGTCGTCGGTCGCGACGGGCGGCTCGCGATGCCGGTCCACACGGTCGACGAGCAGAGTGTCACCGACGTGTTGGTGGAGAACTTCGAGAAGCTGGCCAGGTACCGTAACGGTCTCGCGCTCTCGAACGATGCAGCCGATAGCGCGGTTCGCGGGCGGGTCGAGCTCCAGCTACGGATTCGCGCTCCCGACGGCAGCTGGCAGGACGTTGGGGCCGGCGAGGACGGCCGGCTCGTCCTCCACGAGGGCGACCAGTTTCGCCTGGAGGTCGTGAATCGCCACGACGTCCGCGTGTACGCGGCGATCCTGGACTTCGGCGTCACGGGCAAGATCGACGCGCTTTACCCCTTCAACGGGACCAGCGAGCCGATCGAGCCCGGCCGGTCGCTGGTCCTTGGCGAGCGGGAGGAGTTCACGTTCACCTTCCCCGCCGACTTCCCGTTCGTCCGCGACCCGGTCGAGCCGGAACCGGTCGAAGGCCACGAGACGTTCAAGGTGTTCGTGGTCACCGGGAAGCCGGTCGCATTCGACTGGTTGCGCCAGGACGCCGTCCGCGGAGCTGCCCTCGAGGACCCTCTCGCAGTCGACCAGCGTGCCACTGTGGAAGACATCGCCCGGGAAGCGCTGGGCGATCGAAGCCGCGACGTCACCGCGCTGCGGCCGACCTCAGCGGAGCTCGAGGACTGGACGACCGTCGAGCTCCCATTCGTGCTTCGACGGGCCAACTCGAACGGCGGCGGACCGGGGAATCCGGGCATGGCGCACGCGCAGGCGGCGCCGGTCGCGCCGATCACGACGCCTACCCCGCCTCCGTCCCAGGTGCGAGGTAGCACGAGCGAACGCCTGGTCGCAATGGAAGCGTCTCTCGTGTTCGACCAGAGGTTCGCCAGGACCGCCGCCCTGACACTGGTCGGCGTCGGCCTGCTCGTGCTCTGGCCACTCTGGATCGTCTCCGCGCGGGTCGTGTTTGGCGACGAGCCCGCCGGAAGCTTCTCCGAGTTGATCGCGATCCAACTCGTGATCGCCGGGGTCGCGGTCGCACTCGCCGGTTTCTACCTCGCGCTTCTCGACTTCCGCGGCCGCGCGCGTGCAGCGGAGCTTGCCAGCCAGGCGACCGAGCCGGGTGAGCGAGGACTTGCAGCCGAGGCGATCAAGGCGACCCCCGAGATCCTGAAGGCGTTCGGGCAGCTCAAGCCCGTGGCCTCGTTGCTCGTGATCGCGGCGCTCCTCTTCCTCTGCGCCACCGTGCTGGGCTGGCGCGGCCTCGAGACCTAGGTGGCTCCCCGTGGACGATCTGCCGCGCTCAGCTGACGCGTTCACCCGAGACGTGAACCGGGTGCAACCCGCCATCACCCCAACAGGCGATGTCGACCGCTGGGCGTTACTCGTGGGCATCTCGAACTACGCGCACAAGGACCTGAATCTCCGGTTTGCAGCCCGGGACGCGCGAGAGCTGCGCAAGACACTGCTCAAATCGGCGGCCGGCGCATTTCCGGACGACCACGTGTTGGACCTCGTGGACGAAGACGCAACGCTCGCCAACCTCACGAAGGCTCTGAGGACCTTCCTCAAGAAGCCGGCGGCAGACGACCTGGTGGTTCTCTTCCTCGCCTGTCACGGATCACGAGACCGTGATCGGCCCGACAACCTCTATCTCTTGCCTCACGACACCGACCCCTTCGACATCTCGGGTACGGCCCTCCCGATGCGAGAGGTCGAATTGGCGCTCAAGGAGACCTTACACTCGCGGCGCGTCGTGATCCTGGTGGACACGTGCCATAGCGGCGGGCTAGGCGAGGCATTCGCCGGCATCCGCGCCGCCCACGACGACGCGGCCGACCTCAACGCCTACCTGAGCGCTCTCAGCACCTCCCGGGGCGGCGTGTCGCTGATGACATCCGCGATGGCAACCGAGTCGTCGATCGAGGGCGAGCAGTGGGGCAAGGGCCACGGCGTGTTCACTCATTTCCTCCTCGAGGGCCTGGCTGGCAAGGCCGATCGTGGGCCCCCGTACGACTCCGTCATCACCGTCGGGGAGCTGTTCGACTTCGTCCAGCGCCGCGTAAAAGAGGAAACCAAGGGCAGCCAGCATCCGCACATCAGCGCCAACGCCGACCGCAGCCTAGTGCTCGCCGTCACGGGTTCGCTGTCCGCGCGACAGCACCTTGAGCTGGCCGAGCGGCTGGGGGAAGCCGCGGAGCTGCTCGGCGAGCCCACGTGTTGGCGAGGCGCGGCAGTCCAGTACGGCGAGGCGATCCGCCTTGGCCGCGCTCCGGAGCGCGGCGTCGACCACGCCTTGGCGCTGTTCCGCTCGGGCGACGCCGGCGCCGCAGAGCAGGTACTGCGAACGATAGGGGAAGTACCGGGAGCGCGACGAGCGCTTGGCCTCATACAGCTCGCCTGCGGCCGCGGAGACGACGCCAAGGAAACCCTCCTCACGCCAACGCCGGTCGAGCCCTGGGCAGACATGCTGTTTTCGTCGTCGCTTCCTCGTGGTCGACGGGTGGCCCTGCTGGTGGCCCTCGACAGCGTCGACCCTGCCGCGTACGACGGTTGGGATGGACGGCTCTCGGCATGCGTGTCCGAAGCGCGTGCCATCTCGGAGGTGCTCGAGACGAGGTTCTACTTCGACGAGCGAGTGCACCTGTTCGACGACGAGGCCACCGCGGCCGCAATCCGCACCTCGGTGAGTGAGCTCGTCGGACGCTCTGCGTCCTGTGAGGCCGTCGTCGTCTGCCTCTCAGGCCACGGCGGCCAGGTGCACGCGTCCGGCGAGCCGGGCCATGAAAACGACACGACGTTCCTGGCGTTCGACGCGCAACTGACAAGCGCGGAGATCGACGCCGTGCTGAGGCAGAGCGCCGCCGGCCGCACCACGCTGATCGTCTCGGCAGCGCACAGCGGCCGTTTCGCGGAGCGAGCAACGTCGGGTGGATACGAGGCAATCGCCGCGTGCGCCGAGGGCCAGCTTGACAGGGACGGTGTCACGCTCGGTCTCTTCATGGAAGCTCTCCTCCCGAACCTGGAACCCGGAGTCAAGTGCGAAACGGTTGCCCAGGCGACGCGAGCAGCGCTGGGCGACGCCGTGAAATCCCAGGAACCGCAGTTCGCCGTCGACGGCGACCGCCCGCTCCTCGTCGGCGACTTCGAGGGCGGACAATCGTCCAGCGGCGGGGCCGTGCTTGCACAAGTGATGCTCGGCGTCACCGCTGCCGCGGGCACCGAAACCCTCGATCAGATCGCCGAACTCGTCACGCACGGAGACGTGCCGGAAACGACAACACACGCCCTCATCGCCGAGTATTGGCGACGAGGCCAACTCGACCGTCTGGGCGAGCTGCCAACACCCTTCAGGCCCACCTCGCCCGTGATCGCGTGCGCAGCAGCGTCCGCAGCCGCACGCGGCTCGATCGCCCTAACGTTGGGTGAAGCGCTGAAGCAGATCCGAGCGCTACCGGCGCTGGCTTCCAACGCCGCGCTGCCCACCGAGTTGGAGACGCTCATCCGTCAGACTCGAAGCGGCGCCGACACGGAATCGCGCCTGCGCGCGGTGCTCGTGGGACTGTCAGAGCTTGGCGACGGGCGTCCGGGGATCGAAGGCGCTCGCCAGAACGTCGCCGCAGTGCGCACCGCCCTGGTCGGCGCAGGCGCGCCGGCCGAGCACGTGACCGTCCTCCTCGACGGCAACGCGACAGCCAAAGCGGTCCGCGCCGAGTTGCGACGCGCCGGAGGACGCGGGCACCGGAACCCCGTGCTCGTCTACTGGTGCGGGCCCGGCACGCCGGCAGAGATGCAGTGCTTCGACGGCCAGGCGATCGGCGAAACGGACGTCGCCAGCCTCGCCGGCCCCACGGCGACGGTTGTCGCCGAGGGCCTCGCGGCCGCCGTCCCGGACTTGCACGGCCCCCCTCCGGTCCGGCCACGGCTCATCGTCTTCAGCCCAAACGCGGCGGGAAAGGCTCGCTCGGCCAGCACAGCCGGGCACCCGCGAGTCCCTCGGCGGTCGGGGGACGCTCGCAACGGCCGTCTCACGGTCGCGCTGGTCGAGGCGATCCAGCAGGGCGACAGGCTAGGCGGCATCCCGGCTTCGACGCTTACAGCTGCCAACGATCAGGTCACCGTCGTCGGCGGCGAAAGCGAGATGCTGCTGGTCGACCCGTTGACCGCGCGAGTTGACGCCCTGGTCGATCGCATCCGGGCCTCCGAGCTGGAGGCAACCGCTCTCCTCGTGGCACGCCTGCTCGAGCAGCGCAACGGCATCGACCCGGAGGCCCAGCTTCAGCTAGGCATCCTTCGGGCGCAGGTCGGCGAGTTCGACGGCGCGGTGAGCGCGCTCGAGCGCGCGATCGACCAGTTCGGGGCAGACTCGAGTGGCGAGGCGAGGGCTCGGCTGCACCTAGGCAGGGTGCTGCTCGAGACCGAGCGGGATCGGGCACGGGCCGTCAGCGAGTGCCGCCTCGCCACCGAACGCGACAGAGAGCTAGCGGCGGCATGGTTCTGGCTGGGACGTGCACTCGCCGAGCTCGTGAAGCACGAGACGGCGGCCGAGGCGAGCGATGCACTTCGCACGTATCTCGTTCGCGGAGCACCACTCGGGAGGCGCTCCGAGGTGAGGGAGCTGCTCGGCGCCATGGCCGGCCAAGCCGCTCCGCAGCGCACCCCGTGACTGGAGCTTCAGCACTCGCGGGGACGCGTCGACACCGCGGTCGAGATCAACTTCAATGGGTGGCGCATACCGCGGGAGTTCGTTGATGCGCCGCCGTGAGCAAGACGCCAGACTCGTCGAGGACTTGCTTCGAGGCGGTCGCTATCAGGAGGCCGTCGACGTGTGCTCGCAGGTGATCGCCGCTGCGCCGGACGATGCGGCGTTGTACGTCCAGCGCTCGGTCGCGTGGGCGGGACTCGGACGCACCGACGACGCGCTCGCCGACCTCGGGGAAGCGGTCGCGCTCGAGCCTGATTTCGGTCGCGCCTATCACGAGCGTGGGGTTGTCCTGTCGGCCCTCGGCCGTCATGGCGAGGCGCTGCGTGATCTCGACCGCGCCGTCCGCCTTGCGCCGACGGCCGCGGCGTACTCGGACCGGGCGAGCGTCCTGTTGCAGCTCTCGCGCGAGGTCGAGGCTCGGCGCGACTACGCCGCCGCACTAGCGCTCGATCCTGATCTCGCGCCCGTGCACGTCAACCTGGGCGTTCTCGAGGGTCGCCGCGGCCATTTCCGAGAGGCTGTTCCTCACCTCCGACGAGCTGCGCAACTCGGGTGGGAGCAGGCAGTGCCGCTTCTCGAGCGGGCACGTCAGGAATCCTTCGTCGCGGCGTCCGAGGACGGGTCGATGGAGTTCGCGATCGAGGCATTTCTCGACGCGCGCACGGCCCGCGACCTCGCCGATGCGCTCGATCGGTTCCCGTTCATGGTGCTTCCCGATTTCCTCGAATCGGTAGCGTGGTTCGGGCCTCCCCTGAACGAGGAGGGCGTTCAGGACCGAATCCAGGTGCTGCGAGAACTAGCTGAGGACTGATGCGATGGGAGATGCGCTGGCGCACCAGCTCAACGACCAAGCAGTGCTCCTGAGCGAGGAGGGCAGGTTCGCAGAGGCGGCCCCGCTGCTCGAACGCGCCCTGGAAGAGTGGGGCGGTTCGAAGGATGCCGAACGCATGTCGACGGTTCGCAATCTTGCGATCGTCAGCGAGAAGCTCGGCGACCGAGCGCGCGCCCTCGAGCTCTTCGTGCAGGTGCTCGGCTGGGAGCGCGTGCGCTATCGCGAGGATGATCCCCAGCTTGCCGACGCGCTACACGACGTCGCGGGACACATCTTCCGAGCGGGGGACGTGGCGTCAGCCGAGTCGCTCGTGCGCGAGGCACTCGAGATCCAACGGAACGCCTTCGGCGAGGATGACCTGGCGGTCGCTGCGACGATGTCCGACCTCGGCCGCATACGGAAGGCGGCTGGAGATCTCGACGAGGCGATTCCGCTGCTTGAGCGGGCGCTGGCGGTGCGCCGCGCCGCGCGGCCACCCGACGTCGAAGCCGTCGCCGACAGCCTCGCCGCACTCGCCGAGGTTGCAAGCGATCGGAAGGACTGGGTGAACGCGAAGCGGCTCTGGGGCGAAGCGACGGAGATGTTCCGAACAGCATTCGGCGATGACTCGCTCATCCTCGCCCAGGCGCTCGGTGAGCTCGCTCGCGCACATCAGGAGAGCGGCGACCTGCGCGCGGCGATCCTCCCCCTACAGCGTGCTCGCGACATCTGGCGGGCGGCCGTAGGCATCGACCACCCGTCCTACGCGATGGCATTGAATAACTTGGCCGACGCCCACTATCGGCTGCGTGAATGGCACGAGGCGGAGACGCTGTACGAAGAGGCGGCCGGCGTTACCCGGCGTGCCTACGGTGCCGAGCATCCCATCACCGCAGACGTCTTGAACAACCTCGCCAACACGCTCCGAGCGCAGGGCGACTTCAACGAGGCCGAGCGCATCTACCGCGACGTGCTCGAGATCCAGCGGCGCCACGGTGGCGACGACGACGAACGCGTGCATCGCGTGCTCGGCGACCTCGCCGAGCTCGCCGAGCACAAAGCGCACCCGGGAAGCGACGACGATGACCCGGCTCGACTCGATGCACTTGCGGTCGAGTATCTGGAGCGAGCCGAATGGGCCATCGCCGAGCGCCTTGCACGGCGGGCCCTGGACGTGAGTAGCGCCCGCTTCGGCGACCATTCCCCGGAGCGCGCTCACAGTCTCGTCGTCCTGGCTCGCATCGCCGGTTTGCGCGGCCAATCGGCCGACGCGGAGGCCGCCTACGAGCAGGCGCTCGACATCGCCCGCACGCATCCGGGGGCCT
>JGI10216J12902_102526128_pt1 | contig 10738 bp, 6 predicted proteins | sample KanNatreferecore_FD_12902 | JGI IMG/M metagenome (IMG submission 12902)
ATTTCACTGTAGCCGTCGATGTTGATGCCGGCGGCGCTGACGCAGCCGAGGGCTTTCGCCAGGGCGCCGGGTCGATCGCTGTCGAGTGTGACGGCCAGGTCTGCTGCGAGGTGTGCGGACATAACCCCTCCAGGCAAGAAACGATCAGGGGCGAATCGTATCACCGGCAATACACAGAGCACTTTGTGTGATAAAGTCTGTGAACCAAATCCCACCCGGACACGTTGTAATCTCTGGAGCGCCATCTCGATATGTTCGACACGATTACCCGCGACCTGACTCATGCGTTACGGTCGCTGCTCAAGGAGCGGGGCTTCACGCTGGTCTGCGTGATCTCGCTTGGCATTGGCATCGGCGCCATGCTCGCGCTGGTCACCTTCACGCGCGCGATCACCGCGCCGGCGCGCGGCATCGATACCAACGGGCTCGCCGAGCTGCTCGTGCTGCCGCAAGGACCGCTACGTGCCAAGGCCGGCGTGTGGGCGCTCGAGCAGTGGTCGTATCCGGATTATCAAGCGCTGCGGGACGCGGATATCGGTATGGACATCACCGGCTGGACCCTGGAGTCCAACGTGTTCGGCGAGCCGGATCAGGAAAGAGCGGGGTCGCCTCGTGTGTCGGTGCTGTATGTCACGCCCAACTACTTCCGCACCTTTGGCGTGCCGCTCGCGCGCGGCAGCGGCTTCGATCCCGCGATCGACGACAAGGCGTCTGGCGAGGCGCGCGTCATCCTGAGCGATGACTTCTGGAAGAGCCGCATGAATGCGGATCCCGAAATCATCGGCAAGGCCCTGGCGGTCAACGGCATCCCGCACACCGTCGTTGGCATCGCGCCGGAAGACTTTCGCGGCCACTTCCATGCCTTTCAAGCGCCGTCTTCGGTGCTGTTCATTCCGCTCGAGCGTCATCCGCGTCTCCGCGACAACGCGAGCCTCCGCGACGACAGGACCGTGGACTGGATCCGGATCTATGGGCGCCTCAAGCCCGGCGTCGACATCGATCGCGCAAATGCGCTGGTGACTGCCGCGGCCGCTGGTCTGGGCGACCGCTATCCGCAGACGAACGAATTCAAGTCAGCCACGGTCCAGCCGTACGCGTCGATGGGAGCGGCGGGCGCTCCAGAATCGAGGCGCGTCATCAGCGTCCTCCTCAGCCTGGCAGGGACGGTGCTGCTCATCGTGTGCCTGAACATCTCGGGCATGATGCTGGTCCGCGGCGCCACGCGCGAGCGCGAGCTGTCGATCCGGGCGGCGCTTGGCGCGAGCCGGCAACGGTTGATCCGCCACCTGTTCTTCGAAGCGCTGTTGCTGGCGTTTGCCGGCGGCGCGATCACCGCGTTCGTGCTGTTCGGCGTCCCGGCGATCATTGGCTGGAAGCTGGGTGTGCCGGTTCCCCAGGAAATCGATCTCGACGCGACCAACGTCGCGATCGGATTGGGATTGTGCATATCCGTCAGCATGCTCTTCGGCCTGCTGCCGGCGATTCGATTCAGCAGCCCCACGCTGTTGCCCGCATTGAAAGACGATGTCGGCGGTGGCGGCCGGCAGACGATCCGCATTCATCGCATTGCGGCGATGGTGCAAATCGGCATCGCCGTGCCATTCCTCGTCATTGCCGGCGTGATGATCGATCGAGCGCGGACGGCGGAGTTTGGTTTTCCCACCGAAGGACTCGTCGCCGCGCGTCTGCCGTTGCCTGAAGGACCGGAGCGCGACGCCGCTTTCGCGGTCCGCAAGGTTCGCGACAACCTGCGCCAGGCCAGCGGCGTCCAATCGGTCGCCGTCGCCGCGGGCATGCCGATCGATTTCGACTATCGGGAATTTCGTCTCTCGACCGCCACCGAGACGGAATTTGCCACCGCGCACGTGACCTACGTCGCCGAAAACTTTCTCGAGACCGTCGGCGCGCGGTTGTTGCGGGGCAGGACGATCACCGCCGACGACCGCACCGGCGCCGCGGCCGTCGCGGTGATTTCTCAACCGCTCGCCGCGCTGCTGTTTCCGGGCAAGGAACCGATTGGCGAACGCGTCAAGGTCATGCTCGAAGACGCGCGTGAAGAAGAGTTCACGATCATCGGCGTGACGGCGGACTTCGCCACGTCGCAGTTGACGACGATCCGGCCGCAGATTCTGTTGCCGCTGCCCGAGAAGCTGCCGCGAACGATGTTCCTGATCGCGCGCGGCGCGCCCGGCGACGAGCCGAAGCTGAAGGCGGCGCTGGAAACCGCGCTTCGCGAACTTGGTGTTCAGGCACTGCCCGGCGTGGCATTCCCCGGCATCGTCACCGGGCAGGACATGCTCGACAAGAGCATCGGCGATTTGATCGCGGAAGGCACGGCCGTGGGTGTGGCGGGTAGTGCGGTGCTCGTGCTCGCCGCGCTCGGCATCATCGGCGTCGTGGCCTTCATGGTCACGACGCGCACGCGCGAGCTGGCATTGCGAATGGCGCTGGGCGCCACGCGCCTCCGCGTGTTCCGTTTGATGTTGACGGACGTCGTCAGGCTGGTCATCCCGGGGGTGATCGGCGGACTGATGCTCGGCGCGATCTTGATCCGCACCATGCAGGACGTGATGGGCACGCCGCTGTCGGTCGGCACGACCCCGCTCGGGTTCATGGAGCCGGTGATCTATGCCGCCGCATCCGGCATTGCCGTCGCGGTTGCGCTGCTCGCCGGTCTGCCGGCGGCGCGCCGCGCCACGTCGGTCCAGCCGATGACGGCGATCAGGTCGGAGTGATGCTCAGGGCGTCGATGCTCCAGGCGGAGTCGCCGGGCCGCGCACGTGCACGGTCGTGCCGCGGCCGACGTCGCTGACGATCGAGACGCCGCCGCCGACCAGGTTGGCGCGCTCTTCCATCGTGACCAGCCCGATCCCGCCGCCGTTTTTCTGCACCGCGCTCACGTCGAACCCCCGCCCATCGTCGCCCACAATCAGCTCGAGCTGATCGCCGGAACGACTCAACGCCACCCGCAAGTGTTTTGCGCCGCCATGCATGATGCTGTTGCGCATGGACTCCTGTGCGATCCGAAAGAAACACACCGACACATCCGGATGAACCGGCGCGACGTTGTCGCCCGCGGAGAATTGCACCTCGATGCCTTGCCGCTTCGCGACCTCCTCGCAGTGCGATCGCAGCGCCGGACCGAGACCCAGCAGCCGCAGGGTCGCGGGGTGGAGCTCGTGCGACAGGCGGCGGATGCCGTCAAACGCGGTGCGCGCCTCGCGCTCGAGCGCGGCGACCGCTTGCTGCGTGTTCGGATCCTGGATGTGTCCCTCTTCCTTGAGACTGTTGACGCCCATCGAGACATACGCCAGCTTCTGCGCCACGTCGTCATGCAGATCGCGGGCGATGTCGGCGCGCGCCGCTTCCTGGGCGTTGATGAGACGACCCGCCATCTGCCTGATGCGGTCGTAGCTGGTGCGCAGGGACGCTTCGCTCGCGCGGATCGTGTTGTCGGCGCGGCGCAGCCGCGCGCGCTGTCCGAGCAGCACCGCGATCATCACCAGCTGCGCGATCAGGACGATCAACGTTCCGATGATGTAGGGGCCGTACAACTCCCAGACCGTGGGCACGCGAAAGCGGATGTCGGAGCCAGGCGGCAGCCGCGATTCGCTGATGCCCCAGCGTTGCAACTGCCGCCAGTCGAATATCGGCCTCACCGTCGCGGCGGAGACGGGCATGCTCTCCGGCGATGCACCTTCGAGGGTGCGGAGCGCCATTTCGCCCAACCGCTCCGCGTCGCTGACGCCGCTGCGCATCATGCCGCCGACGACGCCCTTCCCGATGTTGTGATCGAGGGCGCTGTAAATTGGCACCGGCGCTGCCGCGGCAATCTCGGGCAGCAGCTCGTCGGGAAAGATCACCCGGCCCTTGGTGATCGGCGAGTAGCGTACGTAAAAGATCAGGCTATCGGCCGGCAGTCGTCTGACGGTATCGAGCATTTCCGCCAGCGTCGGTTCATGGGCGTAGGTGATCGTCGCGCGCTTCGCGAACGGCGCCAGCGAAGACCGGACGCGTGCCTCGAAACCCTCGACCGCGGGCGCATAGGCAATGACGTGCAGGCGTGTGGTCGCCGGATGGATGTTCAGCGCGAGTTCGACCGTCTCCTCGTGTGAGGGCTCGCGCAAGATGCCGGAGATCCCCGTCACTTCTCCCCGGGTTACGGCCGGTGGCGTTCCCGCCGCCGCAAACAACACCGGGACGTCCGGAAACAGCTCGTCGCGGTAGCGCAACACGAACTGCAACGCCGGTGCGGTGTTGGCGATCACCAGGTCGGGCCGGATCGTCTGAAGCTTGATGTGAATGTAGTCGCGTAACGATGCGTACGCGGCCTCTGAAAACTCCTCGTTCTCCAAGTACTCAGAGTACGCGGCGATTTGCAATGTTGGATGGTCGAACAGCGTCGTCCGCAAGGCCGCGTCGAAGGCCGGGTTGCCCGGAAATTCCTCCGGACCGCCGTGGATGATCAACACGTTCTTCGCCGGCGGCGATTGCGCATCCGCTTGAGCCGGGGAAAGACCGCCGGCGATGATCGCGGCGAGAAAACACTGACGCACGAGAATCCGGACTCGCATCAGAACGCCAGCTTGGCCACGAGTTGAATCTGGCGCGACGATCCGGCCTCGCCAGTCGGCAGCCGCGTGCGCGTGATTTTGCCGAAGGTCGGACTGCCGACGACGTTGCCGGGCGGACCGAAGTTCGGATGGTTGAACAGATCGAAGGCATCGGCGCGCAGCTGTACCCGATAGCGGCTTGCGACCGTGAAGACCTTGCTCACGGACAGGTCGGTGTTATGGAACGCCGGGCCGATCACCACGTTGCGACCCAGGTTGCCAAAGCGATTCACCGCTGCGAACGACGCCGGATCGAACCACTGATCGACGGACCCGATGATGCGAATCGGCGCGACCAGATCGGGACGCACGGTGTTCGGCACGCCGTTCAGCGTCGAGTTGCTGGTCACGATGTTGACCGGATTGCCGCTTTGCGACTGGACGATCGTCGCGATCTGCCAGCCGCGCGTCCACGCACTGGCGGTGAACGGCAGCTGGTAGGTCGCGCTCAGCACGAAGCGATGCCGCGCGTCGAAGTCCGACAAGCCGTACTGATTCGGAATGTCGTAGCCGTCCTGGACGTTGAAGTTCGAGGAATTCAACGAGTTGGTATCGAGCGACTTCGACAGCGTGTACGACGTGTCGAACAACAGCCCGCGCGAGAGGCGCTTCGATGCCGCGAGCGATAGCGCGTGATAATCCGAAAAGCCGGTGCTCTCCACCTGCATGATCGTGCCAAGGGTGGCTCCCGGCCGAATCGGGCTCGACGCCGATACCGTTGGAAACGGCCGTATGCCGTTCACCGGCTGGTTGATGTTTCGTGTGATTCGCAAGTGATCGCCGTGCGATCCGAAGTACGTGATCGTCGCGGCCAGGTCGCTTGCCAACTGGCGCTGGACGTTGACGTTCCACGAGCGCAGCGAGGCGTTGCGGAGCTCGGGATCGACGGTGACCGGCGCGAGGCCGATCGGCTGCGTCAGGCTGACGGCGCTGCCGAGTGGAACGGCGCCGCTGGCCGTCAGGGGTATTGCGAACGGCGGATTGCCCGTCGTGCCGTTCACCGCCGTCGTGCCCGGCTGATCGACGGCCCATCCATAGGCGGCACGCAGCACCGTGCGCGCATCGGCGCCGATCGTCCACGCGAGACCGAGGCGAGGCTCGATGTTGGTGTTGTTCTGACGATAGATCTGATCGACATCGACGCCAACTTGCACGAGCGACGCGGTGCCGGCGTCGAACACTACGAACTGGTTGTCGCGCTCCGTCGGCGTCACGTGCCATTCGTAGCGCAGCCCCAGGTCGAGGGTCAGCGACGGACCGACGGTGATCGAGTCCTGCGCGAAGAACGACAGCGCATCCTGTGTGATGTGATTGCGGCGTTCGCCGAGCGTGATGCCGAAGGCGTTCGCGGTGCCCGCGAGGAATGCGGCCAGCGTGGGGAAGTTGAACTGGCCCGTGCCTTCGGCGAAGTTGTCGTTGAGGAAACGGCGGAACTCGCCGCCGGTCTTGATCGCGTGCCGGCCGGCGATGTAGGTGAGCGTGTCGTTGAAGACGTACAGCTCGTCGTCACGTCCCACCGGCAGGGTGGCAGGACCGCCAAAACTCACCGCGCCGGCCACCACGATCTGCGGCAGGCCAAGGGGACGGCTCACCCCGTTGGCGATGCCGAAGTCCATCGGGTTGAGCACGGTCGCCGGGAATGTGCCGCCATCCTGCATGGTCCGTCCGAATCGCGCCTCGTTCAGGAGGCCGGCACTGAACATGTGCGTCTCGTTCACGATCAGCGTGGTCTTGGTGATCGCGCGGCGCTGGCCGAAACCGGGAACGTTGGTGCCTTGCGAGGCGGGCTCGAGGCCGGTGATGCGCTGTCGCCCTGCAAACGCGAGCACGCGATCGCGCGTTCCGGCGTTGTGCCGCACATCCGCGGTCCAGGTGTTTTCGTCCACGCTGGCATTCGCGGCGCCGACGAACCTGGGGACGCCGCCGGCGTCAAAATAGTTGGCGCGCGGAATCAGCGGGATCAGCTGCCGGACCACGGCGTCGGTCACGCCGGCGCGCTCGGCATCGCTCGGCACCACCGTATTCATGTCGATGCCCTGGCGCTGCCGGAGGCCCTCGTAGGTGCCGAAGAAGAACATGCGGTTGCGGAGGATGGGGCCGCCGAACGCGCCGCCAAACTGATTGCGCTCGAACGGATGCGGATCCGGCGTCGTGAACTCGAAGAAGTTTCGCGCGTCCAGGGCGTCGTTGCGAAAGAACTCGTAGGCCTCGCCGCGGAATTGATCTGTTCCTGATCGCGTCACGAGGTTGACGATCGCACCGGACACGTGTCCGTACTCCGCGGTGAACGTCGAGTTGTCGATCTTGAATTCCTGGATGCTTGCGACGGGCGGTGGAAAACTGATCGATCCGAACGTCAGGTTGTTCGTGGTCACGCCGTTGACGATGTAGCCGACGGCTTCTTCGCGGTTGCCGGTCGTCTGGAACGCGAGCGCGCCGGTGCCGCGAATCGGCGTCGTCGAAAAGCCGGTTTGCGACGGCGCCACCGAGCCCGGCACGAGCGGGCCGAGATCGACGAAGTGCCGCCCGTTGAGCGGCATGTCCTTCACCGTCTGCTCGGAGACGACCTGCCCGACCGTGCTCGTCGCCCGATCCAGCAGGGGCGCCTCGGCCCGCACGACGACGGCTTCACGCTGCGTGTCGACGGCGAGCTCGAAGTCGCGCACCAGCGTGCGGCCGACTTCGAAGGTCAGCGACTCGATGTGGATCGAGCGGAATCCTGGCGCTTCGGAGGTGACCTGGTAGACGCCGGCGAGAATCGCGGGAAGATGGTAACGGCCCTCGGCGTCGCTGGTTGCCGTGGCGCTGAAACCGGTGTCGGGATCGCGCACCACTACCGAAGCGCCGGGAATCGCGGCGCCGGACGCATCGACAACACGGCCCTGTAAGGCCGCCGTCGTCTGTGCCTCCGCCTCCGGGGCTGGCACAATCGACAGTGCCAGCAAGATAATGAAACAGGACGCCCGCATTGCTGTAGTGAGTGTGATTGGCCGGAGTATCCTTCTCCTGCCAATGCAGATCAACCGCTCGGTCCCCCTGAGCGAGACCACACCGCAGGCGGCTCCCATCCTGATCGATACGAACCCGGAATCTGCACGCGATTTCGATCTGTTCGAGCACGTTGCTCCAGAAACGAAGCCTCAAAGTACGACTAAAGTCTTACTCGTCGATGACAGTGAATTGACGTTGGCCCGGGCAAAATCGGTCCTGTCGGCTCGCTTCGCGGTGGTCGGGATGGCCACGAACGGTCAGGCCGCGCTGGAAGCGGCCGCGACCCTCAAGCCCGACGTCGTGGTGCTCGACATCTCGATGCCGGGCATGACTGGTTTCGAGGTGGCGAGTCGTCTGCGCGCGGCCGGTTCAACGGCGCAGCTCGTGTTTCTCACGGTGCACGAAGAAAAAGAGTTGATTCTCGCCGCGAGGAACGCCGGCGCCATCGGCTACGTCGTCAAGGCCCGGCTGGCGTCCGATCTCGAGCTGGCGGTGCGTGAAGCGCGCGCCGGCCGGCCGTTCCAGTCGCCCCCCAGCTGACGGCTACCTGCCGCTGTCGTCGATCCTGTAATCCTGCGACGTCTCGATCTTGATCACGGGCGACTTCGCCGGTCGTGCAAAGGAGTTCGCGGTCCAGATCAGCAGCACCATGCTCGCGGCGAACATCACGCCCACAAAGGTGAATCCGTACGCCCAGAGCATTCGCGACCATGGCCAGGTCCGCGGATCGCGCCAGTTGCGCGCGAACGAATCGTTCAGCAGTTTGAGGAAATCGTCCGTGATCGGTTTGGGCGCCACGGCGCTCCACAACTCCCAGATGAACCACGTTGCGGCGACGAGCGACATCATTCCGCCCAGCGCGCTGAACGCCGCATTCAGCGCGCCGACGCGGATGATTCTTTCGCACGGCAACACGACCGGCGGCGGCGCGTAGCAGCGCGACAGATCCTCGAAGCTGACGATCCGGTCGGGCGACGTGACGATGAGCGAGATGCCGAACGCGAGGAAACCGAACAACAGCATCCCCATCCACGCTTCCCACACCGCGAGGTGCACCCACGCGCGCCACGAATCCGGTGGAATCGTCAGCGAGCGGCGCCGCCACGGTGTGATCTCGTTCAGCGCTCCGTGGGCCATCGTCTCTTTCTCTGCGTCAGCGAGCGCTCGATTTGTTCATCGCGATCTTCGATCGTGATCACGGTGTTGGTGCCGCGATTGCCCCACGGCGGCGGCAGGCCATCGCCGACGCGGATGGTGACGACGGGGAATGGCGGCGCCTCGTCCGGCCACTTTGTCTCGCAATCCGTGACGATGATCAGCAGATCGATCGCGCCACTCTTCTTGTTGATGAACCATTGCAAGCCTTGCGCGATATCGGTGCCGCCGCCGCCGTAGAGTTGCAGCTGGCCGGGGTTGAAGACCTTCTTGACGCCGTGAACCGCGGCGTCACAACAGGCAACCACGACTTCGGTAGCGTAACCGAGTTGCCGCGTCAGCGCGCCCAGCTCCGTCATCGCTCTCGACAGCTGCGCATTCTGCATCGAGCTGGAGGTATCGATCAGGAAACCGGGTCGGGGCCTGGGCTGGTAGAACGACGGCATGATGAACTCGCCGTAGCACGCCTGCCGCCGATGCGGCTTTCGATACGTGCGATCGTAGCGGCCGAGGGTACTCTCTCGCAGCGCGATGCGAACGGTGCGGCGCAGGATCGCCATGTAGTCGACCTTCGGCGTCATGACGCTGTGCGCCCAGCGGCGCCAGCCGAGCGAGACTTCGCCGGAGAACCCGGAGATGTCCATGATGCGCTTCGCGACGTCGCGCCGCACCATTTGCGCTTTCACCGCATCCACGCCGGGCGTGCCGTCCGCGCTCTCTTCGTCCGGCGGCAATTCCCACGGCCGCCGCTCGCCATGTGCGCCCGATCCGCAATCGCACTCGTCGCTCGACTGCGCTCGTGACGACCCTGAGCGTGTCGAGGGACCGCCGTCTTGTTTCGGCGCGGCCTTCGGCTCGGAGAGCTTCTTGTAATACAGCTCCGCGGTTTCGCCGGTGGGAAGACCGTACTTGTCAGGCTGCGGCGGATCGCCCGGCAGTGGCAGGCCCTCGGCGGCGAGATCGTCGTTGATCTCACAGTCTGCCGCTGTGTTCCACAGCCGCACGTCTCTGGCAGCCGCTGATTTCTTACGCGATTCGTGATCGCGCAGCAGGTGGCTGACCTCGTGAATGAGCGCCGCGGCGTTCTCTTCGACCGTGTGCGTGGCCATCCACGACTCGTTGTAATACAACCGCCAGTAGGCATCGACCGCCATGCTGGCGATCAAATCCGTTTTCACCGGGACGAGGTTGAACAGCGCCGGCGCGAAATACGCGCGCTGATACGACGCGCGCAACCGCGCTGCCTGCAGGTCTCGCGAGTAGCCGTCAGCTTTGCGATCCGCCCGGCGAATCAGGCTCGCGATCTGGTTGAGCACGGCTTACGCTTTCGGCAAGAGGTTGGCGGCCTGCATCAGATCGTAAAACGGCCGGCATTCCGGCGGTAACTTGACGTTGCCTTCCGGGCGATTGCGCTTGTCGCACAGCGTGCGGGCCGCGGCGGTGGGAATGTCGGAGTTCTTCGCACCGGCGACGCCCAGCGCGATCATCGCCGCTTCCCATCGCTCGGAGGTCTTATTGTTCAGCACCGCGCCGACGAGCGAATAGCAGATCGCGTACGCGCGATCGGTTCGATCGGGCAGCACCAGGCTGCGCGGGTCTTTCAGAATGTCTTCGGGATCGGGGAGGTTCAACTGCTCCGCGTACTCGAGGAAGGGCAGCGCCTGATCGCCAATCAGCCCCGCGAGCGCCGCTCCTTGCAGCAGGCGATTGCCCGGCGACACAGCTTCGATCGCCGCGAGAAATCGCGACGCCAGATACCATGTCCGGCCCGACGCCCATGGCCCACTGCGTCGAACGGGATCATCCGGCGGTGCGAGCCACGAATCGCGTCCGGCCGACTTCACGTACGCAGCGATCAAGGCGCGCTTCTTGTGATGATGCTGCCGCAGGTAGTCCGGCGCCAGGACCGGAAGATCCGTGGGAGCAGGGAAGTCGCTGACCATCATCTCGCACCAGGTCTCGTGGTCCATCGGGAACTC
>JGI10216J12902_102564604_pt1 | contig 10737 bp, 9 predicted proteins | sample KanNatreferecore_FD_12902 | JGI IMG/M metagenome (IMG submission 12902)
TTTCACCGGCCGCCTGAGCTGGCGACGGACACCGCGGCGATGGGACCTGTCGTGCAGCAGTTCTCTCAGTCGCTCGCGAGCCGCGGCGAAGTGTTCGATGCCGTTCTGGTGTTGTATCCGGTCTATCCGCTCCGGACAGCCGACGAGCTGGGGAAAATCGTCTCTGCTTTTTTCGACGCCGGAGGCGACCGGCCGATGATAGGGCTCAAGCCGGCAAAGACCCATCCGTTTCTGTGCTATACACACGAGGAAGACGGGCGTATCCGCGCTGTCGTCGATTTCGACATCAATATTTACTTCCGCCGTCAGACATATCCAGCCTGTTACGAGATTACCTACTATGCGTGTATGGTACCGACCCGGGGGATCGAGGAGTTGAACGCCCAACTCCAGAATGACAAGACGGTCGGGTACCGAATCAACGCCGAACGAGCCGTCGACATCGATGGCCCCCAGGACTTTCTCGAAGCCGAACGGATTCTGTGTCCGGACACGAAATGAGCACACGGCGTCGCGATGTGCGACCTCTTGTACTCGGCGTAATGCAGGGACGTTTGTCACCGCCGGTGGGCGCCCACATTCAAGCGTTTCCCTGGGATACCTGGGAACAGGAATTCGCCGCGGCATCAACCGCCCGCGTGAAGTTGATCGAGTGGATTGTCGATGCCGATCGGTTCGAGGAAAACCCATTGCTCACCGATCGGGGCCGTGCCCGCATGCACGAGCTCGAGCAAGACACCGGCACGCTTGTGCGGACCGTCTGCGCCGACTGCTTCATGGCGTGGCCGTTGACAACTCTGAACGATCCCGAGCGTCGAGCACGCTTGGCTGCGCTGTCGCAGATTGTCAAAGCTGCCGCTATCTACGGCGTGCATACCATCACCCTGCCGTTCGTTGACGCCTCGGCAATCGAAACCGCGGACGACCGGCGGGCCGTAATAGCTGCCATGACAGTTGCGTTTCCGCAGGCCGAGAAGGCTGGAGTCAGACTCGCGCTCGAGACATCCCTTCCGCCAACGGAGTTCCGATCGCTCATCGACGACCTGGCGCCGCTTCCCATCGGGGTCAACTATGACTCTGGTAATAGCGCAGCGCTTGGCTACGACGTACGACAGGAGCTCGATGCCTACGGTTCCTCTGTAGCCGTTGTGCATGTCAAAGATCGAGTACGTGGTGGAAGCACCGTACCGCTCGGGGAAGGGAACGCCGACTTTCCGGCGTTCTTCGCTGCGCTTCGCGCGATGGACTATTCGGGTCCGCTGATCCTGCAGGCGGCGCGTCGAGGTAACGAGGTGGAGACGATCAGGGCGTACGCTCGTTTCGTTCAGCAGCATATTGGCGCGTCCGTGGAACGCATCCAGGCGTGAACCTCGGTCTAGCGGATAAGGTTGCCCTTGTGGCGGGCTCAACACGCGGTATCGGCCGCGCGATCGCCGGTCGACTTGTCGACGAGGGTGCTCGGGTGTTTGTATCCGGCAGGAACGCGGAGGCTGTCGAGGCCACCGTGGCGGATCTTTCGCGCGGTGGATCGGACCGCGTGGCCGGCCGCGCCGGCGATCTGTCGAAGAGCGAGGAATGTGTCGCCGCTGTTGAAGCCGCGATCGCCCGCTGGCAGAGGCTTCACATCGTCGTTTCGAACATCGGGACGGGAAGCGGCACGCGCGGGTGGAATGTCGGCGACGATGAATGGGCCGACAGGATTGAGCAGAACCTATATCCAGCCATTCGAATTGTGCGTGCTGCCGCCCCTCATCTAGCCGCCGGAGGAGGGGGTGCCGTCGTGTTAGTCGCGTCCATCGCGGGCGTCGAAGCGCTCGAAGCGCCGCTTCCGTACACCGCGGCGAAGGCAGCCGTGATCGCCTTGGCGAAAGGCCTTGCCAGGGATCTCGCACCGCAGGCCATTCGCGTCAACGCCATCGCACCAGGGAATATCCTCGTCGCGGGTGGTGGGTGGGAACAGCGGCTTCATCGCGATCGTGCCGCTGTCGAAGCCTATATCGCCCGAGAGGTGCCGCTTGGACGCTTCGGTGCACCTGAGGAGATCGCCGACGCCGTGGCCTTTCTGGTGTCCGATCGTGCATCTTTCATCAACGGAACGTGCCTTGTAGCCGATGGCGGACAAACCCGAAGTTTCTAAACACCGGCAAGATCCGCGATCGCCAGGGCGACCACGTCGCCCGAACGTTCCGCTGCGCGGTCGCGTCGCGGTTATTACCGGCGGAGGCGGCATGCTCGGCGAACAGCACGCGCGTGCGCTGGCCGGCGCCGGTGCCATTCCAATCCTGGCCGATGTCGATTTACGCACCGCCCGCCGCAAGGCGCGTGCGATCGCAGCGGAGTTCGGCGTCGATTGCGAGGCTATTCGAACCGATGTGACAAAACCCGCCAGCGTACGCTCCCTGCTGAGGCGGATACTGCGGCGTCATGGTCGGGTCGACATTTTGATCAACAACGCCGCTAGAGACCCGAAAGTGACCGCCCACGGGGCCGCCCGCGAAGGCAGCCGTCTGGAAAACTTTCCGCTCGACACATGGAACGCCGATCTCGCCGTCGGCATCACGGGTGCGTTTCTCTGCGCGCAGACGATCGGTTCTGAAATGGCGCGTCGCGGCGGCGGGGTCATTCTGAACATCTCGTCGGACCTGGGAGTCATTGCGCCAGATCAGCGTTTATACCGGCTCGATGGCGTCCCGGAGGATCGACAACCGGTCAAGCCCGTCAGCTACGTTGTGGCGAAGACCGCGTTGTTGGGATTGACGCGCTACCTCGCGACCTACTGGGCCGATCGGAACGTTCGCGTGAACGCACTGTGCCCAGGTGGCGTGCGAACCAGCCAGCCGGACGACTTTCTCGAGGCGATTGCTGCCAGAATTCCGTTGGGACGGATGGCACGCACCGACGAGTATCAGGGAGCTGTCCTCTTTCTCGTGTCTGACGCATCTTCTTATATGACGGGATCCGTGGTGGTGATTGATGGCGGCCGCTCGGCCTGGTAAGCGAATAGAGCTCCTCGTCTTCGATGTGGACGGCGTCCTCACTGACGGCACGGTGCTGATCGATGCCGAGGGGCATGAATGGAAGCAGTTGCGGTATCGCGATCTCGATGCCGTAACTGCGGCCATGGCTTCGGGGCTGCGTGTGGCCTTTCTCAGCGGCGAGACCGGACCTCTCCTCACGCGTATTGCCGAACGTTTCGGGATTCAGTTGCTCTCCTCTGGCGCCAAGGACAAGGTTCGCGGGCTGACGGCATTGGCAGCGGAAGCCGGCGTTCCGATGTCGCGCGTGTGCTACGTCGGGGATTCCGACCGGGATGCACCGGCACTTGCGCTCGCGGCGATCGGCCTCGCGCCGCGCGATGCCTCGCCACTCGCGCGCAAGGCCGCCGATAGCGTGCTCCGGACTGCCGGTGGGGACGGAGTTGCGGTCGAAGTCATCGAGCGGCCCACGCGCAACGGATGTCTACGAAAATGAAGACGAACCGCCTGCTCGCTGGAGTTGCGGGCCTCCTGCCATTGTGGATCCTGTTCATCAGCACCGTGGTTGCTGTTTTTGCGCGCAACGCCGAGGAATTCTATCCAGCGATTGCGTTGTTCGTACCCAACTTTACGATGTTCGCGGTCTGCGCGGCGGCGTGGCTGCTCCTCACGATGTGGCTGCGTGAGGACTGGACCGTTCGGCTGTCGTTGGCGCTCACCGTCGGCGTGATGACCTACAGCATAGCGGCCGGCGGAACGCCCGGCGCGCCGCCTCAATTGTTTTGGCTCATCGCGGTATTAGCGAGCATTCCGGCGATTTTTCTTGCTGCGCGTGTCCTTCGAGCTCACGCAGTCAGGGACTTCCTTCTGGCAAGCCTCGTTCTGATCGTGGCCTGGGACGTCTTCACGTTCGGCCGCACCGTGCTGATGACTGCGGACCCGATTACTTCCACGATGGAGGCTACGGCGGTGCCCTCGCAGACGGCGCTGCCGAATATTTATCACTTTGTCTTCGACGCGTTTCAGTCCGATGTGTTCGAGGATGTCTCGGGGGAAGGCGCCACGTCCGCGCTGGCTGGATTTACGTGGTTTCGCAACACCGCTGCGACGTGCGCAGATACGGTGAATGCGCTGGCGGAAATATTTTCAAGCCAGGACGCCGACCGGTTCCTGTGGACACGGCCTGGCTGGATCACTCGCCGCGATGCCTATTACCATGACGCGCACGGTGGGCGCGATTCATTGAAGGCGAGGCTGAAGCGTCTCGGATACAACACCATCGGCCATGTGTTTTACCCCACGCAGTACGCCCACTTCTCTGAGGGGTTCGATACCTTCATCCCACATTACGCGTATGTCGAGGGAGCACCGGCCAAGCTGGACGATAGCCGGCTCTTTTTCGACCTCTGGCTGGTGTCAATTCTGCCGCCGCAGCTCAGCAGCTACTTCGTTCCGAACATCGCGAGCCGGCGCCTGACGGGCCGCGCGACGATGTCAGATTTTCCATCGCTGGTGTCCTATGGTGCGGTGGCGAAGTTCATCGGCGAGGAATATTCACAGCCCGCCGGTGGGAGGTACGTTTTCTTTCACGTGCTGTTGCCCCACAAGCCATTTATCTTCTCAGAACTCTGCGACACCGACGAGAAGGATTGGGGCGATACCCCGAGTGATGCCGCCGTCCGCGGGCAGTACGGCTGCGCGCAGTCGCTGATTCGGGACATCCTCGACACTTTGAAGCGAATCGATCGGTTCGACGATTCCATGATCATCGTGCAGGGCGACCACGGTGATGGTTTGAGAAAGGATTCGTCCGGGCAATACCATCGTGTCATCGATCGGGATGCGCCACATACATTCACAAGACCCGTATTGCTCGTGAAGCCTCCACGCGAGGCAGCCGCTGCGCCGCTCAAGATTTCCGACTTTCCGGCGCGCGCTCCAGACATCGCGCGCACAATTCTCGCCACGGTGGATCCAGCGGGCGCCGGAAACATGAAAGGCGTCGACCTGCTCGGAGAGACAGGGCAGGCGGCGCCGCGGCCGCGGTTGTTCTATTGGGAAACGGAAACCCACACACTCCGCTACACGATTGATGTCGATGGCGGCATAGCCAGCCGTGACACGCTGAAATGAATGCCGCTACGCCCTGAGAGCGTCGCGACCGTCGTACACGTGATCGACAGCCTCGGTGTCGGCGGAGCCGAGCAGGCACTGGGGCTGTTGGCGCGAAACCTCGACCCGAACCGTTTTCGCTGCCGGGTTTTCGCGCTGCGAGGCCTCGGACCCCTGGCCGACGATCTTCGCACACGGAATCTTCTCGCGAATGAGCACATACCATCGACCCTCCGCACCCAGTTGGCCGGCCTCTGGACGTTCCTCCGCACAGAGCGACCCGACATCGTGCACACCCATTTGAATTACAGCGATTTGTTTGGCGGGCCGTTGGCCAAAGCCGCGGGAGTGCCCTTTGTGCTCACGTATAAAGCGAGCATCCTGCGAACGCATGGAAACCGGCAACGTCTGTACAACGCGATGACCAAGCTCGCGTCAACGTCTGATGATGTTGTGGTGGTGTTGTCCGACGCATTGCGGGCGTACCTTGTTTCGAATGGAATTGTCCCGGGGCGAAAGATCCGGGTGGTTCACTACGGCGTCGATCTTGAAGCGCCACAGTGTCGACTGCGCCGGGCGGACATGAACCTGGGAACGGGACCAGTAGTCTTACTGCCGGCTCGACTGGAGCCTCGCAAGGACCACGCGACGTTTTTCAAAGCCGCGCAGTCCGTCCTGGCGCATCGACCTGACGCGCAATTCCTGCTGGCGGGCGATGGTGAGCCGTCGTTTCGCGCCGAGCTCGAGAGACTCGCCGAGCCGCTTGGCTCGGCGGTGCGTTTTCTCGGAAGCCGAAACGATGTGCCGGCCCTGATGGCACTCGCGGATCTCGTGGTGCTGTCTTCCACGACCGAAGGGTTGGGCCTGGTGCTGCTGGAAGCTATGCGGGCCTGCCGCCCCGTCGTCGCAACCCGCGTCGGGGGAGTGCCGGAAATCGTCGTCGATCGCGTCACCGGCTTGCTCGTGGCACCGCGAGCGTCCGATAGCCTCGCGGCGGCGATGATGGAGCTGCTCAGCGACTCCGTTCTGTCTGAGCGAATGGGATATGCCGGCCGGCAACGCGTGGAAAAGGAGTTCACGGTAGCGGCGATGTCGGCAAAAATGTCAGCCATCTACGACGATCTGTTGTCGCCGGGGCGGGCGACCATGCCAGCGTGAGTATTGAGCGCATCCGTGTCCTTCGCGTCATCGCGCGGCTGAACGTCGGCGGTCCGGCGTTGCACACGGCAGTACTTTGCAAACTCGACCCGGTCAGATTCCAAACGACAATTGCCTACGGATCGCTGGGTCCGGACGAAGCGGACATGTCGGATCTGCTGCGCGGCACGACTGCAGAGGTGGTAATCATCCCTGAGCTTGGCCGGGCGTTGAATCCGTTTCGCGATGTCGTGGCGTTCGCGAAGTTATTGCTTCTCATTTTTCGAGTCCGTCCGCACATCATCCATACACATACGGCGAAAGCGGGATCCCTGGGCCGGGCAGCAGGCGCGGTGTTCCGCTTGCTCAACTGGAGGCACCGGTGCTGCCTGGTGCACACGTTTCACGGGCATGTGTTCGAAGGTTATTTCTCCCCGGCAAAATCTCGTGTTGCCGTTCTTGTGGAGCGCCGATTCGCGGCATTGTCGGATTGCATCCTGACCCTGAGCGAACGACTTCGCCTCGATCTCGTTGAGCGGTTTCACATTGCCCCCTCGACCAAGGTGCGCGTCGTGCCGCTGGGGCTCGATCTCGAGCCTTTTCTCGACTCCTCCGGCCGTTCGATGGTTCGCAGGCAGTTGGAGATAGCGCCGGATGCATGCGTAGTGACGTGCGTCAGTCGACTCGTGGCGGTCAAAAACCACAGTCTCCTGATGAGAGCGGCTGCGCTCATTGCGCAGGCGCAAGCGAGGCCGATCGTCATTCTGATCGTCGGTGGTGGCGATCTCCTGGGCGACCTGAAACGCGAAGCCGAAAACCTCGGCATCGCCGCCTCTATTCGGTTTCTTGGGTGGCGCAGGGATCTGCCGGCCGTGTACGCCGCCAGTGATGTGGTCGTACTGACGTCACTCAACGAAGGTACGCCCGTAAGCCTCATCGAAGCCATGGCGGCCGGCTTGCCGGTCGTGGCCACCGCGGTCGGCGGCGTTCCCGATGTCGTCGAAAACGGCTTGACTGGTACACTTGTCCCAAGCGGTTCGGTCGAAGCGCTGGCGGACGCGATTAACGCGCTGGTTGCGGATCGGGATCTGCGTTGTTCACTCGGCCGGGCAGGCCGTGAACGGGCATTTCAGCGGTACACTCGCGAGGAGCTGATCACGCAAGTAGCAGGGTTGTATGAGGAATTGCTGTTGACTGGGCGGAGGACAACACATGCTCTGGCCGGTTGAGCTGCGGCTTCTGATGCCGCTCGGCATCGCGTTTGCGCTGTCTCTCATCGTTACTCCCCTCGTCCGGCGCATCGCCAAGCAGCGCGGCCTGGTGGCGTCGCCCAGCCCCGATCGTTGGCATCGACGCACGGTCGCCTTGTTTGGTGGCGTCGCCATCTTCTTCAGTGTGATGGCGACATGCGCGCTCGCCTTCGCATCAATGGAAATCGACAGACGGGTGATCGTGCTCGCCGCGGGCGCGACTGCGCTGTTCATCCTCGGGCTGATCGACGATGCGCTCAAGTTGAAGCCGTTTACGAAGCTGATGGTGCAAGTGTCGGTGGCCTGCGCCATGGTGGTCTTCGGATTCTCGTTGAACTGGTTCGCCAACGAACCGCTTGATGCCACAGCGTCGATTTTCTGGATTGTCGGAGTGACCAACGCCTTCAATCTGCTCGACAACATGGACGGGCTCGCTCCGGGCATAGGGCTGATCGCTGCAGCCGGGGTTGTGCTGTCGGGAGCCGAGACGCTCGATCCCAGCTTGTCTGCGTTTGCGCTCGCCCTGATCGGCGCGCTGGCTGGTTTCCTTGTGTTCAACTTTCAGCCCGCCAGCATCTTCATGGGCGACAGCGGGAGCCTTTTCATCGGCATGAGCCTGGCACTGCTCGTGCTGGCTCCACACGCCAGCAACACAGGCATCATCGAAGTGATCGCCGTTCCGACTCTGATCCTCCTGATCCCGATCGTCGACACGACACTTGTCACTATCTCGAGAAAGCTTTCGGGGCGCGCCGCTTCGACGGGTGGGACAGATCACCTATCGCACCGCCTTGTCGCGCTTGGCTACTCGGAGCGCCGAGCCGTCGCCATCCTCTACATCGTGGCGGCCTTGGGAGGGCTGGCCGGCTCTGCCGTGCGCGAATTTGGCGCCAGTGTCAATGTGCTGATTGCAATATTGGTGGTGGCGCTCGTCCTGTTCGGCGTGCGTCTCGCGCGCGTCAAGGTTTACGAGGATCAGGATTTTTCGCTGCTCACCAACCGCCGGTACACACCGCTCTTGTCCGAGCTCACGCACAAGCGGCGTCTCTTCGAGCTCATCCTCGACGTCGTGCTGATCGTCATCGCGTACTACTCGGCCTATCAAATCCGGTTCGAAGGCGCCGAGTTCCGCGTGTACTATCCGCGATTTGTCGAATCACTGCCGATTGTGATCGGGTGCAAGGTCGTCAGCCTGTACTTTGGCGGGGTTTACAAGGGAGTGTGGCGCTATTTCGGGTTGTCCGACCTCAGCGCGTACGTCGCCGGCGTCGTCCTGGGTTCGGCAACCAGCGTTATGGCGCTCGTGCTGATCTATCGATTCAGCTCTCTGTCGCGCGGCGTGTTCATCATCGATGCGTTGATGCTGCTCCTGCTCCTGATCGGAAGCCGGCTTTCCTTCAGGGCGATCGGCGAGATGGCCCATCGCAGGCGGAATCCCGAGCAGCCGGTTGTGATCTACGGGGCGGGCGATGGTGGAGCGCTCCTCGTCCGCGAGCTGATGAACAATCGCCGTCACGGATATTCCCCAATCGGCTTTATCGACGACGACCGTTCAAAGGAAGGCAGAAAGATTCTCGGCCTGACGGTATTCGGCGGTGTTGACGCGCTGCCGCACGTGCTCGAGCGAAAACAGATCGTCGCTGTGCTGTTGAGCACATCCAAGATTCGACCGGAGCGGCTGATAGTCCTGGGTCAGTGGGCCGAAGAAGCCGATATTCCGCTGATTCAGCTTCGTTTCGCGCTTCACGAGCTCCGCCCTCCCGCGTAAGCAGCTTGCCTGAAACTCTCACGCCTTCGACCTCGAGCGCGCTGACGCTCCACGACGAGGAAATTTGTCTTGCTCGAATCAGAGCGGAACTGCGTCTCGTGTCCCGAATTCGCCGCAAACGTGGCACTCTGGCCGCGGCGAGAATGCTCGCTTCCGTGGTGTCGGTCTACTGTCGCCAGATCGGGCTGGCGACCGTCACCCGACCGGGAGCCAGTTTTACGCTCAATGGCGAACGGCTGCGTTACCTGCGGCACTGGCACGCGACGACATTTCTGAACGAACGGACGATCGAGCTTCCTGTCGTCGCGGCGGAGTTGAGACGTGCGCGGCCGGAGCGCCTGCTCGAAATCGGCAACGTGTTGAACTACTACCTGTCCTATCCGCATGTCGTCGTCGACAAATACGAAGTGACGCCAGGAGTGTTGAACGAAGACGTCGTGGAGTTCTGCAGCGCCGAGTCGTTCGACATGATCGTCAGTATCTCTACCATCGAGCACGTGGGTTGGGATGAAACGCCTAAGGATCCCGACAAGACGATTCGGGCGGTCGGGCACTTGCGGAGCCTTCTTTCGCCAGCGGGAAGGCTTGTCTGCACGATGCCGCTCGGGTACAACCTTCACCTTGACGCACATCTTGCTTCGGGACGGCTGCCGTTCGACGAGGTCCGCTATTTGAAGCGCGTCAGCGCGCGGAATGAATGGCAGGAGGTTAGAGCTGAGGACGTCCGAGGCGCCGCGTACGGGCATCCCTATATGCATGCGAATGTTGTGGCAGTCGGGTTTGCGTCAGGACCGTGCCGAGACAGATGAGCGGCCGCCGAGGGCTGCGAGTGCTTTACGTGACATCGGTGTGCGATCCCGCCCACACCATATCGGCGAGTGCGTTCTGGTGGGCCGATGCGCTGGCGGCGAGGTGCGAAAGCGTGGACGTGATTGCGCTGGATACCGGCGGCACTCCGCGCGCGAACATGCGTCTCCACTCGCTCCATCGAAGCGGCCGCGCGTCGGCATGGGCCGCCGTGCCAAGGCTGGCCCTGCTGTTGAGTCAGCTGGTGCCGACGGTAGATGTCGTGTTTTGCCAGTACTCGACCAAGTTCGTGTTCGCCGCGTGGCCATTTTCAATCGCCTTTCGAAAGCCGATCGTGTTCTGGTGGTCTCACGCCCACGTGGACTGGCGTCTAAAAGCGGCCACGAGAATGGTCGCCGCGGTGGTCACCTCGTCTATCGACTCGTTCCGCCTCTTGACGAAGAAGAAGCACGTGATTGGCCATGGCGTGGACGTGAACGTGTTTACACAGGGCCCGGCCGTGCCGCCTGTTGCCGCGAGCGATAGCTCTATCAGGCCTCTAAGAATCGTCTCCATAGGACGGATTACTCCCGTCAAGGACCTGGAGACGATCATCAGCGCGGCTGACATTCTCAGCAGAGAAGGCGCGCCGCCGTTTACGCTCGATCTTATTGGCGATGTCGGCCGCAGCGGTGATGAGGAGTATCTG
>JGI10216J12902_102291891_pt1 | contig 10732 bp, 10 predicted proteins | sample KanNatreferecore_FD_12902 | JGI IMG/M metagenome (IMG submission 12902)
CTGTTGCCCAGTCGATGCCGAGCGTGTTGCCAATCTTCCGGGCTTCTTCGGTAGTGAATGATCGCTTTGCCGTCATGGACTCGGCTCCTCTTCTTAAGGCTCACGCAGGCAATGCGCCGCATCCATCCCTAGACTACTGAGCGGGTCGCAAAGCGTCATCATCTCGTCGTGGAGCAACGCAAAGTTCGGAACTTTCGCCAATGCAAGACGTCCGGGTGATGGGCTGCATGACGTGAATGAGTCCATGCACGGCAATCAGTGAAAAGAACACCCATCGCATGAGACTCTCCCTCGCGCCACGAACCACCATCCCGCCTTCCCGTGAATGGCGACCGACAGCGGCTCAGTTGACTGGCGAGCCTGCTGAAGCTGCAGCGTCCTGTACCATGACGACAACTTCCGGTGGGGCCATCAATACCTTCTTCACTTTGCACCCGGCAGCAGCCTGTACGACGGCCGAACGATATTTCTCAGGAAACGTTGGCGGCAACGTGAGCCTGAGTTCTACGCGACTCAATCGATGCGTGATCTCGTCGAACTGGTGGTGCTGGACGAGTTCCACTCCGTCGGTCGAGATTCCTCGAGACTGGCAGAAGGTGAGCACATAGAAGCCGGCGCAGGTTGCGAGGGAGGCGAGGAAAAGCTCGAATGGCTCGGGAGCCATGCCTGCGCCACCACGCGCGGTGGGCTGGTCTGTGCGAATCACGCGCGACCCCAAAGCGGCGTCCACCGTCCTGCCGCCGGGGAAGGAGACCCGAACATCCACGGGATGCTCCTGCGTAATCGTTGGTTGGTTCATCATATCCTCCCGGGTGCAGTGGGAAGCCGTGATCCGGTTTGCTTGTCCGACGAAATGTGCTCCGGGCGTGTTGCTTGGCTGAGATGTCGGGGTGGGCGGCGCCCGCGACAGCTCCACCAGGCGCGCGTCGCGCCAGCCCAGCACTCGCGGAAATCGAGACCTCGAACACTCGACGCGTGTCGGGTGTGCGTTCAACGGCAACACGCCGCACGAGCAAATCCAACGCACTCATCATGCCAAGGGCGACCGGCCTGTCGGCCGTTCTGGAAAGCGCTTCATCCGCTTCACCTGGCAGCTCTGACGTGGCTGGCGGTTTGCGGCGCGACGAACACATAGGGCGCCGTCGTCGTGGCTGTCAGGCTGACAGTGCGGCCTGACAGGATGTCCGCTAACAACCGGGCGCCATTCAATCTCGAGCCCCGCGTGCCTTGCTCACTCCTTGAGGTTCGCCGGGTTACCGCAGTGCGATCCAATTCTTGTTGACGGCACGGGGGTTGCCGAGTGTGTGAGCGGCGTACAAGGCGACGAGGAGGATGAAGATGAAGATGAAGATTCTCATCGCAGTGGATGAGTCCCCATACTCGGAAGCAGCAATCCAGTTCGTACGAAGGCTGCGGCTGCCCGCGGACACGCATGTGACAGTCGTTTCGGCGGTACAACCTGCGGTTCCGATCTATGCGGACATGTATGTTCCCGCCGCAGCGACGGTTGACGTGCACATGGTGGATCAAACCAAAGCTCATCAGGAGCTGGTGTCCCAAGCCGAACGCGAGCTTCGCGAGAGTGGACTCGTGACCGAGGCTCGTGTGCTCCAAGGAGATCCGCGGGAGGCAATCGTACAGACGGCGAAGGACGAGGCCGCTGATTTGGTCGTGGTCGGATCACATGGGCGGAGCGGCATTGCGAAGCTCGTCATGGGGAGCGTGGCATCTCACGTCGTGACGCACGCACCGTGCAGCGTGCTGGTTGTGAAGATGGAAGGGCGACGCGCGTGAAGGCCGCGAGCACGTCTTCCGGAACCGCAATCGCGGACATGCTCGGCAAGACGGTGGTCGATCGCCGCAGCGGGCTCGAGGCGGTGTTCCGCCCACGCTCGGTCGCGGTGATCGGCGCCTCGCGGGAACGCGGCAGCATCGGTGCCGAGATATTCCACAACCTCATCGCCCACGGGTTTCAAGGGCCCGTGTATCCCGTGAATCCGAAGGCCGAAGTCGTTCAATCGGTGCTCGCCTATCCCAGCATTGCCAGGGTGCCGAACCCTGTCGACCTGGCCGTGATCGTGGTGCCCGCGGCGCACGTGCTCGCGGTTGTCGAAGAATGCGGGCTCGCCGGCGTGAGAGCGGTCGTGGTCATCAGCGCCGGATTCAAGGAAGTGGGTGCGGACGGCATCGATCGAGAGCAGGCGCTCGGTGAGTGCGCACGGCGTCATGGGATGCGCCTGGTCGGTCCCAACTGCCTCGGTGTGCTCAACACAGAAGCCGCGGTCCGGCTCGACGCCACCTTTGCGCCGGTCTACCCGCCGGCGGGGAAGGTGGCGTTCTCCTCGCAGAGCGGTGCCCTCGGGCTCGCCATCCTCGACTACGCGGCCCAGCTTCAAATCGGTATCTCTCAATTCATCAGCGTCGGTAACAAGGCCGACGTCTCGGGCAACGATCTCCTCGAGTTCTGGGAGGGCGATCCAGGCACGAACGTGATTCTTCTTTACCTCGAGTCGTTCGGAAACCCGCGCCGCTTCACCCGGATTGCGCGTCGCGTGGCACAAAAGAAGCCAATCGTGGCGGTGAAGAGCGGTCGGACCGCCGCGGGCGCTAGGGCCGCCTCGTCCCACACCGGATCCCTCGCCGGCATCGATGTCGCCGTGGACGCGCTGTGCGCGCAGTCCGGTGTGATCCGGACCGACACGATCTCGGAGCTCTTCGACATTGGAATGCTGCTCTCGAATCAACCTGTGCCGCGCGGCGACCGCGTCGCCATCGTCACCAACGCAGGAGGACCGGGTATCATGGCTTCCGACGCGTGCGAGGGCCACGGCCTCAAGGTGGCATCGCTCGACCCCGCCACGGTCGACGCCCTGCGCGCGTTCCTCCCACCGGAAGCCAGTACGAAGAACCCAGTGGACATGATCGCGTCAGCCAGGCCGGAGTCGTTCGAGCGGGCGGTGCGGCTCGTGCTCGGTGATCCCAACGTGGACAGCCTGCTCGTGATCTACGTCCCGCCCGTGGTCACCCGGCCGATCGAGGTGGCTCAGGCGATCGTTCGCGGCGTAACACAAGCCGCCGAGGATGCTGCCGCGCGGGGTCTTCCTGCGAAGCCAGTGCTCTCCTGCTTCATGGGAACGCACGGTGTTCCGGAGGGGCTGCGATCCTTGCATCGCGGACACATTCCTTCCTACGCGTTTCCGGAGTCCGCGGCCATCGCTCTCGCGAGGACCGTGCGATATGGCCAGTGGCTCGAGAAGCCGGAAGGACGCCAGGTGCGCTTCCCGGACGTGGACGCGGCACGGGCAGCGCGCGCCATCGCAATGGCACGGGCTCACGCGGACGGTCCCCGAGTATGGCTACGGCCGGACGCGCTCGCCGAGGTACTTGACGCTTACGGACTTCGGATGGTCGAGACTGCCTTCGCTTCGAGTGAAGACGAGGCCATGGCAGCGGCGCGCCGTATCGGCTATCCCGTGGCGCTCAAGCTCTCGTCGGACATCATCACTCACAAGTCGGAGGTGGGTGGAGTGGCGCTCGACCTGCGTCACGACGGCGAGGTGCGTGAGGCATGGCAGAGAATCGAGCGCTGTGTGCGCGAGCGCGTCCCCGGCTACGGGAAGATGAGCACAATCGTGCAGCGCATGGCTCAGAGCGGGGTCGAAGCGATCGTCGGAGTCACGTACGACCCATCCTTTGGCCCACTCATCATGTTCGGCCTCGGTGGGGTTCAAGTCGAGTTGCTTCAAGACGTCGCCTTCCGCATCCACCCGGTCACCGACCGTGATGTCCACGAGATGGTCCGCGCGGTGCGGGCCTTCCGGTTGCTCGAAGGATATCGCAGCGCCCCGGCGGGCGACATCGCCGCGCTCGAAGAGGTCCTGTTGCGCATCTCGCAGATGGTGGAGAACCACCCCCAGATCGCGGAGATGGATCTGAACCCGATCAAAGTGCTTGCGCCCGGACACGGGTGCCTGGTGGTGGACGCCAGGATGGCGGTATTCACCGAATCGTAGGGGATGCCCTGATTCGTGACCGATGGGTCGTGCCTGCCAATCCATCGGCCCGTTATGACACCGTGGCAGTCAGGTTTGAACTGTTTGCGTGGTCCGCCTGAATTCATGGGGCATCGCCACGACTTGAGAGCGTCGCCCGAGCCCCCTGCGAGGCACGACTGATGCAAGGCTCTTCGTTTTGCGCGCCATCACCCACCAATGTGGGAACGAGCCGCGGCGTCACGACGAGCGACGCCGTCGGCATGACCGGTGCCGCGCCAGCTCGTCGTGAAACCGCTCCGTGGGACGTCCTGACTTGAACGTTCGATGGAGAGCCGCACAATCGGAGGTTGTCATGGCAATCAATGATCGGTTGCAGCAGCTGTTCGACCAGAGGCGGTCGAGTTACGCGGTGCTCCCCCACACCGATGCGTATACCGCTCAGGGCGTGGCTCATAGCGTTCGCGTCAAGGGTTGGCAATTGGCGAAGGTCGTCGTGGTTCGTGACGCAGCAGGAAGGGATCTCATGGTGGTTCTGCCGGCCACGCGGTACCTCGATCTTCACGCGCTCCATCAGGTGACCGGTCGTGCAGGGTTCCACCTCGAGGACGAGCGGGAACTCGAGCTACTCTTTCCGGACTGCGAAGTGGGGGCAATGCCGCCATTCGGGTTCTTGTATGGCATGCAGATGTACGTGGACCCTTGCCTTCTGCGGGGAGGGAACATCTTCTTTCAGGCCGGCAATCACCATGAAATCGTTCTGATGCGCTGCGAGGAGTACGAGGTCATCGCACGGCCCTTCTACGCAGGATCCTGTCTGCATCGAGACAGCGACAACCGTGAAGTGGCGGATGCTCACAGACCGGCTTTCGTGGATGGGAGGAATGAGGTCGCGAGGTCTTCATGAGGCCGGGACTTTCTGCCGGTGCCCGCTGTATCTGCCGTTCGGCACTTCGGCGTGTGGGGGGCACCGCAGGAGCCGTCGCGCGCGTTCCAGAATCTCGGCCGTCCGCCAAGCATCGCATCGTGGGCATGCCTCTATCGCCACCTGAGGCTCCCCTCTCGGACCCACGCACTATGGTCTCTTCAGTTTCACGACCAGAACGCTGCACGGCGCATGGGTGACGACGTGGCTGGCCACGCTGCCCATCAGGAGCTTGTCGAAACCGGTGCGGCCATGCGAGCCGACGACCACCAAGTCCGCTCCCCAGCTCCGGGCTGCCTCCACCAGCGCCGCACGGGGATCACCGTGAACGCAGTATCAGAGGGTGGCAGCCGAGAAGGCCGTGCGTCAGCTCTTTGGAGTGAGGGGCATAATCAACGACGTCATCGTGTCACCGCACGTAACGCCATCCGAGGTCAAGAAGAAGATCGCGGCTGCTCTGGAGCGCAACGCGCTACTCGACGGAGAACGGATCACAGTGGATGCGCAGGGGGGAAGAGTGACCCTGCGAGGCACTGTACGCTCACTTGCGGAGAAGTCTCAGGCAGGATGGGCCGCCTGGTCAGCGCCGGGCGTGACGGAAGTGCAGAACGAAATTCAAGTCGTATAGCCACACATTGGCGCAACTCGTGTCGTCTCTTCAGGACACATCGGAAGCCATGATTCTCGGCGCGCGAGGGGAGGCCGAGCCCGGCGAGACGACCCGGGCCGGCGACCGGATTGCGAGGCGGGAGGGGGGTGATGCGGTTGATCCCAGCGTTGACGGGACTGCTCGTCGCTGGCGCCCTCAGCCTCGCGACGAGGGCAGAGGGTGCAAGAGTCTCTCCTTGCGATCTGACCTTTCCAAGTGACACTTCGGTGGCGTGGACCTGCGTTACGATCCGCAAGGACGAATCGCTGGAGAGTCTGTTCGGCGACCGCTGGATGGACGTGGCGCGCTTCAACCGCATCGACCGTCGGCATGCATCGCCGGGCCTGCGGATCAGGGTGCCCCAAAGACTCGATGCAATCGAGTGCTTCTCGCCGATGCCGCAGCGCTATGCTCTCGCCGACAGCGAGTCGCAGTTCGTGCTGATCCACCTGTCCGAGCAGTTCCTCGGTGCGTATGAGCATGGCCGACGGGTCTTCTCAGCCCCGATCACGACGGGGCGTACCGGCGACCCCACGCCCACCGGCCTGTTTCGCATCACGGCATACGATCGCAACCACCATTCGTCCCGTTATCGAATCGCTCAGACGAATCGGCCGTATCCTATGCACTACGGGCTGAGATTCCACGTGGACGCCTCGGGCGTGTCCTATTGGATCCACGGGCGTGATGTGCCGGGCGTCGCCGCGTCACATGGATGCATCGGACTCTACGATGAGGCGATGCAGAAGCAGTGCTATGGACAGCCCGACGAGCCGGCATTGGCCGACGCGCGCTGGCTATTCGAGTGGGTTGTTGGATCGCAGGGCGACACGACGTCGATTGGGACCATGGAGGGACCTCGGGTGCTGATCGTGGGATCTCCGCCCAAGGTGCGGATCAGGGAGGTCGAGCGCCCGATTGGAGGGAACGGCAACCGGGCTCCCGACGAGAGACTGCAGGCCGACATGAACCCAGTACGCTGGATTGAGCTGCTGTGCCCGCAGACCGTGTTCACGAGCTGGCTGTCTCATCGAGCCAGTGAACGAGAGTGACGTGTCTGATGAGCACATGAGCGCCAGGCACGGCCCTCCAAACATGCGGCGCCTATTCGTTACGGTCACCCTGCTGACCTTGATCGTGCTTGGGGGCCTCGCCGCGATCGGCGATCCGATACTGGGCCGCGTAACGATCCTTGGTGGATGTGCGCTCGTCCTATGGCTGAGCGAGATCGTGCCTCCCTACGTCACCACGATCGCATTGGTTGGCGCCATCCCTCTCATGCTGGGCCCCACGCAACCTGTCTATCGTCTCGGTCCAGTCATGGGATGGGCCGCCGATCCGGTGCTCGCCCTGTTCTTCGGTGGTTTCACCCTCGGGGCGGCTGCTTCGCGGCATGGCATCGATGTCCATATTGTCGCGCGGGCGCTGATGCTCTCTCGGCACCGCCGCCGTCGGCTACTGGCTTTGGTCATGGTGACCACGGCGGTGCTATCCATGTGGATCTCCAATATTGCAGCGGCCGCGCTGATGCTGGCGGCGTTGAGGCCGCACCTCCATCACGGCGAGAGTACCCAACAGTTTCGTGGCGCACTGCTCCTGGGTGTTGCAATGGGAGCGAATCTAGGCGGAATGGCGACGCCGATCGGTACCGGCCCGAACGGGATTGCGATCGCCCATCTCGAGCCGTTGACTCGAATCACTTTCCTGCAGTGGATTGGCTTCGCATTGCCGCTCGTGATCGGCATGCTCGGGATCGGCTATGTCCTGATCATGTGGGCGCACCGAGTCGAAGGCGCCTATCAACCGGTCGACGTGCGGGTCGACCCGCTGCCGCCTCGCGGGCGGGGTCTTGTGGTCGTGTTCCTCCTTGCGATAGCGGCATGGCTGAGCGAGCCCCTGCACGGCGTGGCGGCGCCGATCGTAGCGCTCGGCGTAGCGGTGATCCTCTTCGGCGGTGGATGGCTCGGGCGCGAGGACCTGGGTCGAATGGACTGGTCGACGCTCCTCCTGATCGCCGGAGGCATCGTGCTCGGCCGGCTTGCCGAGCGATCGGGATTGCTCGAGGGTCTTGCTCGGGGCGCGAGCGGGGGTGACATACCGCTCACGATGAGAATTACCGCGTTCACCTTGACGGCCGCACTGATGGGGGCGGTCATGAGCAACACCGCGAGCGCCGCCATGTTGATCCCGCTGGCGCTTGGTCTCGGCCTTCCGCGGTCGATCGCGGTGTTGATCGCCATCGGCACATCGTTCGGGGTGACCTTCACCATCAGTTCGCCGCCCAACGCGATGGCATATGGAGAGGGCGGCCTCAGTGCACGCGATCTGTTACGCGTGGGTGCACCCATAATGATCATCGGTTGTCTCGTGGTCGGGTTGACCGGCCCGCTTGTTCTGCGCTTGGTGGGCCTTCGCTGAATTCTGCCGGGCAGCAGGTCTTCTGCACTGGGCTCGGCAAACGCCAGCAATGCACTCGTCCAGAGTTCCGGATCGCCTGGCTGCGTCCGATCAGCGCATGGCCTATCCTGTGCCATGCTCGAACTGCTCGTCACCCAGCCACTGTTGCTGTTGTTCGTCGTGCTCGCGGTGGGCTACGCCGCGGGACGAGTGATGATAGGCGGCGTGCAACTGGGCATGGCCGCCGTGCTGTTCGCCGGACTCGCAGCCGGCACGCTGGATTCTCGATTGCAGTTGCCTGAGTTCGTGCGCAGCTTCGGGCTCGTGATCTTCGTCTACTCGATCGGAATCTCGAGCGGACCGGGGTTCTTCGCTTCGCTGCGCCGCCGCGGCCTGCGGAACACGGCGTGGACAGTGTCCCTGCTCGCAATTGCCACGGGCATCGCCGTGCTTCTCGAACGTGTGCTGGGCCTGCCCTCCGCGATGACGGCGGGACTCTTCTGCGGTGCGCTCACGAATACGCCGGCGCTCGCCGCCGTGCTCGAGCGGCTACCGGCAGGTGTGGACACACCGGTCATAGGCTATTCGATCGCGTATCCCATGGGAGTGCTCGGCCTGGTGCTGGCGCTGGCCGTTGCGCGGCGTCGCTGGCGCACAGAGCTCGAGACGAACGCGCGGCGCGGACACCTCGAGGTGCGCTTCCTGACCGTGACGAACGACGATGCCATCGGGACGCCGGTGAAGCTGCTGCTGCGAGAATGGGGCATCCGCGCGCGGTTCGTTCGGTGTCTTCGCGCGGGCACGTGGGCGCTCGTGAACCCCGACGCCGGGCTCGAACGGGGGGACATCGTGACCGCTGTCGGTTTGCCCGACGCACTCGACCGACTCACCGCGCGTGTGGGCGAGCCCTCCGTGGAGCATATCGAGTTGGACCGAAGCGATCTCGACTTACGGCGCATCTTCGTGTCCAACTCGAGCCTGGCGGGTCGCTCGCTCGGTGAGCTCAAGACCCTTACCCGCTTCGGCGCGCTGGTCACGCGCGTGCGTCGCGGGGATGTCGACCTGGTTCCCGGCGGAGACACCGTGCTCGAATTGGGCGACCGGGTTCGAGTCGTGGCCCCACGGGAGCGCATGCCGGAGATCTCGCAATTCTTCGGCGATTCGTACCGCGCGCTCGGCGAAATCGACGCCATGTCGTTTGGCCTCGGCGCGACATTCGGCCTGCTCCTCGGGCTCGTGTCGATCCCGCTTCCGGGTGGCGCGTCCTTCCGTCTCGGACCCGCAGGAGGTCCGCTCGTCGTGGGCCTCGTGCTTGGCGGGCTTGGCCGCACCGGTCCGATCGTGTGGCAGCTTCCGTACAGTGCGGGACTCACGTTGCGCCAAATCGGGCTAGCGCTGTTCCTCGCTGCTGTCGGAGTGAGTGCAGGGACTCCGTTCGTGCGGACGCTTCGCGAAGGAGGTGGGCCGCAGCTGCTCGTCGCAGGCATCGGAGTTACGGTGGTCACGGCCGCGCTCGCTCTGTGGACCAGCCGGCGGTTGCTGCGAGCTCCTTCCGGCATCGCCATGGGCATGGTGGCGGGAGTGCACACGCAGCCGGCGGGGCTGGCATTCGCGAATGAATCCACGGGCGACGAGTCGCCCAACCTGGGCTACACCAGCGTGTCACCCATCGCGACGGTCGCGAAGATACTGTTGGCGCAGCTATTGGTCGGTCGTTCCTGATCGGTGTTTCATTTGTTCTCAGTCTCCTGATGGCTTTCGGTCGGCGTGGTGGCAGTGGACATTGTATCGAGTAGCTCGGAATGGCGAATTTGTCCTCCGAGATGCGCTGTCCAGGCCATCGCCCCGCTCAGTGCGAGCGCGGCGATGAGCATAGTCGCCGCGAGCGCAGGCGGAATGACCCGGCTCCGGTATCGGATCAAGGTGAAGAGCGAGACCAACCCAAGCACGCCGAGGCCCAGGGACACAACTCGAGCAACGTCCTCATGCAGTTCGATCGCGGTCTTCTGCACCCCCGCCAGCTTCTCGATCGTTTCCTCGCTCTGCGCGCCCGAGAAGTAGACGGGGATGACGGCGAGCGATATCGCAATCAAGGTGCCCAGGGCGAAACGCAGAAGTGTGTTGTGTCGCTGCCAGAGACCAGCCGTCAACGTGACGGCGACGAAGAGAATGCCCAGCACCGGAATGTGGTTGAGCATCAGGTGAACTTGCGGTGTATTCATGGAAGGTCCTCCTGGCGACCCGGATGGACACGGAGGTTCGGGGTCATGGCCTGATCGCTACCTTTATGACGCCATCGCGCCGGTCTCCGAACAACGCATAGGCCTCACCGATGTCCTCGAGCCGGAACGAGTGGGTGAGAAGCGGTGTCAGATCCAACCGCTTGGCCGCCACCATTTCCATCAGACGCCGCATGCGCTCCTTGCCACCCGGACATAGCGTGGTCACGATGCGATGGTCGCCAAGACCGGCCGCGAATGCGTCGTAAGGCATCTGAAGCTTGCCCGAATACACGCCCAGGCTCGACAGCGTACCGCCGGGGCGCAAGGATCGCAGCGCATTCTCGAACGTAGCCTGCTGCCCAAGCGCTTCAATCGCCACGTCGGCGCCGCCGCTGGTGAGCCGTTTCACCTCGGCCACCACGTCCTGATAGCGGTGGTCGAGGACATGGTCGGCGCCCATACGCCGCGCCATCTCGAGGCGGCGCTCGTCGCCGTCGACGCCGATCACCATGGCGGCGCCCATCAGCTTGGCGCCGATCGTCGCGCA
>JGI10216J12902_100401832_pt1 | contig 10729 bp, 9 predicted proteins | sample KanNatreferecore_FD_12902 | JGI IMG/M metagenome (IMG submission 12902)
CCTGCTACGGCCGTGGCGGGACCGAGCCGACCCTCACCGATGCACACGTCGTACGCGGCACGGTTCGCCCGGAAGCATTCCTCGGCGGAAACATGCAGATCGATGCGGCGGCGGCAGCGCGCGCCCTGCAGCCCATCGCCGAGCGCTTCGGTCTGACGCTCGAGGCTGCGGCCGACAGCGCCGTGGCACTGGCAAATGCGAATGTGGTGCGTGCCATCCAGCTCATCTCGACAGAGCGCGGCCATGATCCCCGCGACTACGCTCTCGTACCTTATGGCGGCGCCGGGCCGCTGCATGCCGCCCAAGTTGCCCAGGAGCTCGGAATTGCAACCATCGTCGTGCCGCCGTCCGCCGGCATCATTTCGGCCTACGGGCTGATCGCGTCGGACTTCGTGCTGTTCGAGAGCATGACCCATCGCGCGGTCGCCGACGAGCGTGCTGCCGATGTGCTGCGCGACGTCTTTCGTGCCATGCGCGCCCGGGCGCTCGAGCGAGCAGCGGCGAGCGGATTGAAGGGCCGGCTCGTGTTGTCCCTCGCCGCCGAGATGCGCTTCGTCGGTCAGGCCTTCGAGGTACCCGTGCTGTTCGGGGAATCCGAGCTGGAAGCTCTCGACGCAGCGGCAGTTCGGCAGAGGTTCGGCGAGGCGCACCAGCGCGTCTACTTCTTCGGCGGAGAAGCCACCAAGCCGATCGAGTTCGTGTCCTTCCGGCTCGGTGTGGTGGCGCCGATTGAATCGTTGCCGCTTCTGCGGGAGGCGAAGGATATCGAATCGCCTGCCCGGCCGATCCGAATATTCGACAGCAAGACCTGGCAAGACGCGCGCCTCTTGCATCGAGCCGCACTTGCTCGACACCAAGCGATGGCTGGGCCCGCGCTGCTCGAGGACCCGACCTCGACCCTCTACGTGCCGGCCGGCTGGACCGCCCGGCGCGACGACAACGACAACACCATTCTGGAACGGCGCTGACCATGCAGGACCGCACCACCGAAGTCCGCAATGCCGGCGAGGCGGCCGAGGTGCCGCTCGATCCCGTCGACTATGCCGTCATCTCGCAGGCGCTCGTCGCCATTGCCCGCGAGATGGGCACCAAGCTCATCCGATCATCCTATTCCAACATCGTGCGCGAGGCTCAGGATGCTTCGGCCGCGCTTTTCGACGCGCAGGGCAATGTCGTCGCGCAGGCCGAGCTCATTCCCATGCACCTGGGCTCCATGTCCGAGATCTTCCGCGCCTGCGTGGCGCAGTGCCCGATCGACCGGCTGCAGCCCGGCGACTTCTACATCAACAACGATCCCTATGGCGGCGGGCAACACCTGCAGGACGTGTTCATCTTCACGCCGATCTTCGTCTCCGGGCAGATCATCGCCTTTGCGGGAACGGTAGCGCATCACCTCGATCTCGGCGGCGGCAATCCCGGCATGACGCCGGACGCGGTCGACGTGCACGCGGAGGGCATCATCATTCCGCCCTCGCGCTATACCTACGACCGGGACTGGAACGGCGGACCGCTCGAGCGGCTCGTGGCTGCAAACGTGCGCGTGCCCTCGCAGACCATCGGCGACTTCTATGCCCAGTTCGCGGCCAACGCCATCGGAACGGCGCGCATGGAGGAGCTCACCGCGCGCTATGGCGTGCCGAGCGTGCTCGCGGCCATGAGCGAGCTGATGAACTACTCGGAGCGCCGCTTCCAGGCCGCGCTACGCGCCGTCCCGGACGGCACCTATCACGGCGAGGATGCCGTGGATGATGACGGCATCAGCGACCAGCCGCTCGTGGTGAAGGCGGCCGTCACCGTCAAGGGCGACACGATCGCGGTCGACTACGCCGGCAGCTGCGGCCAGGTGAAGCGCAACCTCAACTGCCCCTGGGCTTCGACCGTCTCGGCCACGCTCGCGGCAATCAAGTCCGCGCTGACGAGCCCGGACATCCCCTTCAACGAAGGCTTCAAGCGGCCAATCGCCGTCACCGCGCCGAAGGGAACGATCGTCAACCCTCACTACCCCGCTCCGGTGCGCGCCAGGCTGCTGCCCGCCTACCGCTGCTTCAATGCGGTGCTCAAGGCTCTGGCGCAGGTGGTGCCCAGCCAGGTCATCGCGGGCGGGAACGATTCGACCCATGCGCTCGCCATCTCGCACCTCGGGTCGAAGGGCTATCGCGTCTATCTCGAGATCTACGGTGGCGGGTTCGGCGGCGGTCCGCGCAGGGACGGCTGCGATGCCGTCGACAGCCCTCTTTCCAACTGCACGAATACGCCGGTCGAAGCGACGGACATGGACTTCGAGCATTTCCGCGTCATCGGCTACGGCCTGCTGCCCGACACCGGGGGACCCGGCAAGTTCAGGGGCGGATTGGGTCTATTTCGCCGCTTCCTCATCCTGAAGGACGGCACCAACTTCGCCACCTACACGGATCGTGTCCGCCTCGCACCCTACGGCCTGTTCGGAGGCGGCGACGGCAGCCGCACGCGCATCGAGATCGAGCGCAACGGCCAGGTGATCAAGGTCAAGAGCAAGGACCGCGTCGACCTCGAGGCGGGAGACATCCTCACGCTCTATTCCTCGGGCGGAGGGGGATATGGGCCAGCCTCGGAGCGCGACCCCGGGCTCGTCGCTCACGACCTTGCCGAGGGCCTCATCAGCTCAGCGGCGGCGGCCCAATCCTACGGCCGAACGTAGTCATTCGGGGGGATCGCCGTGGCCGAGCTGATGAATGCATTTCCTCCGGGTCCCGAGGGACAGGTAACGCTCGCAAACTGGCGCAATGCGCCGTTCAACCACTGGTCTTTTCATCACGTCCGCGAGCTCATTCCCACGGCCGAGATCACCAATGATCCCGAGCGCGTGTGGACCCTGCCATCAGCGTCTGTCGATATGGGGGAGTTTCGGATCAAGTCCGCCGGCAAGGGCTCACTGACGTTCGGGGAATTCGTGTCGCAGACGAGCACCGACGGGATCGTGATCCTGTTCCGTGGCAAGGTCGCGTATGAGGCCTACGGCAACGGTATGCGCTCCGACAACCCGCACATCCTGATGTCGGTGTCGAAATCGATGCTCGGCCTCCTCGCCGGCACTCTCGTCGCCAGGAGCATGCTGGATCTCGAGCGCGTGGTGACGGATATCATCCCCGAGCTGCGCGACACGGCATACGTCGGAGCGACCATCCGGCAGCTGCTCGACATGCGCGCCGGCATCGCCTTCGACGAGGACTACATGGCGACGTCGGGGCCGATCGTGGCCTACCGGCGCGCGACCGGCTGGAACCCTCTCCTGCCTGGCGAGCCCGCATCCGACCTGCGCTCTTTCTACCAGACGATGCGCGAAAGGCGCCGCGCCCACGGCGGCATCCTCGACTACATCTCGCCGAACACCGATCTTTTGGGTTGGGTGATCGAGAGGACGGCAGGACGCCGGTACGCCGACCTCATGGGCGACTTGATCTGGAAGCCCATGGGCGCCGCCCGAAGTGCGTATATCACCGTCGACCGGCTCGGTGCGCCGCGATGCGCGGGAGGGATGTGCGTGACGCCCCTCGATCTTGCTCGCGTCGGACAGCTGATTGTTGACGGCGGGGCGCGCGACGGTCGCCAGATCATCCCGTCGGAGTGGATCGGTGACATCGTGAGCAACGGCGACCCTGCGGCTTGGGAGGCGGGCACGCTGGCGCACTATTTCCCAGGTTTGCAGATCCATTATCGCAGCAAGTGGTACGTTCATCGCGCGGCTGTGCCGCTGCTGATGGCGTACGGCATTCATGGCCAGTACCTGTTCGTCGACAGGGAGCGCGAGATCGTGATCGCCAAGGCGTCCTCGCAAGCGCTGCCAATGGACCCGGAGCTTATTGCCCTGACCCTGGAGGCGGTCGATCAACTGCGCGCTTGGCTCGTTCGCCATTGAGCCCACCGCGGGAGATTTCGCATGCACATCGGATTGATCGGCGGCATCGGGCCTGCCGCCACCGAATTCTACTACCGCGGCCTGATCGATCGGCACGCGGCGGCCGGCACGACGCTGGACCTCACGATTGCCCATGCGGACGTGCGGGAGATGTCGCGCAATCTTGCCAACCGCGATCCACAGAGGCAGGCAGAGATCTTTGCCATGCTGATCAAACGCATGGCGGCGGCAGGTGCGCAGGCGGCCGCCGTCACCTCGATGGGCGGCCATTTCTGCATCCGCGAGCTGGAGGCAATCTCGCCAGTGCCCTTGTTGAACGCCCTGCCGGCAGTTGATGCAGCCATAAGGCAGCGAAAATTCAGTACGGTCGGGATCATCGGGACGCGCATGGTGATGGAGACGCGTCTCTACGGTGCGATCTCGTCGGCCGCGGTCATCGTGCCCGAAGGGGACGAATTCGAGAGGGTCCAGGAAAATTACGGCGCGATGGCAACAGTTGGGCTCGTCAATGACGCGCAGCGGCAGGTGTTCTTTGGCGCGGGAAAGCGGCTGCGCGATCGCGGCGCGGACGTGGTGCTGCTGGGCGGGACCGATCTATTTTTGGCGTTCCAAGGTCAGAACTGCGGATTTCCTGTGCTCGACCTTGCCGACGTTCATGTCGAAGCGATCTATCGGCGCTCGCTCGCCAAGGCCTAGGCCAGCCCCTCGCTGCCGGGGTCATCCGAATATCGGCAATGCCGACACTGCGCGGCTGCGAGATTGCACGACCCGGGGCCGGCACCTAAGCTGACCGCTGGTTTTCGGGGAGACCGACATGCTGGTGATGGACGCGATTGCGCAGGTCCTCAAGCGCGAGGGGATATCGACCCTCTTCTGCTTCCCGACAACACCCATCATCGAGGCCGCGGTCGCGGCGGGGCTGCGCCCCATCATCTGCCGCCAGGAGCGCGTCGGCGTCGACATGGCGAGCGGCTTTGCCCGCACGGCCAACGGCCAGCCACCGACCGTCTTTGCCATGCAGTATGGACCCGGTGCGGAGAACGCCTTCCCTGGCATCGCGAGCGCTTATTCGGACTCCGTCCCCCTATTGCTCCTGCCTCTGGGTCATCCGCGCGACACGGCACAGCTCTTTCCGATGTTCAAGTCGACGCGCACCTTCGCGTCGGTGACGAAGTCGGTGGAGGAGCTGACGCTGCCGGGTCAGGTCGGCCCCGCAATGCGCCGCGCCTTCAGCTACTTGAAGAGCGGCCGGCTCGGGCCGGTCATGCTCGAAGTGCCGGCGGATGTGGTGAAGGCCGACCTCGGCACGGACTCCATCGCTTACGAGCCCGTTCGAGCGGCGCGGTCGGGCGGCGATCCCCGCGATGTGGACGAGGCCGCCAAGCTATTGCTCGAGGCCAAGGCGCCGCTGCTCTATGCCGGCCAGGGTGTCCTCTATGCCCAGGCGAGCGCGGAACTGCTGGCGCTGGCGGACCTGCTGCAGGCTCCGGTCATGACCTCTGTCGATGGCAAGAGTGTCTTCCCGGAGAACCATCCTCTCTCCCTCGGCACGGGTGGCATCGTCTACACGGGCCATGGCAGGCATTTCCTCGACGCAGCCGATGTCGTGCTCGGCGTCGGATGCAGCTTCACGCCGCACCGCATCACCAGTCCGTCGATCGCGCCTGGAAAGAAAATCATTCACGCGACCAACGACGCGCGAGATCTCTACAAGACCTACAATGTCGACGTCCCGATCCTCGGCGATGCCAAGCTGGTGCTCGCGCAACTCCTCGAGGCTATTCGTGATCGGCTCGGAAAGAAGCCCCGCAGTCGCCACGCGGCCCAGGAGATCGCCCGCCTGCGAGAGGGCTGGCTCGAGACCTGGAAGGCGAAGCTGACGTCGAGCGAGCGGCCGATCAATCCCTATCGCGTGATCGCCGAGTTCATGAATGTCGTCGATCCGAAGGACGCGATCGTCACCCACGACTCCGGCAGCCCGCGCGATCAGATCCTGCCCTTCTATACGGCAACGCATCCGCGCGGCTACATCGGCTGGGGCAAGTCGCATCAATTGGGCACCGGGCTTGGCCTCATCATCGGCGCCAAGATCGCCGCGCCCGAGAAGTTCTGCGTCAACTTCATGGGCGATGCCGCATTCGGCATGACCGGGCTCGATTTCGAGACGGCCGTGCGTTCCCAGGTTCCGATCCTGACGGTCGTTCTGAACAATTCCACCATGGCCATCGAGATCCCGCACATGAAGCTCAGCCACGAGAAGCACAAGTCGCGCGATCTCGGCGGCAACTATGCCGCGCTGGCGCGCGAACTCGGCGGCTGGAGCGAACGCGTCGAGGACCCCGGCGAGATCGCCAATGCGTTCCGCCGGGCGCGCCGGCAGACCGAGGAAGGCCGCGCCTGCCTGCTGGAGTTCATCACCAGCGCGGAGACGGCGTTCTCCCACCGCCAGTAGCGCGGGGAGTTGTCGGCGCCAACGCCGCTCAAACGAGCCGGTTGGCGGCAGGCCTGCCGGCGAGCACCGCATCGATGCCGTCGAGCAGGATTTGGCCCATCCTCATGCGCGCGCTCAGCGTGGAGCTGCCCTGGTGCGGCTGCAGGAACACGTTCGGAAGGCCGAGATAGCCCGTGTGCAGGTTGGGCTCGTTGTTGAAGACATCGAGGCCGGCGGCGGCAATCCGTCCTGATTGGAGCGCGGCAATCAACGCGGCGTCGTCGACGAGATCGCCCCGCGCGATGTTCACGACGATGGCGCCCTCGGGCATCGACGCGAGGCTTGCCGGGTTCAGGAGGGCTCGCGTCTGTTGTGTCGACGGCGCAGCCAGCACCAGGACATCGCTTACTGCGAGCAGGCTGGCGACGGTGTCGTGGTAGCGGGCTCCCTCATCGAGGGCAGGCTCGAGGCGCCGGCGGTTGTGATAGTGCACCGTCATATCGAAGCCGCGCGCTCGGCGAGCGATCATGCGGCCGATGCGCCCCATCCCCAGGATGCCCATGCGGCGGCCGGTTATCTCGATGCCGACCAGCTGCGTCGGCGTCCAACCCTTCCAGGCCCGTCCGTAGAGGAGGTCGTGTCCCTCGTGTGCCCGGCGCGCCGCGCCCAGCATCAGGAGGATGGCCATCTCTGCCACGGACTCGCTCAGTACATCGGGCGTCGACAGCACTGCAAGGCCGCGCCGGCGTGCGGCATCGAGATCGAGGTGCTCGATTCCCACCGAATAGGTCGCGACGAGGCGGAGGCTGGCCGGGAACCTTGCAATTGTGCCAGCGTCCAGCCGATCGAATGCGGTGACGACAAGGGCATCGACGTCCGAGGCGGCCTGCTGCAGCTCATCCTGCGTCAGCGTGCGGTCATGAGGATTGCCCCAGACTTGATGCCGCCTCTCGAACAGCTGCATGACCGGCGGCGGAAGCATCCGCGTAACAGCAAGCCTCAGTCGCGGATTGCTCTTTTCATCGATGGGCATCGTCGCGCGGCTCCATGCAGGCGTGTGGCGCAGCGTAGTCCAGATGGGTGGCTCGACCACAGCCCCCACCCGGAAACTTCCGACCATGGTTGGAGACTTTCTTTCGCTACCCTTGGTGGGGAAATTCGCGCGGCCAGCGGTTGAACTTCATCCACGGAACAACTCCTGGAACGACTGCAACCCAAGGTTCTAAATGAGCGAATTTGCAACCAATTCTCGACGCCTGGGTCAAGTCGCTCAGCTCCGCGCACTGTGTCGGCCATTCACCATGGATTGGAGTGCAACGGTGACGCCGCTCGCTGATGACGTCGAGCGCGTCGGGGACCGGAGCTGCGGAGCGTGCGCAGCGCCGCCCATTGCCGAGGGACCTCGGCGCAGCAGCAGTTTCTGCGCGCGCCTTTGCGGCGAATGGGTTGAAGCCCGCAGCATGGTCGAGAGCATGCTCGCCGGACCTTGGCTGCTGCGCGGCCATCAGGAGGCGCTGCTGCCAGCGGCGTAGCCGATCCCCGGCATGCACGGCGGATTGGCTATCCCTGGCGGAAGTCCTCCGGCCGGAGGATCACCAGGTCCCGCTCGAGATCACCACGGGCAAACTTTGCAATGGCCCGGCGCTCGATCTCGACGCGCCAGGTTTCGAAGAGCTCGGTCTGCTGCTCGGCGGTCGTCTCGCCCTCGCGTTCGGCGAGAGCATCGAGTGCGCCAAGCGTCACTGTGCATTGGACGGTCGTGCCGTCCGAACACAGCATGGCGAAGTAGACGCCCCATCTGTCAATCCGGGGGACGCCTGTCATCTTCAGTAAAGGCATGGCTGAATCCGGTCGGGAGAGCGACCGGAGCTTATGTGCGTCGCCGCGACGCCCTCGCAAGCGCGCTCTATTCTGGGTAGAGTTGGCGACCACATCGTTCGCGTGCTCGACGCTCAGCGATTTTTTGCGACTGCAGGCAATCCTACTTGGCGCCGGGTAAAAGCCAGGCGGGTCGTGGGCTGTGCACCAGCTCTATCAGTGATTGAGGAGCATTGTGCGTGATGCGGTTGGTGTTCAGTCTAGACTGCTGCACATAGTCAAGAGCTTTGGCAGAACCTGGAGATATGAGTATTGCGTGTTCCCGGCTTGCCATTGGCCATCCTGCAGCCGGATCGTGGACTGCCGCCGCGGCGGAAGCACTGTGAACAAACCGGCCAGGGTCAAGCGACATGCCCATGCTGTGGCTGATCGATGAGGATGGTCAGCTATTGCGGCCGACGACTCGGCTTCAGGCGTGTTTCGGAACGCGCCTGCCGCCGGCGGTGTTCGCCGATTTCCTTGCGAGAAATCTCGGCTGGATATTCCTTGCTGTCGACAAGGCCGGGTGCGAGCTGCGCTTCCACCCCGGCAGATCGAGCGATGCGGCACTCGCCAGCGCCGCGGACAAGCTTCGCCGCGCAAGGGGCCGGCTGCACCGCCTCGCTTGGTATCGAAACGGCTGGAATACGGAGGGGTTTGCGAGCGCAAACGGGGCAGTCGCACGGATGATGGCGCTCGCGGAGGGTGCGCGCACGAATGCGCGCGCCCCCGACTTTCTCTTGCGCCCTCGCGACCGAAAGAACCTTCCCCCCACCGACCCGCTCCGACTGCTGGTGGATGCCTGGTCGTCGGGGGTGCGTGGCGCCGGCGAGCTGACCCTGCTTGCCAACGGTTTACTCAACGGGCGCTACATCATTGCCGGCACGGACCCCACAACCGATAGCCTGTGCATTCTGGCGCAAGGCCACGACTTCAACCTCATCGGCCACAATTGGCTGTCGCGTGTGCCACGCCTGCGCATCGCCGACTGGCCCGACGTCGCCTACGGCCATTGGGTCGAGCAGTCGTACCGTCGGGCCTGGAACGGCGCGGAGCCGCTCCTTGACGATCTCGACTGCATCATCCAATGGCCAAGGCTCGGCAGGCGTCGGCACCGGTACGGGCGTCTGATTTTGCCGTGCCAATCCCCGTCAGGTTCGCGTTTGATTCTGGGGGCGATGCGATTTGACGCCGACATCGACCTCCGAGCTCAAGTCCACTAGGCACCGCGACAGATCCTCATGCAGCTCGGCACGATTCATCCACAGAAAGCCAAGCTGGAGGTTTCCGAGCGGGCAATTGTGCATGTCGACGGACCAGTCGACGTTGCCCATCCCGGTCTTGCGCGTCAGACCGCCCTTGAATACGCCTTCGGTCATCAGCAAGGTGTAGAAGTCGATGTTCCAGCGCGTCAGGGCAAATGCGCGCGCGAAGCGCGGCATGAGCGCCATCAGGCGCGCGTGCTTGCGCCAATCCGGATGGACCCACACCGCGCCGGCGAGCGCGACGCGACCGGACACGTCACGGGTTGCTACCGAACTGACTTCGCAGCTCTCCTCGCGGCCGCGAAAGCGTTCAACGTCCCCGTAGAACAGCCGCAAGGAGGAAGCTTCGGCGCAGAACGTGCTGGCTGGCCAGTCGTAGATGCGGACCGCAAGCGTGGCGACCGTGCGACCATCGGGTTCGGAGGCAAACAGACAAAAGCTGTCGCCCTGGTCGTGTGGCCAATAGGCGGTCTGATAGACGGGAAACAGCGGCATCCAGCTCGCGCGGTTGGCGGCATTGACCGCGGTGAGGGTGTCCAGGCTGGCGAACGAGAGTCGCAAACCGAGCTGCCGGATGGCATACTCGGTGCGCAGGAACAACGGCACCAACATGGCCTCCGATCCGTGCTCGATGGTCACGTCATCGAGGATGGTGGCAGGGTGCGCGGTCGTATTTGGCATGGGATGCTCCTGTTGAACGATGGGTTCGTCGACACGGCCGCGGAATTGGCAACCCGATGTGCGCAATTCCGTCTCGGCCGCGCGACAAGCTGGTGGCAGCTTGGAGGCAGCTCTGATGACTGAGAGATCATCAGAAGGCGGTATTCAGCCTGCCCGCGCGCGCGCCGGCAAGCACCGCGAGCCCATCGGCCGACGTCCATCGCGACACCGGTCGGCGTCGCAACGGGCGCGCAAGACCGACGATCTCGACCTTCTGATCGGCAAGCGGTTGCGCGAGCGGCGGATTCTGCTGGCGATTACCCAGGAGGACCTGGCGCGGCGGATCGGCTTGAGTTTTCAACAGTTGCAGAAGTACGAAGTCGGCGAGAACCGCATCAGCGCCGCGCGCTTATTCAAGCTCAGCGAGATCCTCGAAGTGCCAATCACCTGGTTCTTTCGGCCGTTCATGGGCCGGCGCGAGCCGTGACGCATTGAGGCGTCCAGGCAGTGCGGATGAGGTCGCGTTGCCAGCTAGCAATCGTCGCCTTCGGACGCGCCCGGCCCGGGCGATGCGGTTCCGCTCCTGCGGCCGGCTGGTCGGGCAGCTGGCTCGCGCGGCGG
>JGI10216J12902_102045945_pt1 | contig 10727 bp, 7 predicted proteins | sample KanNatreferecore_FD_12902 | JGI IMG/M metagenome (IMG submission 12902)
CCACGAGCGCGCGCGCCCGCTGCGCCGGCCACTGCAGCAGTCCGTGCAGCAGCACCGCGCCGACCAGCACGATGCCGATCGATCGCGTGGCCGTGGTGGCGTAAATGCCGAGACCGAGCAACACACCCAGGCCCGCGCGCGCGGCCGTTGAGCCGGAGAAACGGGAGAGCGCCTGTGCGCCGGCCAGCGTCAGGAAGCACCAGGCCAGGAACGGCAAATCCGATCCAACCGCATCCTTCGCGCGCCAGAGCACCGGATTGAATCCGATCGCCGCGATGAGCAGGGCCGCGTCCACGGGCGGCAGGTGCGGACGGAACAGCAGGTAGATCCCGGCCAGCGCGACGACGATGAGGAGCGCCATCGCCACTTTCATCGGTTCGAGTGACAGACCGTATCGGGCGTAAATCGGCGCGAGCAGCACGCCGGTCCCGGGCGGATACGAGCTCGGACCGAGCGACGTGTATTCCGGGTTCACCAGGTAGCCGGTCGCCCCGTAGGGCTGTCCGGTCGCAAGGTTTCGCGCGTGCAGCACGTACTGCGCGAAATCGTCGCCCCAGGTCTGCCCTTCACGAATCGTGCTGACCTGGAACAGGCCCACGCAGGCGAGAACCAGGATCGCGATGCCGTGACGCGACCAGAGCGTGCCGTGGCTTACCGTGTCGGTTCCAGTCACGTCAGGCCGCCCGCCGGAAGACGAACAGGTTGTTGAGGCCGAGCTGAAAGCGCCGCCGCACCTCGAGCGTGAACTGCGGCGGCGCGAAGATGCGCGCGGTGCTGTTGACGTCGTAGCCGTGGTGCTCTTCGAGCGACATGCCGTCGATGACGCGCAGGGTCTTCAGCACGGTCAGGATGTGATCGACGGCCGGCGCCGGTACGGTGATGATCATGCGGCCCCCGGGCTTGAGGAAACGGTGCGCGCCGGCCGCCAGCGCGGCGTGCCCTGCATCGGGAAAGTGCTCGAGCACGGCCAGCATCGTGATCGCGTCGAACGATCCCGCCTCGGCGTGCACGTCATCGGGAAAGAACCCGCGGATCAACTGGAAGCGGCCGCGATCGGTCGACGCGGCCAGCGTCGGGTCCACGCCGATCGAGCCGGCCGCCAGGTTCGGGACCTGTCCCAGCAGCTCCCCTTCGCCGCAGCCGATGTCGAGCACGCGCATGCCGGCCGCGAGGAACGGCCGCGCCTTGTCGATCCGCCATTGCTGCAGCCAACGATCAACGTGAGTCACGATGTGAGCCTCAGGATTCGTTCAGTCGATGACCGGGGCGCCGAACCAGCGCCGCGTCGCACCCTCGAGATACGGCGCGCGTTTGATGACGACTCGGAGCACGCCCGCCCGATCGCCCGGCAGCACGCCGAAGCGCCCGGCCAGGAGCAGGAACGCCAGCGAACAGAGCAGCGCGGCGATCACGATCTGGCCGAGGCTGTCGCCCGGGAGCCAGGTGACGCGGCACGCCCACATCACGGCCGCCACCGCCAGGCCGGCGCCGATCGGCGGACCGGCGATCCGCATGATGTAGGCGCCGGTCGGATAGTCGAGCTGGCGGCACAGCAGGTACGGCGTCAGCAGACCCCGGTTGAGCACCATCACGATGGCGCTCGCCAGCGCCGCACTGAACAGATCGCCGCGCCGCGCGAACTCGTAGATGAGCACCGTGGCGACGACGCCTTCGACCAGCAGCAGCCATGAGAACGCGCGATGGCGGGCCATGCCGTAGAGCATCGAGCTCGAGTTGAACTGCATCGCGTCCGACAGCAGCGTTCCGAACACGAAGATCGGCAGCAGCGGCGCGCTCATCGCCACGAAGTTGGGGTTGCGCAGCCAGACGTGAAACAGCGCGTCGCCGTAAGTGGCGAGGAAGATGGCCGCCGGCAGGAACACCACGAGCGAGTAACGGTTCGACTGGATGCCGAGCGTCACCAGGCCGTCGCGCTGATCGCGCGCGGCCAGCTCCGCCGATCGCGCCGTCGTGACCAGACCGAGCCGGTGCACCAGCTCGAGCACCGACTGGAGCAGCCGTCGCGGCAGCGAGTAGTAGCCGACGTACTGCGCCGAGTACGCGTGCCCGATGACGATGCCCGGCCCCTGGTCCAGCAGGAGCGATCCGATCGACGACGGGCCCGTGTGAATCGTGTAGTCGAAGAGCCGGCGGAAGCTCACCCGGTTCACGTCGGCGATCTGCCAGCGGTACTGCGGAAAATGCTTGCGGAACGCGCGCCACTGCCAGAGACACTGCACGAGCCGCGCCGACACCGCCACCGAGACCACCGACGTCAGCCCGAACCCGAACTGCAGCAGGCTGACGATGATGATGACGCGCAGCACGTTGGTGACGATGATGATCCGGTACGCCAGGTCGAAGCGCTGCACGGCCTCGAGCGACGAGGAGGCGGCGACGAAAATCAGGCTGAGTGCCCAGCCGGTGCCGGCAATGATCGAGATGGTGACGAACGTCCCCTCGAGCGCCGGAGAGATGACGAAGAACGCCGGTCCATAGGGCGCAATCGCCAGCGTCAATGCAAACAGACAGACGCCGACGGCGGCGAGCGAGACGAGCGCGGTGTTGAGCGTCCGGTTGAGCTCGCCGTACTCGCCGAGCGCCCAGTACTGCGCCACGAACTTGACGACGGCCGTGCGGATCCCGCGATCGAACAGCGTGTAGTACTCGACGACGCTGAAGATGAGCACCCAGAGGCCGTACGCCTCGTCGCCCAGGCGCAGAATCATCAGCGGCGAGACGACCAGGGCCATCACGACGTTGGCACCCACCGACGCCCACGTCCAGAGCGTGTTGACGGCAAATGCGGGTCTGGCGGGTGCCTGGCTCATGACACAGGCGAGGGCATGCGGAGCACGTCGGTGTAGATCTCACCCAGCCGGGTCGCAGCCGTTTCGAGTGTGAACGTCGAGCGAATACGCGCCGAGGCCAGCTGGCCGAAGCGCTGCCGCCCGGCCGGATCGCCGATCAGCCGGCGCAGCTGCGCCGCCAGACCGGCCACGTCGCCGCTCTCGAACAACAATCCCGCCTTGCCGTCATCGAGCAACTCCGGACTGCCGCCGATGCGCGACGCGACGCAGGCGCAGGCGCACGACATCGCTTCCATCAGCGAGTTCGAGCAGGCTTCGAAGCGCGACGGCAGCACGAAGATGTCGATCGCGCTCATCCAGGGCACGACGTCGACCGCAGCCCCTTCGAGACGGACCTTATCGACGATGCCCAGTTCGCGCGTCAGCGCCTCGAGACCCGGCCGCTCGGCGCCGTCGCCCACCATCAGGAGGAACAGGTTGGGATGCGCGTCCTGCACCGCGGCAAACGCACGGACCAGCGTTCCAAGATCCTTCTCGGGCCGGAACAGGCACACGGTGCCGATCACGAGCGCCCCGGGCGGCACGACGCGCTCCGGCCCCGCCGGCAGTCGGTGAAAACGATTGGCATCCAGTCCGTTGTAGCAGAGATGGATGCCTTCTGTGCCCAGACCTTCGTCCTGCGTCAGGTGCCGGCGCATGGCTTCGCAGTTGACGACGATCCCATCCGAGAACCGGTCGGAGAAGCGGAGAATGGCCCGCATGCCGCCCGTGCGCACGGTTCGGTAGTTGCGCTGGCTGGTCAGCACCACCGCACGCCGCAGCAGCGGCGCGGCCAGCCCGAGAAAGGCGCAGGTCGGCGGATCGAACGCGTGGACGACCTGGATGCCGTGCTCGTGGATGTAAGCGCGCAGCGTGCGCGCCGCGGCCCACATGTTCGACGGCGACTTGAACGATCGTACCGGGATCTCGACGACGGGAATGCCGCGGGCTTCGACCTCACGCGCGCGGGCGCCGCCCGAGTAGAAGGCGCCGACATGCACGGCGAACTTCGCCGGGTCGAGCCCCTTGGCCATCTCGCAGACCTGCCGCTCCGATCCGCCGAAGTTCAGCTGGCGCGCAAGCAGAAGCACCGAGGTTCGGGCTGGCGCGGCCATCAGGCGGCCCCCCGGCGCGGCAGGACCTGGCTGAAGCCGCTCAGCCACCCCTCGAACTCGATCGGCGCCATGCCGGCCGTGTCGACCAGCCGCGGCAGCAGCAGCGGCGCCGTGGTGCGCGTCGCCAGCGCCGGCACGCAGGTGGTGGCGGTGGCGACGTGCTGCGCCGTCAGCCACGGCAGAAACTCCGGCGCGTAGACGCCGGATGGATAGCAGAAGTGATTGGCCGGACGTCCCGTCAGCCGTTCGATACGCGCGCGGTTCTCGGCGATCTCGCGCTCGAAGAGCGCACGGTCGCGCGGCGTCCGGTGCCGGTGGGTGTGCAGCTGCACGTCGGCGCCGTCGGCGGCCACCTGGCGCATCTCCTCCGGAGTCATCAGCTGCAGCACGCGGCGGCGCAGCAGATCGCCGTAGTCCCGCTCCAGCAGCCCGGCCAGATGGAACGTCAGCTGGTGCCGGTCCTCGGCGCTGAGACCATCACGGTTCGCACGATCGACGATCGCACGCTCCACGCGCGCGCGCTCGGACGGGCTCGACAGGTCCACCGGGTCGGCGACGCCGAGTTCGGCCGATGCCGGCAGACGGCGACCGCGCGCCTGCCACAGCAGGTACGAACACATGAGCGGGAAAATCGGCAGCTGCTTCTCGCTGTAGTAAGTCGTGACGTAGACCGTCGCCGGATAGCCGTAGCGTTTGAGCAGCGGCCAGACGATGGTCTTGAAATCGACGGTGCCGTCATCGAACGTCAGGGCGGCGCTGCGCGGGGGCAGCGTGCCGTTGCGCAGGCGATCGACCGCCTCGCCGAGCGGCAGCACGTTCAGGTCCCACTTGCGGATGAGCGCCAGGCGCGCCTCGAGCTCCTCGGGTGTGAAGAACAGGGCGCGCCGCCAGCCATGTTCCTGATCGGCGGTGACGCTGTGGTAACAGAGGATCAGCAGCCGATCGCGCCGCCACTGGCTGCGCGCCACGGCCTCGAGCAGCCGTACCGATCGCGTTGTCCGGAGCAGTCCCTGCTTAAGCGCTTTGAGCATGACCCCGGTGACCCTCGACGTGCCTGCGCGCGGCGAGCCGCCGGTAGAGCGCGACCCACGCCTCCCGGACCGGCTGCTCGGTGTAGCGCTCGCAGCTCGCGCGCGCGTTGGTCGTGAGCCGTTCGACCAGTGCCGGATCACGCAGCAGCCGCAGCGCCGCTTCGGCCATCGCCACGTGATCGTCGACCGGCACGAGGAGCGCGGTTTCCTCGTGGGTCGCGATGTACGGAATACCGCCGGCCCTGGTCGCCACCACCGGCAGGCCCGACGCGAACGATTCGAGAATCGATCCGGGCATGCAGTCGACGTCGGGGCTGGTCAGGTAGATGTCGGCTGAATCGTAGAGCGCGCCGATCTCGGCGTGCGGCACCCGGCCGATGAAGCGCGTGTGCTTCAGCCCGAGCTCGGCCGCCAGCGCCTCGAGCGACGACCGCAGCACGCCGCTGTGCGCGATGGTCAGCGACGCCTCGGGGTACTGCTGCTGGATGATCTGGAATGCGCGCAACGTGCACGGAATGTTGTAGAGCGGCTCGAGGATGCGATTGTGCAGGAAGATCGGCCGCAGCCGGGATCGGCGCCGGTACGTGAACACGTTGGCGTCGAGCACGTTCGAGATCGTCTGAATCGTCAGTCCGAACCTGGCGAACACATCGACCAGGAATCCCGACGGCGCGATCACCGCGTCCATCTTGCGGATGGTCGGCAGCGCCGTGCGCCAGTTGCGCAGGTGATCTTCGGCCTGACCGTCGCGGTAGTTCAGGATGATCCGCTTGCCGTAGAGGCGCGTCACGGCGAGCGCCGGCAGCGACCACAGCATGTAGGACGTGTAGGCGGCTGTGAAGACGTGCACGATGTCGTAGCGCCGGACGCGAACGAACAGGATCGTGACGTAAACCAGCCACCTCGTGATGGTACGGACGAACCGGATGTGATTGATGAACGCGAGCGGGCCGGGCAGCCGCGGATCGATCGGCTGGAAGTCGATCGTCACCCACGGATCCTTGGCGATCGCCGCGCGCAGGCGCGCCGCCTGCACCGCCTGGCCGCCGAGAATCTGCAGCGAGGGCGCGATCAGCAGGACGCGGACGCGATCGCCGGCCGCAGTCATCAGAACGACGCTCCCTGGCCCGCGGGCGATTCGATGGCGACAGTGCTCATCGTGCGCGCCGACTCGAGCAACGCAAGCGATCCGAGGGTGGCCCGTGCGCCGTCGACCACCGTGACGCCCGGCGCCTTGCCGTCGCGGAGCGCCGCAAAGAACGCCTGCATCTGCGCGACGTAGCCCTTGGCCGCGAACCATCGCCGCGATGTGCGCTTCAGGCCGGTCTTGAGGGTCATCTGCCGGAAATCCTCGGTGCTGGCGCCCACGCCCTGCGCGAACACCTCGACCCGTTCTCCGGCCGACGTTCGGCTGCCGACGGTGCAGTAGGTCAGCGACCCGACCGATCCATCGGCGAAGCGGAAGGTGGCCGTCAGGTTATTCTGGCCGATTGGCGACTTGCGATCGGTCGGCAGTGAGAACGCCGCCACATGTTCCGGTTCGGCGTCCACCAGCCAGTACATCAGGTCGACGAAATGGCAGGCCTCGCCAAGGATGGCGCCGCCGATCGCCGGGTCGGCCATCCAGTACCCCTCGGCAATGCCCGGCGAGTTGATGCGGCAGTTGATCACGGCCGGACTGCTCCGCCCCGACAACGCCTTCTTCAGCGCCAGATAGTCCGGGGCAAAACGGCGGTTGAACCCGACGGTGAGCTGGCGGCCGGTCTCCCGCACGGCGGCGACCAGCTCACGGCACTCCGGTGCCGTGAGCGCCATCGGCTTCTCGACGAACACGTGCTTGCCGGCGCGAAGCGATCGGAGAGCCTGATCCGCATGGTGCTGGTTGCGGCTCGTGATGAGCACCACGTCGACGTCCTTGTCAGCCAGAATCTGCTCGAAGTCGGTGGTGCAATAAGCGGCGCCGAACCGCTCGCCGTAGGTGCGCCCGCGGGCGCCGGCGGCCGAGTGCACGGCGTGCAGCCTGGCTCCCGGAATCGACTTCAATGCCGGCAGGTGCTCCCACCGCGCGAGGTTGCCGGCACCGACGAGCCCCACGCGCAGCTCCGATGTCGACTTTGGCGCGGGCGTCTTGAGCGTCAGCCGGCGCGCCGGTGTGAACGACTGCACGGCGGCCGCGGCATGCGCTTCGTCGTACCGCAACAGCACGGCCAGGCTGTTGGCCGCCGGATCCATGATCGTCCGGTACGCGGCCGGCGCTTCGTCCAGCGCGTACGTATGCGAGACGAGCGGCGCCACGTCGATCTGCTTGCGCGCGAGCAGCCGGAGGAACTCCTCCATGTTGCGGTTCTCGGTCCAGCGGACATACGGCAGCGGGTAGTCCTGGCCGCGCTGCTCGTAATTCGGATCGTAGCTGCCCGGGCCGTACGCACGCGACATCAGCACCTGAATCTCCTTCAGGTACATGTCGTTCCACGGGAAGCTCATCTCGACCGCGCCGACGATGACGATCCGGCCGCGATCGCGGCAGACCGACAGCGCCGCGTGACAGGGCCCCGACGACTTGGCGGCCGCGGCGACGATCACGCAGTCGGCAAATCGCCCGTTGGTGAGCGCCGACACGCTGTCGCGCAGCGCGTCGCCCGAGAGCACGCCGTGGTCGGCGCCCATCGCCTGCGCCATGTCGACACGGTCCTGCTTCAGGTCCGCGGCAATCACCACCGCGCCCTGGAGCCGCGCCAGCTGCGCCACCAGCTGCCCCACCAGGCCGAGCCCGATGACGACGACCGTTTCGCCCAGGTGGATGTTGGCGATGCGAATCGAGTTGAGCGCGATGCTGCCGAGCGTCGCGAACGAGGCATGATCGAAACCCAGACCGTCGGGGACCCGTGCGACCAGATTGCGGCCGGTCACGATCACCTCGCCGTGTCCCGTGCCCTCGCCGCCGTAGGCGACGCGGTCGCCGATCTGCAGGTCGCCCACCGTCGGGTGCTTGCCGACGATCACACCCGCGCCCGAGTAGCCGAGGATCGCGTACTCGCTGAACTTGGCGCGCACCTCGGCGAGCGTGCGGAACGGCCCGTTCACCTTCATCACGTTCAGCACCTTGCCGACGTGCGACGGGTTGTTCGCGACCTCCATGAGGACGCCGTCCTGGTGGATGCTGGCGGTTTCGGTGCCGCTGCTGATGAGCGAATACAACGGGTGCACGAGGACCTGGTGGGCCGACGGCATCGGTTCCGGCACCTCGCCGACGATCATCTCGCCAATCCCTCGTCTGAGCACTTGTTTCATGTGTGAACCTGCGGACTCCTGTTGGCAGCGCCCCTCGCGGCGCCTCACTGCGCCTTCGGGGCAGCGTCGAAACACCGGCTCGCCAGATCGGTCTGGCTCGACAACCAGTCGGCGATCAGCTGGTGGCCTTTTCGATTCGGGTGGTTCCAGTCGACCTTGTCGCCGCGGTCGTAGACGAACGTCTCGCCCACTTTCAGCGTCTGGCCCGCGAACGCCTCGCGGGCGTCGAACACCTGGATGCCAAGCTTCGCGAACTCGTCGATCAGCTGCCGCTGCGTCGATCCATCCTCGAACCCGGCCTCCCAGGTGAAGCCCATCTCGCGATAGGTGCGCGCGGCATCGGCCGACACCTGCATCTCGTACGGCAGCAGCACGACGCAGGCGCGAATCGGACGCACGCTCGACGCGGCCTGCAGCGCCGCGGCGACCCGCGCCGCCGACGCCTGCAGGATCGGCGCGTTCTGCTTCGGATATAACTCGAAAGCCTGCAGCCCGGTGGCGCCTTCATAGCCGGCCCGCTGCATGGCGTTCTTCAGCCCCAGCCGCACGTAGGTGTAGAGGTACGACCGGCCGCGCAGCAGGCCGTCGATCCCCCCGAGGGCGCCGCCGCGGGCCTCGGTGACCCAGGTGTTCGACTGCGCGCTCTCGACGTCGGGCACGATGTCGTTGAGGTTCATCATGTAGACGATCGTGTCGAGCTTGAAGGTGCTGACCTGCCGGATCAGCGTCTTCTGCTCGAGCCGTTCGCCGACGTTGGCGAACACCCAGTGATCGAACTGCGGCATCCGCTGCTGCAGCAGGTCCGGAACGCGGTAGCCGTACCCGGCGCCGACGCCGAACGTCACCGAGTCGCCGACGTAGCCGACCCGCCGCTTCGTGTCGGCCAGATTGAACTCTTCATCGGGGAAGCCGGCGGCGTTGATCGGCACGTCACCGTACGCATACTTGTGCAGCCCGGGCGACCGCGTGCCCGTGTAGTAGTTGAGGTTGGTGGTGCCGAACACGCGCAGGCCGACTTCCAGCACGAGCAGCACGATGAACGTGCCGGTGGCAAGCACACCCAGCACCGTGAGGCGCGGATGGCGAACGAAAATGCTGGGGGCTTCGGTCATAACGGCATCGGGCGGCGGCCGGGCCGCGTGTCAGTCGAGCTCGAACTTCGTTTCGTAGTTCTGCTTCAGGCTCGGATCCTGATCTTCCTTCTTCAGAAAGCAGTTCCCGACGGCGAGCGCCTCGATCTCGGTACCCATGAAACAGCGGAACGCATCGTCGGGCGTGTTGACGATGGGCTCCCCGCGGACGTTGAAGCTCGTGTTGACGATCACCGGACATCCGGTGAGCGCCTTGAACCGGCTGATGAGGGCGTGATAGCGCGGGTTGGTCTCGGCGTGCACCGTCTGGATGCGGGCCGAGTAGTCGACGTGCGTGACGGCCGGCAAGCTCGACCGCGGCACGTTCAGCTTCTCGATGCCGAACAGCGCCTCCTGCTCGGGCGTCATCGCAATGCGGTGCTTCTCGAGCACGTCGGCGACGAGCAGCATGTACGGGCTGTCGTCCTGCAGATCGAACCACTCACCCACGTCCTCGCGCAGCACGGACGGCGCGAAAGGGCGGAATGATTCGCGGTACTTGACCTTCAGGTTGAGGAGCTTCTGCATCGACGGCGATCGCGCGTCACCGAGAATCGACCGGCCGCCGAGCGCGCGCGGACCGAACTCCATGCGGCCCTGATGCCAGCCGAGCGCGCGGCCCTCGGCCAGTGCCGACGCGCACGCTTCAACGAGCCCGGCATCGCTCATGACGGTGAACTTCGCACCGGCCGCCGTGAGACGACGCTCGATGTCTGACTGCGCGTAGACGGGCCCGAGGTACGAGCCAGCCATCGAGTCGTGGCCATTCGGCGCCAGCCGCTCCTTGCCGTACTGGAGGTGATAGGCCGCCAGCGCCGTGCCGACCGCGCCGCCGGCATCGCCGGCCGCCGGCTGAATCCACATCCGATCGAACACCTTCGCGCGCAGGAGCTTGCCGTTGGCCACGCAGTTGAGCGCGACGCCGCCCGCCAGGCAGAGATTCCGCTCGCCCGTTTCCTTCGCGATGCCGCGCGCCAGGCCGATGACGATCTCTTCACAGATCGCCTGCACCGAGGCCGTCAAGTCCATCTCACGCTGTGTGAGGAGCTGTTCCGGCTTCCTGCGCGGGCCCTCGAACAGCTGATCGAACTTCTCGTTCGTCATCGTCAGGCCGGTGCAGTAGTCGAAGTACTCCATGTTCAGCCGGAAGCTGCCGTCCGGCTTGATGTCCACCAGGTGCTTGCGGATGAGATCGACGTAGACGGGCCGGCCGTACGGCGCGAGGCCCATGATCTTGTACTCGCCTGAATTCACCTTGAACCCGGTGTAGTAGGTGAACGCCGAGTAGAGCAGGCCGAGCGAGTGCGGAAA
>JGI10216J12902_100387059_pt1 | contig 10724 bp, 7 predicted proteins | sample KanNatreferecore_FD_12902 | JGI IMG/M metagenome (IMG submission 12902)
ACCGTGCCGGGGGCCCTGATGTCGCGCGATTTGCCCCGGTACCGCGAACGGGCAGCGTGCGAGTGGGTCGGGACGCTCACCAATTCTCTGGTCGCCGTCTTCCTGGCGTGGAGAGGATTCGGATTCTGGAGCATCGTGTATGGCCACCTGGCCGCGGATCTGGCACGGGCGTCGGCGAAGCTGCATTTCGCCCGCTGGCGGCCGTCACTCCGATTCTCGACCACCGCGTTCCGGGAGCTCTTCAGTTTCGGCGCCGGGATTTACGTCAAAAATCTGATCGAATACGCCGCGAACAACATCGACAACCTGATCGTCGGGCGATTGCTCGGCATGGCCTCTCTGGGCTTCTACGATCGCGCTTTCGGGCTCACCTCCCGCATGGTCTCCCGCATCAATCTCGCGGGGCCGTCGATCTCGTTCAGAATCTTCTCGCTCATTCACGAAGACCACGAGCGCTTCCGCCGGGGATTCAAACAGATTGTGCTGGCAGTCAGCCTGGTTGGGTATCCGATATTCACGGCGCTGATTCTCCTGGCGCCCGCCCTGATTCCGGTTCTCTTCGGCCCGCGATGGACTCCGTCGGTGCTGCCGTTTCAGATTCTGTGCGCCGCGGGCATGCTCAGGCTTCTGACCACCTATACCGTCACCGCGACGCAGGCGAAGGGAATGATCTGGTCCGAAGTCAGGCAGCAGGCGGTATCGCTCGTGCTGCTCGCGGTCGGCGTCGCCGCGCTCTCGCGATGGGGCGTCGCCGGCGCGGCGCTGGGTGTGCTGTTCGCGACGCTCGTCAGGACGGTGCTCATGCTGCGGTTGGCAAAACGTCTTGCCGTGCTGCGCTGGAGCGACGTGCTGATGCCGCAGCTGCCGGCCGTTGCGTGTTCCGCCGGCATGGCCGTTGTGCTGTCGGTCGCACGGCTCCTCCTCTCTGAGCTCGCCGGGAACACGCCGGCCTGGATGACGTTGACAGTCGGCGCCATCGTCGCCGCGCTGTTCTACGTGGCGTTCCTGTTGTTCTCGGGATTTCGTGATGTTCGAAACCTTGTGTGCCAGACCGTTGACGATCTGGCGCCGTTTGCGGCGCGACCGATCCGGGCGCTGACGTCCGGCAGAGGCGTCGCCGTTCTGGAACGATGAGCGACGCGCTCCGGGTGCTCTACCTTGCGCCGCGAGGCACACATCGGGACCAGTTGTCGCGATACACCTTCATCGATGAAGAGATTCGCGGATTGGCGGAGGCGGGTGTCGAGGCGTTTGTCCTCGGTCGGACAGGCGGGGAAGATCGCGATCTCGGCCGGATTCACATCCGGGCCGTGCCGCCAGACACGCCCCTGCGCCGTTCCCGGGTCGGCAGTTTCGTGCTTCGCCACACGCGTCAGGTTCCGTGGCGGAACTTTGCGGATGTGCGCCAGATTTATCGCGCAGCGCGGATCGAGTGCCGTGCCGCCGAGATCATCCGCAGCGAGAAGATCGACTTGATTCACAGCCACTTCGGCTATCCGAGAGGGTTCGGCGGGCTCCTGGCCCGATCCGCCACCGCGAGCCGGCTGGTGGCGCATCTGCGGGGCAACGACATCAACGCCGATCGGACTTTTCCGTATGGTTCGCGACTCGACCCATCGTTCGATCGCGCCATCCGTCTGCTTCTGCAGAAGGCCGACACCACCGTGTTTGTCAGCGATTTTCTTCGACGGCAGGCGGCTGGCCTGGGCGCCCGGCCGGAGATCGGGCGTGTGATTCTGCAGGGCGTCAAGATTGATATCTTCGCCCGCTCGGCCGACAAGGCGCAGATTCGCGGGCACCTCGGGCTCGGTTGCGGCGCGGTGATTCTCGCCGTTGCAGGTCTGATTCCGGTCAAGGGCGTCGATCAGGTTCTCGAATCGCTCGCGCGTCTCCGCGGCCTGCACGAATTCTCCCTGGTGGTGTGCGGCGAAGGTCCGCAACGGGCGGCTCTCGAAGCGGCCGCGCATCGCCTGGGTCTCGGCAGCCAGACCCGATTTGTCGGGCGAGTCGCGAGAAGCGATGTCGCGCACTATTTCGCGGCCGCCGATCTGTTCGTGCATGGGTCGCGCATTGAATCGGCCGGCTACGTGTTGATCGAGGCGATGGCGGCGGGGCTGCCGGTCGTGTGTACGGACGCCGGCGGGCCCGCTGAATATGTCAAGCACGATGTCGCGGGGTTTGTCGTGCCGGTGGCCGATCCCGCAGCGATGGCGGAGAAGGTGCTCCTGCTGCTGCAGAACTTCGAGCTGCGCGAGCGGTTCGCGCGCCAGGCGCGGAAACACGCCGAGACGCACTTCACATACGAGCGGATGATTCAGCAAACCCTGGCGACATATCGTGCCGTCGCATAGCCGCCGCCTGTCGCTGTGGAGGCTCGTCAACAGCGTCAACACCCGTTTTGTCGGCTACGACCGGCGGGTGAGATTTCGCGATCTGGCGGCGATACCTGCCGCTGCGCGGCGGCCGGCGTCCGACATCCTGAACTTCTACTCCGCGGTTCACAACATCGGGAACTATCTGCCCGTGCTCGGCATCCGCAAGATGCTCGGCACCGCCTCCGACACGTGGAACATGCACGATCGGTCGATCGATTTCGACTTCGTCAATCGGCACTACCGGAGCGTGATCATCGGCGGCGCCGGGTTGCTGGACAAAGGATTCGAGCCGTTCTGGGCCGCGTTTTCACGGAAGTGCAAGGTGCCGGCCGTGATCTGGGGGGTCGGCATCTGCTCGCCGGATCGCAATGCCGAGAAAGGCGTCGACCGCAACGTGTTCCGCGCGGCCGCCGACAAGTGCGGACCGATCAATTTTCGCGACGATCTGACGGCGGACTATTACGGCGTCCATCGGTCCACCATCAGTCCGTGTCCGACGATCGTCTATCTCGAGGACTTTGTCCGGAAGAGCCCGGGCGATGCCGGCGACGTGTTGTATGCCTCGCACGACGAGCTCGTGGCCGAGTCCGAGCGCGATCTCATCCGCCGACAGCTCGAACAATGCGTGGGCCGGGTACGGGTGACGGACAACATTCAGCGCCGCCTCTTGAGCCTGGACGACATCGTGCGAAGCGCCTACGGCAGGAGCCGTCTCGTGGTGACGACCAGGCTTCACGGCGCGATCATCGCCTACGGCCTGGGCATCCCGTATGTCGCGATCGCCCGCGACGACAAGATCCGGGCCTTCCATCGCTGCTACGGAAACGGCGCGCTGATCGAGCACGCCGATCAGCTGCCGGAGATTCTCGGTGCGTCGGTTCGATGCGACCGGACAATCCAGTACGACCAGGTCTACGAGTGCGGCAAGCAAATGAAGGCGTGGCTCGCGTCGGTCTGACCGCGACATCAGCACACGTCCACACGACGTTTCCAGGGGGAATCTGAACGATGAGCACGAACGACCCGATGCGCGTCGAAGTCATGGCGCGCGTGGCCGCAGGAATGCTGAGCCTGAAGCAAGCTGCCCAGCTGCTCGGTCTCAGCTACCGCCATGCCAAGCGGCTCTCGCAGCGATATCAGCGTGACGGATCGGCCGGGCTGGCGCATGGGCACACAGGCCATCGATCGAATCGCGCGAAACCCGACGCAGAGCGTGAGCTGGCACTGGCGTTCGTCAGGGAAAGAGGTCTCGATGCGTTCGGTCCGGCGCTCGCGGCGTCAGAGCTGGCCAGCCAGACCGGATTGATCGTGAGCCACGAAACGCTGAGGAGATGGATGCTCGACGCCGGTCTGTGGACGGGATCGCGGACGCGGCAACCGGTCCGGACGCCGGCGAGCGCGCATTTCGGCGAGCTGGTGATTGCACGCGGACAGGTCTGCTCGTGGCCTGAAGAACGGAGGGTGGTCAACTGGATCGTGGAGCTGGTCGACGACGCGACCGGCACGATTGTGATGAGGGTGACGCGGGAGGCGGTCTGGGCGCTTGCGGGAGCGCTGCGAATCTGGGTCGAGCGCTACGGTGTTCCCCGGGCATTGCAGGTCGACTGGAACTACATCGAGCTCCGTCAGGTGCCCGCCGGTCCCTTATTGAGCCGCACCTCGTGGGTGAGCCAGTTTGGACGGATGTGCGCGGCGCTGGCGCTCCCGATCGCGCCGCTGAAAGCCCCGAACGAACCCGCGGGCGGACTGGATGCCCAGTGGCGGCAGCTGGCGATCGAGTTCCGCGCTCGCGGCATACGCGACGACAAGGCCGCCAACGCGTATCTCGACGCCGAACATGTTCCCGTCCACAACCGCCGCTTCGGGCGGGCCGACGTGGAAGATTGCCACCGGCGGCATCCGGCCAGCGTGGACCTCGACACGATATTCCGGCTGGAAGAAGAGCGGCCGATCAGTGACGACTGGATCGTCCAATATCGAGGGCGTGCGTATCAGGTAGACCGCGAGAGCCGCTTCGCGCCGGTGCGCGACAGGGTTCTCGTTCGCGAATGGTACGATCGACGCCTGGAAATTCATTATCGCGGCCGCGCAGTGAAGTGGACGGTGCTGCCGTACAAAACCAACCAAAGGGGACATTTCTATCGAGCGAAGAGCGGGACACTTCTAACGAGTGATGACGCACGATCGTGAATTGACAACCCCATGTGCGGGTGTGAGACTCAAAATGCAGGAGAGCGAAAGGAGACGCGATGATTTCTAGACTTGTAGTTGGACTCGGCGTTGTTGTTTCACTGGTGTGCGGCGGTCAGGCGTTTGCGGTGACGATTCCCGCGACCGACCTGGATACGTGGATGACGGGTGGGTCCATTGGCGGGCCTCTGACCGATGACTTCGATTCATTTTCACCGCCAGGGACGATCGGATCGATCGAGAACGAGGTGTTTTATGACGGCGTGTACACCTACACGCACGAGGTGACGCCGAGCGTCAATAACAACATCCTGTTCAGCACGGGGATACCGATCGCCGGATTCACGGGCATCGCGGGATACAGCTTCTCGCAGTCCGGGGCCGCTGGCGGTGCGGGCAGCGGGCTGGATTTCGACATCATGGAAGTTGATGGATTCCTGGCGTGGGTGTCGAACATTCCCGACATCGGCTGGGATTCCGGCGAGTCGATCACGTTCTTCTACACGTCGAACAACAGGCCCGGTATGGGCCAGTACAACTTGGCGGGCTTTCAGAGCGGCACTGCTCAGAGCTTCGCTCCAGTTCCCGAGCCCGGTTCCATCGCGCTGCTCGGTTCAGGTCTGGTCGGCCTCTATGCGGCCGTCCGCCGGCGTCGGCAGCAGCGTCAGTCATAGCGTTTACTCTTCCGGCGAGTCCAATGCCGGGTCATCGCCTCTCTCCCGGACCCCGCCACGAATGGTGGCGGGGTTCCACGCCTGAGGCGAGGAGATCATCAAAAATGCAGGTTTTTCAGCGTCTTCACAAGTGGGTGAGCCCGCTTTCGCTCGCGCTCATCCTCGCGTTGTCCTTTGGCTGCTCGCGCGATCGCGAAACAGCCAAGCGGGAGTACCTGGCAAGCGGCGACGAGTTCACCAGCCAGGGCAAGATCCGCGAAGCCATCGTGCAGTACCGCAACGCCGTGCGGCAGGATCCGCGGTTCGGTGAGGCGCGATACAAGCTCGCGGAAGCCTATGTGCGGAACGACGAGATCGGTGCCGCGGCGCGCGAGTACATCAGAGCGGCCGATTTGCTGCCGAAGAACGAAGCGGCACAGTTGAAGGCCGGCCGTTTCCTCTTGATGTCGCGCCGTTTTGAAGACGCCAAGACGCGCGCGGTCAACGCGCTCGCGTTGAATCCGAAGAACGCCGAGGCCCAGGTGCTTCTGGGTAATGCCCTCGCAGGTCTCAAGGATCTCGATGGCGCGGTCGGCGAGCTCAAGGAAGCGATCAAGCTGGACCCGGCCAACACGCTGGGATACGTCAGCCTCGGCTCAATCGAGAAGGCGGCAGGCCGCACGGGCGAAGCCGAGGCGGCATTCAAGAAAGCGATCGAGACCGACCCGACCTCGATCACCGCGCAGTTGTCGCTCGCGAATTTCTACTGGGCCACGCGCAGGGCGCCGGAAGCGCTGGATGCGCTGCATCTCGCGTTCAAGCTCGAACCGAATCATCCGCTCGTGAACCAGATGCTCGCCCTGTTCCTGGTGACGATGGGCAAGCCGGCAGAGGCGGAGCCGTACTTCAGGAAGCTGGTCGAGGTCACACACGATGACAGGGCCAAGCTGACGCTTGCTGACTACTACGTCGCGTCCGGCCGCTCGCAGGACGCGCTCCCGCTGCTGCAGCAGCTCCTCTCCAGCAAGCAGTCGCGCACCGCTGCCGAGCTTCGGTATGCCGAGCTCGACTTTCGGGAGAATCGGAAGGACGAAGGCCGCCGGAGACTCGATGACCTCTTGAAGCGCGAGCCGGGTAACGCCGCGGCTCTCGTGCTGAAGGGCCAAATGCTCCTCTCGGACGGCAAGATCGATGATGCGGTTGCCAGCCTGCAGGCGGCCGTATCAGCCGACACGTCGTCGGCAGAAGCCCATTTCGCCCTGGGACGCGCGTATCTGGCGAAGAACGATCGCGGGCGCGCGGTCGAGGCGTTCAACGAGACGTCCCGCCTCAACCCCCGCGCGGTTGGCGCGCAGCTCGAACTGTCACGGCTGGAGCTGGCGGCTGGCCGTGTCGACAACTCGATTCAGTTTGCCGAACAGGCGATGAAGAACGCGGGCGACGCGTCCGACGCGAGACTGGCGCTGGTGCGAGGTCTCATCGCGCGGCGCGACATCGCCCGGGCCGACGCAGAGGTCCGCAGGTTGATGACGCAATTTCCCGAAAGCTCCGCTGTCCGGACGCAGGCCGGGATCATCGCCGCCATCAAGGGCGATCAGGCCGCGGCGGCAAAGCTGCTGACCAGCGCGTTGAGTGTTGATGAGAACAATCTTGAGGCGCTGACGGCGCTGATTACGCTCGACCTGAGACAGAAGAACCCCGGTCGCGCGGTCTCGCGGGTCGAGGGCCGCCTGGCGCAGCACGCGGACGAGCCCGCCTCCTTGCTGCTGGCGGCGCGTACTTACGCCGCCGCCGGCGATGTGAAGAAGGCGGAAGAGCTGCTGCGCAGGACCATTGACGCCGATCCCTCCAACTTTCAGGCATACGGCACGCTGGGCCGCCTCTACGTGACGCAGAACCGGCTGGACGAGGCGCTCAAGGAATTCGAGACGCTCGCGAAACGGCAGCCGCGTCCGGTTCAGGCGCACACGATGGTGGGCAGCCTGCTCGAGGCGCAGAACAAACCGCAGGAAGCGAGCAAACACTACGAACAGGCGCTGGCCATCGATCCGGAGATGCCGGTCGCTGCCAACAACCTGGCGTGGATCTACACGGAGACCGGTGGAAACCTCGACGTGGCACTCGAGCTCGCGCAACGCGCGGCGCGGCGCATGCCCGATCATCCTGCCGTTCAAGACACGCTCGGTTGGATCTATTACAAGAAAGGGCTCGCAAGCCTCGCCGTGCCGGCGTTTCTCAAGAGTATCGAAGGCGATCCGAGAAATCCGGCATTTCAGTTTCATCTGGGCCTGGCGTACGCCAAGGCGGGGGAGGCAGCGAAGGCTCGCCTCGCGCTGCAGCGGGCCATGGCTCTCGAGCCGAACTTCGACGGTGCGGTCGAGGCAAAGCAGGTTCTGGCGTCGCTCTCCGGCGACCGCCCGTCTCACTGAGGGGCTGATATGCGCGCATTACGATGCATTTCGCTCGTCTGTCTCTACGCGATGCTCTCGATGCCGGGTGTGACCGCGCAGCAGGATGCCTCCCCAGGCACAAAGCCGGCAACGCCACAGAGCACAACGGCGGTCGGGACCAACGGCGTCGTTCCGCCAGAGGGCTACGTGATCGGGGCCGAAGACGTCTTGAGCATCCTGTTCTGGCGCGAAAAGAATCTTTCGAGCGATGTGACGGTTCGCCCGGACGGACGCATCTCGCTGCCGCTGCTGAACGACATCCAGGCGGCCGGTCTCACCACCGATGAGCTTCGCGAGAAGGTCATGGCTGCGGCCAGCAAGTTCGTCGAGGACGCGACGGCAACGGTGGTCGTCAAGCAGATCAACAGCCGCAAGGTCTTCATTACGGGCAACGTCACCAAGCCGGGACTCTATCCGCTGACGGGGCCGATGAGTGTGATGCAGCTCATCGCTCTTGCCGGCGGGCTGTTCGAGTTCTCCGACTCCTCGAAGATCCGGGTCATGCGCACGGAGAACGGCGTCCCTATCGCCCATCGGTTCAACTACAAGACATTCGCCGATGGGAAGAATCTCAAACAGAACATCGAGCTGAAGCCCGGCGACGTCGTCGTCGTGCCGTGATATGCAGATGAAGCTCGTCCGGATTTCGTCGCTGCTCATCGCCGCGCTGTGCGCGGGCGAGGGCTGGGCGTTCGCTCAAACCGCGGCGCAGTCGCCATCCGTATTTCGGGGGGCGGCGACGCGCGAGCAGCGCGAAGGCGGCCTTGCCGGTCAGCTGGAGGCCTTTCACGCCTATGACGACAACGTGCTTGCCGCCGAAGGAGGCGCGAGCCCGGAACGGCCGACCAGCGAAAACGCCATTGCCGGCCAGTATTCGGGTCTCAGCGCGGCCGCGATGTATCAGACGGCCCGCGAAGGACAGGTGTTCAAGTCGTGGGCGAACACAGCCATTCGTCAGTATCGCAGCCTGAACGGTTTTACGGCGACATCCCATCAGGCTGGAGCGATCCTCGTTCAGCCCCTTGGACGGCGGTTCTATGTCGAGCTCAGTCCATCCGCGTCCTACTCACCCTACTACACGATGCAGCTGCTTCCCGACGGTGAACGCGATCCAGAGTCGATTCAGGAGCGTTTCGTGCCCATGCCTGATGTCGATTTTGCGATCGTTCAGAGCAATACGATCCGATTCAGTGGAACCGGCGCGGTCAACATGACGGTCACGGACCAGTCGACGTTCAGCGTCAGATACGGATATGCAAGGAGCACCTTCGACGCGCGCGCCATCGATCTGGAAGTGCGGAGCGCTGGAGCGAGCTTCTCGCACCGCATGAGCCGCAACGCGAATCTGCGGATCGGCTACTCCCGCCACGAAGGCAACTACCGCTCGCTGGCCCAGCAGCGCCTGGAGAACTTCAACCTGGGTGTCGACTACCGGCGTCCTCTGTCGCGAAGCCGGCGAACATTCGTGCGCTTCAGCTCGGGTTCTGTCCTGGCTGAGGATGGAGCGGATTTCCGCCGTCTGTATGTGACCGGATCGGCGTCGCTGGCGCATCAACTGGGACGCACCTGGGTCGCGAACATCAACGGCCGCCGGGCCGTCCAGCACATCGAGGGTTTCGATCGTCCGATCCGATCCGATGCGGTAAGCGGGTCAATTGCCGGGCTCCTGAGCCGAAGGACGGAATTCACGCTGAACGTCGGCTACTTCAACGGCACCGTCGGTCTGCGCTCGGCGGCCCCGCGGTTGGACAGCTACCTGGCGTCGGCCCGCGTGCGTTTCGCCATCACCCGAACGCTGGCAGCCAATGCCGAATACCGCATCTTCCATTATCGGTTCGACGAAGAAGCGGCCAGGCCGCTCGGCGCAACCCCCAGCCTCGCTCGCAGCGGAGCACGGGTGGGATTGAGTTGGTACGTGCCTCTCTTCGAGTGACGCCATGATACCTGGCAAGCACTACACTCCCGAGATCCTGTTACGCCTGATGTGGAGGCGGAAATGGATCATCGTCATACCGTTCGTGCTGATTGCCGGCGTCACGGCCGCTGTCAGCCATTCGCTGCCGAATCGATACCGTTCGGAGACGACGATTCTCGTCGTGCCGCAGCGCATCCCTGAGGACTACGTACAGCCGGCGGTTTCGATTCGGCTCGAAGATCGGCTGGCGTCGATCAACCAGCAGATTCTCAGCCGGACGCGGCTCGAGCAGATCGTGCGCGAGTTCGACCTGTATGCCCAGGAGCGCACGCACATGATCATGGAGGACGTCATCGACGTCATGCGGTCGCGCGACATCATCGTGCAGGCGCAAGCGACTCCCGATCGCCGCCAGGCGTCGTCGCCGGCATTTCGCATCAGCTACACCGGATCGAACGCCCGAACCGTGATGCGGGTGACCGAACGGCTGGCGTCGCTGTTCATCGAAGAAAACCTGCGCGACCGGACCGCTCTGGCCGAGGGCACCAACCAGTTCCTCGAAGCGCAGTTGTCGGAAGCGCGGAACCGTCTCATCGAGCAGGAAAAGCGGCTCGAGCAATATCGCCAGCAGCATGCCGGAGAGCTGCCATCGCAGCTCAACAGCAACATGCAGGCGATGCAGAACCTGCAGCTGCAGATCCAGACGACGACGCAGTCGATCAGCCAGGATCGCGATCGAAGCCTGATGCTGGATCGGACGCTCGCCGAAGCTGAGGCGTCGACCGTCGCGTCTCCGGCGCCGGCGACCGGATCGCACGACAGCGCAGACGCTGCGAATATGCCGACGGCACAGCGTCTCGAGCTCGCCCGGATGGAGCTGCGCGCGCTGGAGCTGCGCCTCAAGCGTGCGCATCCTGACCTCGCCGCGATGCAAAGAACCGTTGCCGAGCTGGAGCGCCGGGCCGAGGCCGAGGCGCTGCAGAAGCCGGTCTCGCCCAGCTACGACCCCGCGGCGGTCTCGATCGATCCGGTTGAACAGCAGCGCCAGGCCCGCTTCCGCGAATTGACCGCCGAGCGCGAGGCGTTGAATCGCCGGATTCAGGCGAAGGAAGCAGAAGAGAAGCGGCTGCGCGACGCGCTG
>JGI10216J12902_102778945_pt1 | contig 10723 bp, 5 predicted proteins | sample KanNatreferecore_FD_12902 | JGI IMG/M metagenome (IMG submission 12902)
GGGCTTGCGCGGCACGGGCGGCAGAGTGCACCCCGCCGGCAAGCCAGCCATCACCTCGAACAGAAGTGCGCAATCCGCGACGTTGGCCGACATGGTCCCTACATCGTCGAGGGACCAGGCGACCATCATGACGCCATCCCGGCTCAGCAGCCCGTGTGTGGGCTTGAAGCCCACGGCGCCGCACGCGGATGCGGGAATCCTGAGCGAGCCGCCCGTGTCCGTGCCGATCGAAAGCGGAACTATTCCGGCGGCGACGGCTGCGGCGGAGCCCGAGCTCGATCCTCCGGCCAGATGCCGCGCCGACGCCGGGTTGCCGGCGCGGCCGAAGTGCGGGTTAATGCCGGTGGCGCCGTAGCCGAGCTCGTGGGTGTGGGCGGTTCCGAAGATGATGGCGCCGGCCTCGCGCGTGCGTGCGACGCAGACCGCGTCGCGATCGGCGGTCGGGGCGGGCAGGGCCTTGGTGCCGAGCGTATAGGGGTGGCCGCGCACGTACATGATATCCTTGGGCGCGACGGCCACGCCGGCCAGCGGACCCGGGTCCTGGCCGCGGTTCAGCCGATCCGACAGCTCATCGGCCTGCTGGCGGACCGCGTCGGGATCGAACGAGATGACGGCATTGAGGTAACGCAGCTCTGCCGCCCGAGCGCAACACGCCTCGGCGACATCCCTGGGCGAGGTGAGCCCTGCGCGCACGGAGGCTGCGATCTCAACCGCTGTCGCTGTCGTCGGATCGGCGATCTTGCGCGCCGGCGCTGGCGCGCGCCCGCCGCCCTTCGGCAGATCGAGCCTGGGCGCCGGCGGCATGTCCTGCAGCGGCGCGTTGTCGAGGTGGGGCAAGTCCCGGAAACCCTCGATCTCCTTGCGATTGACAAGGAGACGCTCGGCCCATTGCTCGAGATGCTCCGGAAATGGGTAGTGCCGGAAAGCTGCCGTCGCGCGCAAATAGTCCGCCAGCTCCTGGCCCGCCCCGTCCATGACGTCTCCTCGCAGTCTTGTTGTTGGCGAAGGATGGGTAAGAGCCGCCGGGCGGGCAAGCGACATTTTCTGAATAGCCGATCAAGCAAATTGAAGGCGAGGCCTGCCGACGCGCACGAGTGGATTTGGGTCAGGCTTCAAAATTTGTCGGTGGCACGCTTCACAACGGCGAGTACTCTGGCTGCAGCCGGAGCCACCCCCGATGTGCACCCCTGGAGACGTGCGTCAAGCACGCCATGACCGGTCCTGCTGAGGAAACGCCCATGACACAACATCTTCCTGCCAAGTTGCGAGCCGCATTCGCGGCCGTCGCGGTTCTCGGAGCGTGCCTGGTGGCTGCGCCGGACCTGGCCCGCGCCGCGGACCCGGCGCTGGTGGCGGCGGCAGAAAAGGAAGGCGAGCTCGTCGTCTACGGCGGCGACATCAGCGAGACGCCGCATCAGATCAAGCGCTTCATGGAGATCTATCCGAAGATCAAGGCGACGTTCGTCACCGCCGGCGGGTGGCAGCTCTACAATCGCTACATGTCGGAGCACAGTGCAGGACAGGCCGTCGCCGACGCCTTCACCAATGTGGAGGACACGCTCCTCACGCTCGATGCCGGCGGCCATCTCGCCGAGTTCAAATCCGACGCGCTCAAGAACTTTCCATCCGGCGTTCAGGTCGGCAATTTCGTCAGGACCAAGCTCGGGTACGCCGCCCTCGTGTCCAACACCTCGCAGATGAAGGGCCTGCCGGTGCCGGACGACTGGACGAGCTTCATCAATGCGCCCAAGGTCTGGGAGGACCGCGTGGCCTACGTGGACCCGCGCGGATCGTCGGTGGCCTTCATGGTGCTGGCGGCGATGTATCAGACGTTCGGCGAGGAGAAGGCCAAGCAGATCTATACCGGCCTCAAGAGCACGCGGCCCGAAGTCTCCATGAATACGCCGGCCAGCGTAACCAAGCTGGTGTCGGGCGAGCGGCCGCTGATGATGTACATCCTCACCAACCATGTGGGCGATGCTCTCCGAAAGGGAGCGCCGCTCGAATTCACGATTCCGACTTCGGGAGCGGTCCCATTCTATTTCGCTGCCGGCGTGCTGAAGAACGCCAAGCATCCGAATGCGGCCCGCCTCTATCTGGAGTACCTGCTCGACCAGGGCCAGGACGTCATCATCTCGCGCGGAGAGTATTCGATGCGCAACAACGCACCGGCTCCGAAAGGGTTGCCGCCGCTTGACAAGGTCAAGTTCATCAACTTCGACCTCAAGAAGGCATTGGCCGACCAGAAGAAGCTCATTGCCTGGTGGCAGGATGTGACCGGCATCCAATAGGCAACCCACGGCGCACACATGCTGCTGCGGGTCCAGCGATGAGGCTTATCCGGCGCTATGGGCTCTTCGGTCTGGCGGCGGCGGCCATGGTCCTCATCGTGGTCGTGCCGCTGGCGATCGTGGTGGTGCAGGGCTTCATCTCGGCGCAACGGGGCTCGTGGGACTTCACCCTGGACCACGTGACGCTCGTGGTCACCCGCTGGCCCTACTGGGCGGCGCTGCTCAATACCTTGGCCATCGGATTGGGCGCGACGACTTTCGCATGCGCCGCGGGCATTCCCATGGCGTGGCTCTTTGCGCGGACCAATCTGCCGGGCAAAGGGCTGCTGGAGAAGCTTGCCACCATCCCGATCTTCATTCCTCCGTTCGTGGGCGCCGTCGCTTGGATCCTGCTGGCGGCGCCGCGCATCGGTGCGTTCAACTATCCCTTTCGGGCGCTGATGGGTCTGGAGCCCCTGAACGTCTACACACTCACCGGCATCTCCTGGGTGATCGGCATCTACCTCGCGCCGTACGTGATGATGATCGTGGCGGCCGCGTTGCGCAGCATGGACCCGAGCCTGGAGGAGGCGGCGCAGGTCTCCGGGCTCAGCCGCTTGCGGACGGCCGTTACGGTCACGCTGCCGCTCGTGGCGCCCGCGATCCTTTCCGGTGCGGTGCTGGCCTTCATCATCACGATCGGACTGTTTGGAACGCCCGTGGTGATCGGGTGGGCGCGGCAGCTCTATTTCATCACCTCGCGCATCTATTTGGCCTCGCAGGAGGTGCCGCCCGCGTTCGGCGTCATGGCCGTGCTTGCCATCTACCTGATCCTGCTGTCGCTGCTGGCCACGATGCTGCAGCGGTGGCTGATCAAGGGACGATCATTCGTCACCGTTTCCGGCAAGGGCTTCCGGGCCCGGCCGATCCTCCTCGGGCGGGTTCGATGGCTCGCCGCCGGCTTCGTTTGGCTCTACTGCTTCTTCACCATCATCGCGCCGGTCATCGTCCTGGTCGGGGCGGCCTTCTCGACCTTCACCTGGTCGGGCCGCTTCACGTCGGAGAACTTCGAGTATCTGTGGGCCTCGCGGGACGTTCGCGTCACGCTGCAGAACAGCCTGCTGATCGCATTGATCGCGGCCACGGCCTCGACGATCATCGGCATCGTCATCTCCTGGACGACGCAGCGCACGACCCTCCCCTACCGGCAGATCCTGGAATATCTGGCCGTCCTGCCCGTGTCGGTTCCCGGCATCGCGTTCGGCGTCGGTGTGGCGCTGTTCTGGCTGCGCATGCCGATCGCCATCTACGGCACCATCTGGATCATCGTGCTGGCGTTCATCGGCCGCTTCACGGGCTACGCGGTGCGCAGCATCTCGTCCAGCATCGTGCAGGTGCACCCCGAGCTCGAGGAGAGTGCCAGGATCGCCGGCTACGGCTGGATCCGCACCTTCATCCACATCACCCTGCCCCTGATCCGGCCCAGCATCGTGGCGAGCTGGATGCTGCTCTTCAGCATCTTCATCACGGAGCTGTCGATGGTGATCCTGCTCTACACGGCCAACACGCGGACGTTCTCGGTGCTGTCCTTCGAGGTGTGGAACGCCGGCAACTTCTCCCAGGTCGCCAGCCTGTCCCTGCTGCAGCTCGTGGTCGGCGTGGTGGTGCTGCAAGCGGTGCAGCTGCTGTGGCCGCAAAGGAACGTCCACGGCTAGACGACCGGCGCGGCGCCGCTGCGCCCGCCTCACCCTCAATCTATCGGCGCAACGGAGCACGTCATGACAGAGACCATCGGCACCGACATCACGCGCAGGCTGGCGGAGCACGCGGCCACGCTCACCTACGACGACATTCCATCGTCTGTGATCGAGCGTGCCAAACATCTGACGGCCGATTTCATCGGCATCGCCGTGCGCGCGGCGCACGACGCCGAATCGACGCCCTCGATGCTGGCGGCCGCGAAGGTGCTGGGCGAGGCAGGATCGGGAGGGGCGGGCGCGACGATCTTCTCGACCAGGGGCAAGTTCGCGCCACCGGTCGCGGCGCTGGTGAACGGCGCGATGGGCCACTCCATGGACTTCGATCCGATGAATACGCCGGCGTCGCTGGCACCGAGCCCGTCCGCCATTCCGGCCGCGCTGGCGGCCGCCGAGATGACGGGCGCTTCGGGAAAATCGATCCTGACGGCCATCGTCGCGGGCTACGATGTGACCTGCAAGCTCAGCCAGGCGCTGAAGCCGGCGGATATGTACGAGCGCGGCTTTCACCCGACGGCTGTCGCCGGCTGCTTTGGCGCCACCGCCGCGGCCGGAAACGTGCTCGGGCTGACTGTCGAGCAGATGATGCACGCCTTCGGGATTGCGCTGTCGGAGGCTGCCGGGTCGATGCAGTATCTGCGCAACGGCGCGTGGACCAAGCGCTTCCAGGCCGGCAATGCGGGCCGCAACGGCCTCGTTGCCGCGACGTTCGCCAAGAGCGGGTTCACGGGTGCCGTCGACCCGATCGAGGGGCGTTTCGGGCTTTTCCACGCCTACGTGCCGAGCGCGGAGCCGGACAAGGCCGTCGCGAACATCCGCAAGGTCTGGGAGATCGAGACGACGGGCATCAAGCCGTATCCAGCCTGCCGGCTGTCGCATGCGCCGGCCGACCTCGCAGCCGCGTTCTACAACGAGCACGGCGACCGCAGCGGCGACATCGACGAGGTGACCGTGGGCCTGAGCAACACGGGGCTCGTCATCACCGGGCAGCCGGAGGAGCAGAAGCGCGAGCCCAAGAGCGTGGTCGATGGGCAATTCTCCACACACTTCACCGTGGCAGTCATGCTGCGTCAGGGTCGGCTGACGTGGGACGACTACGGGCCGCAACTTGCCGACAAGCAGACGCTGGATCTGACGCGGAAAGTGAAGGTCTTCCAGGATCCGCGCGTCGAGGCGACATACCCCGGGCTTCTTTCAGGCTCGCTGAAGGTGTCCCTCCGCAACGGAAAGTCGCACGAGTCTTTCCAACGCGTTCCGAAGGGAGATCCGGAGAACTTCGTGACGGACGAGGAGCTGCGTCAGAAGTTCTCGTCGCTGGTGCGCCCCTGCTTGGGGCAAGGCGGAGAAACCAGGCTCTATGACGTGATCGCCGCCCTCGAGATGCGTTCGGCGTCGGACCTCTTTGACGCAACGATGCCGAGCGCGCTATTAGACTGAGCAACAGGTCGCGGCAGGGACGAGGATTGCTCCTCGCTCCCCGCGTAGATCGGGACATGCGGCTTACGAACTCGATTTCCCAGGAACCCCGAACGCACCGCCCCTCGACCTACTGCCGCTTCGATCCGATTCCGGACGAAAAAGGAAGGCAGACTACGACCCGCTTTCCCCGACCACTGTGAACGGTCCCCAGAACGCTGGATGCGCGTTGAGCACATCCGAGGGGTCGCTCATGAGTGCGAGCATCGATGCGCGCAAGGCCTCGGCCCGTCCGGCGCGCGGGTCCTCCTTCAGGCGCTCGAACAACCCCGTGGTCAGGCGAACCGCGGAGGGCGAGTCCACAGGCCAATGCGATACCAGCAGCGAGCGGGCGCCGGCGTAGAAGAACGCCCGGGCGAGGCCGGAGAACGCTTCCGCGCCGGCCTTGTTGGCCGCCGCAGTGTTGCACGCCGAGAGCACCACCCAGTCGGCGTCCAGCTTGAGCTGCGCCACTTCGGAAGCGGTAAGCAAGCCGACATCCCGGCTGGTTCCGGTCTGCGGCACCGAAAGCACGAGGGCCGGCTCCGCCAGGCCTTTCAGCTCGCCGGCCACGAGCCCGTGCGTGGCAAAGTAGATCACCCGGTAGTCGCTGAGCTTCTTGTCCTTGACAGCAGTTTCCGTCGCGGACGCGCCGAGATGGATGTCCTCGGCCGCGCCGCCGATCGCGTTGGCCACGGCACGCAGCTCGTCCGCGGTCTCGGGCAGCGGATCGAGCCCGGCGCCAAGAGCCTGGACGTCGACGAGGGCTCCCTTCCAATACGTGCTGTAGGCCTGCGTGCGGCGCAGCGAGGCCGTCTGCATCGGCCGCGCCTCGCGCGCGGCAACACGGGCTGCCCCGAGCACGGGGTCGGCAAATCCGATCAACGGCTTCCTGTCCGGGTGGGGCTGCGGCATCGACCTGAGCGCCTTCAGGCTCGCGACCGCGGGCAGCATCGCGACGGCATGACGCTTGAGAATCCAGGCTGCGTCCCGGTAGTGCGGGATTTGCGTGAGCTCGTTGATGGGCTGTGCCGGCGGATCGGTGACGAGCAGGTGGAAGGGGAGGCTTGTCAACGGACCCGAGGGCACCATCAGGAGGTTGCGCTTGGAGGCGATCACCTCGGACACGGGCGCCAGGAGAATGCCGTAGAGCTCGTGTGCCAGGGAGAGATCGAAAAGCTCGGCTGTGCCGCCCGCGGCCCCCTTCTGCAGCTGCGCGATGTCGAGCCCCTTGCGTAGACGCTCGACTTTCTCGGCCAGTGCCGCCCGGCCGAGCGCAAGGCGCTGCCAGACGATGCTCTCGCGCGTGAGCGCCCACACGTAGCTTTGACGCTCGCCGACGAGAAACGCGATCAGCGCCTCCTCGGGCCGGAGCAGGCCTTGGACTTCGGACGCGGCCGCCGGGGTGGGCTTGGTCAACGCCGCATATTGGGGAAAGTCTTCGGCGATGCGACCGCCGACGGTTGCGAGCTGCTTGACGATGCCGTCGAGCTCTGCGCGCAGGGGTCGCCGGACATTGGCCGCTGCAGCGCCTTCCTGCAATGTCTCCGTGAGTTGCTGGTCGATCGCCTGCCAGCGGTTCAGCAGGTCTTGACCGTTGCGAACGAGCTGGCCCAGCGCATCATCCGTCGCGGCCAGGCGTCCCGCCATTTGCGTGATGGCTGTCGCCGCCGTCGACTGGCTGTCGTATTGCGCGCCCAAAAACGCCTCGCTCGCAACCGAAGCATTCGCCCCTGCCTGCTGCAGCTGCCATGCGGCCGTGGCCGAAGCAACCGATACCCATTTCAACAACGGGCCAACCTCGTCATTGAACCGGTCGCCGACGAGGATGCGCGCGCCGGAACGCCGGGCGTCGAGCAGGGCAACGACCCGCTCCAGTTTGGCCTTCGCGTCCACGGTTTGGCGGGTCTGCAAATCGACCTCGACCACCCAGCGCAGAGCCGAGGCAACCCGCATGCTGTTTTCCGGTGTTTTCTCGGCGATAGCGACGGCCTTCTCGAATGCGGCCTTGGCCTCGGCGAAGCGCTTGGCGGCCAGATGCTGTCGGCCGATGCTTGCGAGGGCGTCGCCGACATAGATGCTCTCGGGCCCGAGCTGCTCGGCGGCCGCGAGGCTCGCTTTTGCAAACTCCTCGGCCTCCGCCGGACGGTTTTGCACGCGCGCAGCAGCGGCGAGAGACTGGTACAAGTACGTCAGCGAGACATTGTCCGCCTTGCGACTACCCCCGCCCTTTTGTGCCGACTCGAGGGCTCGACGCAGCATCGCCTCGGCACCGGGCGCATCACCGAGAGCCAGCCTGACATTGCCGAGCACGCGCATGGCATTGGTGGCTGCGCGATGCTCGAGCGCCACTACGTCCTGGAAGTGCTCGACTGCGCGGCTGAGGATCGGCTCGGCCTCGGCCAGCCGGCCGGTCTTGGAGTAGGTCTGTCCGAGGAAGCGGAGAATCTGAGCGAGCTCCCAGCTCCTGGCGCCAAATGCTGCCTCACCGGACGCAAGCGCACGCTTGAGCTGCTCCTCGGCATCTGCAAACCGGCCCGCGGAAAGGCGCGCATGACCGACAGCCGTCAGGGAGCGGGCAGTCCACGCCCCTTTGCGCTCGTGGGCCTCGAAGATCGCCACAGCCCGCCGTGCCAAGCTTTCGGCCTCGCCGAACCTTCCTTGGTCCTGGCGCAGCCTCGCGAGATTGACGAGGCTCTGCCCGGTCTGCGGATCATCGTGACCGTGGTTGCGTTCCATCACCTCCAGGGAGTGGGTCAGGAGGGTCTCCGCCTCGCCGTACCGACTGAGACCGATGAGGATCGACCCCAGCAGACGCGAGAGCTGAGCAACGGCCTCGGTGTTTCCCTGCTGCTGGCGAATGGTCAGGGCTTCACGCGCTGCTTTCTCCGCCTCCACGAGCCGTCCCTGGAACAGGAGCACTCGCCCGAGCATGGCGTAGCCGCCGGGCCACGGCGGTGCGTCCTCTCGCCGGATGCTGCGCGCCCTGGCGATGCCGGCCCGCGCAGCCGCTTCGGCCTCGCTCAGCTTGCCGGCATCGATAAGAGCGTCGCCCCGTGCCCTGATTGCCTCGAGCTCGCCCTCGACATGGCCACGCATGGCTGCCTGTATGCACGGTCGTACATGAGCGCGCAGGACCTCAGGCTGTCCTTGGCCGCGCAAGTGGGCGAACTTTGCGCGACATTTCTCACGAAAGCGTTCGAGCAATTGCTCGCGCGACTGGGCCCAGGCTGAATGGAGCGGAGCGAGGCTGGCGAGAAGGGCGACAAGAGTAAGAACCGCGAGCGACCTTGGCGCCCACCTCATCAGCTTCGCCATTTACAAGATCTCCCGCCGCATCATGAATGGAGCCGGTCCTTCGGCACGCCATATCTCGACAGCGAATGTGCCTCCACCCCGCGTCTACGGGGAAAAGTTGACGACCTGTACGCGCCGGTTGGCGCCTGACAGTGGGCTGTTGGGGTCCTTCAACTGCTCGAACCCGTGGCCCACCGTCAGAATGTCGTCAGCGGCGAGCTTGAATTTGGCGACGACATAGCGCTTCACCGCCTCTGCCCGCCGCTCGGAAAGGCTCTGATTGTAGTCGGCGCCACCCTTCGCATCCGTGTGCCCGGCAAAGACGAACGTGCGCCCCTTGTACTCGTCGCGCCTGAGGGCTTCGCCCAGCGTGTTCAGGACCGGCTCGGACTCCTTCTGGATCTCGGCTGAATCGAAGGCGAAGTAGATCACGAGGTCGATCTGACTCAGCCCCTCGGTGACGTTGACCAGGCGAGCACGGTCGTGCTGGTTCCATCCCCTCGTCTTGCGAATCTTGATGAGCTCCTGGATTTCCGTGGCACTGGGGGGAGGCGCTGCCTGCCCGATGCCGCGGACCTTGCGGTTGCTGAGTGCCTTCACGACGTCGTCCACGCTCGGGGCCTGCTGCGCGACCGCACGGGCCAAGCCGGGCACGGTGGGGTCGAAGGCGCCTGCAATTGTCAGGGCAAGTATCGATGCAGTTAGAACGGCCATAATCTTCTTCATGGTTGTCACAACCCTCGCAGGATCAACTTTGGTCGTGCCGAACTGAATGTACGTCGATGCCGGATATGCGTGGTGTTACCTGAATGATTGACTTCGGTAACGCCTTGCCTCCGGCCATTCTTTTGGCTGGATGGGCCGTACAATAGCTCGGACCCGCACTCGCGCAAGACTGCTTCGGCCGTCTCATGCCCCGCGAACCCGGCGGACGAGGAGTGGGGCTCGGAAAGGTCTCCTCGGGAGGAGCTTGAGCGCAGCCACGTCGGCACCGGACCCATCGAGCGGCAAATTGCATCGTGGAGGCCACCTCGCAATAATGCGAGACCCGCAACGAGAACGCTCATGGAGAGATCGGGTTGGACGACCGCGTCACCTTACCGCCCAACACTGTTCTCCTCCGCGAGTTCAGCATCGCGCGCGTGATCGGGACCGGCGGCTTCGGAATCACGTACGAAGCGGATGATGTCGCTCTCGAGGCTGTCGTCGCGATCAAGGAATATTACCCAGCCGAGATCGGAAGCCGGGACGCGGGACTGTCCGTGCGCCCGAGCTCCAGACACCAGAGCGACCTCTTCGAGTGGGGGCGCTCGCGCTTTCTCGAGGAAGCGCGGATGCTCGCCCGTTTCAAGCACCCGGGCATCGTGCGCGTCACCCGCGTGTTCGAGGCCAACTCCACGGCCTACATGGTCATGGAGTTCGAGCGTGGGCAGAGCTTCGAAGATTGGCTCCAGTCCCTCGGCCGTCCCCCCACGCAGGAGGAGCTCGACCATATCTCTGGTCGGGTCCTCGATGCCCTCGCCACGCTCCATGCCGAGGGCCTGCTGCACCGTGACATCGCGCCCGACAACGTCATCATTCGCGAGAATGGCGATCCTGTCCTGCTCGACTTCGGCGCGGCCCGCCATGCCGTCGTCGAGCGCACGCGAACGGTCGCCGGGATCGTCAAGTCCGGCTACTCTCCGCAGGAGCAATACTCCTCCGACGGCCGCCTGCAGGGGCCCTGGACGGATCTCTACGCGTTCGGCGCCACACTGTATCGCGCCGTCGTCGGCAAGCCGCCGCTGGAAGCTCCCTCGCGCGTGGACAGCGATCCTCTTGTGCCCGCGCAGAAGGCCGCCGCCGACCGTTACCGAGCCTCGTTCCTGGCGGCGATCGACGCGTGCCTGAAGGTCAAGCCGTCGGAGCGGCCACGATCGGCCGTAGAGGTCAGGGGCCTGCTGC
>JGI10216J12902_101349237_pt1 | contig 10722 bp, 8 predicted proteins | sample KanNatreferecore_FD_12902 | JGI IMG/M metagenome (IMG submission 12902)
AAAGGCTCTCGTATCGAAGTTCGAGCCACTGACTGCGCGGCAGCCGCGACAAGAGCGCGTCGGCTTCTTCGTTGCTGCGTCTCCACTCCCGCGCCGCCCCTTGCATGTCCAAGCCGCGTTCCCTTCCGTTGCCGCCACTCAGACCCGACCCACCGCCACGACGACTCTCATCCTTGGCGTCCGCAAAACTGTGCGGCTTCATGTAGGTCAAGGCGACGCCGCGGCCGTCCCGAATCAGACGAATGACTTTAACGTCCAGGGATGGAATCCGAAGCAGATACTTGAGGCGCAGGCCCAGTTTCGACGAATCCACGACAACACGTGCATTGGCAATCGCCTCAACCGTTTCAATCAAAGCCAGATTTCGTTCTTGGGTCGTGGCCAGGTGATGGCGCCACTCTGGCGAGAGACTCAGGCATACGTCGCGAACGCGTTCCAACGCTGCGCCGCGATGGAGAGGACGTAGCAGGCGTGCGACGTAGTGGTTGTCGCAGTCGAGTATGTTGGTCCTCGCTCGCGCAACATCGAAGCCGTGGCCACGCGCAGCCATGGCTTCAGAGACGCGCTGCCAAAACCCGCACTCCCTAATCAATGCTCCACACGAGCACCGGTATCGCGCGACGTCTCCCAGATTGGTCGCCTTCAATTCGCCTACCGTCACCGCCTCCGGATGGGCGCCGAGCAACATGGCCAGAAGTGTCGAACCGGAGTGACTAGCTGCCAGGATGTAACCCAACCGCGCCATCAGCCGCTCACCGACGGGCGGCTGGCTTCGGCGGCGCATCGCAGCGCGATCGCCTCCCGATAGACCGCCAGCGTCCTCGCGGCCAGTTGTTGTGTCGAAAATGTCTGAACGGCCCAGTCTCGCGCCCGGCGTGACATCCTTCCTCTGAGATCGACGTTCTCTAACAACTCCAGAATTCGGTCCCGGAGCTGGCGATGATCACCGCTGGGCACGATGAAACCGACTTCACCGTTCGGCACGATCGCCCTGTTATCCGATACATCCGTCGCCACCACCGGAACGCCGCAAGCCATCGACTCCAACACGACATTGGGAGTCCCTTCGAACAGCGACGGCAGCACCGTGATATCGCAGACCGGATAGAGTTTTTCTACGTCCGGTCGATTGCCGGCGAACACGCAGTGGGCACCGATGCCAAGTGTTTCGACCCGCTCCAGCAGGCGGTCTTTGTACGCGTCAGAATCGCTCATCCCTTTGTAGAGTGCATCTCCCACAAACAAGAAGCGCACTGCGGCGATGCGGTCGATGACGTCCCTGGCCACCTCCAAAAGAAGGTAGTGATTTTTCTGCTGCTTGAAACTCGCAAACATGCCGATCACCAGCGCGTCAGAAGGGATGCCGAGAGTGTCCTTCATGGGTTGGGTCGAACGTCGACAGAACTTCTCCACGTCAACGCCGTTCCGCACGACACGATATAGGTCGCGAGGGTAGCCGATCAGCGAGCTGTTGAAGTCTGCGCCTGAATTCGAGTTCGCGACCACCAGGTCTTGCAATGATCGTGTGGCCCGCAACGCCAACACGTCTGTCGTCTTCGATTCGTAATTCGTGTTTCGCTCAGATCCGACGACCGCCGGATTCAGCGCAAGTCGCCCCGCCAGCCGGCTCGCGATCTGCGCGTCGAATAGAAACCCGTGGACCACATCGGCCCTTACTCGTCGCAGAAACCGGGCGAGACGGAACACTACCGTCGCATCCAGGCGCCATCTGCGCGGTATCACAATCAAGCGATCGCGCCGCCTGAGGTATTTGGCCAACGGCACGTAGGGCGAGAGTGAGCAGACGTATACAGTTACGCCTTGTCCTTCTAGCTCGTTGGCCAGTTCGACGACTTGTCGTTGGGCCCCGCCGAACTCCAAGTCGCTGATTACCAACACGGCGACAAGCCCGATGGACTTGTTCACGTCGCCACTGCCCGCATCAAGGGATGCGTCCACGGAATCGATGCTGGCAAGGCTCACAGGGCTCGAATCTCTCCGATGGCTTGCGACTGGTAGTCAGTGTTGTTGACGTACTCAGCCGCCCCCTTCAGCGAAACCACTCGGCCGGGGATACCGACCACCACCGAATCGTCGGCAACGTCGGTAGTCACGACACAGTTTGCGCCGATGGCGACGTTGTTTCCGATCGTCACTGCACCAACAATCTTGGCTCCTGGGCCGATGTATACGCCGTCACCCAGTCTCGGATAGCCTCTATTCCTTCCTCGATTAGCCTGTCCCAGCGTAACACCCTGCGAGATGTTGCAGTTCTTGCCGATAACGGCGCGTCCGTTGACGACGATTCCGCCAAAGTGGCAGATGTAGAAGCCACTTCCGATATTCGTGCCTTCGGGAATCGAAATGCCCCATCTATACGTCAGCCGCCGAAGCATGAGCTTTGCGAAGGGATGCAGGAGAATCCTGAGAGCAAGCGTTGCCTTCGTGTACTGACACGTTCGCAGCCAGAAGTTGTACCGGTACGATTCACTGCTGAAGAACACCTGACGAATGAAACTCCATAGAGAGACGCGGCGCGTGATTCGATACAGGTCGGACAGCAGGAGAAACCGATATTCAGCAAACGTCATCTTGCTCTTTGCCGGATGATCAGCTGTGCACGGCGCTACTACGTTGCGTTGCGGACTTGCCTGGACAGACGCCGTTGATCTCTTGCTCGAAGTGCGGCATCGCCCGCTCAGGAGCGTGGTGTTCGACGTAGTAGGCACGAGCGTTTCTGCTCTTCCGCAGAAGTGTGTTCGAGTCGCCAAAGAGCGACCGTATCGCCGTCACAAACCCGGCCACGGAATCGGCAACGGTCCCCAAGTCGTGTCTCGCGACAATGCCGTCCGGATCGAACGATGTAACGACAGGTCGCCCGTGGCTCCAAGCTTCCAGGAACGTATTCGGAAATCCCTCGTACGTCGACGTGCAACACAGGCAACCGGCATCACGATACAACTGCGCCATCGCCGCTCGTTCGACGTTCCAACGCCACACGACGTTGGGCAGGGCCTGCGCGCGAGACTGCAGTTCGTGAGCGTCGGGACAACGCGAGATGTTCGCGACAGCCAATTGAAAGGTGACCTCCGGCAGACGCTCGGCGATGTCGAGGATCCATTCCAATCTCTTCATCGAGTCAGCGCGACCGACCCACGCCACGCTATTGAGCCGAGGGACGGGTTGACTAGCGTATTCCGCAACCGAGGGCCCAGAGCAGGGCATCGCCAGCACAACTGCGTCGAGGCCAAAGCCAGCGCGTAAAAGCTGCTGTTGCTTTCCAGACTGGACGATGATCCGATGGCTCTTTCTCAGTCCCTGTCGATAGAGCAGACGCTCGTAGCCCTTTTTCATGACCGGCAAGCGTCGGTCGCACGCGACGTCCGACGCCACCGAGTAGACGAATTTCCGGCCTCTGACTCGACACCACAACGCGACGAGCCCTGTCACGTATTCGGCAGAGTTGTGATAGTAGACATCAGCGTCGGCGTGATTGAGCGCCGATATGAGGCTTGACAGTCTAGGGTATACGAAGCGAACACCTGGGTGACCGGCTGTCTGAGCACACATCTTGATGACTCTGACGCCGTCGATAATTTCCTCGTATTCCTGACCTTCGTCCCAGGTCAGAAGGCTGACGTTATAGCCTTTTGCCGCCAACCAGCGCGCGAGATACGAGGTCTGTAGCTCTGCTCCCCCAACGTGAGCAGTACTGTCACCGCGCAACGCTCCATAGGCGTTGTGGGCCACGATACAGATCGTTGGTCTCATGAGCGGAATTGGGGCTATGTCGCCAGCGAGGGCTTCATGTGAAAAACTGCTTCACACGTTCCTAATGCCTGCCATGACGTACGGCAACTTTTCAGCAGCCGCCGGCACTCCGTATCGGCTTAACGCGAAAGCATTGCTTCGTGACGTGTTGTGTCCGGGAGACATCGTTGACACGGCTGCGTCGTAGCCGCATCGCTCTGCGATTCTGGCGACGCTGTCGTTGTACGCCCCGTAGGGGTAGCTGAGGTGACGGCATCGAATAGACAGGTGTCGTTCGATCTGTTCCTTGGATTCCGCTAGCTCCCTCGCCACGCTGTCGGCAGACAAGAGTGTCAGATTGGGATGGCTGACCGTATGACTGCCCACTTCGAACCCCCACTCTAGCGCCTTGCGCGCGTCCTCCCAGGTGAGGCTAGAGGCGTGAGGGTACTGCGAGGACGGCTGGCTCAGCGCCACTCCGACTTCAGTTTCGATCGATGCTACCGCGCGGTCGCGGACGTCTGATGGAGACTTGCGGAGCGCTGACTTCACGCGGATAAGTGATCTGATGTCGTTACCATCGAACGTTTCACGGGTTCCGCCATCGGTCAAATGGAATGATGCACGCCTCCCCTTAGACTTATGCCAGACGTAATCCAACCGGAGCCACCAGTAGGGCTTCGTGGTTTCGATCGCGGCGGTAGAAAGAAACAGCGTTGCTGTCGCTCCCAGTTTGCGGAGAGTCGGCAAGGCCACGTCGGCGATACATTTCAGGCTGTCGTCAAACGTCAGGACGGCGCATTGAGAGCGCCACGCGAGGCGACCTGTGAGCATCCCGACGGCATCTGACAATGAAATGACCCGGTAATGCCTTTGCAGCCCACGAACATTGGATTCGAAGGACGCTACCGACACACTGCTGGTCGGAGGAGGGGCAACGGCGGCCATTTCGGGCGTGTGGACGCCATGCAGATACACAATGCTCACAGAATTGTCCCTGTCGCGACGGGCGAGGGACAGTCCCGAATTCCACAGGGAGGCCACTGCCCTGTAGTACGCCGACTTCAATTGGCTCATCTTCGAGGACGCGTGTATTGGAACGGCCCTGGGGTTTGCGTTCCACGGACGCGTGGCCTAAGCGAGTCCGTCGCGTCGAGCTTGGTGGGCCAGCGCCATGCGGTGCGTGCCACCGAGCCAGACACGTCTTGACGACCAGGCATGGTGCCGCGTAGCGCGGCGGCACGGTGCAATCGCCGCGCACCAGGGTTCATCGGGACCGCCGCCACCGTGCGTGGAATGGCACTCTTATTCTTCTCGACTGAAACGCGCAGCATGACACCGAGAGCCGCCCACATTCCGACCGAGCCCTCCCTCGGGTAGAAGGTCTGGCTTCCGATTCCGGCAATCAAAAGGGCGAGCCCCAGGGCCAAAGCGATACCGCCTGCCGCTGCGGAGAGATCATCTGAACGGTCGGTGAACAGCTTCACAGACCAACAGACTACGAGCACATAGAAGGGCAGAACGAGCGACAGCCCCACAAGCCCGTTGTCTAAGGCCAACTCGAGATAAGCATTGTGGGGATGAGGAAAGCTTTCACCCAGTTCTTCCGCGAGGAACGTGTCCAATCCGAGCCGGTTCATTGCCAGGCGTCCGTACCCGAATACCGGAGCCTTCCTGATTTCCGCGACGACGTAGGGCCAGATCAAGTTGCGACCGGATGTAATTTCGTACTCGTCTGATGCCACCTCCTGAGTTCCCTGTCGGCCTCCCCATCCTCGCAGCAGCCGTTCTGAAACACCTGGAAGGAGCGTCAGCGCGACGACGGCAATCACCGGCACGATCGGCAATGCGCGTCGCCAGCGAAGGGTGACGAAGAAGAGACCGAGCAGCGCCCAGACGCCGTAGCCGGTACGGCCTGCCGTCAGAGCCTGCGCCAAGGTTATGACCGCAGCGCAAACCAGCAACAGACCCTTCATCTGCCAACGTTTGAAGATCAGAGTGCCGGCCACCATCGCCCACCCGCCCCCAGCGAGCAGCATGGACATGTTGACGCGGTTGTAGCCGACTTCGTTTTCGATGATCTTTGACGCCCGGTAACTCAGGGAGTCGCCAGCCATTGCATAGCTCAATGGCATCCACCTGATCACTTGAATGGCAAGCAGAAGGTACAGGCCCAGAACAACCAGGAGCGCCACTGTGACGCGTTGTCGAGTGCGGCATGCGTCGTACAGGATGATGCCAGGAATTACCCACTTGACGCAGTTGACCAGGTGCTCGCTCAGCAAGTACGCCGTAGTGACGCCGTTCAAGTTCCGTTGATCGACGATCATCCGCACAAACGAGATACTCACCACTGCGGCATAAAGGACGAGCAGCCAGGTGACTTTGACTGGCATGTCCCAAACGAGCCCCTCGCTCTTTCTGAGAACCAGCCAACTTAGGATCACGGGCAGCATCAGCATGTTCCAGGGATTCACCCCCTGGATGCCGCCGATGTTCTTTGGCATGTCAGGGTGCTGCACTACCGCCATGAGCAGGATGGCTCCGCAGAGCGAGACAAACCAATTGCGTCGGCAGTACACCACCAGCACCAGCACGTAAACGAACAGCAGCGTGGTACGGATCATGACGACTGCCCAGCGTTCGCTAATGCGGGCGCACCGACACGTGCGCCTCCTGCAGAACCCAGTTCGTCGTGATTGAGTTCGCGCAGCATGTTCGTGAGAGCGAGAAACACCTGCGCCTGCGGCCACCGTAGGAATGGCGTCGTGTGCCGGAACCCACCGATATAGATTCGAGTGACAAAGTGGCCAGACGGAAGCTGGTAATCTCGGATGGCTCTCCGGGTCAACCTTTCGGCCAAGCTGAAGGCGCCGGGCACAGTCGCTTTCAGAAGGGTCCCTAGCGTGATTGCTTCAGCGAAGTTGTACACCTCCACACGTGCCAGCTGCAGTCGGGGCTCGATCGCAAAGCTCTTTGGTGTCGCGTCGTCGTGAAAGAGAGCACTGCGATAGAACGCGAACCCTCTCTCAATGGCGCGGCCGACGTCGGCACTTTCAATCACCTGATTGAGTTTCTGAAGATTCTTGAGCACGAAACAGGTATGGAAGTGATCGATGAACGCTTCGCCAGGGCTTTCGAGTGCGTACAGCCAGGAACCGTCCTCACGCTGACTGTCGAGAACAAACGCCAAATTCCGCTGGGCCGTCTCGAGATATCGCTCGTCACCGAACCGTCGCCACGATTCGAAGAGCACGAACGCCCGATAGGCGCTGGCGTTGATCACCTGGGTATGGTCGTTCGGCGAGTAACTTCCAGCCGATGCTCCGTCCGAGACCTTGGTGTCGCGAAGATCGAGCAGCACGAAGCGTGCGATTGAAGCCGCGACGTCGAGATACTCCTCGTTTCCGAGCACGTCTGCCGCGCGTAGAAAAGCTTCGAAGCAGTAGGGAGTTGCGGTTATAAACGGCGTGTTTCGCTTCCACAGCCCCTGGTTGTTCTGCCAATCGAACGGGTACCCCCAGCAGTGGCCCTTATAGCCGGGAATCGCGAGGTCCAGTAGCCCTCGAGCGATCTTCAGAGCACTCGCGCGATGGTCTTCGTCACCCGTGATGTCGTAGAGATTGAGAAAGCCAAGAGCCAATTGAGCTTCGGCTGTTGCGAAGCGTTGCCTTCTGACCAATATGCGTGCGACGCCGGGAGCCAACACGTCCGCCGCAACCAGGGGAGCGACGAGCAGCCCGCCGGTACGCCGCTTGGCATAGTACCGACGGCGCGCGAACAGCCCGTATCGAGTACCCCACAAGTCATACGGATCGTGGCTCTCGATCCCATGTCGGCGTAGCCATCCCAGAAATGCCTCGGTGGCCCGCCACAGCTCCTGGTTATCGGACTTCACAACTCGCCGAAATGCCCCGCGCGTGGCTGACCGCGGCGGACGACGACGCGAGGCCGGCCATAGTGGTATCGCAACCCAGCGACTCCAGCCATCCCGAGTAGGTGGAGAATTGGATGCCCGCCTCGCGCGCCCAGGTCAGGTAACGCGTCAAGTGACTGCTCGACCGCTCAGTCCAGTTTTTCGTATGTGCAATCGCGACGATTGGCGTCGGTTGATACTGGCTGAAGCGCCCCGTCCAGTCCTTGGTAAGGGCAACGAGCGTTTCAGTTGGCAGGGTTGAAAAATCGAGCTTCGCCAAACCAAGATCGAGAAGTTTACGGAAGTGTGCCGCAGCGCGGTCCAGCACGCCGACAGTCCGGATCGAATAGGACCCCTCGCATCCGGGGGCGAACCGCGAGTTCACCGTGTCCCGCGCCTGCAGTTCGGCGGAAAGCTGTTCGAGGCGCCCCACCCTTCCCGAGGCGATTGGAACTTCCCAGAGTCCGGAATTGCTGGCCACGCAGACGTCGCCATCGACAGGCCAGAATGGCAGTTCCGGCACGACGCGGAAATCGCTCCATTCGCTTGGCGCAGACCGCCTCATTCCAGGCACGACCGTCGACTCGACCACGAACCCGTGACGTTTCAAAGAATGGACGACGCGCTCGGACGGCTGAATGCACCAACTACCTGCACGAAACGCATTGCACCCGCGTCCCGGTGACTTGGCGAAGGCGACGTCGTCAAGCCAGCTCTTTCCGGTTGCGATGAGGGCGTCCGTATCCTCTTCAGCCAGATCGCCGATGCGCCAACGGCCGTAGTCCAGATTCCATCCGCCGTCTTGACGTCGCCTCGCATCTGTCCATTGCGGGTGCAAGTGCAATTGCACGTCATGACCGGCTGCTACGGCGCTCGCGAGCTGTGACTTGACCTCCCGCACAGCAACGTCACCGATTTCCCGTTGCATCGCCATCAGTTCGGCGGCTTCGGCAAAGAACGTTATAGGGGCCGAGTGCTGCTCGGCGACTTGCAAGAGCCGAAGTGCTGGCTCAACCACGCACCGTTGGAGACAGCCTTGGCCGTTGCCGAAGACTTCGTAATCAACAGTCAAGATGAGGTGCGGCTTCATCGCTGGCGGCCGTTCTGCGACAGGTGCATGAGCTCGCGCGCTGCGTTCAAGATCTGTTGGAGCGCCGGACGGTCGACTGAAGCCGGCCCGGTTGCCCGTGCTCGCTTTGCCAAGTGGACCTTCGAGCGGATGTCTTCCAGTGTTTCGATCAGCACGAGGCGACCCTCGCGCGCAAGATCGCGATCAACCGCGCCCAACTTCCCGCGGAAAATGCTGTAAACAGGAACCCCCAAGGCCGCGGCCTCGCGGTTCATCGTGCCGCCTCCGCTGACAACAAGGTCCGAGAACCAGACCAGGTTCAGGCCGTCCACGGCTGATTGAGGAACGATGATTTTTCGGGTTTCGCACCAGCGGGGCCACGTTCGACGGATGAAGTCTCCTTGCGTCGTCGCGGTTCTGGGCAGAATGACCATTCGAACGTTGTCGATTTCACCTAAGTAGCGGACGACCTCCTCGAACAGCCCTTCTGCCTCCGCATTGTGATAATGCGCCTCGGTGGCTGGAGGGCGAACCGTTACGAGTATCTCGTCGCTCGACACACCCAGTTGGCCCAGAATCGACGGATCAGGCCGGAACGTGAGTGCATACACGTCCTCCTTGAGCCCGCTATAGGTCCGGACGCCGTACTTGAACCCCTTGCTCAACCCCGCGTGGTTGACCGCCTCAGGAGTAACGCCGAGGGCTGGCTTCAACATTGGCAGACGCACGGCATGCTCGTAGTCGAAGAGGAGCATGCTGGGAATTCGAAGCAAGGAAGACAGCAGCTCCATCGACCGAGAGCCATGCGACATGGCGATCTGAGGCCGCGTCAACAGAACGATGGGAAACAGTTGGATGGACCGCCAAACGGTTCCAGCTACCTTCATTACTTTGTTGGCGCCGTAGTGTCGACCCACGATCCTGCATTGAAGCCCGTGGTACTCCAGCAGGCCGCGTACGCCAAACGCGTCCCGTGCCGTGACAATCACCGAATGACCCTCGGCTTGCAGCTCGCGAATGATCGGGAGGAAGAAGGGGACGTGCGGCGTGTTGTCGAGATCGATCCAGATTCGCGTGGACCTGAGTTGGCGCGTCGGGTTGCCCGAGATCGTCGCTGAACGGTCCTCGGTCAACTTGTCGTGGTCGACAGGTTCGAGTTGTGTTGGCACGCCGACGAGGAAAGGCGGGGACGGTACTTCAGCGACCGAGGGGGACGCTCGCAAATGCCTGAACGGCGGAGACTACTCGCTGCTGCTGTTCGGCTGTCAGGCCCGGAAACATGGGAAGTGACAAGATCTCCGATGCGACACGTTCGGTAACCGGCAGACTGCCCTTGGCGTAGCCCCAATCGCGATAACAGTTTTGCAGGTGTACCGGAAGCGGATAGTGCAGACCTGTAGACGCGCCACATGTCTTCAAGTGGTCGGCCAGCGCATCTCGCCGCGGGCTTCTGACTACGTAGAGGTGGTAGACGGCTTTGCTGTAGTCCGGCTCGAATGGAACTGCGACTCCCTCTTGGTCCCGCAGAAGCTCGCCGTAACGAGCCGCCGCTTCGCGGCGCGCGTCGTTCCATTCTTCCAGTCGCCGCAACTTGATGCGTAGGAACGCGGCCTGGATGGCATCCAGACGGCCGTTGTATCCCTCCAGATCGTGGAAGTACTTTCGCGCCTGGCCATGTTCTCGGAGCATCTTTATCGTGGATGCGAGCTTTTCGTCGTTGGTAGTTACGGCGCCACCCTCACCGCAGGCGCCCAGGTTCTTGCCGGGATAGAAGCTGAACGCCGCCGCCTTTCCGAACGTCCCGGCTCGACGCCACTGCCCATCCCCTTTGGATCGATAGCCGGCGCCATGGGCCTGGCAGGCGTCCTCGACGACGAGAAGCTCATAACGGGACGCGACTGACAGAATGGCGTCCATGTCGGCGACCTGACCGTAAAGGTGCACGGGAAGAACGGCCTTGATCGGCTGGCCCGAGCGGCGGCCCAAT
>JGI10216J12902_100093038_pt1 | contig 10716 bp, 8 predicted proteins | sample KanNatreferecore_FD_12902 | JGI IMG/M metagenome (IMG submission 12902)
ACTGCCGCCAAAGGCGACACCGCGACGGCAGCACTGGCGCTCTGCAAGAGTAAGAGCGATGGAATGAGATAGCGATAGGCATAGTCATTCCGCTTGGCGTATTCGGTGCCCGCAATGACGCTGGCGTAGAGGAGGGCTACGAGCGCCAGGACGAACCCCGCGCGCAGTGCAGGTCGTGCCGCTTCACGGAGCCGTGGCAGGCCGATGAGCAGGGCAGCAGCGGCCAGAGGGGTGGCGAGCTGGAACACCAGCCACGCTCGGGATGTAAACATGTGCCAGGTGGCTTCTGCGAAGCGGACCCAGGCCAGCGGCCACTCCTGTGGGGGGATGAAGCGCAGTCTGGTGCTGCCCGATGCCCCGGAGGACAAGGCGAGACCGGTAGCAGTCGCGATGGCTAGGAGTACCAGAGCTCTGCCGACGTCAGATTGCACAAGCTCCACGTATAGTTTGCCGAGGCGCCGACCAAGGCTAGGCTGCGGCAACCCCGCAGGAGCCGCAGGCCTCGCTGCCCCCGATGCCTGGAGGCGCCAGCGCAGCAGGACGAGGGCAGGACATAGTACCGCCATAGAGAAATTGACCCAATGAGCGAGGAGCAAGAGGGCCAATGCCGTCGCGACGCGCCAGCGCGACGGCCAGCCATGTGGGTGCTCAAGGAGAGAGAGGCCACCGAGAGCCAGGGCGAATGAAAGGCCATACGGCTGCACGGCCAAGATTTCGAAGCGTATCCAAGTAGGGGCGAGAGCGAGAAAGCTGGCGGCGCTGAGCAGAGCTGCCAGTTGCCACAGGCCCCGAGGAAGAGTATAGCGCGCCAGAAGGCACATCGACACAAGAGCAGCAAATGTCGATAACCCCATCTGTACCATGAGATTTGTCAGCGGATTGCGAAAGGGCATCGCCAGCAGTGGGAGGAGCATGCCTAACCGGTTCTGCCCCCAGTAAAAAGGCGTCCAGCGATAGAGGCTGACCAATATCGGGATCAGCGCGTCCCCATTGTGATACCGATGCAACGTACCAAAATCAATCCACGTGGCAACACCCGCACAAACTGTAAGCAGCATCAGCGACGAGTCAATGGCGAGCGTGTTCTTGGATCTCGATAAAGGTGAAACCATGAGGTAATCCCCCTTAGCAGAAGATATCGACTTAAGCTGGCTCGCCCACCTCGGGACTTGCTGGCCTGCCCGCTTGAGGCCGGCCAGCAGGCCTTGCAGGCGCTTGCGCCCCGGGTGCAGTCCCGCGACGCCGTCAGAAGTGCCCGGTGGCGTGGCCGCCGGTCTTGCTCGGCGACGCTCGGCACTCGTACCACCCTCCAGCCTGGCCGCGCGCCAGCCATGTGGCGCTACAACATGCTCCGCCGGGTATGCAAGGCTAGGCTTTTTTACCGATCAAGAGCACGTTTTTCCCTATAGGAGGTGGTACCACACTCTCTACCAGCCTCATCGTTGGTACCACGAGCCTGTCGTACAAGGACACGCTACCGCTGCCGATGGAGTTCCGAAGCAAAACGAAGTTGATGTACCAGGGGATTATGCCAGCTAGATCAAAGTATTGTGCCTTGACGAGAGTGAATCCAACGTCTCTGACGAGACCACTAAGATCCTGCTTTGTATATCGCCGAAAATGGCCTATTTGCTTGTCGAAGCCGCTATAGAGCCATGTCAGTGCGGGAACAAACAACAGTAAGTGCCCCTGCGGGTTGAGCATCTCTCGTGCATTAGCCAGCTCAGTGCGATCATCTTGTATGTGCTCGAGAACATTGATGTAGACAACTGAGTCGAAACCTTCTTGCGCATACCGCGAGCTGAAGAAATCATTGACTGCCTTGGCACGCTCTTCTTGTCGCAGTTCCTCTTCGAGGAAAGGATACATATTATGGGAGGGCTCAAAGGCAAAAAGGCGCTTAATGCGTTTTCCCAAGAGCAACTTAGAGACGCTCCCAATACCGGCCCCGACTTCGGCAATAGTCTCTCCAAGATATGGCTCAAACGCGTCGATAATCCACCTATGATAGTTTACTGCGAAAGTCAGGGCCTCCAGTTCCTTGCCAGGATAGTGTGGTATGATGTCGCTCGACATATTTTCTCGCCCCTTCTTGTGAAGCCTTGACATAATGACTTCCGGTAGGTAGGCTGACCGCCATGACAAACGCGGGTGAGCTTGCCACAAGCCAGGGCCGCATCAGGTGAAATCTGAACCACAGAGCGCCCCCCACGTTCCATGATGGCTTTGATATCTGGCAACAGATACCGTTGGGGATAGGGTTTCTCTTCCTGCAAGTGGTGGGACAATGGCGGGGGTGGCGTTCATGGGGCATGATCATACGCTGCATGGACACTGCCTGGCAAGTCTCCCGTATTTCGATCATGTGAACGCTTACCTGGCTTGTACGGAGTCGCTGTATCTGTTCGGCTCCTGCTGCCATGCTCCCCAGAGGGTACACCACTGAACCAGCAGCATAGGGTGTTTTTACGGAGAAGTGGAACTGTGTGCAGCGGCAACCTCTGAGGGAGGCTGGCATAAAACCTGCCAAAGCCTCGGGCGGCGCAAAGGTATATAATGCATGGTTCGCATCAATGAACCAACAAATTTCAGTCAGAGAGGAAAGCAATGCCCAATGCCGATATGACCCCTCCCTGGGAAGGGAGTTATCCCAAGATTGGTGTCTTTGTAGTCACTTTCAACGCCTCTGCTACTATCAGCCATGTTTTGGCTCGTATCAAGGCAGAAACCTGGGAGAAAATAGCCGAAGTATTTATCTTTGACGATAATAGCCAAGACAATACGGCTCAAGTCGCCTCTGATTACAAATATGTGCATCAGCTTGATAAGGTCAAGATTTATTACAATCAGGTGAATCTGGGTTACGGCGGCAACCAAAAGCGCGGTTACCTTTACGCCATTAAGCACAATTTTGATATTGTAGTGTTGCTGCATGGTGATGGACAATACGCTCCAGAAGTCATGGATGACTTGCTTGAGCCTTTGATTCAGGGTGAGACGGACGCCGTTTTTGGTTCTCGTATGATGCTCCAGGGCAGTGCTCGTCAGGGGGGTATGCCACTTTACAAATATGTTGGTAATAAGATACTAAGTCGCTTCCAGAATCTCCTCCTGGGGCAAAGGCTCACGGAGTACCATTCTGGTTACCGTGCTTATAGTGTGCACGCCCTGAAGCATTTACCCTTTCTGAAGAATGCCAACGTGTTTCATTTTGATACTGAGATCATTCTGCAATTGCTGGAAGCGGGCTACCGCATCACCGAGGTGCCGATCCCCACGTATTACGGCGACGAGATTTGTCATGTCAATGGTCTCCAATATGCCTGGGACGTCGTGAAAACGACGCTGGAGTACAAACTACACAAGGCCGGCTTCCGTTACGATGCCCGCTTTGATGTCCAAGGTGGCCGGCGTTACCTCTATAAACATCACCGCTTTTCCAGCCACAACCAGATTCTGCACCTCTTGGGGCCGGCCCAAGCTCCCCAGACGGAGATATTGGATGTTGGCTGTGGTGCCGGGCTCTTAGCGAGCCAGATGACCACGCTGGGATATCACGTCGTGGGGGTCGATACCTTTGACAATGATGAAGCCCGGCACCACTGCGCGCAATTTATTGTCAAAAATATTGAGGAAGGCTTTGGGGTAGCGCCAGAGCACAGATTTGCGTACATCGTGTTTGCCGACTCTCTCGAGCATACCCGTAATCCCGAGTTTATTCTGCAGCAAGCCAAACAACACCTCCAACCAGGGGGGCGGGTCATTGCCTCCACGGGCAATATCGCCAATCTCTATATCCGGCTCATGCTGCTGCTGGGGCGCTTCACATACACGGAGCGCGGCATTTTAGATCGCAACCACTACCGTTTGTTTACGCTGGCGAGCTTCAAAGCCTTATTCAAGGACAATCATTTCCGCGTCCTCCGCCAGCGCGCCTGTCCGATCCCTTTTGAACACGTGCTGGCAGGTTATCCACGTCTGGCGGAATTCGTAACGAACGTGTATATGTTCGGAGTGCGCCTGTGGCCCTCGCTGTTTGCTTTCCAAATCATCGTGGAAGCGGAGGTGGTGGCAGATCCCATCGAGCAACTCCGCCACTTGGCGATTATGAACCCTGAGTACCAGGAGTGGACCTTGTTGACCACGAGTGATGAACAGGGAGCCATGTGAAGCTGGCCTAGCATCAGAAGCTTCGCAGGCCAAGAGACCATAGGGATGACGGCATGAAAGGCATTATCCTCGCTGGTGGCTCTGGGACACGGCTGTTTCCCTTGACCCTAGCGGTCAGCAAGCAGTTGTTACCCGTCTACAATAAGCCCATGATCTACTATCCTCTCTCCGTCCTCATGTTAGCGGGGCTCCGTGACATCTTGGTGATCTCGACCCCCGTGGATCTGCCCCTGTTTCGTCGGCTGCTCGGTGATGGGAGCCAGTGGGGCATGCGTTTGTCGTATGCTGCACAGCCCGTGCCGGAAGGGCTGGCGCAGGCCTTTATCATCGGGCGCCAATTTATCGGGAGCGATGCGGTGGCCCTGATCCTGGGTGATAACGTCTTATACGGGCATGGGTTATCGCACCTCCTGCAGCACAGTGCCCGCCGCCGGGCCTGTGCGACTATCTTTGGGTACTGGGTGAAGGAGCCAGAACGCTATGGGGTGGTGGAGTTTGATGCGCAGGGGCAGGTCATTGGCCTCGAAGAGAAGCCGCAGTATCCCCGATCCAACTACGCGGTGATCGGCCTCTACTTTTACGATAATCAGGTCGTGGATATTGCCGCCCAACTCACGCCCTCGGCCCGTGGTGAGCTCGAAATTACCGATGTCAATAAGGCGTATCTGGCGCAAGGCACCTTGCGCGTAGAATTGCTGGGGCGGGGCATGGCGTGGTTGGATATGGGGACCCATGAATCCTTGCTGCAGGCCGCAAATTTCATCGAAACTCTTGAGAGTCGGCAGGGGCTCAAGATCGCCTGTGTTGAGGAGACAGCCTATCGCATGGGGTATATCGACGCGGCACAGCTCGAGCGCCTGGCACAACCCCTCCTCAAGAATGGTTATGGACAGTACCTGATGGACCTCATAAAGAGTCCTTCGAGTTAGGCCCGCAATACCAGAGGAACTCTAGGTGCCGTCCAGTAGCGTTGCTGGCTATAATCTGACCAAGCTCATCCTCTCTGGCCTACCCACTGTGGAAGCTCGAAATTGCTATCTACGCCTCAAGTCACCCTGGACCATCTCTGTCCACTGCCTAAGGGGTATCAGCGGCTTCACACCCAGCGGGAGCGGTGTACTGTGGTCTTTGCCGAGCGCCCCCGGATGCGTGCCTGAGCGAGGCATCTGGGCTGGACATGCTCCGTAGGATGGGCTATGGTAGAAACCGCTAGGGTGGTCTGGGCGGAGCGGCTCGGGGAAAACTGGCGTAGCGAGCCGATGGGCTACACCGCTCTTCAAGAATGGTTGGGCACTGGACCTGCTGCAACAGAAGAGAGGGATAGGATGAAAGTGTACCAAACCCGCCTTCCAGGTGTGTGTCTCATTGAACCCTCGGTTTTTGCCGATCCCCGTGGCTTCTTCATGGAAACCTGGCAGGCCGAGCGCTACCGGCAGGTGCACCTTCCTAGCCTGTTTGTGCAGGATAATTATTCGTACTCGCTCCGGCATGTCCTCCGTGGCCTGCACTATCAGCTCCAACACCCCCAGGGCAAGCTGGTGTATGTGCTCCAGGGTGAGGTATTCGACGTCGCGGTGGATATCCGCCACGGGTCGCCCACCTTTGGCCATTGGGTGGGCGAGATCCTCTCGGGCGACAACCACCGCCAGTTGTATATTCCGCCAGGCTTTGCCCACGGCTTTTGCGTGCTCTCCGAGGCCGCGCACTTTCTCTATAAATGTACGGATTTCTATGCCCCAGGGGACGAATACGGTCTGCGGTGGGATGATCCTGCGCTCGGCATTGCTTGGCCGGTATCCCACCCCGTGCTGGCCGAGAAAGATCGGCACTATCCGACCCTAGCGACCGTCCCACGAGCGCATTTGCCACGCTTTGAGGTCTCCTCATGAAGGTCCTGGTGCTGGGCCAGCAGGGCATGCTGGCCCGCGAAGTCGTCCCCTGTTTGGCTCGCGCTGGGTTTACAGTGATGAGCCGGGGGCGGCCGGAGGTCGATATCACGCAACCAGCCAGTCTCCGCCAGGCACTGGTCGAGGCCCAACCTGACCTGCTGCTTAATGCCGCGGCCTACACGGCGGTGGACCAGGCGGAGATGGAGCCCGAGGCGGCCTTGGCCGTCAATCGGGATGGGGTGGCGCACCTGGCGGTCCTCTGTCGCGAGGCTGGCCTTCCCCTGCTCCACGTGTCGACCGATTATGTGTTCGATGGCGCGGCGGCACGCCCCTACGGCGAAGAGGACCTGGCTGGGCCTCTTGGGATGTATGGCCGCAGCAAATGGGAAGGGGAGGAGGCCGTGCGTGGCTGTCATCAGGAGCATGTGATTGTACGTACGGCCTGGCTCTACGGGTGTCATGGGCGCAATTTCGTGAAGACGATGCTGCGTGTCGCCCAGGAACGCGAGGTGCTCCGGGTGGTCGATGATCAGTACGGCTGCCCGACCTGGAGCCGGGACGTGGCCGAGGCGCTCGTGACCATTTGTCGGCGGATCGCGCAGGACAGAGACCGTGTGCCCTGGGGCACGTATCACTTTTGTGGGGCCGGGCAGACCACCTGGTATGGTTTTGCTCAGGCTATTATCGCCGCAGCACGGGCCTACGAGCCACTCCGGGTCCAGGAGGTCGTGCCTATTCCCACGTCGGCGTACCCGACCCCAGCCAAGCGACCGGCGTACTCGGTGTTAGACTGCTCGAAGGTCCAAGCTGTTTTTGGCATTACGCCCCGCCCATGGCGAGCAAGCTTGCACGACTGTCTCCGGGAGCTCTACCCATGTCCACCTATATCCCCCGCAATATCTTGATTACTGGTGGGGCTGGCTTCATCGGGTGTCACTTCGTGCGGTACCTCCTGGGGACCGATCCGCGGGTCCGGATTGTGACTCTGGACTTACTCACGTATGCGGGCTCCTTGGAGAACCTGCAGGCACTGCCCGACCCAACGCGGCATACCGAGGTGCCAGGCGATATCGCGGATCACACGCTCGTCGCGCAGCTGTTGCGGGAGCATGCGATCGATACCATCGTGCATTTTGCCGCGGAGTCCCACGTGGATCGGTCCATTACGGGACCTGCGGCGTTCATTCAGACCAACGTCGTGGGCACCTTCACGCTGCTCGAGGCTGCGCGCGTCTTCTGGCTGCACGACCAGGCGTGGGATGCGGGGACCTGTCGTTTTCACCAGGTCTCCACGGATGAGGTCTACGGCACGCTTGGACCCCACGATCCACGCTTTTGCGAAACCACGCCGTATGCGCCCAACTCGCCCTACGCCGCCAGTAAAGCGGCGGCTGACCATCTGACCCGGGCCTACGCCAAGACTTACGGGCTGCCCACGGTCACGACCCATTGTTCCAATAATTATGGTCCCTACCAGCACGAGGAGAAGTTTATTCCGACGATTATCCAGGCCTGTCTGCGGCAACAGCCTATTCCCGTCTATGGCGATGGCTCGCAGATGCGTGACTGGCTGTATGTGGAAGATCACTGTACAGCCCTCGACGCGGTGCTCCGGCGCGGCCGAGTGGGTGAGGTGTACGATATTGGTGGAGGGCATAGCTGCACGAACCTGGACCTGGTCTATAGGATTTGTCGGATACTGGCCGACCTGACCGCAGAACCCGCAGAGAAGTTCGGTCGTCTGGTGCGTTTTGTCCAAGACCGTCCTGGGCATGATTGGCGGTATGCCATTGATGCGGCCAAGATCCAGGCAGAGCTTGGCTGGCATCCTATTGAAACCATCGAAACAGGGATACGCAAGACGGTTGCGTGGTACGTGGCAAAGTATACGCAGCAGCGGCAGACGGAGCATGGTCGGAGTCAAATGGACCATAAAGGGGTGCCTGGTATGGGGAAGGATGGTAGATGACGGGACTCAATCGATTTGTGGAGGCCTCGTATGGGACGCAGCAGTCGATCAACCGGTGTGTTGAAGCAGCGATGGTGTCTTACCGCCGCGAGGAGACGGAGCGCTTGGCTCGGGACATGGCACCGCAGGATATCACGGTGACCCAGGATGAAACCTTTACCAGCGGACTATGCCTGGTGACGATTGAGCCGGTCAGTAACTACATCCTTTTGGAGCCACCGGCTGAGGCACGCGCTCAATACACCTGGAGCGAGTTGATGGCGCACACTCTGTTACAGAAGCTGACAGAACGAGAGCATCTTTGAAGCCTGGCACTGTGAGGGGACATATGCCTAGAAAAAACACCAACAGCGTTCAGGTGCCTTCGAGATGGTTCACGAACGGCGTTGTCGTTCCGTCTATCTCCCGCTGGGGGAGCTACACGTTGGGGTTAATGCTCAGTTGCCTGCCACCCTTCCTCGTCAACGCCGGCTTTATTATGAATCATTTCTATGCCACCGGCGCCTATCTTGACGATAGTGGCATGCTTGCCGATCTCGCCTGGCATAACGGGATCGAGCTCACCATGCCACGTGTCAGTGGAGGGGAGAGTCATCTCGGGATTCACGTCAGTCTCATCCTCGTACTCTCATCGTGGCTCAGCTATTGCCTGCCGCTCGGACGCGTAACCTATTTCGCCCTCTTTGAGGGTGCGAGCTTTGGCTTGCTCGGTTTTGCTGTGTTCTTTGCTTTTACGCGCCTGTACCAGCAGTCCCTGGTGCTGAGCCCAGTGCTGGCGGGGCTGCTGGGAGGTGCTGTGGCACTCTCTGGAGTGGCTTACGCGATGACCGGCTATCCGCATATCGTACAGCTCATACCAGCCTTTGCTCTTCTCTTTCTGACCAATCTATTCAGCGAGCGGATCAAGGCGGCAATAGTGTGTTTCGTTCTCTGCCTCTTGGTGCGGGAGGATGCAGGATTTCACCTAGTGGCTATTCTCGGCCTTGTTGGCCTCACCAATCTTCTCCGTGGCCAGACCTGGCGTGCTCAAAAGCTCCTGATCGCATTTCTCAGCATAGCCTTCGCGTACTCTGTGACGGTGATACTCCTCCAGAAACAGTTTTTCCCCAGTTATGACGTCCTCTGGCGTCACTATACGGGCCATTCGATGTTTACCCATGTGACGGCTGAACTTTTGTGGCAGCGCCTGAGGTTCTATGTGGTTGAGCGTGGATATATCGTCCTCCCCTTCCTCATAACCCTTAGTTGGGCCATATGCACACGCAACCCTTATTTACCACTCGGTTATCTTGCCTATATGCCCTGGCTTGTCTTGCACTGGCTGGCGGTCAAGGACGCACCCGGTACCCTCTTCGCCTTTTACGCCTCACCGTTCCTTGTGAGCCTGTCCTGGCCCCTCCTAGCCCTCCGCCTCCACGACGAACGGCACGCCGTTCTGGCGAGGGATCAGGAGGTGCTCTTGGGCATGGCAGCCCTCATCGGTGCCACGACGGTCGCGACATTTGTCAAGCTGGACAACCATCTAGTTGTGGGACAATTGGTGGTCATACTCCTGCCGGTAGTGGTGCTAGCGGTACTGGTGGGGCGACCCATGCGGCCCTCGGTGCGTCCGCTCGTCCGCTTCGCGCTGGTGCTGGTCGTGGCTTGGGGAGGGCTTGGCCCTTTTCTGTTTCGTGGTTGGAGAGATATTGCCACCAGGGCATGGCCACAGCCGGCAACAGTGACGTGGCGCAGGACAGAGGCGGTGCTTGACCGACTGACGACTGCTCTTCCCGACCTAGGCGATGTGGTGGTGGACGCCGGTGTCGCCTCGCTACGGCCACGCGACTTCGCGCTGCATCAGCTCCTGCAGCCGCATATGCAGCGGCAGATCGATACGCTTGCCTTTTTTCCTGCGAGTTTGCAGAGCAGCGACGCTCTGGAGCTGGCCACCGCGGCAGATCTGTCGATCGTCTACACCGCTCCGGGCAGCAACCTCATCATTGCGCGACGTCGCCCACTCGATGGGGTGTCCCAGCTTGGCGAAGCGCTGCAGGCGGGCAGTCTGTTCTTGCGGATGCTCAGGAGCACAGGGCGGACAGTCTGGGTCAACGGCCACTGGCATATACCGGCTGGAGTGCAGGGGATCGCGCTCTTTGGACCCTATCTGTCCCTGCTACCTGGGCAATATGAGTGTGCCTACGCTGTGCTGGCCGAGACCAGCCCCGAGGCCAGTACGTTGCTGATCGGGATCGATGTGGTGCACGACGCTGGAAGACAGTTGCTCGGAACGCAGGAACTCACCCCAAGCGACTTAGTCAAGCGGGGCTCGAACCAGTGGGCTGTACTCCCGTTTGAACTGCCCAAAGCGGTCAAGGATGTGGAGTGCCGCCTGTGGGCGAAAGGCGTCGCACTGAGCGTAACTGATGTGATGCTGCACAAACACAATTAAGTGGTGCAGCCACTCAGTCTAGGGGTCGCAAGCGAACGGCACGCAGTTCTATATGCACAATGCTCGGAAGGGCTGAATTTGAGGCGCACTGCCGATCCCAACGTTCCTACGAATATCTCGGAAAAGCCCGCGGACTGTGCCGCGTCCTTGGGCAGCTATTGATGTTCGTCGATACCAACGACATGACGTGCACACCCCACATGATAATCGTAAGCGATCACAGGGGGTCAAATTCACAAGCCATTGATTTTGAAAGT
>JGI10216J12902_100580218_pt1 | contig 10714 bp, 13 predicted proteins | sample KanNatreferecore_FD_12902 | JGI IMG/M metagenome (IMG submission 12902)
CGCTATTGCCGGCTGTGCTTGAATCCCTGCTCAGTCCTGGGCTAGTGTCAGCGCCACAGCGCGTGGCTGCGCTGGCTTAATCTGAAATTCAGGAGGAACAGATGGCAGGAGAAAAGACCGTCGGCGATATCACGTTTCGCATTCGTCATACGATGATGCTGGTCAGCGATCTCGATCGCAGCATGGATTTTTATACTCGTTTGTTGGGCATGGACGTGCAACGGCTGCGCCCCTCGCCCGACAAAAACGAGCGGGTCGGCTATATCGGCTATGGCACAGAAGATGAGTATCCTGGGTTAGAACTGATCGAAACCGGCGGCCCCGGCCGTGTCCCGGCGATGCCCAAGTGGTACGGCCATGTCGCGATCTATGTTTCCGATCTCGCCACGTTGAGCGAAAGACTAAAAGCCGAGGGCGTGAAATTTACCCTCGGCCCCCAGCCCAATCGTCCCGGCAGCCAGGATAAGGTTGCCTTCATTCAAGATCCCGATGGATATCTTCTGGAACTGACCGAGCGCCACTCGAAGAGCGGCCCGCCGCTAAGTTGAGCGCATACCTTCGACATTTTTAACCCGAACCCGCTGGAGAAAAGCGGCACTTCGCCTGGCAAGGGATGAGTCCGGAGCAGTGAAGCGCGTGAAATTGCAAAGCCCTGTTTCATTCGCAGCTCCAAGGTCTAACTTCCCTGCCGAACCAACCGGACACGCGATAGTTCAGGCGTGCTCTGACTAGAGGTCCGTCCGCGTCACCGCGGAGGGTTCCCTCTATGCGACACCATTAAATTTTGACTGAGGACTCCGGATTAACGGACAAAGAGAGCGCGATATTGCCGGCTATAATCGTCGAGTTTCTCAGCCAACTGCACGCGGCTGGGAATCACCTTCAGATGTCCGGGGTAGCCTTCAGGTCGTAAGCCGGGCATGGCCGGCTCGCGGCCGCGCTTGAGAAAAATTCTCTGGCCCTCATCGGATAGCGCGAAATCTATGAACAAGCGCGCTGCGTTGGGGTGCGGCGTTTTTTCGACGATACTGATCGGATGAAGCGCCAGGATCGCCGGCTCCAATCCCAGCCAATCCACCGGCGCGCCCTGTTTTTTCATCAAATGCGGCCGGTACCAGTAGGCGACGATCTGCAAGTCGAACTCGCCGGCACTGAGCAGTTGGGTGATCAGCGAGCGGCCGCTACGGACGGCCACCTCTTGCTTTGCCAGCGACTGCATGAACTCCAGCCCTTTCTTCTCGCCCATGAAATGGAGCATGTTGGCAAACCAGCGATCTTCATTCTGATCCAACACCATCCGCCCCTTCCAGCGGGGGTGCAATAGATCTTCCCATCGTTTGGGTAATTCGTCGCGTTTCACCCGGGTGGTGTTGTACGCGGTGACGATCAGGTTGTCGTAGAGATCGGTCCAGTAGCCGTTAGGGTCTTTGAATCCCTCGGCATAGACGGCGGCGTAGGGAGATTTGTAAGGCGCGAGAAAACCTTTCTTCTGCATGTGATAGGTTTCAAATTCGCCGACGCTGACCACATCGGCGGCGTAGGTGTTGGTCTGGCGCTCGATGTTCATGCGGCTAAAGATTCTATCGTGAGTCGAACGAAATATGTCGGTCTTGATAAATGGATACTTGGCTTCGAAGGCGCTGGTAAGCGAGCGGGCAAACTCGGTCTCCACCGAAGTGTAGAAAATCATCTTACCTTCTTTGCGCGCCGCTTCGACGAGCGATCGCTGTTGCGCATCGCCATCTGCGCCCTGGCTGTTCCCGCTCATGCTCAAGAAAAACACGATCACCGTCGCCGGTATACGCATCATGGTATGTTACCTCCCCCGCTCATGAAGGGTTTTTGCTCCATGGAAGTTCGCGCCGATTGACAATATCGAAGTGCGAGCGATCTGTGTAGTAAACATTCTTGCCGTAGACATGCAGCGACAGGCTCGGTTCGTCGGTGATATTTTCGACGCTGTGAATTATCGAGGTCGGCAACACCACGGCTCGTCCGAGCACGCAATCCATGACTCCGACCCGTTCGAGTTGTGCATAACCGGCGCGGCTGCCGTCGTCGCTGCGCCGCCAGAAAATGTTTTTCTCCGCGCCTTCGAGGCCGACGACGATACCCCAGGTACCGTGATTGTGCGGCAGCGTCGCGCCGCTCGGCAACCAACGCAACAGCGCCACCGCCAGCGTATGATCCTGCTCTTCATGGAGCAGACCGAAGCTCAGGCCTTTTTCGACTTTCAAATCGATCGGCGCCTGGTTCTGCACGTCCGGGTTGCCAGCCAAACGCTCGGCCAGCGGCGCAACTTGGCGAAGCATGTCCCGTTCATCCGTCGCGGCGGCCGTGATCGAGCGCAGATCGGAGACAAACTGCAACAGTGAATAAGCCGTCTTGCTGGCCATTACGATCAAGCTTTACAAAAATGTGTACTGCCGATCATTCCTGCTGCGCTGGCAGCAAATCCAATTCTTTTTTTGTGAACTTTGCGTTCTCTGCGGCCAATATTTCTATCTTCTTTGGCGCTTCGGCATCTGCGCCGCGAGCGTCGGCCAATCGCCATAGCGGCCGACATTGACGTGATCTTCGGCGACGCGATTCCATGGACAATCGATCAGCGCAACGGGAAGCTTCATCCTAGTGGCGAGAAACTGCGCCATCGGGAGGGAGTCTTCCACGGCCCAACAATACTGCCGCTGCGCCAGCTCGTCGAGGCGAATCGCCACGGTATTGTCGGTCGTAAAGCGCGAGTATTTATCGACCATGCTAAAAGATTGGTGCGGCACGCGGCAACGCGCGAGCCACGCCAATGACGGTTCATAGGACTCGGGCGGCCTGCCGGTCACGATCGCAATCTCGTAGCCGCTATCCACCCATTGCTGCAGCGCGGCGATGGCGTCATCGATAGGCGCCATTTGCATGAGCTCGTCCGGCCGATGGACGATGCGGTACAGCTCTTCCGTTTCCTCCGGCCGCAGACCGCATGATGCACCGATGTCAAAATCGCTCAGGGCGTCATAGGCGATCCGTTTGTCGAATTCACGCTCGACGACGGCAAGGAAATGGCGCGCAGTCGCACAGAGCACGTCGTCGAGATCGACGTAGATAATTTGCGGGTTTGCGGCCATTGGAGCTAAAAGGTACTCGGTTGCTCGGCGATGACCAGTTCGAGTTTTCCTGCCAGATGATCGACTGTGAAACTGGTGTTGCGCAAGAATATCCGGCCAAGAATGCCAATGACATCGGCGCGATGCTCGTAACTCTTCTCACGCAAGGACGGCACGCCGACGCACTCGAGCACGGTCGAATACACCATTGCCTTACCCTCCGCATCCACCGCCGGCAGATACACGCGGCCCAAGTAAAGCTGCAGCGTGCCATAGCCATGGATGCCATGCACCGCCCGCGTGCCGAGCGGCGACAAGGGTAACATCTCGGCCACGGCGAGATCGATCATCGCACCGTAAGCGCCGGTATCGATGAGAAATTCGCCTCTGATCTCGCGGCCGAGTTCGTCATGTTGCCGCGCCCAGCTACCTGACACCACCGGCCCCGTCTCGGCTAACCGTTGTGCGCTGATGTCCGCTCGGATTACGTAGGTCTTCATCGAGAATGCTGCCCAATTGAATTGATTCAGCTTTTCGAGACAAATGCGCTGCCACGAACCATAAAACGCAACGGCTTGTCCTTCCACTTACCGGCATAGTCGACACCGATGCGCGGCGTAGCGGTGAATTTCGGCATCGGGTCGCCGCGATCTTCGACGTAAAGACTCTGGCCGCAAACGTCGGCGCCATTGAGCGACCGGTCGATGGCAAACGCCTGGCACAGTTTGCCGGGACCGCTGGCGAGATTGTGCAGCAGTTCACTCTTTCGATACTGCTTCATCTGCTCGATGCCGCGCACCGGCTCCACCGCTCGGATCAACACCGCCGCCGGGTAGTCCTTCGCTTCGGTGACCAAGTTGAGCATGTTGTAGAATCCGTAGATGAAGTAAACATAGGCATGCCCCGCGGCGCCGAACATGACATCCGTCCGCTTGGTGCGCCCCTTGGCAGCGTGACAAGCTAGATCGTGCGGGCCAAGATAGGCTTCGGTCTCAACGATGCGCCCAGTCAAAATACCCTCGGCATGTCGATGCACGAGAAATTTGCCTAACAGCTGTTTGGCAACATCGATGGTCGATTGTTGATAAAATGAGCGTGGTAGTTTCAAGGCGAGGCTAATTCGACGCAGCCTATTCTGACTCTGGACTACTATTCTCTATTCCGATTGCGGCAAGCCGTCGGCAATCTCAACCCAAGGCGCCTTCGAGCTGACGTGAAGGTGCTTGGAGATTTTCACCTCCGGATCGCTGTCCAAACTGCCGGGACGGAAGCGTAAGCTGCTCGGATCTTTATCTTTCCGCTTCACTAACGGTGTGCCGCAGCGGCCGCAAAACACCCGGTGATTGCCCGGCGAAGATTGCCATTCCTTGAGCAGCTCTTGTCCCGCCGTGAAGCGAAATGCCGCCGCCGGAATCGCCGCCCCGCTGGCAAACGCCGAGCCCGACATCTTGCGGCACAAGCTGCAATGACAATTGGTCACCGCGCCAAGTGAACCGTCGATCTCATATTTCACACCGCCGCAGAGACAAGAACCAAACAGCATGATAGCTCCGATCGGGTTAACTCGATTAATGATAGGGGGCCGCTTAACGTAAAAGAGACTACTTCACTTCCCGCACCACGCTCCAATCGACCAATTGGCTGAGCGGAATATCTTTGGTCAGCTTGAGCCGTTCCTTGGTCAGCTGCACGTCGAGGAGCACGCCTTTGTCGGAGATGATGCCGTCGTCGGTGAACGAATTGATCGATGCGTCGTAGGCCCGGGCGGACTGGGACGGCGTGATGCGCAGATAATCGGCAAGCATCTGCACCGTTTCATTGCGATTCTGTTTCATGAAACGCAGGCCGCGCACACCGGCGCGCACCACTCGCTTGATTTGATCCCGCTGGGTTTGCAGTTTCTGCTCCATCACGGCGATACCGGAAAGCGGCAATTCAATGAGGTCGCCCAAATAAACCAGCCGCTTGAACCCCTCGTCCTCGGCTTTGACCGCGAAGGCGACGTCAATGGGAGTAGCGTCGATGGCGCCGGCACGCAACGCCGCCAGGCGCGTCGGGCTCTCGCCGGTGACGATGATCTTGACATCTTTCTCCGGCTCCAATCCGAAGTGGCGCACCGCCACGCGCGACAGATAGTCGACCGTGCCGGCAACGGAATCGACACCGATGACTTTGCCTTTCAAATCTTTCGGCGACTTGATCTCCGGCCGGACGATCAAAACATGCAAAGGCCGGCCGGCAAAACCCAACACCGCTTTGATCGGCACGCCGCTTACCGCTGCGCGCAGCGCTGAACCCCAGGCGAGAAGGTAATCAACGTCGCCGGAGATTAATGCCTTGACCCCAACGGCCGGCTGCATTTGAATCTTATCGACCTCGATCCCTTCGTCTCTGTAGAATCCCTTGCGCATGGCAACGACCACCGGAAATTCGAACAGCCCGCGGCTCGGTGTGGCAATGGTCACGCGCTCCGCCGCCGGCGCTGAGTTGCCGGCGAGCGAAATCATCAGGGCGAAGACGACAAGCAGCGCACGTGAGAGGAATTGGCTGGTTTTTCCTCGATTCATTTCTTGCAACCTCTCCACTATTCCATGCGAACGTTCCTAGTGAAATCGTAGTTGGTCGCGTAATCGCTTTCGTAGGTGCAGAAAATCCGATCCCGATCCCAGCCACCGGCAAAACATTTTTTCAGAAATGCCATCATCAGCTTCCAAGCGTCGTTGGCGGGCTCTTTGCGATAACGTCCCGGCATGGTGTCGTTGAGCCAACCATGGGGCGCGTCACGGTAGATTCGGATGTGGCAACTCTTCTTGGATTTCTCGAAACAGTCGCGGAAGCGCGCGACATCGTCGACGGAGATAATATGATCGGCCTCGCCGAAAATCCCCAGGACCGGACAGTTCACCTGAGCGACCAGCTCGCTTATCGGAGTAGGCCGCAGGTCGTTGCCTTGCCACTCACGACCACCGACCGCGCCGTAGAGCACCACGGCACCGGCGATGTCATCGCGCTTGGCCGCCAACAGCAGCGGCTGACGGCCGGTTTGGCAGACGCCAATAATTCCGATTCGCGAGCCGTCAACCTGTTTCAGTCTTTTGAGATACTCCACCGCCGCGTTCAGATCTGCCAGCGCGCCGTCGTCGGTGAGGTCTACCCGCTGCTCGCCGCGCAATAGCGCTTTGCGGTCTCCGGTGAAGCGATGAAACAGGTCCGGTGCCAAGCCGACAAAGCCCGCTTGGGCCAGCCTGGCGGTTAAATCTTTGGTATGCTGATCGACGCCATAGCGCTCGTGAAGAATGATCACCGCCGGACGTTTGCCTTTGGCTTTAGGGAAAGCCCGCGCGGCGCCAATGCCGCCGCCGAACTTGATCATCGTCGCGCTGATTCCGGTAGATTTCTTGGCTGCCATCACGTCTCCGCTTCACTCGGGGATTAATAATCGTCCGACCGCCGCCAAGCTTATCCCTCGATCCGCGAGGGAGTCAAGGCGGTGGGAAGCTTGCGACGTGACGACCTTGAACGTATATTCCCGCCCATGAATCTCACAGAAGGTTCCACCTTTGTCGGAGACCTCACCACCATCGGCCGCAAAAGTGGCCGACCGCGCAAAGTGGAGCTGCGTTTTCTCTTTTATCAAGGAAATTTCTACGCCACCTCGACCAGAGTGCAGGGCAAACACTGGTGTCAGAACATGATCGAGAATAACGCCGTCGATGTCACGGTGAAAAACGTGAAGTTCTCCTGCACCGCCAAGCAGGTGACCGATGCCGCGCTGCGCAAACAGGTCTTGACCCTGCGCGACTCGCCGCCGCAGTTGGAGCGCGTGGTTTTCGAAATTGTCCCTAACAAATAACCGGACCTTCGGCGCGATCGTGCGAACAGAATTTCACGACAAAATTATTGACCGGCAGATGAGCGCCAGACAAACGGTTGGTTCGATATGAACGTTGCCGTGGCCCAAAGTCGTTTTCGACACGCCCAACTTGTCGATGGCCTGGCCATAAAAAACCTTGCCTAAGCTCGCGCCGCCACGCCCCGCCAAGGGAACGTCCGCATGAAATTGCTCTGCCCTGTCGCTCCGGCATTCCCGACCATCGGCGAGGATAACCAGTGAACCGTTGTGCTCGACCAAGGTAGCGGTGTTGCATGTTTACTTCAGCGCCTGCGCGCTCAAGGCAGCGAGGCGATGCGGGTTTGCACTTCCGACTGAAATTGGATAAGTGGGTTTACTTTTTCGACTCTTCCTTCGCCTCGGTCGACTTTTTTTCGACGGTCTCAACTCCCTTGACCATGCCTTCCATCATCTTCTGTTCTTTCTGCGCGCCTTGTTGGATCGCCTGCTTAGCCGCTTCGTCGCGCTGCGCTTGGTCCTGTTTGTCGCCGCACCCAGGTAAAGCCGCGACCATGCCGATGAAAACGATAATTCGCAAAGTGTTGCCCATGATTGCCTCCAGGATTGATTTGCTGCCTCGTCCAGTTAGCAGGAAGCCGTTCACAGAAGCAACTGCGGCATGACTGTTCTTTTAGTCTCGGTTTGTTATGCTTTCACGGACAATGACGCGGTTCCTCTTCACATCTGCGCTGATTGTCTTGGCGCTGTTTTGGCAAACTGCGCCGATGCGGGCTCAAACAGCGGGGCGATTCAAGATCAGCGGCACTCTCAGCGCCACCGATCTGGGTAGCTGGCGAACGATTCGGAAAGGCGTCGAGCAGCGCAAAATCGCCTTGATTCGCTCCGAACCGAATTACACCCTCGAGCTGAAGCTGCTGCGCTTCGATCCAAAGTTCATCTCTGCGCGGGTGTTATCGAGCGCTAATTGGCAAGTAACTACCAGCACAGCAAAGAGCTTCGTCGAAAAGAGCGGCGCCATCGCGGCGATCAATGCCAACTATTTCGACGAGCGCGGCCGGCCGCTGGCCTATCTCAAGTCCGCAGAGAGAGAGATCAACCGGGCGGTGTCCAAACACGCGCTCTACACCGGCATTTTCGCGGTCGCTGACGGCAATCCAACGGTCATGCACCGTGACGATTTCTCGCCGGCGCAAGCGAGCGAGGCACTCCAGTGCGGGCCGCTGTTGTTGAACCACGGCGCGCCGGTGGAGATTGTCCGCGGGCTCGGCCGCTACGCCCGCCGCGCCGTGCTCGGCATAGACAAAGCCGGCCGCATCGTCATCGCGGTGGCCGACGCCCTGCTTGAGGGCTTGAGTTTCGCCGAGCTCCAAGAGTTATTTACCAACGCCAAATGGCAGCTTGACACGCCGGAGTTATTGAATCTCGACGGCGGCGGTTCCGCCCAGCTCTACTTCAAATCTGGCAGATTGGAAGAATCGGTGCCCGGCACATCCGAAGTACCGGTGGCCATTGGCTTCTTCGTCAAAGCGAACTGAGCGCAAACCGATTTATCTACGCAACAATTGTTGGACGAAATAATTTTCGCCCTAAGTTTTATTTCTTGATGATCGGCAGCGGCGAAAAAACTATTCCAACGAAGAGAATGCCAGGCGGCTCCAGTTGAGCGCATCGGCAGGGAGAATGCCCAGGTAAACGGTGCAGATCACAGCAACCGCAATAGCGACGTAAACGAACGGTGCTTGGCGGAAAGATTTTCCCTCAGCGCCGCCCTCTTCCATGTACATCGCGACAATCACGCGCAAGTAAAAGATCACCGATAAAAGGCTATTGAGCACGCCGATGATAGCGAGAGTCAAATGGCCGGATAAAACCGCGGAACGGAAAACGTAGAACTTGCCGGTGAACCCGGCCAGGGGCGGGAAACCCGCCAGCGACAACATGAACAGCGACATGGCCAGCGCCAAGAACGGCCGCTTGAATCCCAAGCCGGCAAAGTCGCTGTAACCCTCGCGGGCATCATCGCCTTCCGCCATGCTGCTGAGCACGGCGAAGGCGCCCATGGTCATGAACGCATAGGTAAGCAGATAGAACAGCAGCGGTTGCCCGCCCCACTCGACGCCGACGACAATCGGAATCAGCAGATAGCCCGCATGGGCGATGCTGGAATAAGCCAGCATGCGTTTGACGCTTTGTTGGGTGATCGCCAGCAGATTGCCCAGGGTCATGGTGCCGATGGCGATGATCCAGAGAGGAAAAACCCAATCATTGTCCAATGGCGAGAGCCTGTAGAACAGTATGCGCGCCCAGGCGGCAAAAGCCGCGGCTTTGACCGCCACCGACATGAAACCGGTCACCGGCGTGGGCGCGCCGTCGTAGACATCCGGCACCCAGAAATGAAACGGCACCGCGCCGACTTTGAAGGCAAAGCCGATCAACAGCAAGAAGCCGCCGCCGATCAGATAGACCGGCCATTCGGTGGGCTGGTCGAGCAGATAAGCGGAGATCTGGCTTAAATTAGTCGAACCCGTCGCGCCGTAAATCAAAGCGATGCCATAGAGTAAGAAACCGGTGGCGAACGCGCCCATGATGAAGTATTTCATCGACGCTTCGCTCGACCGGCCGTTGGCGCGCCACATGCCGGTGAGCACGTAAACCGCGATCGACATGGTCTCCAAGCCAAGAAAGAAAACCATCAAATCGTTGGCCGCCGCCATGACGATCATGCCCACGGTGGCGAACAGGATCAAAGCGTAAAATTCACCCTCGCGGATACCCGCCTGGCGCACATAATGGATGCCGGTGAGAATGGTCAGAGCCGCCGCGATGATGAATATCATCGTGAAAAACAATGCGAAGTGATCGAGCATGAAGGTGTCGTTAAAAGCGCTCTCCTGCCGGCCGCCGACCAGCAACAGAACCTCCGCCGCGGCCAGAGCCAGACCGATCAAACTGTAGAGCGCCAGGACTCCGCGCGGCTCGCCGTCCTTGATGAATAAGTCACGCACCGTGACCACCAATGCGGCGATCAGCACTTGCAGCGCCGGGAGCAGCGGGAGAAGATTAACGTCCGTCATTCTTGCGCTCCGCGCCGACACCGGTTGGGCCGGCCATCGGCGTGACTGGCATAGCGAAAATTCGTTTCAAATTGACTTCCACCGCCGGCTGCATGCGGCTCAGGAACGGCTGCGGATAAACACCCATGTAGAGAATCAAGAAAATGATCGGCGCTAAAATGACCAATTCACGGGAATTTAGATCTTGCAGCTTTTGATTCTCGGGGTTGTTGAGCGGCCCGAAGATCACCCGGCGAAACATCCAGAGCATATAGACCGCGCCAAGAATCACGCCGGTGGCGGCCACCGCGGTCCAGCGCGGTGTCACGCTAAACGACCCGAGCAAGATCAGAAACTCGCCGACAAAGCCGTTGAGGCCGGGTAACCCGATGGAGGAAAAGGTCACGACCAGAAGCACGGCTGAAAACACCGGCATCTGTTTCCACAGCCCGCCAAACTCCGCGATCATCCGCGTATGCCGGCGATCGTAGATCATGCCGACCATGAGAAACAATGCGCCGGTGGACAGGCCGTGGCTGAGCATTTGATAGATACTGCCCTGCACTCCTGGCAGGTTGAGCGCACAAAGTCCGAGCATGACGAAACCCAAATGGCTCACCGACGAATAGGCGACGAGCTTTTTAATGTCGCTCTGCATCATCGCCACCAACGCGCCATAGACGATGCCGATGACCGATAGGGCGACGAGA
>JGI10216J12902_100296953_pt1 | contig 10712 bp, 7 predicted proteins | sample KanNatreferecore_FD_12902 | JGI IMG/M metagenome (IMG submission 12902)
CAGGCCGTGGAAGTCATCCGCAAACGCGTTGATTCGCTTGGAACCTCCGAGCCGGTAATTGCACCGGCCGGGGCGGATCGAATCCTCGTGCAAATCCCCGGTCTCGCGCCGGAAAAGTTGGAGGATACGCGTGAGCAATTGCGCAAGGTGGCGAAGCTCGAGTTCCGCAAGGTGCACGCCCAGAGTGAACAAATCCTGCAGGGGCTCGTCCCGCCGGATCCCGGCTATGTCCGCATGCCGCACGTCGAGATGGAGGAGGGTAAGGAAGTCGGCCGCGGAGATATTGTTGTTCGCAAGAACGTGGACCTCGAAGGCAAAGCCGTCGCCAGCGCGGGCGCGTCATTTTCGACCAAAGGATGGGTGGTGGACATCATCTTCAACAGCGAAGGCTCGGATACGTTCGGAAAACTGACTACCGAGGTTTACAACGACCGCAGCGCACTTGCGATCATCCTCGACGGCAAGGTCATCTCGGCCCCGGGTGTGCGCGAAGGCCCAATCCTCGGTGGCCGATGCGAAATCAGCGGCAGCTTTACGGAGAGCCAGGTCCGCAATCTCGCGAGCGCCTTGGAGAATCCCCTCCAAACCCCGGTGATGATTGAAGAAGAGCGCAGCGCCGCCCCGTCGCTCGGTCAGGACTCCATTAACAGCGGTCTAAAGTCGGGGATCTACGGCACGATCGCGACCCTGATCATCGTGCTGCTCTACTACCGCTTCGCCGGCTTGGTGGCTAACTTTGCTCTGGTGATCAACACGATCATCCTGCTCGGGGCCATGGTGATGTTTGGCAGTGTTCTTACGCTCCCGGGCATTGCCGGCATGATCCTCACGCTCGGTATGGCGATCGACGCGAACGTCCTGATTTATGAGCGGCTCCGTGAAGAAATGGCGGAGGGCAAGTCCCTGAAGGCCTCCATCAATGCAGCCTATGACAAGGCCTTCAGCGCCATCTTCGATTCTAATGTCACCACGCTGATCACCGCAGGCATCCTGTTTTGGAAGGCGACCGGTCCGGTCAAAGGCTTCGCGGTCACGCTGACGCTCGGTATCATTGCCTCACTCTTTACCGCGCTCGTTGTGACGCGGAATCTCTTCTCGTGGGCCATTCATCTCGGCTGGCTGAAGAAGATCACGATGACCAACATGATCAAGCCGACGAAGATCGACTTCCTCGGCAAACGTCGCCTGGCGTTGTCCTTCTCCGGATTGATTATCGCGGCGGCCATCGGCATCTTTGCGGTTCGCGGTGAGAAGAACTTCGGTGTCGATTTCAAGGGGGGCGATCGCCTGGTCCTTTCGGCGCAGAACAAACCATCTGACGGTGATGTGCGTTCGGCTATCGAGAACCTGAAGATCGGCGACGTCGTTGTTCAGACTGAAAAGGGCTCGAAGGGTGAATTCATTACTGTCCGCGGCCCGAAAGGTACCGGCGATCAAATCGCAGCCCACCTTACGACGACAATGCCCGATGCGGGATTCAAGAAGGAGCAGATGGAAAGTGTCGGTAGCGTCGTCGGTGGGGAGCTCGCATTCAATTCAGTCCTCGCACTTGCACTCGGCATGCTCGGGATTCTGATCTACGTCAGCCTTCGCTTCGAATTCAGTTTCGCAATTGGCGCCTTGGTTGCATTGCTCCACGACGTGATCATCACGGTGGGCATCTTCTCGCTCATGGGTCGCGAGCTAAGTCTCGTGATCGTTGGGGCCGTGCTCACGATCGCAGGCTACTCCGTGAACGACACGATCGTCGTCTTCGATCGTATTCGCGAAAACATTGCGAGCGGGCGGCGCGGAGCTGTCGCGGACATCATGAACCAGGCCATCAACGAGACGCTTTCCCGTACCGTGCTGACTGGTGGCGTGACGCTGCTGACAACGCTGATCCTCTTCCTCTTCGGGGGCCCGGTCTTGGGGGACTTCGCGGCGACTATCCTCATCGGCGTGCTGGTCGGAACCTATTCGTCCATCTACGTCGCAGCGCCGATCGTTCTCTGGTGGAGCGGCAAGAGCGGAGAAACCCTGCGAAGGGAAATCGAAGAGAGCCACGCGCAAGACCAGCAAGCTCGCGCAACAGCCTAGGAGGGCATTATTCCTCGAACTCTTCACGGTGCTCCGCTGACCTCGCGGACACCGTGGCTTCGTTTTCGGCTAGTTAGTTTCGCTCCGCACAAACTTCTGCCACTGCGGTTTGTGGTCGTACACCCACCGGTAGTATTCGGTTAACGAAAGCTTGGAAGCGGCGGGCTCATCCAGCAACGCCTTGGCTACGGGATGCATTTGCAGCATGGAGGCAGGGTTCATCGCACTGATTGAACCTTCCACGGCGTCCGCGATCGCCTGGGCTTTCGCCTCGCCAAACGCGAGCATCAGTACCTGCCGTGCATCCATGATGCTGCCGACCCCCATCGTAATGACGTGCATGGGAACGTCATCAGCGTCTCCGAAGTACCGCGCGTTGTCGCGGCGCGTTTGCGGGGTCAACGTCTTGATGCGCGTGCGGGATGCGAGCGAAGAACTCTTCTCGTTGAACCCGATGTGTCCTTCGGTGCCGATCCCCAGCACCTGGAGGTCGATGCCGCCTGCTCGTCGAATCGATTCTTCATACTCGCGGCAAAACTCTGGGATGTCGCTCGCGAGTCCATCCGGAATGTGCACGCGATCGGGAGATATATTGATATGTCCGAACAGGTTTTCCCACATGAACGCATGATAACTCTGGGGATGTTTCGGATCGAGACCGACATACTCATCGAGGTTGAAGGTCGTGACCTTCGAAAAATCGAGTCCCTCTTCCCGGTGCATCCGAACCAACTCCCGGTACATTGCGAGGGGCGTACCACCCGTGGCGAGACCAAGCACGCAGTCCGGCCTGTCGTGCACGAGGTTCGCAATAATATTGGCGCCGATAATACTGGCCGCCTCAGGAGTGGGTTGGATAACGATTTCCATTTCGAAGTTAATCAGCGTCCGAGCCGTTTCTCCAATTTGCCTACCACGTCGGATTTGAAGCGGTCGATGAATCCGGCGACATAACCGACGATATCCAGCGAGTCGTCTCCCGCGAGCGGCGTCAGGTCCATGGCGAAGGCAAGCGCGTTGCTCACGTCCACACCATGACTCTCAAAGAACGTGGCATTGGCGCAGCGACGCCCTTGCACCGCGAGGTCATAGCGCTTTCCCCCGGCAATCTGACTGTCAAAGAGACCGTTCAGCGAAGCCGCGAGGTTGTCGTGTCCTCCCACGTCGTGAACAATCTTCTCCGCGTCATTCATCCAGTCGAGGTTCCGCCACACTTCGCATCCATGGACAGCCTGGGGGCGTTGCTCACGCGGCAATTCGCGAATGGCCTGGATCAAAGGTACAACCACCGCGATGTGCGTGTCATGTTTGTCCGCGGGGTTGTGTGTGTACACGAACCGGGGCTGCGCTGCGGCGAGGATATTTCGGAGATCGTCCTTCAACAGCGTATCGCCCGCGTCCTTCACGACCTTGCTCGGGTAGTCGAGTTGGACCATCGCGCCGTAGCGGCCGACCGTCGCCGCGTGCCGTTGTTCTTCTCGCCGAACTAACATCATCTGCTCGTCGGTGAATTGAGCATATGCGCCGGTGCGGGAGCTCCCGCCGCCATTGGTGCAGGTAACGCCCCCGAACCATTCGTCCTCGCTATGATAGCATGCGCGGATGCCGTGAAAAGCCATGAACTCGAGATCGTCCTGGTGTGCGCCTACGCCGAGATGCGTGATGCGACTCAAGGCCTCAGGGGCAGGCCTGCCATCAGGGATGAAAATGTCGGCACTGGGTTGATGAAGATTCATGATGGGGAGATTCCCGGATCGAACGCGAACCGGCTTCGGCTCGCGAGCACTTAAAGCGCAATCGCCGGAAGACTCGCTGCCGCAACCGCTTGCCCGTGACGCTTATCTTTTTCATCCGGGATGCGAAGCCTGATCCGCTCGGCGACCTCTGGAAACTCCGTGTGAAGCACTTCTCCAGCGCACGCGATGATCCGCTCGCCGCCCTCGCCACTGGTAACCCGGCCAAGGATCAGGAGGCTGTTGATATCGTAGAACTCCGCGATCTGCGCGATCGCGTACCCAAAGCAAATCCCGATCGTCTGGTAAATCTTCCCTGCTCGCCCATCGCCGTCGGCCATCAGCTTTTGTACTTCGACCAGGCGCTCCGCGAATTTCATCTCCGCAGGGAATTCCAGGTCCGCCTTCGTCGCGAGCCGCGCTACCCCTTGCTGACAGAAATACTGAACCGCACAGCCGCGGTCGCCGCTCCATTCGTCGATTGGTGCGTCCTCGCGATAATCCACCGGGATGAATGCGAGCTCGTTGAGCCATGGCATGATCGATCCGTCCGTATTGACGTATCCGGCCGCCACACTCGTTCCCATGGAGATTCCCAAAACGCCGTTTTCACCTAACGACATCGAACCGGCCAACGCCGTGACCTCACCGTCGTTCGCCACTTCAAATGGAACGTCCCCCCACTCCTTCTGCAGATCGAAAAAGATTCGCCGAATCCGCGCATCAAAATCCGTCGGCGCCACGCCGCGAAAAAGTGACGCCGCGCGCACCTCATTGTTTACGTATACTCCCGCGGCACTCCCGCCGATCGCATCCACGCGCGGCAGGTGAGCCGCTGCCCGCTTCAAAGAGTCATTGATTCCATCGTAGTGATATTGCGGGTTGCTCTCAAAATAAGGATCCCAGGCAATCTCCTCCGAAAAGACGCACTCCCCGTCGATGACCGCGGCGCATTTGCGATCAGACCCACCGAGATCGAAGCCGATCCTGCATCCGTCGAGATGTCGTCCGAGCGGACGCGCCGTCTCCTTGCTGGCAGGCATGGAATCCATGGATCGATGTTCCACCTTAAACGGTCGGCCATAGACCTTCTTCCCGAGAAATTCGTAATCAAATTTCCGATCCCCGTCCGCGGTGTAGATATCGCCGATCATCGCCGCGATCGTCGGATCGCCGCCAACCAGCAGTCGATGGCCGCCCCGCGACCACAAAATGAATTTCACGAAACGTTCGATGTACCGCCGGTTGTGAACCACATTGCCGCTCTCGTGGGGCAAAATCTTGGTGTCGAATCGTGAGATCGTGCCGTCCGGACGTTCCAGCGCGAGCGCCAGTGGTTGGGCTTTGCCAGTGGCTTCAAGTCGCTCTCGAAAAGCTCTCGTCCAGAGGGCCGCGGGCACATAGCCCGGATCCAAGGGAGGGAGAATGGAAGGTAAAGACGTCATCGGGAGGGAGCGTCAATAGTGTTTAGTCAGGACTTTTTCTAGTCTTTTACGTTGTCTTGTCTTCGGACAACCACTTTCCGTCATTGATTTCGAGTGTTCACCTTCACACGCTCTCCCCGTTCAGCTTTCGCATGACTACACAACGCACTGCCATTGGGATCGATTTTGGGGGAACAACCATTAAATCGGCCGTTGTAAGAGATGGAGAGATTGTTCAGCGAGGGGAGATAATCGATACCTTGAAGCATGACGCCCGCTCGTTGAATGAGGCGTTGTTCAAAGTCATTGAGGCTTTGCGCGAGGCGCATCAAGATGTGGCTGGCGTCGGGGTCGGATTACCGGGTTTCGTCGATAGTGTGAACGGCATTGTGCACCACCTCACCAATGTGCCGGGCTGGGACGAGGTCCCGCTGACGAGGTTGATCCATGAGCGAACGGGGCTCCCCGCGACCGTGGACAATGACGTGAATGCGATGACTTATGGTGAATGGAAATACGGGGCTGCTCGCGGATCGCGACACGCCATGTGTATCACTCTCGGCACGGGGGTCGGGGGCGGGCTCATCCTTGATGGACGAATGTATCGGGGCGCGCAGCTCGCAGCAGGTGAAATTGGACACGCGAGCATCGACTACCGTGGGAAACCAGGGCCGTACGGAAACTTTGGCGGCCTGGAGGAATACGTCGGCAATCAGCAAATTGCCGAACGCGCCATGGAAGTTTATCGAGCTGCTGGAATCACTCGCACGTTGGAACAGTGTAGTCCGCGTGAACTCGATGTCGCTGCTCGCGACGGCGACGGCGTGGCGAAGTCCATCTGGGATTCAGTCGGCGACGAAGTAGGAGCCGCACTGGCAAGCGCCGTGTGGGTATTGAATCCAGATACCATTGTTGTTGGCGGAGGAGTGGCGAAAGCCGGCGACTTGATACTTGAACCCATTCGACAGTCGGTCCGCTCGCGAACGATGGAACTCTTTCACAAGAACCTCCGCATCGTTCCCGCAAAACTGGGAAATGACGCGGGAGTCATCGGGAACGCGGAACTCGCGCTCGACGCCGGCCAATTGCAGGCCTTGGCCTCCTAGTTGTTGTGCCAGTCGATGGGGACGGTCTGCTTTTGCTTGAACTTGTCGTGGAAGAATAGTTTGCGGTGCTCCGAGCCAAACTCGTGCACCAATTTGGTGCACTTCACGTCGAAGCAACAGTACTCGGCGATCTCCAGCACGCGGCCTTCTCTCCACCAGCGAATCGCATCGAGGCCGTCGCCGGTCTTTCCGACACCGAATGTTGCCGTGGCGACTGCATCGAGGCCCACGCGATGTCCGAGCTTTTTTTCGAGCTCAACGAGCATATCGAGCGTCCGGCACTGATGCGGAAGGTCGATGATCGTGTAGCCCATCAAGACTTCGTAATCGAAGTTGATGACGTTAAAGCCGACCACCAAATCGGCGCGAAGAAGTTGGTCGACCAATGCCTGGACGTTCTTCTCGGAGTAGATCCGGTATTCCCCCAGCTTGGTTGAATAGGTGACGCCGACGGACATCAGCATGTCGCGCTTGCGATCCCATCCGCCTGCGTCGTTGGCAGTGCGTTGGGTTTCCAAGTCGAAGTAAACGATATCGCGCGACATGGGCGGCTCTTTATCGGGCTATCTCTGCGGGGTCCATTCGTAATCTCCGGCATCGAACGCCATCATTTGATTCAACTTCCCAATCCGAAACTCCTCCACCGTTGCGCCGTCTGTCTGGAAGAGAATTATTCTGCCATCCGGATCGCGACTCAGTGCCGCCCATTTGAGATTCGGCGTGTCAGTCACGCGGCGCAGTGGAAGCCCATCCGCTGTTCGCAAATAGCTCCCACTTCCATCGATGGCGACGGCTAGTTGGACCGCCGCCTGGGAGACTTCGGCGAGCTCGTTTCGAATCAACGGTTGCCGAATCGTATCCTCCAGTTTGATCGGAGGATTGCGATTTAGAAATGCCGGGACTTCCGGAGGGGCTGGAGGCTTGCGAATCGAAGCGCTAAAAACGATGCCCCAATCGGAAACGGCGTCGCCGTCGCTCTTCGAACTCTCTTGTAATGCGAGAACACGGACGCGCGTCTCTCTTTCATTTCGCTCCAGAATGCAGATTGATTTGTCGTCGGCGCGCGCGAGTACCTTTTGCGGCTGCGGTTCTGTGGGCTCGTAGTCCAGCCGACGGAGAACTTCCTTGCCGTCTTGTGAGCGTTCCACAACTGCGAAATGCGGCGGAGGATCCGCGCCGACTCGCTCAATCGCCCACCCCTTGCGCGACTCCTTTTCTTCGTTGGGAACGGACCCCTCCTCCGGGATGAAGCGAACCGCGCCGGTTCTCGTGTGCACCGCCGCAATTACAGCCTTCTTTCCGTCAGGTGCGATTCCGCGAACGATCAATTCAGTTTCCGTCAGTCCGATGCCCGTGATCTCGGCCATGCGCGGCGACTCTTCATCCTTGATCCATTCATTGCCATGAAAGGCAACGCCCTCCACTTCCAACTCGCCGACCGCGAATCCGCGAACAAAATAAGTCCCCGCGGGTAATACGGTTCCTCCGTCATCTTTGCCATCCCATTGGAGGATGAAGCCGTTCAGGCCGATCGTGAAATCCTTTTCCGTCGCTTCCCGTGCAAGGATGCGCAGTAGTTTTCCTTCCCGAGTGAAAACACCCACACTCAGTGTGCCCTCGAGCGGCGGGGGGACGAACGTGATCGTCTCTCGTGTCGGTGGCGCATCCTGCGCTAAAAGGCTGACCGCGAAAAACGGTACGAGTCCGAAGCGCTTATGCATAAATGCGCCAATCGATATCGGGAAAGATATTGTCGCGCCACTCACAGTTCTCGAGAAAGGTCTCGTCGACAAATTCCGCCCGCACTTGATCGTAGAGTCGAGTGAATCTGAGGAGATGATCCTTCGTTCGCTTGGTCGCGTAATTCTTTGCCGTGCCAGTCTTCATGAGAAATGCCCAGTCACTCGATTGCGCGAGCAAGAGTTCCCGGGCCATTTGTCGAAGTCCGCGGTCCACGAGCGGCGGTAACTTCTCCTGCGTCTTGTAATGACGTGCCTCCTCTGTCATCCGCCGCGCGGCTGCGTGAAGGTGTGGGTAAATCCAGGAATTTGAATCATCGAGCCAGACCTCCCAGTAACCTTTGTTTCCCCAGCTCGAAGGACTAGGAGAGACCACCTGCAATGTCTGATTCTCCCGCAAATATCGGGTCGGGGTGGTGAAACTGAACTCCTGCTGATCGTAGGCCGCCTTTCGGATGAACATTTCGAGCCACTCGATGCCTTCAAACCACCAATGCCCGAACAATTCAGCGTCGAATGGACTGACGATGATCGGCGGGACATTCATGACGTTCCGCAAGCTCTCGATCTGCTGAGCTCGCTGAGCCATGAAATGCGCCGCATGTGACTCAGCGGCAGCTAGCGCCCAATCGCGCCGATAGAGCTCCTTGTGCTCCGGTCCGCGGCCGGTGATGCGGTAATACTTCAGACCGGTGAACTTTCTCTGATCCTCATTGCCGAGGAATGGGCGCAGATAGTCGAGGGACAGGTCGAAACCGATATCGCGATAGAAATCGCGGTAAGCGGGATCTCCGGGATACCCCACCTCCGCGCTCCAGACCTGCCGTGACGATTCTCGGTCGCGCGAGAACGCAGCCGGACCAGCAGGAGTGAAGGCCGGCGCGTAGATCGCGTAGCGCGGGCGCGGCGAGCCGAACATCAATCCATGGGAATCGAGCACGAACCAACGGATTTCCGCTTCGCGCAGGATTTCGTCGAGCCCGGAGAAATACGCACATTCCGGGAGCCAGATCCCGCTGGGATCGTGGCCGAAGATCAAGCGATAGTCATCGCGCGCGATTTGAACTTGAGCGCGGACGGCCTCGGGAAAACCGTCCATCAGCGGGAGGAATCCGTGCGTCGCCCCGCACGTGATGATTTCGATGACGCCGCGCCGCTGAAGTTCGGCGAATGCATCGACGAGATCGCGTTTCCAGCGAGTTTCCCAAGCCTGCTGCGCGCGAATCAAGCGATCGTGGTAAAGCCGGACCACATCGTTTGTCCCCGCGTCTTCTCGCGTGCGGCGCAATTCGTGTCGCGCCAAGGAAAGGGTTCGCTCAAGATGCCGCGTATACCGCTCCTGCAGCAGCGGATCCCGCAACATATGGCACAGGGGAGGAGTCAGCGTAATCGTCAGGCAAAATGGGACCTGGTCGTCGGCGAGCCGGTAAAGCGACTCGAGCAGAGGCAGGTAGGTTTCCGTGATCGCCTCGTAGAGCCAGTCCTCTTCAAGAAACTCATCGTACTCCGGATGCCTCACGTAAGGCAGATGTGCGTGAAGGATGAGGGAGAGGTAGCCTTTGGCGACAGGCATGCGAGAAGAGCAACGAGGAGGCTTTCAGTGACGGAGCGCGCGGTCAATGTCCAAGGATCGGCGATCCGTCCTTCCTTCAGCGCGGTTGCCAAGTAGCAAAGCCTGCGAATAGTGGGTCACACACTGCGATGCCGCGCCGCTTCCTCGTTTTAGCGCTGACGCTCCTGCCCTCCTTGGCGCTGGCGGAAGTTCCGTCGACCAAGGTCATCGATCGGTACAAGCAGATGCTTCGGACAAACCCTGTGGAAGGCACGGCCCTCGATCGATTGTGGCAGGCGTATTCGGAGCAGGGCAAAACCGGGGAACTGATCTCCGAGTTCGAAAAGGAGTCAAACTACACGGCACAAATGATTCTTGGTCTGCTTTTGCAGAAAGCCGGGCGGGCGCCGGATGCGATCGCGGCGTTTCAACATGCGCTCACCCTCGATTCCAAGAACCCGGCGCCAGCTCTCGCGCTTGGCCGCCTTGAGAGCGCGAATTCGAATCCCGCCCAGGCAGTGATCTGGTACAAAAAGGCTCTCGAGCTGATTCCCGATTCCGATCCGCGAAAGATGGAGTCGATGCTCATGCTCGGCGGAGCAAGCCTTGCGGCGGGCGAACTCAATCAGGCGGCCGAGGCTTGGGAGAAAACCGTCGTGCTTGCACCTCAGGATTTGGGACTGAGACGGCAGCTGGCGGAAACCTACATTCGGAATCATCTCGCACCGCGCGCCTTGACGCACTTGGAATTCATCCAGGGTCATGGGCAGCCGCAGGAACGTGCGCAGGCGCTCCAGCAGATCGCGATGATTCATCAGGCGTCAGGTGCGCAGGATCAAGCGATTCGCTCCCTTGAATCGGCGCTTGGCTACACAGCTCCCGGAAACTGGTTTCGGGCAGAACTTCAGTCACAACTCATCCGTCTTCACCAGCGCTATCACCGGACCGCAGAGCTCGAGACCAGGTGGAAAAAGTATGCGGAAGAAAATCCTCGGGATTTGGGCGCCTATCTCCAGCTCATCGATTTATATGAGCAACTCGGCGAACACGGGCAGCAGTTGGCGTGGCTTGATAAGCTG